>Ga0209488_10001206_pt1 | contig 22146 bp, 18 predicted proteins | sample Rivendell_Oct201_8_FD_188349 | JGI IMG/M metagenome (GOLD analysis project Ga0209488, IMG submission 188349) | Vadose zone soil microbial communities from the Eel River Critical Zone Observatory, Northern California, USA -... | ecosystem: Environmental > Terrestrial > Soil > Vadose zone >...
TGCAGGGCTAGGCAAGCAAGGCGGTCGTCCCCCAAGCTGATGGTGTCAACGATTCGGAGTCGGGCACAAGGCCCTCTCCAAGCATCATCGGAGGACGACACGAAACAGTTTGAGGTTTTCTCGCGGACAGTGTGGGTCAAAGGCAAGCAACTGCACTTCGAAACGATCCCACTTAAACATGAAGAACTGGAAAAAGCCCAATTAGAAGTTAGTGGTCTTTATGAAGAGTTGATCCAGAATTGGTCGCTCATTGTTGGCTCCTCTTCAATTGACGAACTTGCCCCACCTCATCGGACATGACCGAATTGTGCTGCTCGGCTCGCGGGAGACGTGGCGGTGGAAACAGGAGGAATTTCAAAACATGCATCCCACCGCAGACCAACTTGCACAGCAAATTGAGCAGACCGCACGCGAAGCCTTCGGCGACGGAAAACTCGGCGAACTATTGACAAATGGACAATGGAAAGCGCTCGCAACGCCGACGATCAAAAAGACATTCGCAGACCTCGGCAGACAGCTCGGATTCCGTGTCGCGGCGTCCGGTATTCCCGACGCAGACCAGGGCTGGCTTTACGATCTCGTTTGGTTCGTTCCGCAAGCACCGTTTACAACCCGGGTTACGTTGACCCTAGAATCAGCACTAGCTTAAGCTAGGCTTGCAGGTGCCCCCCACCATTGATGATGATTTTCTAAAGCTCGTAATTGGTCGAGGTGAAATACGAGTGTGGCTTTCATGCGCGTCTGATCCAGAGAGTGCGAAGCAGCACATCGCCGACTGCAAAGAGCAGGTGCGGCGCTTTACTGGCACGCTGCCTGGTGACGTTTACGTATTCATCATCTTCGATTGGGCGGAAAAGGGCGTGAAGATAGAGCGCTTCACCGCTCTAGAGTAGCGGCAAGAAGAATCCGAATACGGAGGTGACTGTGCACGCGCGGCATCCTTTACCAAGCCGTAAGCACGACCGGAACGCCGACCATCGCCGCGCTCTCGCGCTCCTCGCCGGAAGCCCGGACGGATGCACCGAGGCGATCCTCATGGCGCACGGCTTCACGACCGCGCTGCTCGCCGATCTTGTCGCCGCCAGGCACGCGTTTGGAATTGAACTCCCAAATCCGTTTCCGTGAACATTGCCGGAGGCTGCTCCATGGTTCCGCCACGATCCGCACCGAACATCAAACGTGAGCCAAGGTTGTACAAGCACGCTGCCAATTTGGCATCTAGGATTGACCCTGGTGACGGCATCCGTCCGTCAGAACCCTTGGGCTCTCGGAGCAATCGTCATGATTGATGGCGAACCGATCGTGCCCCCCAAGATCAAGAAAATCAAGAAACGCCGACACGTCGGTCGCGGTCGGGCGCGTATCGCTCAACGCGATCGACGCACGAGTCGTCGGCCTTCACGACGCTCGCGTCGTAGCTGAAGAGTCGATGATCGCGTGCCCGGACGTGCGGCGGAGCCGGACAACGTGATTGCCAGCGGACACCGGCAGGCACTGCGCCTGTCGAAAACACGATGTGGAAAACCTCGTGCGGGCCTATCTCGCGGGCGAGTCGGTCGAAGTTTGAGCGCGCCGGGATTAAACCGACATGACCGACGACCAGTCTGCCGATCGTCATCGCGCTGCTCGGCTTAACGGTCCGGCATCCTGCTCGCCTTTGCGTGGGCATACCATGAGCCTTTCCCTCCGCCGGATCGTCTGGCCCGACGGCCACAGCGACCCGGACGACTTCAACGTCATCCACGAGGGCGACGGTGCTTCTCATCAAGCAACCGCCTAAATTGTTCTTTATCTGCAGCGGACCATTCGTCGTCGCGGCCTTCACTCTCGTTGAGGCGCGACTTTCGTGCGCCTCGCCGCAATCCCCAGTCAATTACAAACCAAAGCAATGCAAGGAAGATCGTGTTACCAAGCAATCTGGCCGGGTTGTCAAAATTGCGGTTGAAACTCAATAGCTGCTTTGCCTTCTCTGACCAGAAATCGCCGGCAGCAATTACTGGATTTAGGGTATCGCTCAGCCATAGGGGCTTAGCTCTCATCTTCTGGAGGGGTACCCGAACCGCGGTTCCTCCACCGCCACAATCGTCTTGCCGATAGGCCAAAGCGCTAGACCCGCGAGCTTGAGGTGTGCCCACGCGAAGGGGATGCCGATTATTGTGACGGCAAGGGCGATGGCGATGACAAGGTGGGCGAGTGCCAACCACCACCCGGCAAGAACCAGCCAGACCGCGTTGCCGATAACGCCCCACGGTCCGGTTCCGACGTCTTCGCGCCCGAAATATTCCGAGCGGGACACGGCGATCTGACCGAATGGAAGGAACGTGTAGGCGGCAATGTTTAAAGCTGCGCGAGCCCACGGCAATCCGACGATGGTGATGGCCATGATCATTGCGGCAATCACCCATCCCAGAGCCATCCACAGGCCGCCGAATACGATCCACAGGACGTTGAGGAAAAGCGACATCAAGCTCATGAATTTGGCTCTCTCAGTCAGAAGATCTCACCCCACGAAACCAATATAAGTACTCAAAATAGGCGGGCAACCTCTCCAACTTCACCCGCTTCCAGCGGCTCGGCAGGAGGGGTTGCCGTTGGTGTGTGGCGGCTACACCGAACCCACACGGGGCAAATTAGCATTGAACCAAAAATGCGGCTCGCGCGACCAAGGGCATCGGCAATTTTGTACGGAGGTTTCGATGTTGACGGCTCAGGATGTCGCGCTGGTGCGCGCAAGCTTCGCGCGGATCGCCCCCATTCAGGAAACTGCCGCTGACCTGTTTTATGATCACCTTTTCGATATTGCGCCGGGCCTGCGTCCGATATTTCCGACGAACTTGGCCGAACAAAAGCGCAAGTTAATGGCAATGCTCGCGACGGCAGTCGGCGGACTTGGCGATCTCGATAGGCTCGTTCCGCAGGTAAAGGCGCTCGGTGTGCGCCATGCCAATTACGGCGTCACCGCTGCGCACTATGGTACTGTCGGCGATGCCTTGATGTGGACGTTGGAGCGTGACCTCGGGGACGGGTTCACGGTCGATACCCGTGCCGCCTGGGCGAAAGTCTATGACGTACTCGCAAGCACCATGCAGGCTGGTGCGGCTGAAGCTGCCGAGCTGCGCGCAGCCGAGTAGCGAATTATTCACGACTGAGAAGGCGAAAATTCCCGCTTATGATGCGCATGAATTTTCAGAAGGTTTCAGTCAGGCTGTTGAATCGCACAACATCGCACAGCGTTTCGTGTTTGATAAATATTTGGTTCGATGTATTCGTTTGCGCAGTCCGTCAAGATGCTGGACGCATTTTGCGGGCATCTTGAAAGGAGACGTGAAAGTTTCGGCATGATTGTCCGATTGAAACGAAAGACAATTTTTTTGCGGGACGAAGCCAATGGGAATTTTGTGTTTCTGTTCAATGGGCCTCGTGAACGATTGCGAAATTTTGCAACGTAGCTAGCGTTTGGTGGGTTACGCGCGGATCAAGTCCACGGGTTCGATCGAAAGGTCTGGGGCCGCGCTAACCCACCCTACGGGCTGCGGCGTGTTGAAGAGTTGGGCCGAACGAAGCCAAAGGTATTCTCATGATGCTTCAGTGTGTCGATCCGAGGCTGCAAATAAGGCTCCATTTTTCAAGTTCAAAGCCAACGAGGGATACTCGTGAGATTTCAATGGAGCAGTTGGACGCGAGAAATAAGCGTCGTTTTTTAGGGAACGAAGCCAACCGATGATTCCCTCGATATTTCAAAGAAGTATGCGGGTCGCCTTGCAAATTCGTCAGTTTGCCAAGAGCGAATGGTGTGCTGCCGGCCAGTGGGTGAATGGGTGTCGAGATTTGCGGAGGATGAGGAGAGCAAAAAAAGCGCGTCTTCGAACGCGCTTTTTGTCGCGAAACCCATCATTTGATGGGCCCGCGGAAAGACGATGGGTTTCGGCAAATCGCGTAAAGAAAGAACGCGTTTTGCCTCTACCCATCCTACGAAAACGTCGAAAATGTCCGCCAATGACCGCCGGCTATCGAAAATGCCCGGCATCAAACGTCGGCTAACTAATTGATCTCCACATAGGTGATCTTGCCGCTGGTGTCCTTCTTCCAGACATACATCACGTAATCCAGCCGCGCGACGTCGCCCTTCTTGTCGAAGCTCAAGTCGCCGATGACTGTCGAGAATTTTCGGCCGGAACGCATTTCGTCGGCGACCTTCTTGGGCTCGACCGAATTGGCGGCCTGTGCGGCGAGCGCGATGGCCTGAACGGAGGCGTAGCTGTAGAGCGTGTAGGATTCCGGCTCGAAATTCTTTGCGCGGAATTTTTCAACGACCGCCTTGGCTTCCGGGCGCTTGCGCGGATCGGGGCCATACGTCATCAGCGTGCCTTCGACGCCGGGGCCGCCGATGGTGGCGAATTCATCGGACGTAATGCCGTCGCCGCCCATGAGCACCGCATTGACGCCCTGGTCGCGCATCTGCCGCACGATCAGCCCGCCTTCGGTGTGCAATCCGCCCCAATAGACGAGGTCGGTGCCGGCCGCTTTGATCTTGGAAATGAGCGCCGAAAAATCCTTGTCGCCGAGATTGACGCCTTCATAAAGCACTTCGCGCACGCCTCCTGCATTCATCGTCTTCTTGGTTTCGTCGGCGAGGCCCTGCCCGTAGGTCGTCTTGTCGTGGACGACCGCGACCTTCTTATCTTTGAAGTTCTTGACGATGTATTGGCCCGCCACCTGGCCCTGCTGATCGTCGCGGCCGCAGGTGCGGAAAATGTTCCACATGTTGCGTTCGGTGATGCGCGGATTGGTCGAGGCCGGTGTGATCTGCAGGATATTGTTTTCCTGATAAATCTCGGATGTCGGCATTGTGACGCCCGAGTTGAAGTGACCGATGACGTAGCGCACCCCCGCCGAAGAAAAATTATTTGCGACCGACACGCCCTGCTTGGGATCGGCGGCATCGTCACCGATGGTGACTGAAACCTTCTTGCCGAGGACGCCGCTACCAGCATTGAGGTCGGCGATGGCCTGCTCGGAACCTTGCTTGAGCTGCGAGCCGAAGGCGGCGTTCGATCCCGTAATGGGGCCGCCAATTCCGAACTTGACCGTATCGCCGCCGCTCTCGCCGCAGCCCGCGAGTGCGAGGCTAACGCCGCATATCAATCCAAGCGAGATGAGATTTTTCATCGATGACCCTCCTGCAACGTCTGCCCTGATCCGGGCAATCGAAATGCCCGCGCGCGGCCTTTAAGCCTTGTACGCCTATTGTCGCAGTAAACGTGGCAGAAGTTAACCTTCAATGGAAGTGCCAGCTTTACGTGTCACCGGCAATATGTGGCCGGCGGCGCCAGCCGAGCCGGCCTGCCGGTTCATTGATCCAACCATAGCGTGTCACCATCTGGCCGACGCGTGCCACCCTGAAGCTCAAAAGGCCAACGCCCAGGCAGACTGCGGCATCCAGGAGATAGTGCGGCAACGTCAGCAGCGTGCCGCGAAACACCGCGAAATGGATGAATCGGACCGCAAGCCCCAACAGCAGCATCGGCAGAACGACGTGCCACCACGGCTGCCAAGCGAGCGCGATGGCGCGTCCGGCCAACCACGACGCGCCGCCGCCCATGAGAATGGTGGCGAGGATAAAGACGAAAATTGCAAGCCCGTCGGGGAAGATATCCATGAGCTAGTGCCTGCCACCTTCGAGATAGGCCGCCTTGACTTCCGGCATTTCGAGAAGCTCGCGTCCGCCGCCCGCGAGCGTGATACGGCCATTGACGATGACGTAGCCGCGATGCGCCAGCTTGAGGGCGTGGTACGCATTTTGTTCAACCAGGAACACGGTGAGTTTTTCTTCCACGTTAAGCTTGCGGATCGCGTCGAAGATTTGCCGTGCGACGAGCGGTGCCAAGCCCAGCGAGGGCTCGTCAAGCAGCAGCATGCGCGGGCGGCTCATCAGGGCGCGTGCGATCGCCAGCATCTGCTGCTCGCCGCCCGAAAGCGTGCCGCCCCGCTGGTTGATCCGCTCCCGCAGGCGCGGAAACAGCGCAAAAATTCGTCGCAGGTCGCCATCGAAAGTCGCGGGGGCGGAGAGGGCGGCGCCCATCTGGAGATTTTCGAGCACCGACATGCGCAGGAAGATGCGGCGGCCTTCCGGAGCCTGGGCGATCTTGAGGCGCGCGATGTCGTGGGTGGCGAGCTGCGTGATGTCGCGGCCCGCATAGACGATCGCGCCTTCGCGCGCGCGCGGCGCGCCGCAGATCGTCATCATCAGGGTCGATTTGCCGGCGCCATTGCTGCCGATGAGAGCCACGATCTCGCCTTCGTGGACGTCGAGATCGACGCCCTTGAGGGCCGCGATGCTGCCGTAATAGGTGTGCACGCCGCGCACGCAGAGTAGCGGTTCGCTCATGTGGCGGCCCTCATGACACGACCTCCGCGTGGGCCTGTTCGAACTCTTCATCTGCAACGCCGAGATAAGCGGCGATCACCTTCTGGTCGTTGCGGATTTCCTCGGGCGTTCCATCTGCGATCTTGAGGCCGTGATCGAGCACCACGATGTGATCGGAAATCTCCATCACCACCGACATGTCGTGTTCGATCAGCAGTATCGAGACCGCGTGGTCGCGCCCGATGGCGCGCAGAAACACGTTGAGTTCAGCGCTTTCGCGGGCATTGAGACCGGCGGCCGGCTCATCGAGACAGAGCAGCACCGGGTCCGTGCACATGGCGCGGGCGATTTCAAGCCGGCGCTGCGGCCCATAGGATAATTGACCGGCCGGATCGTCGGCGCGCTCGGTCAGTTGAGTGAGATTGAGCCAATAGCGCGCTTTTTCGATCGCGGCTCGTTCCGCGCGGACGTAGGAGGGCGCTCCGAGCAATCCCAGAAGGGAAAATCCCGAGGCGCGGGCCAGCGCATTGTGTTGCGCCACCATGAGGTTCTCCAGCACGGTCATGCCGGCGAACAGGCGGATGTTCTGGAATGTGCGCGCGACCCGCGCCTTCTTGGTCACGAGGTGGTTGGGCATGCGTTCGAGTAGAAAGAGCGAGCCGTCGCGACGCTCCAGGCTCCGTTCGCCCCGGTCCGTGAGGGCGTCGAGCTGGTCCCAGAGGCCGGGTGCGCCGAACTGTAGCGCGATGCGCCCTTCGGTCGGCTTGTAGAAACCCGTGATGCAATTGAACACGGTGGTCTTGCCGGCCCCGTTGGGGCCGATCAATGCGGTGATCTGCCCGCGCTGCGCCGTGAACGAAACATCATTGACCGCGACGAGGCCGCCAAAGCGCATGGTCAGGTGTTCGACCCGCAATATGGGAGCGGCGCTTGTCATCCGTGCCCCTCCCGCACCATGTCGGCGGAGATCGTTTTCCGCTCCTTCAGCGCGACGGTTGGCTCGCGCGTGCCGATCAGTCCCCGCGGTTTCCAGATGATGATCAGCACCATCGCGAAGCCGAACAGCAGCATGCGGTATTGCGTCGGATCGAACGCTGCCCCGAATAGCAATTTGAGGAATTCGAGTTCGCGCAGCAGTTCGGTGCCGCCGATGATGGCGACGGCCGCGATGGCGACGCCGACCTGGCTGCCCATGCCGCCCAAAACCACTATCGCCAGGATGACGGCGGACTCGCTGAAGTTCACGGATTCGGGGCTGATGAAACCCTGCCGTGCGGTGAAGAAGGCGCCGGCGAATCCGCCGAACATGGCGCCGATCGCGAATGCCGTGAGTTTGCTGGTGGTCGTGTTGATGCCGAGCGACCGGCAGGCAATTTCGTCTTCGCGCAATGCCTCCCAGGCGCGTCCGATCGGTAGCCGCCGCAGCCGGTCAATGACGATCGCGGTCAGAAAGACGGCGCCAAGCAAGAGGTAATACAGAAATATCAGCCGATAGACTGGTGAGAATTCCAATCCGAGGCGCGCAGCGAACCCTTCCGGCCCTGCCGTGAACGGAATCCCGAAGAGTGACGGACGCGGGATCGCGCCGATGCCCGCATAGCCGTTTGTCACCGGCACCCAGTTGATCAACACCATCCGGATGATTTCGCCAAAGGCGAGCGTGACGACGGCGAGATAGTCGCCGCGCAACCGTAGAACCGGGAAGCCGAGGAGGATGCCCCAGAAGGCGGCAAGCGCGCCCGCGAGCGGAAACATCATCCAGAACGACAGGTCGAAGTTCTTGCCGAGCAGCGCAATCGTATAGGCCCCGATGGCGTAGAACGCGACGTAGCCGAGATCGAGGAGGCCGGCGAGGCCGACCACGACGTTGAGCCCCCAACCCAGCATCACATAGATGAGAATCTGGATGCCGAAATTGTCGATCCACTTGCCGGCGCCGGTTCCTGCAATCAGGATGGCCAGAACGGGATAGATGACGACGAAGCCGAGCGTCACGGGCTTGCCCCAGCGCGCAAGGGCCGTGCGAAGGCTATCCGGAATACTAACGCGCGGGCGTCGCGCCGGATCGGCAAGCCGGGGCGCGATCACGGCGAGATGCAGAAAACGTAAAGCCGCAACGACTGCCACCAGGGCAAAGAGCAGCGGCCAGCGGGTTTCGAGCACGAGTTCGTTACGGATGTTCTGGACCGTGTCGAAGCCGACGAGCGGCAGTAGGAGCCCAAAGGTCAAGAGCGCAGTGATAGCGGTCTGGCGCAAGGCGCCGGCAAGACCCGTGGCTGCAGAAGGCTCGGCGGACATCTTACACCTTCTCGACATCGGGCCGACCGAGGATGCCCTGCGGCATGAAAATCATCACAATGGCGAGGATCGAGAAAGCGGCCACGTCCTTGTAGGCGCTGGACACATACTCCGCCCACAGCGTCTCGATGAGGCCGATCAGGAGCCCGCCCAGCACGGCACCCGGCAGGGAACCAATGCCGCCGAGGACGGCCGCCGTGAAGGCCTTTACGCCGGGAACGAAGCCGTCGTCGAAGCGTACGACACCGTAGAAGGTGAGGTAGAGCGTGCCGGCGACGGCCGCGAGCGCGGCTGCGATCATGAATGTGATCGAGATCGTGCGGTCGACGTCGATGCCGACCAGTGCTGCCATTTTGGGATCCTGTTCGCAGGCGCGCTGCGCCCGGCCGAGCGCCGTCCGGCTCACCAGGTACCAGAACGCGACCAGGAGCACGGCGGTGACGATCCAGATGGCGATCTGCTTGTAGGATAGCGTGACGTCATAGCCGCTGCCGCGCATCACGACGATCATGTCATTGAACGTTGGCGGAATGGACTTGTTGCGTGGCCCCTGTGCGACCTGGACGAAATTCGAAAGGAAGATCGACATCCCGATGGCGGAAATCAGCGGCGCAAGGCGAAACGAGCCGCGCAATGGGCGGTAGGCCACCCGTTCGATGGTCCAATTCACCAGCGCGGTGAGGACCATCGCAACGATCAGCACAATGACGAGCGCAAGCGCGACCGAGCCGATGCCGATCCAGCTGGTGAGGATCAGAAAGCCGACTAAGGCGACGAAAGACGAGATCATGAACACGTCGCCATGGGCGAAATTGACCATGCCGATGATGCCGAATACAAGCGTGTACCCGATGGCGATGAGGCCGTAGATCGAGCCAAGGGTCAATCCGTTGATCAACTGCTGCACAAAGATCGGCAGTTGCTGCATTACGACGTCCATGCCTGGCACCCCCCGACCCTCATACGCGCTTGGTTAACATCGCATATACGCTCACGTCTCGCATTTTCTAGCAAGTCATTAACCTTGCTCGCCAGTTGGTCGAACTTTTATCCCCGCATTGTATGGTTCCGAGCATCCCATCCAACCACCGCACAACAGAAAATAAACCATTGGGCGCCAGAGTGATCAGGCGTCCTAAGGGAGCGTTCGACTGCCTCGCGGCTCACGGAATTGCCGCAGCGTGACATGCGTTGCCATAGAGAGACTTTGTTCATGGATGAACTGCTGCGCGATTTTCTTACCGAGACCGGCGAAAGCTTGAACATTGTCGATGTCGAGCTGGTGCGTTTCGAGCAGGAACCGAACAACAAGGCCATTCTCGACAATATCTTTCGTCTCGTCCACACCATCAAGGGAACCTGTGGATTTATTGGATTGCCCCGACTTGAGGCGCTGACGCATGCGGCCGAGTCGCTGATGGCAAATTTCAGTGAAGGCCGGCCGGTCACCGGCGATGCCGTTTCGCTGGTTTTGGCGAGCATCGACCGTGTGAAGTCGCTGCTCGACCATATCGAGCGCGACCAGAAGGAACCCGAAGGCAACGATCGCGATTTGATCGGAGCACTCGAGCGTATGGCGGACGCCACCTCCGGCGACGATCAACCTGAGTTGCCGCGGCCGTTGCGACCGGCACCGGTCTCGCGCGCAGAAGTCGAGCGCGCGCTGGCGGCCCTGCGCGCCGAAGAGGAAAAGTCCATGACATCGGGAAACGCGGATTGCACCGCGCAGCCTGATTCTCTCGGCGTAAACGGGCAGCAGATCGCCGGAAGCGATCGCGGTGACGGCAAGGTCGCCAACCAGTCGATCCGCGTGCTGGTTGAGACCCTTGAGCACATGATGACGATGGTCTCAGAACTCGTGCTCACGCGCAATCAGCTCAACGAGCTTGTGCGCCACCATGAAGACTCGGAGTTCAAGATACCGTTGCAGCGGCTCTCAAACGTGACCGCGAAGTTGCAAGAGGGCGTCCTCAAGACCCGCATGCAGCCAATCGGCAATGCCTGGCAGAAGCTGCCACGGCTGGTGCGCGATCTTTCCACTGAGCTCGGGAAAGCGATCGAGCTGGAGATGCATGGGGCGGATACCGAGCTTGATCGCCAGGTGCTGGAACTCATCAGGGACCCGCTCACACATATGGTCCGCAATTCCGCGGCGCATGGCATCGAATCGTCAGAGCAGCGTGTTGCAACGGGAAAGCACAAGCGTGGCACGATTCGCCTGTCTGCCCTTCATCAGGGTGGGTACATCATCATCGAGATTTCCGACGACGGTCGCGGTCTCGACGTTGATCGCATCAGGGCCAGGGCGGTCGCCATGGGCCTCGTGTCGGAAACCGAAATTGCGAAAATGCCCGACGTGCAGGTGCACAGGTTCATTTTCAATGCCGGGTTTTCGACCGCCGACGCTATTACCAATGTATCCGGTCGCGGCGTCGGTATGGATGTGGTGCGCGCCAACATTGATGAAATCGGTGGCACGATCGAGGTGAAATCCGTGCCCGGCCGCGGCGCCACATTCACCATCAAGATTCCGCTGACCTTGGCGATTATTTCGGCGCTCATCGTCGAGGCGGCGGGGGATCGCTTCGCCATTCCGCAGCTCGCCGTTGCCGAAATCGTGCGCGCCGGCCGGGACCAAAAGCATCGCATCGAGTACATCAAGGGCGCAGGCGTGCTGCGCCTGCGCGACAAGCTGTTGCCGCTCGTGCATTTGAAGACCCTGCTCGCGATTTCCGACTCGGCCGATTTCGAGGACGCCTTTATCGTCATCACCCAAGTCGGCAGCCAGTACTTCGGTATTGTGGTCGATCGCGTCCTCCATACCGAGGAGATCGTGGTGAAGCCGATGTCCGGCAAGCTTCGTCACATCGCGATGTTCTCTGGCACCACCATCCTGGGAGATGGCGCGGTTATCCTCATCGTCGACCCCAACGGTATCGGCCAGACGATCGAGCGCACCGAGGTGAGCCTGCGCGGAGAGGAGAACGGCCTTGACACGATCGAGGCAGAGGTTGTGCGGGAACAGGTCGTGACCGAGACGATGCTGGTGTTCCGTGCTGGCTCTACGACCCAGAAGGCCATTCCCATTTCGTTGGTAACTCGCCTCGAAGAGGTCGACGCTGGCTCAATTGAAATGTCGAACAGCCGCCCGCTCGTGCAATACCGCGGCCAGTTGATGCCGCTGGTGGCCGCCAGCAGCGAGACGCGCATCAAATCTGAGGGTCGGCAGCCGTTGCTGGTTTTTTCCGACGCACGGCGCTCGATGGGTCTGATTGTGGACGAAATCGTCGATATTGTCGAGGATGTTTTCGAAATCGAGCTGGCGTGCGGTGAACCGGGTAAGCTCGGCTCAGCCGTAATCAAAGGGCGGGCGACGGAGATCATCGACATCTCCCACTACCTGCCAATGGCTTTCGACGATTGGCACGATTGGCAACAGGACGAAGTTCGCATTGCGGCCCGCAGCGTGCTGCTCGTGGACGACGTGCCGTTCTTTCGCAACATGCTCGCGCCCGTGCTCAAGGCCGCCGGCTACGCCGTCACCAGCGTCGCCTCGGGTCGCGATGCGCTCGCGCTCGTCACGGGCGGCCGCCGTTTCGATATCGTGGTCACCGACATCGAGATGCCCGGCATGGACGGCTTCCAGCTTGCTTCGGCCCTGCGTGGCGACCCGCGCAACGCCGGGCTTCCGATCATCGGTCTGGCCTCCACGGTGTCGGCGGAGACGATGCAGCGCGGCAAGGATGCGGGTTTGCGCAACTATGTGGCCAAATTCGATCGCCAGGCATTGATAGCAGTGTTGCAGGAGCAGACCGCCGATTCTGTCCGTGCGGCGTGAGCGGAGTTATGCAATGATTGCGACTATCCAAGATAAATTTGTCACCGCGACGATCGGCGGGCAGCTGTTCGCCCTGCCGATCCAACGCGTGCAGGAGTTGTTCGTACCGGAGCGCGTGATGCGGGTGCCGCTCGCCGTGGCGGAGGTGGCGGGCTTGCTCAACCTTCGCGGCCGGATCCACACTGTCGTGGATATGCGGTGCCGGCTCGGACTTTCGGCCCAACCGCAGCATGACAACGGCGGCGTGTCCGCTCAGCGCCGCCAAGTGGCGCTGAGCGTCGAGCACAAACGTGAATCTTACGCACTCTTGATCGACGAGGTCGGGGAAGTGATGCAATTGCCGGCCGTAGACCGGGATGAAAATCCGGCCAACATGGATGCGGCTCTTGCGCAGGCATCGCTCGGAGTGCATCGGCTGGAAGGGCGGCTGCTGGTGGTGCTCGATGTCGATCGATTGTTGGATTTCGACCTGCATTCCTTGGCACCGAAAGCTGCCGCCTAGGGTACCTTTCCGGAAAAACGATCGTCGGGTTTCCGCAGAGAATGAGAGTAAGAAAGAATTCAGAGCACGCCCTGCTTCAGTCCACGCGGGACGCGCTCAGAGGATGACGGTGAGGCCAACGTTTAAAACGTGAGTGGGCCTATAGTAACGAGTGAGCGAGGATGCGATGAAGAGCTGTTTGGTAGTCGATGATTCAAGTGTCATTCGCAAGATCGCGCGGCGAATCCTCGAAGACATGGGGTTTAAGATCGTAGAAGCGGGAGACGGCTCGGCGGGGCTCGATGTCTGCCGCGGCGGCATGCCCGATGCCGTTCTGCTCGATTGGAATATGCCCAATATGAACGGCCACGAGTTTCTCACCGCGCTGCGGCAAATGCCTGGCGGCGACCAGCCGAAAGTGGTGTTCTGCACCACGGAAAGCGGCGTCGGACACATCGCGCGCGCGCTGGAGGCCGGTGCCAACGAGTACATCATGAAGCCGTTCAACCGGGAAGTCGTGGAAGCGAAATTCCAAGAAGTCGGACTGATTTGACGCTTGGGTTCGGTTCAATAGCTGCGTAGATAACATCGTGTAGATGACTTTATGAGTATCTCCGCCGCTTCGCCGGCTTATCCTTCGAGTTCCCCGCACACGCATATTCGCGTGATGGTCGTCGACGACTCTGTCGTCGCGCGCAGCATGATCATGCGTTGGCTGGAAGAGGAGCCGGATCTGCTTGGGGTCGCTGCAGTGCGCAATGGCAGGGAAGCGATTGAGCAGATCGAACTCTGGCGGCCCGACGTTGTCATTCTCGATCTCGCCATGCCTGACATCGACGGTCTCACGGCGTTGCCGCGGTTGTTGGAGAAGAAGCCCGGATTGGTCGTGCTGGTCGCTTCCACTCATGCCCGCCGCAACGCTGCGATCAGCATGCGGGCACTTTCGTGCGGCGCCAGTGACTACATTTTCAAGCCGGAGAGCCGTTACGATCTCCCGGGTGCACAGTCTTTTCGGCGCGAACTGATCGACAAGATTCGCACGCTCGGAGGCCACCGCCAGCGCCACGCGCTTGCGGGCCGGGCTGGGCATCCGGTTGCGGCAGCGCCTCGTGGCGATGGTTCCGCCATGCCCGTCGCTGCGCCGGCGGTGCACCAACCCGGGAGAACCAGACCCAGAATGGCGGTGCAGGTGCCGCCGCGTGTGCTGGTGATCGGTGCGTCGACCGGCGGGCCGAATGCGCTCAACACTGTCGTAAGCGGGATCGGTGCGGTCATCGACAAGGTGCCCGTGCTCATCGCCCAGCACATGCCAGCCGGGTTCACGGTCTACCTCGCCGAACACCTGGCGCGTGCCAGCGGCCGCCCGGCCCACGAAGCGGTCGAAGGAGAGCGCATTTATCCGGGAACGATTTATTTGGCGCCTGGCGGTTCGCACGTGCGGGCGGAAAATGGTGTCGACGGACCCATAATCGCACTTGGCGACGAGCCGGCGGCCAATTACTGCAAACCGGCATTGGATTTTCTGTTCTCCTCGGCGGTGAAGGTGTGGAACTCGGGAGTCCTGGCGTTGGTGCTCACGGGCATGGGCCCCGACGGGGTGCGCGGCGCGGAACAGATCGTAGCGGCCGGCGGCAGCGTCATCGTGCAGGACGAGGAATCAAGCGTGGTTTGGGGCATGCCCGGCGCGGTCGTGAATGCTGGGCTGGCTTCTTCGATACTACCGCTCTCTGACATCGCGTCGCAGCTCATGGACGCCTTCGGTGAAGGGCGGCCATGAACCCTTACGAATACGACGAATTGTGCCGCCTCCTACGCGAGCGCTCAGGGCTCGATCTGTCCGCCGGCAAGCAGTATCTGGTCGATAGTCGCCTGCAGCCCGTCGTCGATCGCGCCGGCCTCGCCGGGCTCGGTGCGCTGATGCAGCGGCTGAAAGCGCCGAATGCGGAGGGCCTCAAAGCGGAAGTGGTCGAGGCCATGACGACCAAGGAGACGTTTTTTTTCCGCGACAAGGTTCCATTCGAGAATTTCTGCAACGTGATGATGCCGGCGCTCATGACTGCACGCGCGGCCCAGCGGCAGATTCGGATTTGGTGTGCGGCTGCAGCGACCGGACAGGAACCCTATTCGCTCGCCATCGCGCTCGCCGAGATGGGCGGGAAGGTTGACGGTTGGCGCGTCGAGATCCTCGCCACCGATCTTTCCAATACGGCGCTGGATAGGGCAAGGGCCGGAATCTACAGCCAGCTCGAGGTGCAGCGCGGATTGCCGATCCAAATGTTAATCAAATATTTCACCCGCGTGGACGAAATTTGGCAGATCGCGCCCGAACTGCGTGCCCGGATACACTTTCAGCAGTTGAACCTGCTCGACGACTTCAGTCATCTCGGTACATTCGACGTGGTGTTCTGCCGCAACGTGCTGATCTATTTCGACGTGCCGACCAAGTCTGAAGTGCTCGACCGATTAGCGCGGGTCGTCGCTGACGACGGCTATCTGGTGCTCGGGGGCGCGGAAACCGTGATGGGTCTCACGAAGGGCTTCAATGTGGTTGCGGACCAAGCCGGGCTGTATTCGCCGCGCGCGGCACCGGTCCGATTTGCTGCGCCTTTGCAGGTCGCGGCCGCACCACGATAACGCTGATCTCAACACGTCCGAACGCTCGATTTGAATTGCTCTGAGCAATTGTAGAATTTTGGTTCAAGTTTTAATAAATTTGGCCCCAACCCTTTGAAGAATACCCAATACATCTCTGCTAGGAATTCGGGCATCAGCGAGGCTGCTGTCTCGACCAATGAGGGGTACAATATGGAATCGAAGGCGTCGCAGATTGCAGCCGACGGCAATAAGCCGTTGCCGCCACAATCCCCTGGATCTGGCGAGTGTGCGCAGAGCGACGATCAATTGCTGGATACGGTCTTAAGCAATATGGTGCAAGGCCTGCTGATGTTCGACGCCGACCGGCGATTGCTGTTCTACAATCAGCGTTATGCGGGAATGTACGGGCTGCCGCGGGATTTCGCCAAACCAGGATGCACTCTACGCGACGTCCTCGATCATTGCCTGCAGGTTGGCGGTGTTCTCGCGGCCGATGTCGAGGATTACCTCGCCAGGCTCGATGAGTCGCTCAGCGACGGGCGGACGCTCAACAGTCGGGTCAACGCGAGCGATGGTCGTATTTTCTCGGTCATGGACAAGCCGCTTCCGGGTGGCGGATGGCTGTCAACGCACGAGGACGTTACCGAAAGCCAGCGCGCGCATGCGCAAATCGCTCACATGGCGCGTCACGATGCATTGACCGGATTGCCCAATCGCGTGTTGATGCGCGAGTGGCTGGAGCACGAACTCAAGCGCGTTCGGCGTGGCGACATCCTCGCGGTGCTCTGCTTTGGTCTCGATCATTTCAAGAGCGTCAACGATGCGCTCGGGCACCCTATCGGGGACGCGCTTTTGGAATCCGTGGCGGACCGGTTGCGCAGTTGCGCTAGGGACATCGACATGGTCGTGCGCCTGGGCGGCGACGAGTTCGCGGTCATCATGACCCAACTCGGGCAGCCTGACGACGCGGTCGTTCTGGCACGGCGCGTCCGCGAAACGATCAACAAGCCGTTTTGGGTCGAAGGACATCAAGTCGTCGTGGATATCACCTGTGGGATCAGCGTCGCTCCCACTGACGGCACCGATCCGGACTTGCTTTTGAAGAATGCAGACATGGCATTGTATAATGCCAAGAGTGACGGGCGTGGATCCTATCGATTTTTTGAATCGGAAATGGACCAGCGCATGAAAGTGCGCCGGGGTCTGGAACTGGACCTGCGCAAGGCATTGCTGAACGGCGAATTTGAGATGTACTATCAACCGCTGGTGAATCTGCAGACCAGCCAGATCACGACTTTTGAGGCGCTCCTGCGTTGGAATCATCCGACGCGCGGCTTGGTATCGCCTGGCGATTTCATTCCGATCGCCGAGGAGACAGGTCTCATCGTCCAGATCGGCGAGTGGGTGCTGCGGACGGCCTGCAAGGAAGCAGTCAACTGGCCCGGGCACATCAAGGTCGCAGTAAATCTCTCGCCGATCCAGTTGAAGGATCGCAAACTGCTGGATTTGGTCAAGTCCGCGATAGCGGAATCAGGACTGCAGGCGTCGCGGTTGCAACTCGAGATCACCGAATCCATCCTTATGCAGAATACGTTCGCGACGCTCTCGTTGTTGCACGAACTGCGCAGGCTCGGTGCGCAGATCGCCATGGACGATTTCGGTATCGGCTACTCGTCCCTCAGCTATCTCCGCAGCTTCCCGTTTGACAAGATCAAGATTGACCGGTCGTTCATCACGGACATCGCAAACGAGGCGGAGCCTCTAGCCATTGTGAACGCGGTTGCGGGCCTCGCTAAATGTCTCAACATGGTGTCGACCGCGGAAGGGGTCGAGACCAGCGAACAGCGTGCCACCCTTCAGAGCACGGGTTGCACCGAAATGCAGGGTTACTTGTTCAGCAAGGCCAGGCCGGCCAGCGCGTTGACTGAGTTCTTCAACTAGTATTTGGGCGCTGCCCGATAATTCTAGATTGCGCCAACCCGGCGCGCTTTGCATTTGATTTACCTAAACTTTACCGAAGTTTGGAAGGGTGTCGGGATACTGCCTCGGTCCTTGGCAGGTTGGCTGCCCCCGGGAGCGAAATATGATTCGATTGACGTCACTCGCCAGCAAACTTGGCTTGGCGTTTACCCTCATCGTACCCGTTCTGGTCTGGCAACTCGGGGATGACGCATATCGGGCGCTGGAGACTTACGGCGACGTCAAGATGCTGGAACGCCAAAATGCCGCGGCCAACAACCTGATCGCGGGTGTCTATGAGATACTCATGGAGCGGTTGGCGACGAACAATGCATTGCAGGCCAATGAGCGAGCTGGCACTGATGTCGTCCAGGAGATCGAGAGGCGCCGAACGGCCGCGGTTGAGAAGCTGCAAGCCTCCTATGTGACTCTCAATGGGCTGGTATTTCCAAATAAGGCTGCGCTGCTGGCGGAATTGAAGGGGGCGATCGACAAGGCCAATGGTTACCGCGCCAAGGCTGATGCGGCCATCAAGCAGTCGAAGGGTGAGCGCGACGCTGATACAGTCAAGAATACTTACGAGGTTATGTCCGATCTGTCCCAGACATCGCAGAAGGTCTGGAATTCTATTCTCAGCAATATCAGCAAATCAGATCCTGAACTCGCCCGGCTAGCGAACCTCCGTCTCTACGGCTGGAATGCGCGCGACATCGCGGGATTAGAGCGTTCGCATATCGCCCAGTCGATTTCGGCCGGAGTGAGCATACCGGCGGACAAGCTCGCGGAGATGGCCGTCTTCCGTGGCCAGGTTGCGTTGCTGTGGCGCTTCATACAGGTCAACCTGACCGCTAACGATCACGCCGCGATCAGGAAAGGGGTTCAGCTCGCCCGAGACGGTTATTTCGCCAGGTTCCAGCCTTTATCCGAGCAGATGCGTAAACTCTCGGCGGAGGGAGCGGCTTATCCGATGTCGACGCCTCAGTGGGTCGACACGACCACGCCGCTACTCTTCACGCTGCTCGAAGTCATGTACGGCGCCGGCGAGGCGAGCGAGGCGCACATGGCGGCCGAAATGAACCAAGCGTTGCGATCACTGTGGCTGAGTCTGGTTATTCTGGCATTGGGAGCGATCTTGCTGATGGCGTCCATGATCATTGTCGCGCGTTCAGTTTTGCGCCCGCTGCGGACCATGGCGTCCGCCATGCAGGAACTCTCCAAGGGGAACTTCGAATTGGTGCTGCCTGGCCTCGGACGCAAGGACGAGGTCGGCGACATGGCGCGGGCGGTCGAGAATTTCAAAGCCAGGGCGCTTGAAAAATCCCGGCTGGAAAGCGAGGCGAAGCAGTCTGACGGGATGCGCGCCGCTGCCCAGCGAAAAGCGGACATGCAACGCTTTGCCGGAGAGTTCGAGAGCGCGGTTGGCAGTATCGTGGAATCGGTGTCCTCGGCCTCGACCGAACTCGAAGCCACCGCCAGCGCCCTTACCCGGACGGCCGAGACCACGCAGGTGCTGGCAACTGCGGTTGCCTCCGCTTCGGCGCAGTCCTCCGGTAATGTTCAGACGGTGGCCTCCGCCTCCGAGCAACTCGTCGGCTCGGTCAACGAGATTTCACGTCAGGTGCAGGAATCGAGCCGCATCGCGGCCGAAGCAGTCAGGCAGGCAGAGCGGACCGACGCTCGCATCGCCGAATTGTCGCGGGCCGCGGGCCGCATCGGCGACGTGGTCAAGCTGATCACGGCAATCGCCGAGCAGACCAACCTGTTGGCGCTCAATGCCACTATCGAGGCGGCGCGTGCCGGCGACGCCGGCCGCGGCTTTGCGGTAGTCGCTCAGGAGGTCAAGGGGCTCGCCTCCCAGACCGCAAAGGCAACCGAGGAGATCAGCGCGCAGATATCCGGGATGCAGGCGGTTACCGGAGACTCGGTCTTGGAAATCAGGGAGATCGGCATCATCATCGGACGCATATCCGAGATTGCCGCCTCGATTGCGGCGGCGGTGGAGGAGCAAGGCGCCACCACCCAGGAAATCGCGCGCAGTGTACAACAGGCGGCGCGCGGCACCGCGGAGGTCGCGACCAAGATCACCGACGTCAACCGCGGCGCGGGCGAGACCGGAGTCGGCTCTGGGCAGGTATTGAACTCGGCGCAAACGCTGGCAAGCGAGAGCAATCGCCTCAAGAGCGAGGTCGACAGATTCCTGATCGCGGTGCGCGCGGCCTAGTGGGGTGCGTCATCCTAAAAAACATGACAACGATGGAGATTTCGCCGTGACGTTCCAACTGAGTCGCTTGCGCGTCAGCGGAAGAATGTTCGCGGGATTCGGCGTGCTGCTCGTGCCGCTCATGCTGGTCGCGGGCTTCTCGATCGTCGAGTTGCAGTCGACCGGCAGCAGCCTTGCCCGGATAAATACGGTTTCCGACGCCCTCCAGCGCGCCCTCGAACTTGGTCGCGAACTGGAGGTCATGCACCAGCGGTCGCTGCGCTACAAGACGGTGCATGACAAGACCGCGATCGCCGAGTTCTATGACTCGAACAAGCTCGCCAAGGACATGATGGCGACTTCGGAAAGGGCGACGCAATCGGACGCGCGCCGCCGCTTGTACATTGCGGGATTGCAAAACGTCGACGCCGCCAAGCAAAAGTTCGAGGAACTGGTCAAGGCCGTCGATGAGTTCCTGCCGGCGCAGCAAAAGTTGTTCGCGACCGGTGACGAACTCAACTCAACGGCGAGTGCGCTGGTCGAAGCCGCCGAGAATGCCACGAATGACACCCTGAAATTGGCGGTGCGCGACGTCGGCATCGCCCTCAACGTGATGCAGGCGGCCAACTGGCGCTCCCAGGCTACCGTCGATGCCACCGGCGTCGCGCTGTTCAAGACCAATATCCAGAAGGTCAACGCCGCAATCGACAAAAGCGACAAGCTCGCGGATGAATCCATGCGGGCCATGCATGGTGCTCTGCGCGCGGCGGTCAAATCCTACGACGAGACTTTCGTCATCATCAACGGCGCAATGCTCAAGTCCGACGACATCTATGAAAAGCAGATTCGACCGATCCTGGCCGAGGCCTACAAGGTCGAGCAGGCGGTGACGGCCATGCTGGTCGCGGACCAGCGTGCGGCAAAAATGTCCGCGGACGAGGCGATGAAGATTGGGATCACCTTGGCGGGGTCGCTGTCGGTCGGCGCCGTCTTCCTGGGAATCGTCCTCGCTTGGCTGATCAGCCGGAGCGTCTCCGGTCCCGTGGTTCGTATGACCGGGGTTATGAGCGCTCTCGCGCGGGGCAACATGTCGGTGGCGATACCGGATCGCGATCGTTTCGACGAGGTCGGCGACATGGCCAAGTCGGTCCAGGTGTTCAAGGACAACATGATTGAAGCCGAGCAGTTGCGCGCCCAGCACATGGAGGCCGAGCGCGTCGCGGCGGCCCAGCGCAAGGCCGATATGCACCGGGTGGCTGACGATTTCCAGACTGCCGTCGGCAATATCCTCGATACGGTGTCGTCGGCTGCGACCGAGCTGGAAGCGACTGCTGTCACACTCACCCGCACCGCCGAGACCACCCGTTCGCTCTCAAACAGCGTGTCGGCGACTTCGGAGGAGGCGTCCGCCAATGTGCAGTCGGTGTCAAGCGCCTCCGAACAGCTCGCCGGCTCCGTCAACGAAATCTCCCGGCAGGTGCAGGAATCGAGCAAGATCGCTGCTGATGCGGTGCAACAGGCGCGCAGGACCGACGCCCAGATCGCCGCGTTGTCGCAGGCGGCGGGCCGCATCGGCGACGTGGTCAAGCTGATCACGGCGATTGCCGAGCAGACCAATCTGTTGGCGCTCAACGCCACTATCGAAGCGGCGCGCGCCGGTGATGCCGGCCGCGGCTTTGCCGTTGTGGCGCAGGAGGTCAAGGCGCTGGCGGCACAGACCTCAAAGGCCACCGATGAGATCGGCGGACAGATCGCCGGCATGCAGGCGGCGACGACGGAATCGGTGGCGGCGATCAAGGGGATCGGCGAGACCATCGGCCGCATCTCGGAGATCGCCGCCACCATCGCGGCTGCGGTGGAGGAGCAGGGGGCAGCGACGCAGGAAATCTCCCGCAACGTCCAGCAGGCGGCTGCCGGCACCACTCAGGTCGCCGGCACCATCACCAACGTTAGCCGTGGGGCGAACGAGACCGGCTCGGCTTCGACGCAGGTACTGTCATCGGCGCAGGCGCTCTCGCGCGAGAGTAACCACCTCAAGAGCGAGGTGCACAAGTTCCTGAGCGCGGTGCGCGCGGCGTAGCCGTCGCGCAAGTAGCCCGCATGAGCGCAACGATACGGCGGACTACCCGCCTATGATTGTTGTGTTGCGAAGGCGTCGTAGCGCTCATGCTGCGCTACGCCTGGGACATACGTATCCTCGTTAGTAGTTATTCTTCGACGGCACTTAGCCCGCCCGTACCATCGACACGAATTTCTCGACCTCGATCTTGAGGTGATGGCTCTCGCGCGAGAGCGATTGCGCCGAGCCGAGCACCTGCGTCGAGGCAGTTCCGGTTTGGTCGGCCCCTCGGCTGAGGTCGCCAACGTTGCTGGCGACTTGGGAGGTCCCTTTGGCGGCCTGCTGGACG
>Ga0209488_10001207_pt1 | contig 22145 bp, 19 predicted proteins | sample Rivendell_Oct201_8_FD_188349 | JGI IMG/M metagenome (GOLD analysis project Ga0209488, IMG submission 188349) | Vadose zone soil microbial communities from the Eel River Critical Zone Observatory, Northern California, USA -... | ecosystem: Environmental > Terrestrial > Soil > Vadose zone >...
TTCGGCCTCTTTCAACTGCCCCCAGAGGCCACTTTTACCCTAACACGCCCCGCATTACGGGCCTAAGTCTTTCGGCACGAGTAGTTTGCCGAAGGGCACGGGCGTACGCTAGGAAGTTGCGTCCAACGGGGAAAAACAGGGGTTGAATGGCGATTTACGGCATTAAACGGGGATTGAGGTAAACACTGTATGAGGTAACCTTTAGGCCGCAAAATGATGAGAATTTCCTCATTCGGGAAGCGCCACGGAACTCCCGCACTATTCGTTCAGATTGGGCCGCAGCACCGCAATGGCGAAGTGACAAAAGTTCAAAGCTCCCTCGTCCAGCTGTAGCCAGCGAACCACACAGTGCTCGCTCAAGTATTTTGTCACGCGAGTTTCTGGAATTCCCAGATGATCGCCAAGCAGAGCCTTCAGATTTGTGTTTCCGCGCCGCGACATTCCGGACCGTGCCAGGCTCCCAATCGCAATCCGCAACGTGTCGCAGGCTTCCACGTAATAATACGTGGTCATATCATCGTCCGTAAGCACGAAAACGCCGGGACCCGCTGGAGCATGTGCCGCCTCATCCAGCTTAACCGCTGGGCATGTTAGCAGCCGCCGCAGCTGCATTTCCAGCAGCGAAAGCCGCGAAGCCAGTCCAGGATCCCCGAATCGTCCTTTGACCCCTGGAGCACCACTTTCTGGGACTTGCTCCACCGGAATGCGCGGGATCGCGCGGCTATCTATCACGCGCGGGGGTAGAATTTCCTCCGGCTCAGCTTCTGGCGGCGTTTCTGCGATTCGCATCCGCGCAGTAGGCTTGCTGGTACTACGAGATCCACCTGAAACTGGCGGCGATCCTGCCTTGCGGCGGTTGCGGCCGCCCCGCCGGCCGCGCCGGCGATGCTTTTTGTCTGCGCCGGAATTTGCGCCGTCCAGCGACTCAGCCGTGGGCATCTCCTCTGCGCCAGCAGCGACCAGCGATTCGAAGGCAGTAGCGGTCTGTTCGAAGGGAACTGTCGGCTCGGGAAAAACAATAGCCGGAGATACAGCAGCTGTCTCAGTTCCCGCAGACTGCGCGGAGGAAAGCTCTGGCATGGGATCTGAATCGGGTGGCAACTCGCCTCCCATTCGAACTACGGCTTCGCGCGCCTTCGTCTTCCAATCGCCGCGACGAAACTTGTTTGCCGACGTCAGGTACCACTGCAGCGCTTGCGCCGAGTCTTTGGCGATCTCAAAATGACGTCCCAGTTCGAACGCCACCATCGCATCATTGGTTTTTTCATAGAGCAACAGCAGCTGTCCGGCAGGGTCTCTGCTGCCGCGCGCGCGCCGTATCCGGGCCGTAATCTGTTTCCAATCCGCCATAAGGGTGCGGGCCCTACTTGTAGCCCGCCAAGAATTTTGTCAACGCATTGTAACAGTGAGAGGGCTGGTGCTGCCAGTAAAGGAAATGCCAACAATTGGAAATACCGCACAATCCTTATGCGAATAGCGTTGACGCTTACCAGTGTCGTGAGTATTCTCTTATAGCCCTCCGGGAGGGGAAATGCTTCGCCCACGTGCGGTTCTTGCGGTGGTAGTGGCCTATACCTTATTTTTGATGCCAGTGAACGGCGCGCCGCCCGCCGCGATTGGAACAATCACGTCAGCGACCAGCGCCCACGTTGGCGCAGCGTCCGCTTCTTCCGGCTCCACGGTTTTTGGCGGCGATCATCTGAGCACAGAAAAATTTGGCAGTCTCCAGATACGTGCCGGAGCCGCGCGCTTCATGCTTTCTGGCGCCAGTTCCGCTGCTGTGGACGGCAGTTCAGCTGTTCCTTCGGCTAGGTTGCTGAACGGTACCATGGTGTTTTCTACCGCGAACGCAAAAGCGTTTCTGCTGCATGCCTCGACCGCGGATATCCGCCCGCAGACCGATCAGCCCACAGTCGCACAAGTCACCTATATTAACGACAAGGAATTACAGGTACGCAGCACCCGCGGTTCGCTGACCATTACCGTAGACGGCGAAACCCAGGTCATTCCCGAAGCCATGGCCTATCGCGTGATTCTCGATCCCGGTTCCTATTATGCCGCGGAAAATGCGCAAGGTCCGCGTGGTGTTGGCACGCGCCAAGGCGGACCGCCGCTCAAAGCCGGCAGAAGTCATTTCCTTTTGATCGCGATTATTATCACCAGCATCGCAACTGGCGTGGCTCTGTACGAAGCCCTGCAAAGTTCCGACGCGCCCCGCTAATTTCGTGAATTCGTAAAAATCCACCGTAATCTCGGTGCCCTCTGTGCTCGTATGTCTGCGGCCTCGGTGTTAAATCTTTTCTCCCGCTGCGCTTCGCACTCTCTTAGAACACGGCTACCACCAAAAATTGCTATAATTTCTCTGTCAACTAAAGGAACCACGCATGCCCATCTACGAATACATTTGCGACGACTGCAAATCACAATTCGAAAAAATCGTCATCAATCGCCAACAGGAGATCTCCTGTCCCACATGCTCCAGCAAAAAAGCCACCATCCAGCTCTCCGTATTCAGTTCCGCAACCGTGGGCGGCTCTGGAAGGTCTTCCGGCCCATCCAGGGGCGGCGGCTGCTGCGGCGGCGGTTGCGGCTGCCAATAAGGGCCGTCTCAGGGAGTCGGAGCTTGAACTCCGACGTTTAGAGGCGCGAGAAATAGGGCTTTAGCCCCTGAAGAAACTCTTTCCGATCAACTTGCCCCAGCGCAGATACACCGTATCTTCCCCTTCCTGAATCAAACAGAGGCTCTGTACGAGCCTCGCATGCTGATCAGCCACTCCTCTCTTCTACTATTCGTAACCGGCGCCGCGCTTCTCCTCGTCATTCCCGGCCCGGCAGTAACCTACGTAGTCAGCCGCAGCATCGGCCACGGCCGAGCCGCGGGCCTTGTCTCTGTCATGGGCATCGTCGTCGGAACACTCTTGCATGTCACCGCAGCCACACTCGGACTTTCTGCTCTCCTCGCCTCATCCGCGCTGGCATTCCAATTTATAAAATATCTGGGTGCCGCGTACCTGATCTATCTCGGTATTCGCACTCTCCGTCGCGACGATTCAGAACTTCTGCAAGCCGTCAACGGTGAGCGCAGGCTTCCGCGCATTTTCGCTCAGGGGGTCCTGGTTAATCTGCTGAATCCAAAGACCGCCTTATTCTTTCTTGCTTTTCTGCCCCAGTTTGTGGACCCATCCCTGGGCCATCCCAGCCTGCAAATTTTCCAATTGGGAGTCCTGTTTGCTCTCATGGGCTGGATCAGCGATTCGGTGTGGGCGGTCCTCGCTGGCACCGTGGCCGACCATTTCCGCGCCAGCATCCGCCTGCGTCGCGTTCAACGAAACATATCCGGCGGGGCTCTCATCGCCCTCGGTTTTGCCTCCGCCTTCTTGGGCGCCAAAACGAAATGATCCCTCCAAACGTGTCGGTGTTCGCGGTAAGCTGCTGACATGTCAATCACCTCTCCGGAACAACTCGACAAACTCCGCTCCTGCGGCAAAATCGTCGCCAAAGCTCTCCGCGCCATGGCCGCCCGGGTTGCGCCGGGCATCTCGACCTCGGAACTAGCCGAAACAGGCGCAAGAATTCTCGCCGCCCACGGCGCTCACTCTTCTCCTCCGATGGTTTACAATTTTCCCGCTGACGTGTGTATCAGTGTCAACGATGAAGTCGTTCATGGCATTCCGGGCGATCGCATCATTCAGCCCGGCGACCTCGTGAAGCTCGATCTCACCGCCGAAAAGGACGGCTATCACACAGACTCCGCCCTCACCGTAGAAGTCCCTCCATCCAGCCAGGTATCGCGCGAACTCGCGCGTTGTGCCGAACGAGCCTTCGGCCATGCGCTGGTCGCCGCGCGCGCAGGCAATCGCACCAAAGATATTGGCCGCGCCGTCGAACGCGAAGTCCGCCGTTGCGGATTCCAGGTTGTCCGCGAACTCGGGGGGCATGGCATCGGCCGTACCATTCACGAATCACCCTCCGTTCCCAACTTCGCCGATCCCTTCGCTCACTACGTTCTCACGGATGGTCTCGTCATCACCATCGAGCCCATCATCGCCGCCGAGTCCGATCGTGTCGCTCTCGATCGAGATGGTTGGACAGTTCGCACTGCGGACCACTCTCTGGCAGCTCATTACGAACATACCCTGGTCATCACTCGCCGTGAACCTGTTCTCCTTACCATCTGATCTCACTAGCAGGAATTTTCCGCCATTCCTTCCTCTTATTCCTCGATGTTCTTGCAGCGTCGCGTTCCTGTATACTCCACCCGATACCTGAAGGAGGTACAATTCATGTCCGCCTCCCACCCCGTCACTTCTCTCGATCAAAACAAACAACTCGTCATCCGTTGGTTCGAAGAAGTCTGGAACAAAGGCAACCGCGACACCATCGCGCAACTCTTCGCTCCCGATGGCGTAATTTACGATGGCGACAGAATCATTCGCGGCCCCGCCGAATTCGAAAAATTTTACGACCGTCTGCGCGCGGTTTTCTCCAATTTCAAAATTTCTCCAGTTTTAGCATTGGCCGAGGGCGATCTGGCCTGCGTCCACTGGTTCTCCGAATGTAAACACAACGCCACCGGCAAAATTGCCCACGTCACCGGCACCTCCATCGTCCGTGTCAAGGACGGCCGCTTCGTTGAAGCCTGGCAGAACTGGGACGCCGCCGGTATGGCCGCTCAGCTCTCCGACCAACCACCCCAACCCTTGTTTTGAGTTTCTGTTTTTTTTGGCTTACTCTGTTGCCTGGGTAAACATATACTTGTCCATCGGCCGTACGCACCGTTTCCATCCTAAGTCCTTCCGAATGACACTCTGATCCAGCCTGCACTTTCGATAGATCGCGGACCCTTTGTTTTCATGCTCTTAGCGAGAGAGGGGCAGGGGGAGGGGTAGGCCACGGCAATGAGGCGGACCGCGGATACAGCAACTGGCCAGCGTCCGAACGTAGTGCCGGGCTTCAGCCCGGCTCCTCGCGGATCTTCGAAACTAACAACCAAAGCCTAACCAGCCACTGCTCACTATTCAATATTCGCGTTCCGCGAATACCGAGCCACATTCTCTGGCACCGCAATCCCCGCCTTCAATCGAGCATCTGGTATAGGTGCTGCAGGCGTAACCGGCAATGGCAGCACTCCAGCCCAGATCGGCAAATCGTAATCCGCTTCATCATCTACAGGGCCACCAGTCCGCACCTTGGCCGAAACTTCCTCCAACGCCAACGCCAGCACCGTCGTCCCCTTCAGCTCCTGCTCATTCGGCTGGCGAATCTGATCCCACCGACCCTTCATGATGTGCTCGGTAAACAATCGCAGCGCTTCCGTCTTTTCTGCTGGCTCCGTCACCAGCCGCGCCGTTCCCAGCACCACCACCGACCGATAATTTGCCGAGTGATGAAACGCCGACCGCGCCAGCACCAATCCATCCACCAGCGTCACCGTCACACAAACCGGAATGCCTTCACTCAAAGTACGCAACATCCGGCTGGCAGCCGACCCATGCAAATACAAAGTTTCGCCCGCGCGTCCAAAATTCGTAGGAATCACGTACGGCTGCCCGTCCACCACAAATCCCACATGGCAAACAAACGCCTCATCCAAGATTTTGAAAACCGTCTCACGGTCATAAGCCCCGCGCTTAGGCAACCGCCTAACTCGCGTCCGTTCCGTCGGCGTAAATGTGCTCATGCATTGAGGCTATCTGCTGCAATTGCCCGCGCGCAAGAGCCAATCTGGCATGCCAACACCGCAAGGATTTTCATTCCGAACAAGAGCGATAGCACAGTGAGGAATCTGTTTTTTTCACGGTGTTCGCGCGGCCCCGCTGTCGTGCCGCCGTCAGGTCGCTCAGTTCAGGAAATCTGTTCCCCTGGACGGCAGGGCTAAGGATCTAAACCGACGAAGCGCCAAAAACCCCAGGAAGCGCTCAAGGTTTCGCCACAGGCTTTGCCTCACCGCGCACCACGCGGAACCCGACATACTCGGGCGCAGGCGTGCAATTCGCCTTCGCATCCGCAGGACAATCCGCACTGCCGCCAACCAGTCTTCCTTGGCCATCACGTGTCAACACCCACTCGGCCACATTGCCGCCAAGATCGTAAATCGGCTCTTCATCATCTTTGCCCTGTCCATGAAAGCTGCCGACTTCTTTCAACAGCGGCGCAGTTCCGTTCAGCTTCTTCGCGGCTTCGCGCAACCGCGCCGCATCCTCCGGATTCGGCGCATACCCGGCCCAGTAGTCCAGCGTATTTTCGCCATCGCGATGCTCGTAGAGGCTCTTCACCTCGTCCTCGTAGGGAATCCGCCACGTCTGCCCGGTCGCTTTGCTGAGGCATGTGATATAAGCTTGGGCGTCTTCAAGAATGATTCCGTGGATGGGCTGGTTTTGGTTTAGGTCTTCCTTCGCGGGAAAGTGAATCGAGCTATCCGCTCTACGCATCGGCTTCGGGTACTTCACCGTTTTCTCACGGCAGCTCCCATATTGTTTCTCGGTCAATTCAAACCTGCCGATTTCCAGCCCGTTTCGGTCCACCACTTCCGGAACGATCAGTGCGTCGTCGACAATTTTATCGGCCGTGCCGACCTTTGATGAGAGCTGCTCACCGTAAAACATGCCGGCTGTCTTGGCGCTCTTGTGGCGTAAGGAATCCTCAAGCGGTGAGCCCTTTTTCACAGCTTCATTCACAGCAGGCGCAGTCTTGAAAAAATACTTATCGAACCAGGCGACTTCTTCTTCCACCTTGCGCATTTGATGCGTGAGTTTACGCGGGCCGTGCGGCTCGCCCGGAAACACCACAAACTTTACCGGCACTTTGTCGTAGTACTGCAGCGCGCGAAAAAACGACCAGCTTTGCGCCGGAGGTACCTGGTTATCCGCCGTGCCATGGAAAATCAGTACCGGCGATTTCACTTTAGCCATTTTGAAAAACGGCGATTTGCGAATATACAGTTCGGGATCTTCCATCGGCGATTTCCCGAAGTAATACGAATCGAACGAATCACCAAATACTACATTGCCCCAGTCGCTGATCCATTCCACATCGCCCGCGCCAACGCTGGCGACTCTGTAGCGCTCTGGATAGGTGGTGATCAAACTGATCGACAAAATGGAGCCATTCGACCAGCCCAATGTCGCTATTTTGTCCGGATCAACAAACCCTTTGCCGATCAAATAATCCACGCCGGCATTGATGTCCGGAGTTTCCAAATCATAATATTTTCCGCAGCAAATGGACTCCACCCATTTCAATCCGTAATTGTTGCTTCCGTGGTAGTTCGGTCGCAATATGAACGCGCCGCGCTGCGTCAATACATTCGCCGGATACGCCCAGTTGTCTTGCCACGAATCGGAATCGTGCCCGGTAGGCCCACCATGAATCGCGGTGATCAGCGGATATTTTTTACTTGTTTCGTAATTATTCGGATAGTAGAGCAGGCCTTCGACTTCTTCGTCGTTCGCGCCCTTCCAGCGAATCACTTCGCTCTTCGCAAATGTGCGATTCTTGACCAGGCCTTCATTTAATTTTGTTATCTGGACGGGCGAAACAATTTTTGTTCCGTCGAGTTGTGCGCGGTAAATCTGTGGTAGCTTGCTCGCGGTCGAATAGAAATACACAATCGTCTTGCCGTCTTCGCTTACCTCGAAGAATTGAATATTCTTCGCGTGCTCGCCTTCGAGTGCTGCACGTTTCCAACTCCATCCATCTCCGGACTTGCTCCGCGTATAACGCGAGGTCTCGTAGCGAGCGCCGGCCGCAAGCCCTAAGACAAAACCATCCTGCGTTGCCGCCAAATCCGAGCCAATTCCGTTCTCCCAATCCAATGGAACCTGCACGCTTCTGCCATTCGCGAGATCGAAAAAGTAAAGCTGTTCAATAGTGGCTGTCAGAAATTTCGGATGCGTGGAAAACGGCGCCCATGCATAAAAACCAGAACTGTCCGGCAGCCATTCAAATCCGCGCGGATAAACACGGCCCCCCGTGAAGATTGCCTTCTCGGTTCCATCACTCAGGTTATGCAGAATCGTGACCGGAGGAATTTTCTGATCGAACGTATAGTGCAGGCTTTTTTCATGGTTTGCCGCAACGTATTTCCCGTCTCTCGATACTGACCAGTTGTCGATCCAATCCGAATTGGCCGTGATCCGCGCGATTTTCTTATCCTTCACACTGATCTTGTAGAGTCGTACCGGTGGCTCATGCTCGGCATCGTTCACCACTTCGGAATCGTCCTTCTTCTTCTTCATTTCCTGTTCGTACAGTGCGGGGTCTTCCTGCGCACTGAAAATGATGGTGTCCTTATCAATCCAATCAACTCGTCTCGGCGGACGCGCCAGTTCCGTCAACACCCACGGTTCGCCGCCGTGCGCATTAATCAGCCAGATCTGTACCGGTGCAGTGTCCGGCTTGGCGCCAAAGCGCGCGCGATTGCTGGTAAAAACAATCAGTTGCCCATCGGGCGACCATTGCGGCTGCCCGTTGTTGTCGCTGCCACGCGTCAGTTGAATTTCTTTATTTTCCGTAAGGCTCGACAAAATTAAATTGGACACCCGCAGGTCTTTATCTTTGTCGCCGGTGGATTTTACCCATACCAACCACCTGGCGTCCGGCGAGATGCGCGTCTGCGGTGCGGCCGACTCGGCGTAGATCACGTCTTCCGGCTTCCACGGCTCCTTCTTTGCAGCGCTGGTCTCGGCACTATCTTGTGCCGAAGAGTTCCTTTCGTCGGCGCCAACCGGTGGCGCTTCGAAAAGCCCAACCGCACTGGAAAATAAAAGTGGCGCGAAAAGTGTTATTGAAAGGGTAGAAAGTCGCATCCGCCGTCCTTTGCAGAGTGAATGAAAAGCGAGCCGCAGCGTAATTCGCGGCAGCGGGAAAGCATAGTCGAATTGACTGCAATTGGGAATGCGTTACTCTGTTGCGCTGAGGAAAAGGCGACCGATGACAGCGACAAAATCGATCTTTAGCAGAGAAATATTTCGATTCTTCCGCGAGCTTGACGGTAATAACAAAAAGCTGTGGATGGATGCGAACCGCGAGCGCTATCAGGAAACGGTGGTGCTGCCGTTCCGCCGCCTGTGCGAAGAATTGTCGCCGGCAATTTTGAAACTGGATCCGCGGTTCGACGCCCTGGGCCGGCGCGGTGCAAACTTCTCCCGCATCAACCGCGATATTCGTTTCGCAAAAGACAAGACGCCCTACCACCCGCATATGTACCTGAAGTTTACGGCTCCACTCCCCGGCGAAATGAAGAGCGGTCAGCTCTATACAGGAATTTCGTCAGACACGGTGACTGCCGGATTCCGTATCTACGCCGAGCCAAAGCGCAAACTGTCTTCAATCGCGCTGATAGCCGAACCGCGTATCACGCGAAATCCGAAATGGCTCGTGCAACAGAAAAAACGCTTAGGCAAAAAGTATGAAAGCTACTGGTACGCAACCGTAAAAGGTGAATGGACAAAACACGACGGTTGGCCGACCGCCGCCGACTGGCCCAAACTGCAAGCCTGGATCGTACGCAAAAAAGTTTCTCCCGCCGCCGCAACCCGCGTTTCGTTTCCCGTGGATGTCGCCAAAATCTTCCGCGACGTCTACCCGCTGCTCAAATTCACCTCGCTTTGAAAAAACTTTGTCCAGGCTTGTATTTTTGTTGCAATGCAATGTGCGAAAGCGTAAAAGTTTTTTGATGCTTCTGCTTGCAGCTATCGCACCAGCAACGTGGAGATTCCGAACAGAATAGATGAACATTTTCAGCACCGGACTGCATCTGTTCCTTATCGTCGTTGCCCTGATTTTCTGGAAACTCAGATTCTTTCCCGCTAACTTCTTGGTTGCAAATCACAAGACTACTTTGGTTTGGCTGGCATTCGTGTCTGTGTGTGCGGTCTCGCTTTATTTCGTTCTTGAAAGATGGTCGTCGCCTTCGGTGCGCGACGATTTCGGAGAAGTCAGCTTCTATCTCATTTTCTCGCTGGTGTGGATTGCGTTGACGCAGGGCGCATTCGCGTTCTTTGGCATCAGTATTCGCGACGATGTAGCGGAGCGGCGAAACCGATCGGCCGAATTCGCGGCGGCTGGCTTGACGATTGCTGCAACCTGCGGCGTGGCGGGCTCGAACATCGGTAACGGCCCAGGATTCGAAGTGGTGCTATTCTGCGCCGTGCTCGCGACCTCCTATTTGTTGGTTCTTTGGTTTCTAATCGCATGGCGTTCCGGCCTGGCCGATACCATCACCATCGAGCGCGACCTGGGAGCGGGTATTCGAGCCGGAGGGTGGTTTGCTGGAACTGGCGCGGTGATTGGAGCATGCATGGCGGGAGATTGGATTTCTGTTGCGGCAACGTTGAAGGATTTCGTGCGCTATGCCTGGCCGTTGGCCGTTTTCGCTTGCGCATTTGGATTATTCGAACGTTCAATCTCGCGTCGAGGACATACTTTAAGGCCGAGCGTAGCGATATCGATCGGCGCGGCCAGCGTAATGATCGTGGCGGGAGTCGTTTGCGCTGGCTGGATCGGAAGACACTGACGATAGTCCCGATTCACGCGGGAGCAAATCTCCCGATTTCCGAATGGAGCAAGCTACGGCTGCGAGCGATTTTCGACTATTGCAAATGGGACCCGCAGTGCGGAGATCACTCGGTGCTCGGCCGGTTTCCCTTGCTGCTCGAATTCGATATCGCGGCCGAACTAGGGCATCTCGGAGAGTGCCTTACCCGCGAAGCGCTCGCTGCGGAAGATGAAATCCTGTCAAATACAAGACTGTTGAGGCGGCTGTCGATTCCCAAATCCATTCGTGAATGCCTTGAAAAGCCGGAAAATGGGCGGCGGTCGGATCATGTACGCGTGATGCGTTTCGATTTTCATTTGACAACCTGCGGCTGGCAAATATCCGAAGTGAACGCAGACGTTCCGGGTGGATATGTGGAAGCTTCGGGTTGGAATAAATTATTCGCGGAACAATTGCAGGGATACTACGCGCCGGTCGATCCCACTGCAGTTTACGCCGACGCGATCTGCGGAATTGTGCCTCACGGCGGCCTTGTTGCCCTGGCTCACGCGACGGTTTACAGCGAGGACCGCCAGGTGATGGCGCATCTGGGCCGCGAACTCGAAAGCCGCGGCAGGAAGTCGTGCTTGGTCAGCCCGAAGAATTTGGACTGGAGCAGCGGAAAAGCGGTGCTGACGACCGATTTCGTCACTGGCGGGCCCGCAATGGTAGTTCGGCTTTCGCCTGCCGAATGGCTGCCCAGCATGTGCGAGAAAAGCCGCTGGGAGCCGTGGTTCGGCGAGAGCGTTACAGCACTCAGCAATCCCGGAAAAGCACTGGCGCTGCAGTCGAAGCGTTTTCCATTGGTTTGGAACGAACTGAAAACGGATTTAGCCACGTGGCGCAAACTGCTTCCACGAACAACTTGCCCCAAAACCTGGATCGTGACGACCTGGTGCTGAAGCCGGCTTTTGGCAGGGTAGGCGAGAACGTGGCAATTCGCGGACTCACGGCCCTACTTGAGCACCAGGAAATTTTACGCTCTGTACGGCGAGATGAATTGCGCTGGGTCGCGCAGGAGCGATTCGAGGTGGTGCCGATTCCGACGGAGGAGGGCAACATGTTTCCGTGCATCGGCGTTTACACCGTGAACGGAAAAATGGCGGGGTTATATGGACGCGCGGCCCGCAAGGCGCTCATCGACCAAAACGCACAGGACATTGCGGTGCTGATTCGACGCGAGACGAAGCGGAGGGTTCAGTGAAACCAGAAGACGTTTATTTGGCTTGGGCGCCGCCTGATTCGATCTGGTCGCCGTGGGCGGTCCCAGTGCCATTTGCTCAAATTGTCTGCGGTGGCCTCGAAGCCATACAAGAAATGGAAAGTGTAAAAGATTTGGCGGCCGGCCTCACGCCGGAGCCTGATCTGGCTGTGATTCTCGATTTGCCCGGCGATCAGGCGGTGCGGTTAAGCCTGGCGTTAGCGTCACGCGGATTTCGTCCGGTGCCGCTGATAGACGGATCACCGGGGCCGCAGATCCCGAGCATTTTCCCGAGCCTCAACATCGCCCGCACAACAAGCGCGGCAGCTATCGCAGTGGACATGAGGCAGACATTGCGATGGCTATGCATCGGGGCCGTGCAGCTGGCTAGCGTAAATATTTCCGCAAACGCAAGCCCAGTATTCTTGCTGGACGCTTTGCGAACTGGCATCGGGCAAAATTTCGGACCGGAGGTTTTCGATAACCGCTGGAAAACGTTTCCTCAGGATTTTCCGTCCGCTAAATTTTTGTTAGAGCACGGAATCCGCAGAATTCTTCTGATCCAGGATAGTGTTGCGTCGCCAGCGGAAGATTTGGCGCACGTGCTTCTGCGCTGGCAGCAGGGTGGTCTTGCTATATTCGCAGCGAGTGTGGCGGCAGTTGACGCTCCCACGTTAATTACTGTCAGACGGCCTTCGCAATTCGGCGCGCTGTGGTATAGGGCGCTGGCGCTCCTCGGCCTGCGCCGTGCGTCGGCTGGAGGATTCGGTGCGTGGCCGCACAGTTCGGGTGGCGGATGAGCTAAACGCGGACGAGCGAAACAACGAGCTAAGCGGGCTGAAAAACCACACAGGTTGTCCTAGCTCAGGGTAAACATGTGTACCGGTGCCGGCGGTGGTGGGGAGGCTTTCGGCCCCGGCGTTGATTGGGATGTGCCTGGTTTACCGGGGCCGAAAGTTTGTGCGGTGGTCTGCGAGGTTCGTTCGTGGGCTTACTAGCCGCGGCCTGCGGCGTCAGCGTCTTCGGCAAGGTCTGTGAGAAACGCAAAGAACTCTTTGGATTGGCCGATGAAAAGCCCGTCAGCGGTGAGCGCCTTCACTGCACCCATGGCGGCGCCTTTGGTTTCCGTGGGGCGAATAATCGAGCAGGCCGGGAGATTCTTGCTCAGGAAAACGGTTGGCTCCGGCATGATCAGGTTGGACTTGAAATCCTCGGTGCTGAAACGAGCCGCGCTCGCCAGATCGAAGACAACCTTCACGCCGGTTATCGGATCGATGTCCGTGGAGTCAGGCGCATTGCCCGCCTTATCCTGCCAAGTCTGAAAATGCATGATTTCCGTTCCGCCGATACTGAGCAGGATACGTAATACCTCCGTATGAGTGACGCGTTGCGCGAGCTGCGGGTACAGGCTCGATCCGCCCTGCTCGATTGTGCCGAAGTGGAAGCCAGCGGTGTTGGCGATGGCTTGAAGATGATTGGCGTTCGCTAAGTCGGCATCTGAGCGCGGAATGGCGGTGTGCTGCCCGACGGCGAGCGTGGGAATCGCCTGCGGGAAGGTGTCGCCCAAATCCGGATTTTGCGTGCGGCTCCGGTAGCGCGTCCACCAGCTCGTGTCCACGGAAAGCTGAGTAAGGTTGGTAAGCCGGCCAAACTGGTTCGCGCCCGTCGCTTTGCTGCTGGGTAGAGTACGGAACTGGTCGAGGCTCACGGTGTCCGCGCCCTTGGAGGCGAGATACGCGTTAATGAAAACTTCGTGGCTGAGTTCATCTTCCGTATTGTCGTGAATGTACTGCGCCATGTCTGAATCCAGTTGGGCAATGGCGTTGGTGTAGAGAGGACTCCCGCCAGTGGGCTGAGAGGGGTAACCAGGGATCAGCTTGCTGGCCAAAGTTGAGACTTCGTCGTCCTGAGTGCCCGCGAGCTCCTGATATTGCAGCCAAAGGTCGCTCTCGAGGATTTCTGCAGCGGCTAGAAATCGCAGAATTGCAGCATCTCCCGGAGTCAGACGTCCGCTCTTTTCGTCCTCCGCGAAAACGGAAGAGCCGTTGGCTAAAAGACCAGCGCCCACGGTCACCGCACCTGCAGCTATTCCTTTCTTCAAGAACGACCGCCGGTTGGAGCCGGTTTTTCTATCCTTTGACTCGGGATTTGTAAGTACAAATCCCGGACCCTGCTGACTGAATTCTTTCATGGTAACTCTCTCCTATTTTCTGGCGCACCTTGCTCCAGCCACTTTTGCGGCGGAGCGTGTGAGCACGTTCGAAGTGACGCGCGGAAATGAGCATAAGAAAATCCAGGCAAAGGAGTGTCATAGCTGTATCTCCGATTCGTAGAACGTTTGTCGGATTTGTGTCACGCGGGCTGCTATGGCAGAAAAATCGCTCAGGCAAATGTCTGTTCGACGAACATGGGGCTGGGGGGAGCGGCAAATTGACGCTCCGCTGAGAGTCGCATAGGATGCGGAGCGCAGCATGTTGCGGACTCAGGGGATGGCCTCGATGCCTAGACCAAGTTTGTTGATCATTGCCGGAATTCTGATGATGTTCATGGCCGCGCGCGCCAGCGCACAGAAGCCGGAAGAAAAGCCAGCGGAAAAATCTGCGGAAAAATCTGGCGACAAGACAGACAAAACCAAGGACGAGAAAAAGCCAGAAGAGAAAGTTGTCCAGACCAAGCACACGGTCAGAATTGGCGGGCAGGAAATAAAATATACCGCGACGGCCGGAACCATTTTGTTGAAGCTGGAAGACGGCACGCCGAAGGCCAGCGTTTTTTATGTGGCGTACACGAAAGACGATGTGACCGACGCGGCAAAGCGTCCGGTGACATTTACTTTCAACGGCGGGCCGGGGTCGGCTTCAATCTGGCTGCACCTTGGCGCGTTTGGGCCCCGGCGCGTCGAAATGGGTGACGCCGGTGCATTGCTTCCGCCGCCTTACAGGCTGGTAGACAACGAATATTCGTTGCTGGACATGACGGATTTAGTTTTTATTGACCCGGTTTCGACCGGGTACAGCCGCGCCGTTCCCGGCGAAGCGCCGAAACAATTCCATGGCATAGAAGAAGACATACAATCAGTCGGCGATTTCATTCGACTCTACGCCACGCGGAACAAGCGCTGGACTTCGCCGAAATTTCTGGCAGGGGAGAGCTACGGAACCACGCGCGCCGCGGGCCTTTCCGGATATCTGCAGCAACGCTACGGAATGTACCTGAACGGAATCATTCTGATTTCCTCGATCCTGAATTTCCAGACGGCGGAGTTCGATACCGGCAACGATCTTCCGTACATCTTGTATCTCCCGACCTATACGGCGATTGCCTGGTACCACAAAAGATTGTCCGCGGATCTGCAAGGTGACTTGCAGAAAGCGCTCGCTGAATCGCGAAGCTTCGCTGCGCATGAGTACGCCGACGCACTGATGGGCGGAGACAGTTTACCCGCTGTGCGGCGCGCGGAAATCGCGCAAAAACTTTCCCGGCTCACCGGACTTTCCGCCGAGTACATCGAGCGCAGCAATCTGCGCATTGAAATTCAGCGCTTTGACAAGGAACTCTTGCGCGAGCAGCGCCGCACGGTGGGCCGCCTCGATGGCCGCTTTACCGGTATCGACGAAAACGCGGCTGGGGCGCGGCCGGATTATGATCCCAGCCTGGCGGCCATTGTCGGACCGTATACAGCGACCTTTCACGACTACGTGCGCGGCGACCTGAAATTCGAGAGCGATCTTTTTTACGAGTACTTGACGGGCCGGGTGCAGCCGTGGAGCTACGAATCGTACCAGAATAAATATGTGAACGTGGCGGAGACGCTGCGCAGCGCGATGACGCAAAATCCTTTTTTGCGCGTGTTTGTTGGAAAGGGATATTACGATCTGGCGACACCGTTTTTCGCCGCCGAATACACGTTCGATCATTTAAGTCTTGATGAATCGCTGCGCGCGCATCTTTCCGGCGGCTACTACGAAGCTGGCCACATGATGTACGTGCACCAGCCATCGCTCGCAAAACTCAAGCAGGACCTGGTGCAATTCATTCGCTCCAGCACCGATCAGGCGGCCGCCACACAGAAAGGTGCGGCAAAGTGAAACGGCTGCTGGCGATTGCAGCGTGGGCGGCGATCGCGATTGGCGGCGCGATTGCCCTCGGCAAAATCGCGCTGTATCGAGGGGAAGCCATCAGCGCAACTTGGTTTGTGGTTGCTGCGGTTTGCTGCTACCTGGTTGCCTACCGTCTGTATTCCGCATTTATCTCCGCGAAGCTGCTCGCGCTTGATGATACGCGCGCCACACCCGCGGAGCGGCTCGATGATGGTCGCGATTTTGTGCCGACCAACAAATGGGTTTTGTTCGGGCACCACTTTGCGGCAATCGCGGGCCCCGGCCCACTGGTTGGGCCAACACTCGCCGCACAATTTGGGTATTTGCCGGGAACGCTTTGGTTGATTGCAGGCTGCGCGTTCGCGGGATGTGTGCAGGATTTTATTATTTTGTTTTGTTCGATTCGGCGCGACGGAAAAACCTTGGGCGAAATGGCGCGCGATGAAGTCAGTAAGCGCGGCGGAGTTATAGCGCAGATCGCGGTGCTGGCGATCATGGTGATTCTGCTGGGCGTGGTGGCGCTGGTGATTGTGAACGCGTTGAAATCTTCACCCTGGGCGACGTTCACACTCGCAATGACGATTCCTATCGCGCTGCTGCTGGGGCTTTATTTGCGCTACTTGCGTCCCGGACGAGTGCTGGAGGCGTCGCTGATCGGCGTGACGCTGGTCATGTTCGCGGTGGTGGCTGGGCAGTGGGTGGCCGAATCGCCAAGCTGGGCGCAAGCATTTACGTTTGGCGGCGTGGCGCTGGCTTTCATTTTGATGGCTTACGGATTTGCCGCATCTGCTCTGCCAGTTTGGCTGCTGCTTGCGCCGCGTGATTACCTAAGCGCGTTCATCAAGGCGGGCGCGATTTTCTCGCTCGCGGCAGGTATTTTGATCGTGCGGCCGGAAGTACACATGCCGGCGCTGACCAAATTCGCGGATGGCACAGGGCCGGTCTTCGCGGGAAAAATTTTCCCGTTTTGCTTTATCACCATTGCGTGCGGAGCCATCAGCGGTTTCCATTCGCTGATTTCCAGTGGCACCACGCCGAAAATGATTCAGCGCGAAAGCCATGCCCGCTTCATCGGTTACGGAGCAATGCTGCTGGAATCATTTGTTGGCGTCATGGCCATGGTCGCGGCTTGCGCTATGCCGCCGGGAGTTTATTTTGCGATTAATTCACCACCCGCGATAGTTGGTTCGACCGCCGAGACGGCCACGGCCACAATTTCGAGTTGGGGCTATCACGTTGACCCCGCGACGATGACTGGTCTCGCGCACGCCGTTGGCGAACAAACCCTGTTTAATCGCACGGGCGGCGCGCCGTCGCTTGCGGTAGGCATGGCGCAGATTTTTTCCAGCACCATCGGCGGCGAACGCCTGCTCAGCATCTGGTATCACTTCGCAATCATGTTCGAGGCGCTATTTATTTTAACGGTGCTGGACGCAGGCACGCGCGTTGGCCGATTCATGATTCAGGAACTGGGGAGCCGCGTGTGGAAACCGTTCGGGAGAACCAGTTGGCTGCCTGGAGTCTTGCTTTCGAGCGCGCTGATCGTAGGAGCGTGGGGATATTTTCTATATCAAGGCGTGATCGATCCGCTCGGTGGAATCAATTCATTGTGGCCGCTGTTCGGAATCTCGAATCAATTGTTAGCTGCGGTCGCGCTGGTTGTGGCGACCACGATTTTATTGAAGATGGGAAAATTGCGCTGGCTCTGGGTGACGCTGTTGCCGATGACCTGGCTGGTGATCATCACCATGACCGCAAGCTGGCAGAAAATCTTCTCTGCCAATCCGCGCGTCGGCTTCCTTTCCGCGGCGAACGCGATGGCAGCGCAAATCGCCGCAGGAAAAATCCCTGCTGCAAAGATTGTGGAAACGCAGCGGCTGATCTTCAATCAACGGCTCGATGCGGTAGTGACTGCAATACTCGCGATCATGATTTTGGTTTTGTTGGTGGAAGCGGTGACGCAATGGGCCGCGCTCTTGATCAGGAAACGCGCACCCGTGCTACATGAAAGCCCATACGTTCCGACTGCGTGGACCGCGGCAGCAGGAGGCGATTGATGGCGATTTCCGGTAAAGCAAATACTCACGCGGCAGTAATCTTGCTGCGATTCTGGCGTGGGATTCGCGAGTGGTGTGGCGACGCGGCGTACGATCGCTACCTGGAGTCGTATGCGAAACATTTGTGCGACGGCGCTGCCTCGACGCGTGAGGAATTTTATCTGTCGCAATTACAGAGAAAATATTCTCGCGTCAGCCGCTGCTGCTAGTAGCCATCGTCGCGCCAGCCGCTTGACTTAAATCATCTTGTTTTCCAGCCAATCCCAGGAATAGAATCAGGCATATTTCCCCCAGGGTGGGTTCGCCAAAATCAAACGCCGAAGGGAGGGTGCTATGCGGCGTAATTCTTTGTACCTCATTTTGATTTCACTGACGGTCATGGTGTTTCTAGCGTTCGCAGTTGCGGCTGCGCAGGAGAAAGCGTCCGGCGCGGCAAAGCCAGACTTTGACATTACTGCTTCCTACATTGAAGCGTGCAGTTGCGACATGTTTTGTCCCTGCTACTTCAACACTCATTCCACGCATCACGGTAAGGAACACTTCTGCCGCGCCAATTTGGTTTTGAAAGTCGACCAGGGCCATTACAAAAATACCAAGCTGGATGGCGCGAAAGTCTGGATCGCCACCGATTTGGGAAGTGACTGGAGCACGGGAAAAGATTCCTGGGCGGTCCTGAACTACGATCCGAGCGTCACGCCCGAGCAGAAGACGGCTTTGAACGACATCATCGGGCAGCTATATCCATTCAAATGGCAAAAGTTTGACGTGGATACGCAGGGCTTCACCTGGAACGTGGACGAAAAGGCCGGAGTGGCCCGCGCGAAGATGAACAACGGAAAAGGAGAAGTGGTTCTGGAGAAGTACAAGGGTGACGATCCGAACCGCGAGATCGTCGTTCAGAACTTGAAGTATTGGACGGCGCAGTCTAACGACGGATTTCGCATGTGGAAGAGCAAACACGAAGAATTCGAAGGTAAGGACCACAAATTTTCCTACGACAGCAGCAACGGTTTTCTGATCACGATTCATTTCTCCGGGCAAGCGAACGCGGCGGCCCCTGTGGGCAACTGAAGCGACAAGTACAATTTCCGGTATTGCGCCAGCCTTTCAGCACCGCATTGCATTTGCCTAAGTAGCGGTGCGTCTCTAAGCGTTCATAGACAAAGAGTGCTCTCCAAGGGGCTTGTTTCGCGTCGCGTCGTTCCGTAGACTTCAATGCATTCGGTGCAAACAGGTCCGCTCCCAGCGTGGATCCAATTTGTCTCTGACGGAGGCACCACGGTGGCTATTAACGAGCAAAAGCTTCACGAATTATTGGGTAAGGGCATTGTGGACTTTGGCGCAACGTTTCATGCGGCGCTGATCGCGATTGGCGACAAGCTGGGTTTGTATAAAGGATTGGCGTCCGGCGGGCACCAAACGCCTGCCGAGCTGGCGAAGCGCAGCAGCACCACAGAACGTTACGTGCGGGAATGGTTGTGCAGCCAGGCGGCAGGTGGGTACGTGAGCTACGACGCGCCAAGCGGAAAATTTTATTTGAGTGAAGAGCAGGCGTTCGTGCTTGCCGATGACAATAGCCCGGCATTTTTGCCGGGGGCTTTTCAGGCGGCGCTCGGAGCTGTGCAGGCCAAGGATCAAGTGGAAGAGCGCTTCAAGACCGGAAAGGGAATGGGCTGGCACGAACATCATGCCAATGTGTTCGTGGGCACCGAAAGATTTTTCCGGCCTGGGTACGCGGCAAATCTTGTCAGCGCCTGGATTCCTTCGCTGCACGAGGTGGACGCCAAGTTGAAAGCGGGCGCACGCGTGGCCGATGTCGGCTGCGGCCTGGGCGCTTCCACGATTCTGATGGCCAAGCATTATCCGAAATCGCAATTTGCCGGATTCGACTATCACGATAAGTCCATCGAAACCGCCAAACAGCGCGCAAAGGATGCTGGCGTCGCGGATCGCATTATTTTTGAAGTGGCGATGGCAAAAACATATCCGGGCAGAGACTACGACTTCGTTACATTTTTCGATTGCCTGCACGACATGGGCGATCCAGCCGGGGCTTCCGCGCATGTGCACGGCAGCTTGAAAAAAGACGGCACATGGATGATCGTCGAGCCCTTCGCGGGGGACAAAATCGAAGACAACCTGAATCCGATCGGGCGCGCATTCTATGGAGCGTCCACGCTATTGTGCACTCCGGCTTCACTCTCGCAGGAAGTGGGCTTAGCATTGGGCGCGCAAGCGGGAGAAAAGAAAATTCGCGATGTAGTGACGTCGGGCGGCTTTACACGATTCCGCAGAGCAACCGAGACGCCGTTTAACCTGGTGTTTGAAGCGCGACCATGAGACGCCACTGGCTTCGCACACCACGGAAATCTGCAGCGTGAACACCCTCGGCATCGCCACTCCGGGCCCCGGCACATCCGTTGCGCTCTTCGATAACCACAATATCCTTGCTGCGATCGAAGAAGAAAAGCTCAGTCGCAGCAACGATCCGCACGCCCTTCCGCAACTCGCCCTCGCAAGCGTTCTCGCTTCGTCCGGCCTGCGCCTGCCCGATATCGGCGTAATAGCGCTCGCGGATCGGGGCGCGGCGGTGAGGAAGAATCCCGGCAAAAATTCCGAGCACCAATCCACGCTGGTTCATCTTCGTCAGCTTTTCGCTGGACGCCGTTTTTCTAGTTTCGATCATCATCTCTGTCACGCTGCTGGCGCCTTTTACACATCCGATTTTTCCCGTTCTCTCGTCCTCACTCTCGATCGCGGAGCAAACGGCAGCGCGGGACTGGTCGCAGTCGGCGAAGATGACCAGATCAAGGGCCTGCATTCGCTTTCTTTTCCAAATTCGCTCGGCTGGTTCTATTCCCGCGTCACGCAAATTGTTGGCCTCCGTCCTCATCGCGATGAGCACAAACTGCAATGGCTCAGCAAGGATGGTCAATCTGAATACAGCGAGTCCTTCAGAAAACTCTTCGCCCGGAATGCAAAAGGTTTGCCAGTGCTGGACCGCAAGTATTTTTCAGCGGGCGCTGATGGCGCTGGCGTTTTTTCGCCGCGCTTCTTCCGGGAACTGGGCTTGTCACGCTCCGCAACCCCCACCGATCACTCCGTTCGCGCTGCGCTGGCGCGCAGTGCACAAGACGTCCTGGAGGAGATGGTCCTCAAAATTGCCGAACACTTTCGCGAAACGACCGGCACCGATTCGCTTTGCCTTGCCGGCGGAGTATTTCAAAACGTTTTGCTGGTGCGCGCGATTGAACAACGCAGCAGCTTTCGCAATGTCTACGTCCAGCCGGTCGCCGGCAACGCGGGTACGTCGCTCGGCGCGGCGTTTCTCGCGCGCAAAAAAGTCTCCGGCCGTTCCGGACGGGCCCCTCTGGATTCTCTGGCGCTGGGCCCCGAACCGACATCCCAGGAAATCAAGTCGGTTCTCGATAATTGCAAAATTGTTTACAGATATCCATCCGGCGAAGACCAGCTTCTTGCGGAAACCGCTCATTATCTCGACCGTGGGAAAATCGTCGCCTGGTGCCAGGGCCGCAGCGAATTCGGCCATCGCGCTCTCGGCAATCGCAGCCTGCTGGCTTCACCGTTTAACGAATACGTCCTCGAAAACGTGAATCAGTTCATCAAACATCGCGAAGAGTTTCATCCCTTCGCTCTTTCTGTTCCCGCCGAGCGCGCCCATGAATGGTTCGATTGTGGCCCCAACTGCCGCTTCATGGCGTCTCTCGGCGATTTGAAAAATCCCATTGCAGGGCTAGAGCGTTTCACCTTTAATGGCGCCGCTATCCGCGTTCACACCGTCGAAAAGCAAGCTAATCCGCTGTTCTGGAAACTTCTCCACAAATTCGGCGAATCCGCTCCCGCGCCAATTCTCGTCAACACTTCATTCAATCTTTTTGGCGAGCCTCTGGTCACCGATCCGCGCTCCGCCGTCCGCAGCTTCTACTGTTCCGGCACGGACGTCCTAGCCATCGGCCCCTTTCTCGTAGTCAAGTAGAAGCTACGTGCTGAAATAGATTTTGTAGCAGGACTTTAGCCCTGCGCTTTTGTTTTTCTCCGATAGCCGAGATAGATCGGAATCGCAAACGCCACGGCGGCTAGTCCCAGCGGCGCGGCATATTGCCAACGCTTTCTCACTTCCTCGTTCTGCTTGGCGTGGAGCTTGTCGAGGTTCTGCTGTGTCGGTTCCTTCATGTAGGCAAGTGTCTCGCGCTGCGTGTAGTCCAAAATCGGCATGCTTGCAGCAGTCA
>Ga0209488_10001208_pt1 | contig 22142 bp, 22 predicted proteins | sample Rivendell_Oct201_8_FD_188349 | JGI IMG/M metagenome (GOLD analysis project Ga0209488, IMG submission 188349) | Vadose zone soil microbial communities from the Eel River Critical Zone Observatory, Northern California, USA -... | ecosystem: Environmental > Terrestrial > Soil > Vadose zone >...
GGTTGGAACTTCGAGCTTGCCCGATCGCTTAAGATGGGACGCGTATGCAGTAATGAAAGCTTCTGCACTGAATCATGGAGCGCGATACTGTAAGACTCGACTCGATGAGAGAGGGAAGAGGACGGACCTGATATCGCGTACGCCGGGCATGGTGATTGATAGGTAGACAGAGTGGTGACGATGATGATTATATTAGAGTTTACCTATTATTCAAAGACCGACAGCCACAGTTGGGCAGTTTAAGAAATTATGTAATAAAGACTTGAGCCACACGACCCGACCCCGACCTGCACATGGAACGTCTCCCGACGGAGGTGCTCATTGATATATTCACTTGGTGCAACCATTCTGCTGCACTCACTGCAATTACCCTCGGTAAGGTCTGCCGTCGCTGGAAGGCCATCACAGATCATTCCCCCTGCCTTTTCCAGTTCATCGTCCTCGACGACCGCTCCCTGTCTTTCTACCTTGCCAATCACGTCGCCGATTACTACCTTGCGCGCAGCTGCGGCCTTCCATTCGACGTGAACGTTAACATCGTGTCGAAGGATAGCCTTCTCCCTCTACTCTCACCCTTCCTCAATCATTTAGGCAGATGGCGTTCGTGTACCATTGGAGGCGCAAAGGAGGAGGCCGTTCGCTTCGGTGAGTTCTGGAACAGGGGAAATGGCGAACCAAAACTGGAAGAACTCGACATCAATGTCTTCGATCTAGCGGAGGTGGACGCGATGATAGAAAACATCCAAGCCCAGGGAGCAGCGGTAGGGGACGTCGTTCCTGCCGGCACATTCAAACCGTACACGATTTCGTTGACTTCCAACCTCCTTTTCATGACCGTGGTGCTGTCAAAACTCCCCTCCCCCCTCATCTTGAGCCCACTCCGCTTCGTGACCCTCTCAATTTCTGAAAGTCCTTTAACCCTGAGCATACGCCCCGACGACCTTCTTCGGTTCCTCACCGTTTGTCCAGAGCTTGAGTTCTTCTCATTTATGGGATCAACGTTGGAACCCGTGATCACCTTGGAGGACGTTCGACATCCGCCACCCATCGTCTCACTCCCTCGATTGCGATCTCTCGTCTTGCATCGCACACTTGCCACGCGCATTTTACTCTCATATCTTCACACTCCCGCTTTGCGGGAGCTTTACCTCGAACACCTCAACGTTGACTTTGACTTTCCTGTTCTCAACCCTTACCTTCCTCTCCCCTCACGCGAGTCGATGCACTCATCGTCAGTTCCATCTCCGAGTCCGAGTCCGAGTGTCGAATCACTCGCAAGCGCAAGTGGGCTCCCTTCCTCTTCCACACCGGCGGAGAATTTTCACCCGCCTCCCCGCTCACTAGCATTCGGCTTTGAATGCGCCCTTGAGGATGGAGATTCAGATGATGAATCCTCTGATTTCTCACAGTCACCGCGTAGCGACCATGCGACGGGAATGGGCCTCCGTAGCCTTTTGAGTCGCAGTTCACCACCGTTGCGTGTGCTAGAGATGGATTACGCTGACATGCGGACGAAGGATTTTGCATGGCTGTTCTTCCGTGCTCGGTCGCTGACGGACTTCAGAATTGTCGCGAGCGATATGGCCGATCGAGTTGTGCGTATGCTCGCGCCAGACGCAAACGGCATGACGTTATTGCCAACACTCAGAAGTCTGGAGCTGATTAATTGTCAGCGACTGAGCGGGACAGCGATCGTGGAGGCCGTCCGTGAGAGGGCGCGCGCAACGGACTATGTTACCGAAGGAGGTGTGGACGATGTGTTTCCATTGGAAGATGTAGCAGTGGTGCGTTGCGTCAATTTCACGAATGAGGACGGTTTGGAGCTAGCGGAGGTTCTTGGTGAGCGACTCCGATTTCATTGAACAGGGCGGGAGGCAACTCGCCCCCCCTGGCTAGTCTAAGGGCATTTGTGACACATCTGGTTGTACTTTATTCACGGTTCATTAATGACATTTGGTACTGAGTACGGGTCAAATATTCTACTCCGTGTGACTTGATATCTTCGCACGGACTGTTCCGGATGAGGTGAAGGGTAACCGACCAACAGGCTTGGGCCGGAACATACCCCCGGTATTGATCATGGAAATACCGTTTGCTTAACAGGATCCTTGATCTCTGGTTGTATGTACAGATACAGGTATGGTAACATTGTGGGTGATGAAACGAAAGGGTGTATATAACCTAACAGGGAGCGTGCAAATTTTTCTAAATGAACGGATTGCGTACAATGTCCGTCTGAACTTTGCCTCGGCCGCTTTTAAAGCGACTCACCCGCAAATATTGCCTGATGTAGTCCACCATCGTTGTCTGCAGAACACCAAACGAGTTATGTATCCGTCTTTAGTTTCATCGGGGCACTGCCCATGCATGCAATGTAAAGAGCCCACATACACACGAAGCACGGCAGCTTGCAGAGAAGGCGTGGGTAGAAGGCACGCCGCTGTATGAATCCAGAAAGTTAGGCCCGTTAATATCCGTCCCCACCTCCCCGAACGGGCTCTCCTCGCCTCCACCCTTTGGACTTACGGATCGCACAACTTGGAACCACATCACCAGGCTGGATCTCCTTCCCACTTACAGGCCGCAATATTCAATCCCTCTATCACCGGGAGAAGTCGCAGGCGCCAGAAAATGGGGTACTCCGTCCCAAGGGCTTATCATGAGTGAGCAGGCGATGAACCAGCATTCGTGGGGCCTGACACGTGTCAGACGAGATTGTTACCAAATGCTTGCGGTATCCTTGGTAGTGTCACATCACTTGATTAGCGGTTACTGTGAAGCCCCGGGCCTTTGGACGCTGTAGGGTCTTGTACAGCAATTGCATGCCATGACTACCATGTCAATGATAGGCCGTGCATTCTAGATTCTCATGCCTATGAAATACGGTAGTACGTCCCCGAAAGGTACCATGAGAGGAATGAAGGCAAGATGGAGACGGAGGTCTGTGGGGGGAAAGAACAGCACCGGTCTGCAGTTCTCGATTTTTCCGGGTTGTCGAAGCACAAAGGACACTGAATTGGATTTGAGTCTATTTCCATGACTGAGGTCTACGAGCATCGGAGGGTGCACTATTTCTCAAGCCCATTTCTGGTGGTGACGGCAATGGTGGTGCAGACTACCTATAATTTGGGTTTTGGGTGTATGTCTCCATTGCACCTCGGCATGTTGAAAAGGTAAAGATGATGCGACCAACCGAGTCCTGCAGATGAGTGGGTAATCATTGTTCTAGCGCGTGTGTTACAGTGTTTGTAGTGATCAATTTGGCAGAAGATACTACAACATACCAAGCAAGACTACGTCTTCCTTTTTTTCCGACTGATACCCTCCTCCCTCTCTGCCTCCCGCTTGCTTTTGATTCCTGTTATTCGCATTTGTTCTTTCCGTTCCTCCCTCTTCTTATCGCTCCTCTTCTGTTCGTCCTTCTCGAGACGCTTTTTTCGGGTCTCAGCGTGCTCATGTTTTTTCTCTCGTCTCCGTGCGATTGCATCTTTTCGTAGTGCTTGCATTTGTTGCATCACAACTAAAGCCTTCTTCTCTTCGGGTTCAAGTAACACGGCACGCTTCTGAAGATATGTCGCCCTCTTCTGCGGCTTCATAAGCCTCGGTTTAGAGGCATAGGGGAGTGCCCCTTGCAACTTGCGAGGAATTTTTAGTGGATTAAATCGCCGACCAGGACGTTCAATCGATGTATACGCCGAGTCGCGGTTATGTGGTGCAGACAAGTTTTGTTCACGCCGCACCTGACCCGTAAGGCGCATGCCTGTCCAGCCAGAACCACTGGAGAGAAGAAGAGACGTAACGGGATTGTAGAACTTGCGTGGTTGGATGGAGTACCAGGCACGAAGGAATATGATATCTGAGAAATTAAAAATGAATTCATGGTAAAAATTAGCTCAACGTTACACCCACCGCTCATCAAAACTTTGTCCTCGAATGTTGCCCTAAAGGCCCCGTCCGGCTTTGAAAGTGCTTTTTTTACCTGACCACGTACTCCAGACACTGTCCTGAGATTTGCACCCTCGAACTTGGCTACTTCCAGCGCGCTCGAGAACATATCCTTCACAAAAGCTGTATTCTTGAAGATCTTGTACGGCACGCCAGCTAGCTTTACCTTCTTGACGATCTTCGCCGATAGGTCAATATCCAGCACCACGCCGGTTGCGGCGATACGAAATGCGGCTATACCGTCCTCCAGAGAATTGAATGAGCAGAATCCTGTGTTGGGAGCGGAGATAGGTCCGTAAAGGGTCGCGTAGCAATGCATATGTTCTGGCGTATACTTGAGCATGCGCATCCGAATCGAGTGGTCGTCGAGCGAGTAAATAGGAACGGTTTGGAAGCGCCGCCATCCCAAACTCAGAATGAGAGGGTCATTTGTCTTCAATGTGCGCGTGTGCCAGCGATGGCGCTTGATGCGTACTTGCAAAAAGCCAAATTGCTCTTCTGCGGATAAGAGTCCACCTACCACCAACGGGCGCGTAGGGTCGAAATGCTCAGACATCTCGCACGGCACGGAGCTAAGTTCTATGCGAACATATGAGCCAGGTTGGTAACCTTCCACAAGCACGCGCGTTACAGAGTCGACATTCGCAAACTCGGCGCGATTCAGAGCTTGTTGGGCAGATATAGCCTCTTTAGCTTCCGTATAGAAATCATGTCCTGACGATCCTGGGTCGTCGTACTGCTCGTCGAATTTGCGTTTGAGGGCTTCCTTCTTGGCTACGAGAACCGCAGCTTGGGGATCGGTATTATCAGCTCCTCTTGAGGTGTCTCCATCGTCATCTGAGTCAGCCGTTTCATCCTCGTTAAAGCCATCGTTACTTGCGGCGGCATCATGGTGACCAGCGTCGTCGGCAGCGGGGGTTTCATTTCTACCAGTGATGAACAAGTGTCGAATTGAGTTTAATGTATCCTCGTTCTCCCATTTGGCCACCTGATCGAGAGGGAGTGTTTCCTTTGTGGCGTCCAAAGAGTCAGCGTCTGCATCGGTCGCCTTCAATGTGAAAAAGTCATCGTTGTCGTTCTCTTCATCGTTTTCCCGATCAGGTGCATCTGGTTCACCTCGCACGACTTGATATGGAGACAAGGCAGTGGAATAGACAAGCTTAGTCCAGTCCTTGCGCTTGTTTCGCTGGGCTAGCTTGAACGATGCGTTCGCATGGTCCAATAAGTTAGATTTCCATTTGGGAACCCCTTCGTCTGTTTCCTCGTCAGTGTCGGTCTGCAGGTCCACGTCGCTATCCCCGGCTAGGTCGATGCGCATGGGTGCGCTATTTTCCCCAAGGTCGGAGTCGCTTTCTGCATAATCAATGCCGGCTCCTTTACGTGCATGGATTTCTGATAACCTATCCGCAGATCGATGACTGACTCGGTGAGTTGAGCGACCAGTAAAAAGCAGTTCTGCATTTTCATCTTCACTGTGGACTAGTTCGCGATCATCGAGGTCACCATCGGAGTCACTGGTTAAGTCGTCACTTTCTTCTTCGCCATCTTCTCCGTCGCCCCCTTGGCCCTTGCCATTTTCTGCGGGAGAGAGAGCACGTTGACTGGAAGACGGGTATAAAGAGACCGACTTGGAGGAGGAACCAAGGAGACGGATCTGGCTGCGAGTAACAGCGTCCTCTAACGTTTCGTTAACATCTTGTAAATCCATCACCATCTGTTCGCCCCCGCCCTGAGGTACTGATCAAAACGGTCGTGTCAACATATAAGCAAAGCGAAAAGCCGCGGGACCTCACCTTCTCTATTTCCACGTGTGAAACTGCCCGGAACGTTGACCCACACAGCGTCTTTGTCATACATTAACCCACCGACGTCGCTCATCGGCGCATGAACAAGGAGCTTTTTCTTCTCACTCAGTTTCCGCCGCTTCTCCGATTCCGTAGTAGGGAATGGACATGGGTCACCAAGCAGTGTAATTGAGTTGGTATCCAGGTCTCCGACGCCAGGGACATGCACCTTCGTGCCTTCTCGCAGGTTGGTGCCATGAAGGTAACCGTAAACTGTGATGGTGCGGTCACATTTGCCTTTTGACAAACGTATTTGTTCACGAGGAGTAAGATCCTCGAAACGGTCAGCGAGGAGGTACGGATGGGCGTTGCGGAAGATAAGAGGGCGGAACTTCATGACAGAGATGAAACGAGATAAGTTGAGGATTTCGGAGTCAGGATACCGTCCGTTGAGGACGCCGGATAGATAAAAGAGCTTTGCACCCTGATAGATTTCGGCCCAGAAACGTTTTTTCAAAGCTTTTTTTGTGGCACGTAGGGTGGCCGTCTTTTTGATGAGGTCCAGGTGAGTGAGAACGCCAATAACTTTTGGAAAACCGTGGGCTTGGAGGATGTTAAGGAACTCAAAGGTTTCCTATCCAAATTATGCGCTGCTGATGGACGAGAAAGGGGTTTACACACCATCTCAAAGCCGAACGATCCATCAATCATGAGAAGGACGAGGTCAGCCACTTTTCCAACGTCGATCATGGAGGAGAGGTCATTGTTACACTCGATAAGGGTGAGTCGTCTCCTTTTCCCGCTAACTACCGTTACAGGTCCTCTAATGTCGTTCAGGGTCTGTTTGGTATACCTGCGGACCAGGGATTTGACAAGCGTGCTCTTTCCGACGCCTGGCGGACCGACAATGGCCACTATGACAGGCGGGGGGACATCATCAGGGGTACGGTCAACGAGAGGGACGTGGAGGCGAGTTTGATCTCTTTCTGCTGCGCGGCGACCCTGCCTTTCTGCTCTTCGACCTGATCTGGGTGCGAATGCCTGACAAAGGGACACGCAAGGTCGGGACACGCAAAAAAAAGGATGGCCAGGTACATACTCTCTCATTAGAAACGCTTTGATTGCCCTTCTCCGATTTCTTCTCTGCCTTTTTACCTGACTGGGATGGATGATGGGCTTTGTGTGGTCTTTTGTCTGACATTGAGTGTGGAAGGGGGCGAACACGGACACGTGACTCACGCGCCTGTGTTCGTGTTGCGATCATGAGTGAGTGACCCTCTTTGGCTCTCATCATACTCGTACTGCGCTGGCACACCACTTTGACCCTCGTTTCAGGTCATCATGAGGAGAACACCGCTCAGATTCGATATCAGTATCGCAGGAGATGAGCAGGAGCAGTCTCGCATTCAGCTCGAGAAGAATCTCCTCACCACTGACTTGTCTCTTCACCTTTCCTCTACCCATGATGAATACTCCATCGAGAATCCCCGCCATCAATCAACTGTATCAGCGCCCTTTTCTGCATTTGACTCCATTGACCGCTCCAGAGGCGCATTTGATGTGGATGACGACCTCAGTCAACCTCAGGCGTGGTCCTATCGTACTGGCGAAGACGACGATGGAATCCAACCTTTCGTCAGAGGCGAGACATTATCCACAGCTGCTCATCATGCCAGTGCACTCACGCTCAGCGCCGGCCTTGCCGGGCGAGGTGAAAGACGGGATGTCAGCCTCAGTGGTGCCGAATACGACCCCGAGCGCCCCTTACAAGACCTCATCGCGGGCATGGGCACCCGATTCAATTTATCAAATGCTGAAAAGGAGTCCTCCCGGCACTTCGTGGGTGTTCCCTATTCCATCTCCCACAGCTTTTTATGAAGTCGCCGTCTCTATATCCAGCCAAACTCGGTACCTTTCGATCCGCCAATAGTGGATAGCACAGCAGAGCTCGATCAAATCTTATCGGCACAGCAGGGCACTGCTCCCCGTGTTCGTTCCCCTTACTCGGAGCAATCCTCGTCTTCCTCATCGGAGCCAGATACTCCCGACCCGACATCATCGAAGCCAAAGTTTTCCGATGCCCTCTCCCACCTGACAGCCTCCCAAAAGCGCCCACGCTCTCCTGCTTTGAGGCCGAGTTCTTCATCCCCCGCGTATACACTCGGTCCTGCACGTGGAGGGGTGTCCACGTCGAACCAGCCTGAATCACAGCATCCAGCTCAATCACACCAGATAGTTGCACGATCCCCCTATCTTCGTGTATCCCAAGTAGATGCCAGGGAGGGTGAGCCGACGCCTCGCCCGCGGAAGGTTCATTTGCGAACACAAGCTGTCGACTCGGATAATGCACTTCGCCTGCCCACGCCTTCCACGGCCAACTCAAACTTCACGAGATTAGCGAAAGGATTGGCGCGTGAAATAGAAGCCGAACAGAGTAGATGGCACGCTCCCTTAGAGGTTGGGGGGGCACATGTTGGTACAAAGGAGGGCAGGACACTTGTTAGCTCTTCCGACGTGAGGAGGAAACAGGTTCAACTCCCTGATGTGACTGGACTAACAGTTGCTGTTGAGAGTCCCGCGAAGGGTCAGTCGTATCATCAACCCTACGGGAACACAAGCAAAGTGAACGGAGACGATGAGGGACATTGTCTGTCTCTTTCGCCCTCTCTTTGTCCTCCGACTCAAAACGTTTCAGCACGCTTGCAGTCAGCCATGAACGTTCTCCAAAAGAAGATCGCTCATCTCGATGCAGAAAATCAAACATCTAGGAGACGCATGAAGGAACTTGAGCGCGAGTTGGATGTATGTAGACAAGACGTTGAAAGACAGCGCGAACAAGTCACGCGGCGCGAAGACCTTTTGCTAAAGCAGCGACCCGAAGCAAAATCGAAAGGCAAAGTACGCGCTGTCGAAGACCCAAAAGAAGAGCAGAAGCGCTATGAACAAGCTGTCGAGGAGAAAAAAGGTTCGTAGATCCACTCCCCGTCCCTCGTTTTTCGAATCAACTGCATTGAGACAGCTCTGGAATCCCTCGTTACCACTCTTCGATCCCACATGGCCCGACTTACATCCGAGCTCTCGTCGCATAGGACATTACTGGATGAATTACGCTCTCTCCGAGAAGCGGACAAGAATACGCTCCGGCAGAAGGTCCGCGAGGTCGACCTCCTCAGGCTCGAGGTAGAAAAAATTGCCGGGGAAGTGGAGGTACTCAAAGGCGTCGTGGAGGAAGGTCTGAGAGAGAGAAGGGAACGTGGTCTCACTCACCCTCATGATGAGTCCTATGGCCGTGCCCTGAACGTCGGGCAGAGAGATGGCATCGTCGACGACGAAGCAGAGACGGAACAAGTCGAGGAGGGGGGTCTCGATGCTCAAAACGATGCCGAGGACTTCGGAATTGAAGACGTTCAAACCACCCTCGCACGCCGTGCCCTCCTGGAGCGCACAGCGCACACAGACCATGCCACTTATGGTACCTCCCCGATCCCAGGCAACGGACGACGCTACGTCGAGGACAGTGAATTGGAACGGATCTCGGCGGAACTTGAGGAACGGCGTTCAGAACGATCACGCTCATCTTCTAGGCTAGGGAGCTCAGTCAGCAGTAATGGGTCCCACCGCGCGCTGAGCGTGGCATCATCAGCAAGTTCAGCGCGGAACCCTCTGAGAGCAACATCTCCCCTAGAACGTGTTGCCACACTTGATAACGTTCGCCGACGAAGGGGACAAGAAACCAGTTCATCTCACCCCTTCCCCGTACAGGAGGATCATCGGCCTGTCGCACCGACACCGGGGAACGCTCGAGAGCGACACCGCGCAAGCGAGATGGCTTTTCCGCAGATCCGTGGTGCCCGGCTGGAGGGAATGTTTTTCTCTGCGCCGGAACATAACACGAAAACATGTACGGTATGTAACCGTCGACGCCATCGTTCGGCGGCACCGAGACCGTTGTGGTACCCTGCAAGTAAGGGCCATAATGTCACAGTTGGGGATGCAAACGACTCGGACGAAGGCTTTGGAGAGGGCTCTGTGGCAGGGAACGAAGAGGGGTGCAAGGCATCGCTTGATTTCTTGAACGGGGACGCCGAGAGTGGTCGGCTTCCCCCACAGACAGTGCTCGTGCGCGTGTTGAGGGAGCTCGAAGACGATTTCACACATTACAAGGGGTAGGTGATCGTATATTCCCGCTTTGGGATTTCCGCTAAAATTCCGAGTGTGATAGGATCTACACAGAGTTGGCGGACCAGTACAAAATAATGGACGCTGCCTCAAACGTGGTGAAGCGGAATGTATTGGCGCAACATCTGCGCGAGGTGATTGACGTTCTCGAACAAAGGGTGAGCGCCTCCCAAAGTTAATTTGAAACACGGGCTCACATTTGTGGTCAAATTCAGGGTGATCAGATCGCGTCTCTGTACGACCTCTTGACTTTTGAGGACAAGCCTGTGGCGCGATCGGTCCTTCCAGGGAATGGTCCAGGGAAGCAAAAACAAGAACCCGCCCGTTTGGTTCCGAAACCAACTCGTTCTACTTCCACTTCCAGAAGGCGCCCAACTTTCGCGTAGCGTAGAAAAAAAATTTCTTTTTACACAATGTATCAGCACATTATTATTGAATATCCGTTCTTCCCTCCCTCTCCATCATCCGTTGACAATAATTGGTTCATTGACAGGCTCGTGGATTTTTTTTCTCCGGCAATCGCAAATTGAGGGAAGGAGTCTAGACCTGGACCGAATCCCATCTCTGACCGGCTGTTTGGCCAGCCATCAGATAATTGTACCGTGAGATTCGCTGCGCCCATTTAACAAGGGTAGATTGAGTGGCGATGTAAAAATGATCGGAAGTGATCGGAGGACACAAGTGAAATTTGCTCGAAATAGGTAAACATCTGTCCTAGTTTAACTTGTTATTGTCCCTTTGAGAACAAAACTGGATTATATTACGAGAACTAGTTCAATGAATCGAGTATTACTAAGCCAAGGCGGTGTGAAGGAACGTCTCGACTTCCTTCTTGTGCTGTGCCTACAGAAGAAAATGAGGTTCATTCAACGGGAACACATGCCATCAGCCCTGGCGAGACACAATACCTTGCTGCCTGTGGCGACTGAGCCTGTAGGTTCGCGGCCTGCATAGAGCGGATATTTGCCCTTGTGATACTGGGTACCATTGGCAGCGGTAAGGATGCGAGGCCCAACATAGGTCCACGCCCCATTGTTAAGAGGTTCCTCCTAAACGTTCCAACACGTCAGTCGTGTGGATGACGAGAAAACATACACACGGCCGTACCTGGCACCAAAGGATATCTGCATTAGGATACGCATCAAGGTGCGGAGTGACCTGGGAAACGATCAAAACCCATCCCAAGCTTGGCGAGGAGAGAACATACTAAATCATATGGGAAGGGAGAAATCTGCTCCACGCGGCTGATCGCTACGTCTTTGATGCCCTTCGCCTCCCGCTCTTGAAGGAGTGTATAGTAAACTTGACCTGGGAAGCAGGACGTACTCTTAACATTCGGGGATGAGGATGAGATATGGATATGCAGACACTCACCTGAGCAGAGAACGTGACGCCGTATATGCTCTCCAGGAACAAGCCCTTGGGATGTCTCTGGCAAATATCGCTGGAAGTGTGTATTATCGACTATCTCTGAGAGAGAGGACTTTGCTTTCGGAAGGCGGAGCAACGACTTGGAGAAGAATAGTATGAGCTGCATAACATGTAAGATGTCAGACACTCGAAAAGCACATGACAGAAACGTACCGGCTTTCGGTAGTCACGGTGAATCTGCCGACGGAGTACGTGGAACTAGACACAGGGGGTCAGTCACTGCCAGCGTTTACCACCCCATCGTCCACTGACATAATTGGCAGGCGTAGTAGGGTACACGATCTGCATATTACAATCTTGATGCATGCGCTCCAGTTTTTCAGGGGTGGGGTAGTGTAGAGGGTGATCATCACATAGTTGTAAAAATCGCTCGATGCGCGCGCTTGAGTGTTCGGGTCCTTGACCATCGTATCCATGAGGCAAATTCACGACCAAACCAGTGCGCTGCAACCATTTACGCTCTCCCGATGCAATGAACTGGTCGATCATTACTTGAGCATTGTTAGCAAAGTCACCGAACTGGGCCTCCCAAATGGGTAACGTGTCGGGTGAAACAAGTGAATAGCCAAGCTCGAAGCCCAGTGCGCCGTACTCGGATAAGGAAGAGTTGCAAACGACAAAGCGCGCTTGGCCACCGCCGAGATTATTCAGGGGGACGTATTGTCGCTCATTTTCTTGGTCGTGAAGAACAGCATGGCGCTGAGAGAATGTACCGCGCTCAACGTCCTGGCCTGACACACGTACGTGCTTCTTCTCTAGCGCGAGGGAGCCGAACGCGAGGGCCTCAGCTGTAGACCAGTCAATGCCTTCGCCATCCTCAACAGCCTTGCCTCGGCTTTTGATGATACGTGCGAGATTGCTGTGAACATTGAAACCTGGGGGATACGAAGAAATGGCCTTGCCAACGTGCTTAAGGATCGCCTCATCTACGCCAGTTGGGCGCGTCGGAAGAACTTGCTCCGCGAGTTGCTTCGGTGACGGGAAACCTGGCCATGGTGCTGAGAGCCACTCTTTACTCGTCGTAACATAATCTTTCGCGCCGTCAGCAGCGGTCTCGAGCATGCCCCAAACCCACTTCTTGTGCTCATCGATATCCTTTTCGGTGAAGGTGCCGCGACCAACAAGGAACTTCGTGTACTGTGTCAGCGGCGTAGGCTGCTTTCCAATGGCTTGGTACATCCGCGGCTGCGTAAAACTTGGCTGGTCGGTCTCGTTGTGCCCGTAGCGCCGGTAGCAGACAATATCTATTACGACATCTCTCTTGTACTTGGCGCGGTAATCGGCGGCAAGCTGACAAACGAACGTGACTGCTTCCGTGTTATCACCGTTGACATGGAAAATCGGAGCGTCGATCGATTTCGCTATGTCAGAGGGGTACGGTGTCGATCGCGCGAACCGAGGATCAGTGGTGAAGCCGATCTGATTGTTGACAATGAGGTGGATTGTCCCGCCAGTACCATAACACGGGAGATTGTGGAAGCCCATAGTCTCGTAGACCACGCCTTGTCCAGCGAACGCAGCATCACCGTGGAGCAAAACACCCATGGCCGTAGCATGCGCAACTTCGTCGTTCTCTGAGAATTGGATCGCGCGAGTTTTACCGAGGACAACCGGGTCGCAAGCCTCTAGATGTGATGGATTGGCGACAAGAGACAGCGAAACTTTCTTGCCGGACGGTGTAGGACGGACATAGTTAGCACCAAGATGATACTTCACATCGCCAGTTGGGAAGTCATCCGAATGGACCGCACCAGAGAATTCATTGAGTATGGCTTCGAGGGGTTTCCGAATAACGTTCGCTAAAACGTTCAAGCGACCACGATGGGGCATTCCTATGGTGACATGCTTGATACCATGGTCCACGGAGCGATCGATAAGAGCTTTCATGCCAGGAATGAGAGACTCGCAACCCTCAAGGCCAAAGCGCTTCTCGTTGGGATACTTGCTAGCAATGAATTTCTCGAAGGACTCGGACCAGATAAGACGGTCAAGAATCATCCTTTTCTCCTCCAGGGTGTAGTTCCAAGGTTTTGGCACCTCTATGCGCTCACGAATCCAATCGCACTGATCCTTGTCCGGGATATGTACATACTGGATTCCGACGGCACCACCTGATATGCGGTTTATATAAACACACGGAACTCGAAAAGGTAAGCTCACAATATATGCGCTTAAGCGTTTTGATGATTTCCCCCAGGCTCATAGTTTTTCGGTCTTCGGTGGCGAAGTGGGGCAGGATGCCGGGGCCCAAGGTGATCTGTTTGTCGAGGTCACGCTCATTGAACCCGTAGTGACTCAATTCAAGCTCCGGAGGGTGAACATCCTGAAGATCCGCATCGAGAATGCCGAGGGGATCGAGCTCTGCGACATGGTGTCCGCGCACTTGATATGCGCGGACTAGAAGTTGTACCTGCTAGGGGTATCAACTTTGACACTAATCAAGATGACCCCCTATCACGCACCTTGAGATGGTCGTCAAGTTGAGCACCACCAGAGGCGTGGAGTGCAGGTGCGCCGTCTGCCGGAGGGGGAAGGAATTTGGGAGTGGGTTGGAAAGCGTTGGGACCTAAACCCTTCTCCAAGCCAGAGAAGTAGGCATCCCAGGACGCGTGAACCGAAGTCGTGTCTTGCCTCCAATGGCGGTACATCTCTTCAGCATAGTGAGTATTGGTACCATTTGCAAATGGATCGTTGGGCGACGGGGAGGTGGTTGGAGTGGCAAGGTCGCGGTGGAGGAGAAGAGAGCCATGCTTGGGGGTGACAGGCCACCTGGACCTGCCAGTTGGGTACCGAAAACGCCTCAAGGCATGCCTCTGCAACATGACCAAAGTGATGGACAGTGAAGTAAGAGTTAAAGGACGACGACGAGCGCTGATGATCGAAACCTCGGAGGTCGGCCAGCACATACACCCGCTTTGTCGGCAAACGCCGAAAATCGGGACGGTGGCTCGGATACACAATTAATTAATGACGGTTACAGTATCTATCCCTACGACGCTCTCATACCAGTAAGTTTCGGGAATTCAGCAATGAATGATTTATACACCGCAGACACCCCCCGAGCATAAATATTTGTTGTATATACCTACAAAGCCATTTCAGATAACCTTATTCAAGCTCATGGGCAGAATGACTCACAAGCTCGTTATAGATGATGGCTGACGACTGCTTATCCATCAAGAATGAGCTCGGGTGGATCTTGACGATCTTGGGAAGGCCTCAATGTCTTATGCGGTGAAGAACTCAATAAGCTTACCGATGGACCCATCACCTGTTTGTAAGTGCCGTCGGGCTGCAAAAGTGCCACATGTTGCAACAGACCCCTCAATAAACTCCGGAGCAGCGGGCTTTCTTCGTTCTCACATGATACACTCCAGTCAATGCCCATCCTTCCGCAGATGCCTCGTAGTTGGGTCCGAATGTTCTCTGCTTCGCGGAGCGCGCGGTGATTGACGAAATGGCGCTTGCACCAGTCTTTCCGCCCCCTCTTGCCCACCGAGGAACATACCTCGTCGTACGCACGGAACACGTTCAACATGGTCCAGTGGTCACCAGAAGGGTGACGGAAGTTTTTGCGAGCTTCATTGGCTGCGTCACGTTGTGCTGACGAGTCCGGGAACAGAGGGGAAGATGACGATAACAACGCAACAACGGACATGACTTCGGCTGTACAGCTGTGCTTCACGGAATCAAGTAGTGTCGCCGCGTACTGAGGCTCAAGGGGGAATTTCGCAAGTGAACGTCCGAATTCCGTCAGACAGCGGGAATCGTCGATGGCATCGAGGAGCCATAGTGTCCGTAAAGCCGAACCAACTAATCTACAGTGTCAAGCAGGGTCTCGTGATGATGTGAACAAAATGTACCGGATTCTAGATCTGGTCTATCCATGAATGGCATCGCGTCCAGGTCTTGGCCGATTACCTTCAGTTGTAGAAACGCTGACGTGAGACTACTGCGCTGTACTTCTGGCTCGGCAGACGTGACCATAGCATTAAACGCATCCTCGGTGTAAAGGCGGAAACAATAGCCATGGCCTTCGCGCCCAGCGCGACCCGCACGTTGCATAGCAGAAGACTTGGTAATATCTGTAGTCAGCAGGGTGTCAAATCCTACACATAGCCACTCAGAAAAAGTAGAAGGGAGAGGCGATCAATGTTCCTCACCACTCCCGGCTATTCTGGCTAGGTGCCTCTTCTCCTTCTGCTTCCCGGAGTCTATCACGTATCTCACCCCTGGAATCGTGACTGATGTTTCCGCAATATTTGTGGATAGGATACACTTGCGAGTATCAGCCGGTGTTGGAAGGAAGACTTTTGTCTGCTGCGCATATGGAAGGGATGCATAGAGCGAACATATGATCACATCGGGTACACCATGGGGAAGTTGGTTGGCAAACATGCGTAACGAACTCTCAAGACTCTCAATATCATCCTGGCCTGAAGTAAATAAGAATCCGACCGAATGAGAACCCGCCAAGGGTGACTATACCTGGAAGGAATATGAGAACATCCCCCGGAGGTCTATCCACGTGTATCTGAAAGAAGGTACGTAATGCAGCGTCCAGATAGTCATTCTGGCTGGCAGAAGTGTGGAATATTGATACCGGGTGCTGACGGCCTTTGACATACAGTACTGGGGCGCTGTTGGGTGTCAATTTCCGGGTTATAGGGAATCTTGGAGAACATACTTGTCAAAAAATTTGCTGAACTTCTCCGCGTCCAGTGTGGCAGACATGATGACAACCTTGAGCGGATTTGCTTTGGCCTTTCCTTTGGCGCTACTGTCGGTACCAGCACCATTTCGTAGGGCCAGAATGCGTTTCAAACTCGCGAGTGCAATGTCCGTGCGCAGCGTACGTTCATGTGCTTCGTCGACTACAATAACATCATAGCACGGGAGTAGTGGATCATTCATCATCTCTCGCACAAGCATTCCGTCAGTGAGATATTTGATTCGCGTGCTCGGGCTCATACGCTCTTCGAAGCGCACTGAATACCCGACGAGGGTGCCGAGAGGTTGCCCCTGCTCAGCGGAGACGCGGGCGGCCAGTGATGTTGCGGCGACACGACGGGGTTGAGTAACAACAATCTGACCACGGTAACAACCGCTCTCGAGGAGGTATTGCGGAAGCTCTGAGCATAACGATGAGCCATGCTGGAGGGAAAGGAGGGAGGGAAAGCTGGAACATACGAGTGGTCTTCCCTGACCCTGTCTCACCAAGAATAATAGTCACGTCATTGGATGAGATACTGCGCAAGAGTGATTCGCGCCCTACGAGAGGGAAGGAGAGGTAGGAGATTTGTCATTTCTACTCAGATTTGTGGATAATCGTACCTCGCGCAATGGGAAGCTGCTTCCTCTGCTCTTGCAGGTGTTGAGAAAATTTATCGACCCCACTGGCAACTGCGTCCCGTAGTCCAACGGATCTACTCTTTCCAGACTTCTGGCGTTTGTGGCCATGAGTGATACGTTTCGAGCCGACTGGGTGTTCCTCATCCTCGGATTCCATCATTACGATTGCGGGTCGTCTTTTTGTTGCGTGACGAGATAGCGATAATGAGGTCGCAGAGTCCTCGCATTTCTGGGAATGAGATTGAGATAAAGAACGGCCCGAAGAAGATGGAGAAAGAAGTAATTTGGACTGCGCTGTCCTGACTGCAACAACAGAGGGCATTGCATTCACTGCCCAGCCGTTGATGTCGCCGAGGGTGAGCATTCGCGATCACGTGCATGACGGGTCTGCGCCAAACACGACAGAACTGACGGCTTTCTCATAAAACATCATGGCGTCTCAGCCTGCCTGGCAAACAGACGAACTCAAGGACGAATGGCCAGATGAAGTCGACGATCTCTCAGAGTATCACACCCGCTCAATCTCCCTGACCATTCCTGTTGGCTCACTGCACCGCCTCGACAGTGGCACAGACCCCAGTCAAGATACTGATGTCGCCAATGTCGTTGGTACATTCTTGATCCGTCATGATGCCCTCCCACCACTTCCACAGAGAACCCCCGCTCAAAGGAAGGGGCTAATTAAAGATTTTTTTAGCCCCATTGCCCTTGAGCGTATGTTCGACCCTCCCTCCCCCCGAACGCCTATCCTCCCAAGATCCAACCTGTCAGAGCGTGACGACCCCTCCCACCCATTGCAATCATCTGCTACACAGGGTACACCCATAACTTCTCCTATCTGCGATCAGGATGGATTTGCAAGTTGCACACATCGTTGGCAACCAGATATGCCTTGCCAATTCACTTTTTCCGTCCCACATCCTGTGTCCTCTACTCATGTCACACCCCGTAATTTCACTCAAGACAAGAACCCCGCAGGTGATACCACTGCTATCGTTCCTTCAACGGATCCTCCCCTTCGCCTTTTTCAGTTTCAATATGACACCTTCACCCGTGATCACTTGTCTGCCATGGTCGACTCTATCGCCATCAATTCGCCCTCGGCTGGCAACACGGGTAACTTCGTCGCTAATACCTCGTCGCCCTTCGGCCTCCCCCATGTCTCTGAGGCATCAGCGCACTCCAATTCGGTCGAAATGCGAAGTGCGAAGCGAGTCAAGCTTAGCCCTGCAAGTGACTTTCCTGACCTTAAAAACCGCACCAGCTGCACTATAAGGCGACCCATCTGTAGAAAGGATTACGTTGGGGAGTCCAAGTTCCTCATGGCCCAGATCAAGAGTGCGAAAGACTCCTTCTCCGCCTCCCCATCCTCTATCAACGATCTTAAATCGAATGACAATCCGCCCTGTATCAACGGAGAGGGAGGCCAATGTGAGTCAACCTCTGTTCGTGCTCCTTTCACCCTACTGATATAGATCAAGTCGTGCTAATGTCCACTGACCTTAACTCAAGGGGTGCCAGTAAAGATTCGGTCGTAGCTGGGCCCAGTGATATCTCCAAAAGGAAGGGTCACTCCTCCCTGGGCTATAGGCAACAGGCGGAGAGCTTAATGGCCCAGCTCAAACGGGACATGAAGGGATCGAAACGCATCTTTTCTACAGACACTACTGACCCATCTCCTAGTGTCGAGGACGCTTCCCGGCCCACCCGTCCCATTGCCATCTCTTCCCGTTCCCATCAGACGGTTCAGAACCAGCGAAGTCTCCCGTCAACTATCCAGAGGAGTAGCTCCCCAAAAGTTAATCTCATGGTAGCGTCATCCTGAACATGATGTGACAATGCTTACCTCCTAATGCAGGACATCAGTACGGCGTCGTCAAACACCTCGCGCATTTACACGCACTTCCCCACACCTCCCATTCTTGTCGCCCCGCCACCACCTCTGCCGCCCCAGCCTCCTGACCCAATCTTACAACCCGATGCCACCGCACTTGACGTGGACAATGGTGCAAATGGTCTCCTCTTTCCGGCCGCCAGGACAGCGGCCACCGCCGCGTCGTCCGTTCTGGGACGGCCTAACGAGGATCTTAATCGTTTCGTTTCCTCCAGCACGGTATCTGGGACGGCTGGAAGCTCCGGCTCCTTTGTGAAGCACCCGGGGCCAGCGCAAATCACACGTATTGGACCCGAAGACGTACCTGCCTTACCAGAACGGGTTGGAAGGATGGTGTTCGACAAAACCATGATGCGGTGGGTCAAAGCAAGTGTGATGGAACTGTCAAGAACATCTGAAAGCGGCGGTGGGGGAAGTGCGGAGATCGATGCTGAGAGTGAAGATCCATTTCGCGATATTGAGAGTCTGCGTGAAGACTCTCTGGCGGGTGAAGGTGCCAGAGAGCAAGCGCCTCCATCCACGGATAACAGCGACATCGACGAAGTAGGTGACCAGGAAGAAATGGAGCTCACTTCTTTCTCATTCGATGGGCCCTCTCATACCCGTATGCAGGCTGCAAGTGTCTCCGAGGATGACACCACGGATTCGGATAACGACGACGAGGATGTGACAAACGTCAGCGCCCTGTCCGCGTCACTCTCTGTAGCCGACCCACTTGAAGTTACCTTCGACCAGGAATCAAGTGATGAGGAAATTCACCATGAACCCGCTCTTGCTAAGACTACCTCTGGTCTGCCTCGTGACGTATTCGTACCCACACCCATTCGTTCTGCTTTAAAGAGCGCGGCCGTGGGTCCTGCGGTGTTGTTTGTGGATCCCGAAATTAGTATCCACCATACTCCCGCAAGCAAGACCGGTCACCGACGATCTGTTAGCTTCTCAGATGGTAAGCGAGAAGGGCCCATTAGAGGTCTCGGACGAAGCGCGCACCCAGATAACAGCGATAGCGAACTGTTCACCCAAGTCCCTCTTGGGGACTCAACTTTTGAACCGTCTGCCCGGTCAAAGCGCATTGGCGAGATGCTTGATGGGCTCGACAGTAGGCAAACGGGCTGTGAGATACATCCATGGGCTTATTCCCGTTATCTATCTATAGGTATCGACGATAAGTCGCTGTCCAGACCGACCAGCTCCGCACACCCCCCTGCCGGCACCTCGCTTCCTGGAACCAAGCACAGTCTCGGCACCGATGGCACGTCTGACTCTGGCGTTCCGACCTCGAATATTCCCAGGCGCGTGGATGCACGATCGCAGCCATCAACATCGCCTAGCGTAGGAGTCGGCGCAAAGTCAAATGCAACTTTTTTGACAGAAGCGTCATTCGGCATTGCGCATGACAAGCTTGTTCAAGTCATTACGGACGTGCAACCCTTTGAACCTTACTGGGAAGAATTGAGCTCCATCGATTTAGCGAACAAGAATATCGAGAGTGTCGCAAGGCTCAAAGAATTTCTGCCGCGGCTGCATACTTTATCACTGTGAGTCAGATCTGAGTCTATAATCCTCGCATTGCTGGCTGACTTGGCTGTAGTAATTCCAATCGGCTAGCATGGTTAAGCGGGGTTCCTGCTACAGTCCGTTCGCTATCAGTTTCTCATAATAGGTCTGTGTAAACCGCAACGGAGCATCCTTGGCTGGTTCTAATAACCATTTGACGTCGTGTGACGGTAGCTTAACGAGAGCAACATCTTTCAGCCATCTCCTCAGCTTGGAGCACCTTGACATTAGTTATAACAAGGTCGAAAGCTTGAGCCGTAAGTTTTTCTGCTGCCCGATACTGATCGAAGCCAATGGAATTACGTCCAGAACTAGAATGCCTCCGACACCTTCGAGAACTACGTGCAGATGGGAATTACATCAGAACCATAGAGGGCTTGCAGTGTATGGACTGCCTAGTCAAGCTTAGTCTGCAAAGAAATCGCATTGCCGACATGGATTTCACACAATGTTCCTGGTGAGCCTTTCTCCCGTACCGTCTATACCCGGAGAACGCCTTTCTAACACACCGTTTCATATCCCCGTGTCACGTCCCATGTCACCTACTCTGTCACCCTCACGCCTGACCTCATGGCTTTGTTCCATTCTTTTCAATTCAATTCACCCCCTCTCTCTCTAGGCCAAAACTTGAGGTCCTAAATGCGAGCCAAAATCGGATCCAACGTATACCCGGGTTGTCCCTTCTGCCGTCTTTGGTCGTTTTAAATCTTGGTGCGTGTTTGTGTCATCATAAATCCGCTAGATGGGTCAGACACATCGGTGATGCGATCTCTCCTACGCCGACCTTCCCCCACGGCCCCACATCATGCCCTCTATGGCAGACTCCGCTGTTATTCCCCCCAGACAATACTCTTTTTCTCATGCGTCGCTTGGGCCTATTACTTTTGCTAACCTTCGTGCTTTTCCGCCACAGACAACAATTCCCTTGTTGAGCTCAAGACTCACGGCATCCTGCCCAGATTGCGTATATTGCGTTTGAGCGCCAACCGACTGAAGTGTCTCGACGCCAGCCACTTCCCAAACTTGCGGATGCTCTACATTGACAACAACGCTCTCACTGAGGTCAAGAGGGCGAACAAGCTTGTTAGGCTCGAAAGCTTGAGCTTACGCAACCAAGGAGGAAACGGATTGTGAGCCTCGTCAGGGTCACACAACTCAACGACATTGACGCAATTCAAATAGATCTCTCTCAATGCGAGAAGTGCGGGATGCCAAGCGGCTATATTTATCCGGTTAGCGAATTTGGCTCCCTTCCAAACGGCGACGTATAATGCCAATTGTTAATTGACGGTACCACAATCCAGGAAACGCTTTGGCAGCGGATTTTCTTTCCGAACCTTGCTACAACCTGATTTACCTCGAGATTGCAGCTTGCCGGCTGTCAAAACTCCCCACGAATTTATCTGCCCTTGTGCCTAACCTCCGGGTGCTAAACCTCAATTATAACTTTCTCGACGACGTGAAACCGCTGGAGGGCCTGCGGAGGCTTAATAAACTCACGATCATCGGGTCGAGGCTAAAAGGTACGAAAGGGATCATCAACGTATTGAGAGGGTGTACAGACGTAGAAATGGTTGATTTCAGGTACGTGTCGTTTGCCGGCTTAGCGTAATTTCCCCTTCTTCCGTTTATTTAATCCTTTTTCTCGCTTCATTCGGGGTCCTGTACGAGACGCGTCGTGTGTATATTTCCCTGAGCCTTCATTCACTCTTCTTTCCTCGGGGACTTGTCATTATCTGCGGCTCGCTAATGCTTCTCTAGGATGAACCCATGTACGTTGGGTTGGTATCTGCCCCTACTCGTGAAGGATGTGCCTGGCGCGCTTCAACCATCGGAGGCTGGACCCCGGGGGGACGTGGAAAATGGCGGTCAAGGCGCTGGCAAGCACTCAGGTCCAGATTTGGGAGAGAAAGTCCAACCCGGAACGTCCGCCAGGGGTGGGAACAGGGGCAACTCTTGTGACGGAACAAGGGGTGTCGCGCCGACGCTAGCGTGGCACG
>Ga0209488_10001209_pt1 | contig 22131 bp, 13 predicted proteins | sample Rivendell_Oct201_8_FD_188349 | JGI IMG/M metagenome (GOLD analysis project Ga0209488, IMG submission 188349) | Vadose zone soil microbial communities from the Eel River Critical Zone Observatory, Northern California, USA -... | ecosystem: Environmental > Terrestrial > Soil > Vadose zone >...
CGAACATGACTCATCGAGACGTTACTTTTGCTGCGGCTGCGACGCTGTTTGTTCCCGCTTGGCTAGGAATCTTTTCTTCCGGTATACCGACGATCTTAGGGCCGCTGCCAGCCTTGACCTCGCTACCCGCTCTTTTTCTTACCAACGCTGGAATCTATTGGATTGTCGTCGGGATTCCTTCCGCTATTTTCTTGTTGTGGAGTCCGCAACTCCTTCGCGGCGTGGCCAAGATTCCCGCACGGACTTTCGTGTTATTCGTGCTCTGCGCCAGCTTGACCATTTTCTATTTTGTGGGAAGTTGGAATTCCGGAATACAGTATCAAGGAACGCGATTTACCTACGTCATGTGTGTCGTCAACGCAATGTACACCGCCGTTATCGGCAGTTTATTCTTTGCGTTCAGAAAAGGAAGGGATCCCTTCGGGAAGTCTCTTACCATCCATTGGCTACTTTTTGCATGGCTGGCATGGTGTGCGTTCCCCCATCTGGGTGAGCTGCCGTAGAAAGTCCACCGTACTTCCAATCCTAATTAATAACGCCCCTCGTTCAGCCACGTTTTGATTTCGTCCTCGACGGAAAAAATATCCGCGAAGTTCTCGGCGAATCGCGCCTCGAGTTTGTAGGTCTGCTCTTCCAGGGGAATAGCCAGCCAGGAGCGATGCTTCGCGAAGGCGCGTACGTACAGGTCGACATAGCGTTCAAATCCCAGCACCGCCATTTGCGTGGCATGCACAAGAGCATGGAACAGAGTGCGCGGCGCAATTTCATCGTGAAATACCAGCACGTCGATGTAGGTGATCGACACCAGGTGCACGAAGTCTGGTAACTTTCCACCGCTCATTTCTTTGCCCTGCGCGTAAAACGGCGGAGGGGGTATCCGTGCCCCACTCAGCGTGATGGTTTTCACTTTATCCAGCAATTGAGCCGGAAAGTACCGCGCGATCGCCGCTCGCAGTGCGGCATCCAGAGGCTCGCTGTGCCGCACATACAATTCGCGCTCGCCCCGATAGTAGCTCGTGACGCCGGCAATGATCTCCTCGACGGTAGGTTCTCGCTGCTCGCTCGAACTCATTTCTGCTGCCTTTCGCATAGCACAATTTACACATTGCATTTGCGGCGAGCAATCGAGGAAAAGGACCAAGATAGTTTTGCGCCGGCATTTCTTGCCGGCAACGCCAGAGCGAAGTATTATTCGGGTGCTTAATGAGTTTCCAGTAAAAATTCAGCGAATGGAGACCACCGCCATGATCCCCGCAGACTCTTCGCACAGTCGCCGCAATTTTCTGAAAGCAGGAGTCGTGCTCGCCACTGGATTCTCTGGAGTTGCGCTGCTTCCCCAACCCGCGGTGTCAGAAGAATCCGACGCCTGGGTCATCGGCCCTAAGCCCGGCTTCACTCCCGAAATCGGCACGCTCACTTCCATGCTAGCGTTCACCCGCATGCAGGTTCTGAATTCCGTCAAAGGAATGTCGCAGGCCGATCTCGATTTCCTGTTCGACGGCAAAGCCAACACCATCGGCGCGCTGCTGCTGCACCTGGCAGCCACCGATTCTTACTATCATCTCAATTCTTTTCAGGGCACAGCCTGGGGAAAATTCCCCGACGCCGCCAAACAAAAGTGGGAGGTGGCAATGAATCTGGGCGAGCCAGCGCGCAAAGCGATCAAGGGCAACAACCTCGACTACTACCTGAACGCGCTGAACGAGTCGCGGGAAAAAACGCTCGCCGAACTAAAGAAGCGCGACGACAAATGGCTGGCCGTTCTCGACAGCGAAGCGGGCATGAACAATTACGGCAAATGGTTCCACGTCGCCGAACATGAATCCAACCACAACGGGCAAATCAAGTTCCTGAAGAGCCGTCTCCCCGGCGCCAAACCCGCCGCAGAATAGCGTTACCTTATTACGTCCCAATTGATAATCATCCGCTGCTGCGAAGTGTTACACTCCTGCCGTATCACCATTCGCACATCACTCTCACTAACTACTGCTCCCCAAGCCGCTCCTGCTCTTCGCGGTTTCTTTGGCCTTGCCGGGTTGCAAAGACCCGCACCCCAGGCCTGCGCCCCACAACGCCCGCGAACGCCGAGGAGACAACGTCGCGTCGTCGCAGTCTACAATCAACTGCAGGCTGCTCTTTACTTCGTTACTTCGTTACTGCATTCTTCCTTTCGTGTTCTCTCGATCCCGTCCCCGCAAACTCGACACCGAAGACGAACTTTACGATGTAGCGCTACGTGCGCTGATGCGCCGTGCCCACTCGGTCCACGAAATGAAGCAGAAATTAGCTCGCCGCACCGACAACGAACTTTTGGTGCGCGTAGTGATGGCGCGCCTAAAAGAAAACGGCCAGCTCGACGACGAGCGCTACGCCCAGCAATTCACACGCAATCGAACGCAATCCCGCAAACAAGGCCAATTCCGCATCCAGCGCGAGTTGCGTGCGCGCGGTGTTGCCGATGGCGTCATCCACTCCGTGCTGGAAGGATCCGCGGCGCAAACCGATCCAGCAGCCACGGTCCGCCAACGCATCGAACGCAAACTCAAATCCTATCGCGGCCCGGTAACCGGTAAAAAGATCGATGACAAAAAAATCGCCTCAATTTATGGATCGCTGCTGCGCGCCGGCTTCTCCTCCGACCTCATCCGCAAGGAACTGAAAGCCATCACCCGTGAGCCGGTCCCAGAAGTGGAGGAGCCAGAAGAAAGCTAGTCCTGCCGCTTCAAACCCGCGGCTCGGCCCTTTTTCATCCCAATTCTGAAACTCCGGCGCAGGCGCGCTCCGCCCTCGTTGGCGCATCACTCTCGGCTCTGCAATAATGTCTTTTTTACGATTCCAGCGTTCACTGAGGCTGACGTGACCGGTAACGAGATCCGCGAGCGGTTTCTGCAATTCTTCGAGTCGAAGGGCCACCGCCGGGTGCGCAGCAGTTCGCTGGTGCCGCACGGGGATTCGACGTTGCTTTTTACCAACGCCGGGATGAACCAGTTCAAAGACGTTTTTCTTGGCCTGGAAAAACGCGCCTACACGCGGGCCACTAGTGCGCAGAAATGTGTGCGCGCCGGAGGCAAACACAACGACCTGGAGAATGTTGGATTTACGAAGCGGCATCACACTTTTTTTGAAATGCTCGGGAATTTTTCTTTTGGCGATTATTTCAAGAAAGAGGCTGTCGCTTACGCGTGGGAATTGGCGACTTCCCCGGAGTGGTTCGCGATCGACAAAGAAAAATTGTATGTCACGGTGTTTGGGGGAGCGGAAATTGCTCCCGGCAAAACACTCGGCGTGGACGAAGAAGCGCGCGGATTCTGGCTCGCGCAGAATGTTCCCGCGGATCGCGTCGTTCCGGTTCCCGGACTGAAGGACAATTTTTGGGCAATGGGCGATACCGGACCGTGCGGCCCTTGCAGCGAAATTTTCTACGACATGGCGCCGGCGGCGTCCGAACTCGGTCATGCTGACTGCAAATTCCCATGCGATTGCGGACGCTATGTCGAAATTTGGAATCTGGTTTTCATGCAATTTAACCGCGACGCCAGCGGCACGCTGACGCCGTTGCCAAAGCCCTGCGTGGACACCGGTATGGGCTTGGAGCGGGTTGCTGCGGTATTACAGGGCGTCATCTCAAATTACGACACCGATTTGTTTGCGCCGCTAACGAAGCGCGCCGCGGAACTTTGTGGGGTGGATTTCAATCGCGAAGAACAAATGGAAGAAGGCAAAGGCGGCGCCGCTTCGCTGCGCGTCATCGCCGACCATGCCCGCGCGACGACATTTCTGATGACGGATGGCGTTCAACCAGCGAACGATGGCCGCGGTTACGTACTGAGGAAAATCATCCGCCGCGCCATTCGCCACGGCCGGCTATTGGGCGCAACACGACCCTTCCTGTCAGAAATGGTGCAAACCGTCCGCGAATTGATGCTTGACGCCTACCCGGAATTAGTCGAAGCCTCTGCCGCACGCGTTCCCGAAATTGTTCTGTCCGAAGAGAAGCGGTTCGGCCAAACTCTGGACATCGGTTTGGGCAAACTGGAAGACGAACTTAAACCTTTGGCCTCGCAGAAGGACGCAGTCTATTCAGGTGACAAGGCGTTCAAGCTTTACGACACCTATGGCTTGCCAATGGATTTTATTCTCGATGCTGCTCGCGACCTCGGCGTGCGATTCGACGAGGCAGGTTTTGAAAAGGCGATGCAGGAGCAGCGTACGAAGGCGCGCGCCTCTTGGAAGGGCACTCACAAGGAGGCGGCATATCCGGCGTTTGCGAAATTGGGGGAGACGTTCAAGACCGAACCGGCTTTTTATTACGCGACCTGCACGAAGGATTGCCATATTGAGGCAATCATCAGCAAAAGTGGACAGGTCAACGAACTAAAAGCCGGCGAATCCGGCGAAGTCGTGCTGGATCGAACGGCGATTTACGCGGAGTCGGGCGGACAGATTGCCGACACCGGCGCATTCTACGACAACTCCGAATCGCAGGTGCTGGCGGAAGTCTCTGGCGCTTATTATCCGGTCGCGGGACTAGTGGCGCATCGCGTTACAGCCAAAGAAACTTTGCACGTCGGGGATCGCGTTACCGTAGTAGCCGACGCCGGCCGCCGTTCGCGCGTGATGCGCAACCATAGCGGAACGCATCTGGTACACGCTGCGCTGCGCAATATTCTTGGCCCGCACGTCAAGCAGGCCGGCTCACTAAACGCTCCTGACCGGCTGCGCTTCGATTTTTCGCATTTCGCTCCAGTGGATGCGGAGGAATTGCGCGACATCGAGCAGCAGGTGAATGACGAAATTCGCCTGAATACGGAACTTGAGACTAATGTTACTTCGCTCGATGAAGCACTGGCTTCCGGAGCTTTGGCTTTCTTCGGCGACAAATATCCCGAGCACAATGTTCGCGTGGTGACCATTCCCGATCCGCGAGCACCCCGCGGCTTCTACTCGAAGGAACTGTGCGGCGGCACGCACGTGAAGCGCGTGGGCGACATCGGTGTAGTCAAAATCGTGGGCGAAGAGTCGGTAGCGGCAGGCGTACGCCGCATTGAAGCGGTTACCGGCATCGGCGCACTGGAACATTTTCAGCACCAGGCCAGCCTGCTCTCGTCCGTCGCCAAACAGCTCAACGTAGGCGAAGACGCGGTTCTCGCCACGGTCGAAAAGCTGACCCAGACCACGCGCCAGCTTGAAAAACAACTTGCCGATCAGCGCCGCAAAGGGGCCCTCAATCAGTTGGATGAATTGGCAGCCAAAACCCAAACCATCAAAGGCATCAAAGTGGTCGTCGGCCAGGTCGAAGGACTGGACCGGGACGGCATCCGGCAGCTCGTGGACAGCTTGCGCCAGAAGCTAGGCTCCGGGGTCGTGGTGTTGGGACAGGCCGAAGACGGCAAAGTGGCCCTGATAGCCGGGGTCACCAAAGACCTCACCGCTAAAGTCCATGCCGGCAAGATGATACAGACACTAGCCAAGCAGGTAGGCGGCAAAGGGGGCGGACGGCCCGACTTGGCCGAGGGTGGCGGAGAAGACACATCTGCCCTGAATAGTACCTTGGAGCTAGTGCCTGACCTACTGGAGCCGTTGCTATAATCCACCCGTGTGCGGCCTTACCGGGCCGACTCAGATTCGCGGTCCCGCAGGGCCGTGGTCCGCCTGGCCGAATAGGCCAGCGCAGCGCCAGAAAGTGGACGACCCGCCACACGGCTAAGTCGCCCGTTTGCAACCTGCTGTACAGATGATTGCACCAAGGTTAACTCAGGGTTTGTAAGTACCAACCCTGAAGCCCGAGCGCCTTCCCCAAGGCCAGCCGTCCAATCGTTCATAAAATGGGCGGCCGCAGTAAAAGTCGATGGGAAAACGAAGATCCAACCCGGCCAACTTCGCGATCGTGGTGACTGTATTTTGCGTTGCGGTTTTCGGTGCGTCGTTGCTGTTTGCACCGGGCGCGCAGGCGCAGATTACCAGGCTTGCCAACGATGACGGGCGAACGCTCTTCGTGAATGCCGAGCCGCCGATACTGCTGAAAATCGCATCGCGGCGACGCAGCTCCATCTTCCTGCCATCCGAGCCTTCGTTTACGGGCAAAAATCGACCCGCCATGAATTTAGACCGCGACGGGGCGGAAAAACTCGTACGAGAAGCGGCGGAACGGCACAGCGTCGATCCCGCACTGATTCGCGCGGTGATCGAGACGGAATCCAACTGGAATCCTTCGGCGGTCTCCCGCAAGGGAGCGGTCGGACTGATGCAGTTGATTCCCACGACGGCGCAACGCTTTGGAGTCAATGACTTGTACAGCCCGCAACAGAACGTCGATGCCGGGGTTAAATACCTCAAGACGTTGCTGGAACGCTACAATGGCAATCTGGATCTGGCCCTTGCGGCGTACAATGCGGGAGAGGGGGCTGTCGATCGTGCTCACGGCGTGCCCTCGTTCCGGGAAACCCGGAATTACGTGCAACGGGTGCAGAGTGCTTATTTCCGGCCGGGCTCGGGACGTCTGGATGGCGCGTTCATCAATCCTCGCGCAATCCGTAAAGCCACCGATCCTAACGGCCGCACCATTTTTACGAACGACTAAGCGGGTCGAGAAGCATCAAAGCAGTTAGCGGGTCTGGGGCGGCGGGTTGTGCATGGAATTTAGCCGGAAAAATTTGGCGTGTGTCTTGAGCACGTTTAGTGCGTGGAGTTCATGCGCGTTCCAGCGTTTTTTCCCTTCCCTTTTTTTGCCCAGGAGCTTCGCCCGCGTTTCGCCGGTTTTTGCTGCAGCGCTGCTGGTGACTTGCGGCGTTGCTTTTGCTGCGAACTCTGTGGCTTCCAGTTCGTCCGCTGATCCCGCGGCAGCGGTGAAACGGCAGTCGGCGAGCACGCAGTTCTTGCGTGCACAAGACCAGCGGGTCGCACTAAATAATAAAACTACAGAAAAGCGTACCCTCGAAGATTACAAGCAAGTCGTCAACACTTTTCGGCGGGTTTACATGATTACTCCGCACGCTGCGGAAGTTCCCGACGCCTTGCTGGCGGTGGCGGAGTTGTATACGGAGATGGGCGAGCGATTCGGCAGAAGCTACTTTCAGTCGGCTGTAGATACTTATCAATTTCTCATACGCGAATACCCTACCAGCCGGTACTGCCAGGATGCCTACTTGCGTTCGGGAAAGCTACAGAAGGATCAGCTGGGTGATTTGGCGGGCGCGACCAAGACATTCGACGCGTTTCTGAAAAAGTTTCCGCGTTCGGCGCACAAGCGCGAAGCGCAGGAAGCGCGCGCGGAGTTGGCATTACTGCAGAATTCCGCTCCGGCGGAGGCCGCAGCGAAAAGCGCGATTGCCAGGAGCGCGAGTTCTGACGTGGAGAGGGAGAACACTTCGAAACGTTCAGCGCCGCGAAATTCGGAACGAGATTCGCAGCGAGAGCCGGCGAACGTTTCGCTTGCGGAAGAAGACAAACAAATCGCGAGTGTGAACGCAGCTGAAAAAGCGGTAGTGCCCAGCGTCGCGAGCGGACGCACCCAGCAAATTCGCAAAATCAGCGCGCAGGCTTTGCAAAATTCCACGCGAGTGACCATCGACCTCGAAGGCGGCGTGCAGTATGTTTCCGGGCGCATCGCCAATCCCGACCGGATTTATTTTGATTTGCGCGCGGCGAAACTGACGCCGGTGCTGGCACATACGAAAATAAAGACTGACGGCACGATTCTAAGCGCGGTCCGCGTGGCGCAAAATCCGTCGAGCGTGGTGCGGGTGGTGCTGGATGTAAACGGCGTGACAGATTACACCGCTTCCCTGCTGAACAATCCGAGCCGGCTCGTGATTGACCTCTATTCGAACGGCGAAACCGTGCAGACCGCAAAGGCGGGCGCCGGCTCGGGGGAAACTGCAGCAGCAGAAAATGCGGCAGCTACTGAGAAGCCTGTCGGAAAAACGCAGCCGGCGGCGACAAGTCCCGTGAAAGCCTCAAAAGCCGAGACCGGTGATGCCGGAAATGCCATCCCGCAGCCAAAGAGCAAACTGGGCTTGGCGAACGTTGGCAAATCATCGAATGGAAAGCCGGATCTGGTGCAGCCAGCGTCTACGCCGCAGCCTACGCGTGGCGGGCAATCGACATTGACGCGCGCGCTGGGATTGAAGATCGGGCGCATCGTGATTGATGCCGGCCACGGAGGCCATGACACGGGAACCATCGGCCCGACTGGACTGATGGAAAAGGATCTTTGTCTGGACGTGGCGCTGCGGCTGGGAAAAATTATTCAGCAAAGATTGCCGGGCGCGGATGTGGTGTTCACACGCTCGGATGATACGTTCATTCCGCTCGAGGAGCGCACGCACATTGCCAACGAAGCGAAAGCGGACATGTTCATTTCGATCCATGCAAATTCGAGCCAGGATACGGGCGCGCGCGGAATTGAAACGTACTATTTGAATTTGAAGGGCTCGGCGGAAGCGATGGAAGTGGCGGCGCGTGAAAATGCTACCGACGATCAGGGGATACATGAGCTGCAGGATCTAGTGAAGCAGATTGCGCGCACGGAAAAGATCGACGAATCGAAAGAATTTGCCGAAGATGTGCAGGATTCGCTATCGAAGAGAATCCAGAAATCGGCCAAGCCAGTGAAAAACCGCGGGGTGCGCAAGGCGCCATTTGTCGTGCTGATTGGGGCCGATATGCCGTCGATCCTGACGGAGATTTCGTTCTTGAGCAATCCGGCGGATGAAAAAATGTTGAAACAGCCGGAACACCGGCAGCGGGTGGCGGAAGGAATTTACCAGGGCGTGGCGAGTTACCTGCAGAGCCTGAACAGCATGGGCGTGAACCAGACCAACAACCCGCCAGCCAGGCGAACCGATGCTTCCGCTTCGGTAGAATCCTCTCGCAACCGAAACTAGCATTCTGGTGTCTAATAGACTTACAGGGATGAGCCGCTGTTCAAGTGTCGCTTCGTTCTGCCTGGCTGCCGCGCTTTCTATAGCGGGGTCTGCGACTTTTGCCCAACAACCCACGCAAATATTGCCAAAGCAATTCGGCAAGTGGATTTCGGGCGGCGGTCCAGCAAACCAGCCTAAAGTTGTGGCAGCCGATACCCCGGTCGGGCAAGAGGCGGGCCGCACTGGTACGGACTTCGCCTGGTACAGCGACAGCAAGCGTTCGATGCGCGTTTTATTGGAAGAATTCCGTGACCCGAGTGGAGCGTACCAGACCTACACCGCGCGATTGTCTACAAGGTTGAATCCATCCACGGTTGCGCCTTTGACGGCGGCGGGGAATGATCAGCTCATTGCGCTGGTCGGCAACCGCGTCGTAACCATTTGGCAGATTAGCTCGGCGACTGATGCCGATTTGAAATTACTGCTCGATTTCGTGAAGCAGACAGCGGATCGCACCCCCCTGCCGCCGGTGCGGAGTTATTTGCCTGAAGAACAGCTGATTCAGGGGACGCAACGGTACGCACTTGGACCTGCGGGCTTCGCTGCGGCACTGACGTCGCTGAACGAAAGCAAATTCGCGCCGATTACACCGGAGATTGGATTTGCCACTGGCGCGGAAGTGATGCTGGCGAGCTACCAATCTGAACGCAATAAATCGCAAGATTTGCTGATCATCGATTACCCGACGCCGCAGATCGCGGAGCAGCGTTTACATCACATTCAGCGGGTGCTGTCCGCGAATCCGGGTTTGGCGGGAGCGACCGTCGAACGCAAGGCTTCGCTGCTATCGCTGGTATTGTCGCCGGTGTCGGCGGAGGCTGCGGCAAAATTACGCGATGAAATTCACTACGAGACGTCGGTAACATGGAATGAACCCTCGCAAACGCTGACCGATCCGCCGTGGCTGCTGGTGGTGAAAGGAATTTTCGTAGGGACACTGGCGTTTTGCGGTATTGCCATCGTGATGGGCATCGCGTTTGGCGGAGTACGCGTGCTGACGAAAAGATTATTTCCGGGGAAGGTGTTCGACCGCCCCGAAGACATCGAAGTGCTGCAATTGGGCTTGTCTGGAAAGCGTATTGATCCGCGAGATTTTTATTAGGGCTTGGCCGAGCCTTAGCTAGATTCGGTAGAACAAGAGAGATTCCCTGCCTGCGCGGGCCGGCTCGGAATGACGGCAGCGGGCTCATCTTGGCTGCGCTCTGGCGACGGCGCCGCTTCATATAACGAAAACTGCTGAAAAGCGTCTAACGGACATCGAGGTGGGATGTGTGCTTTCTGTTCTGCCGCCATTGACATAATATCGTGCGTCGTTAAACGGAGACTCGGGAGAGTATGAACTTTTTATTCGACAGGAAAACGCCGGTATTGGCTGTGCCGCGCCTGGGCGCGTTAGCCGTTCTGTGTTTGAGCGTGTCGGTGCCGCTGATGACTGGTTGCGGACAGAAAGACGCGGCCAGTGGTGCGGCGGGAATGCCGCCCGGCGGGATGCCGGTGCAAGTGCAGGTGGTAAAGACGGCGACAATACCAGACACCGCCGAGTACCTGTCGGTAATGAAATCGCGACACTCGGCGAATATCAATCCGCAAGTGGAAGGTCAGATTACCAAGATTTTTGTGAAGTCCGGCGACCGCGTGGATGCCGGCCGGCCGCTGCTGCAGATCGATCCATTGAAACAACAAGCGACCGTGAGCAGCCAGGAAGCAGCGCGTGTGGCACAGGAAGCAAACGTACAACTGGCGAAAGTTTCCTACGAGCGGTCGAAGAGACTGTTCGAAGCCGGTGTGATCGCGAAAGCGGAATTCGATTCTGCTCAATCGAATTACGATGCCGCGGTGGCACAACTAAAATCGCTCGAAGAACAAGTCAACACGCAGAAAGCGGAACTGCATTACTACGGAGTGCGTTCGCCGATGAGCGGCATCGTTGGCGATATTCCCGTGCGTATTGGCGACCGCGTGGCTGTGACCACACTGCTGACGACGGTAGACGAACCGGGAGCGCTCGAAGCGTACATCTACGTCCCAGTCGACCGCGCGCACGGACTGAGAGCCGGGTTGCCGGTAAAACTATTGAATGAATCAGGAGAATTGCTGACAAATACCAGCATCACGTTTGTTTCACCCCAGGTGGACTCGGAAACGCAGACTGTCCTGGCCAAGGCCGCTGTTCCCAATACAAATGCGCAAGCACGACTACGCGTTGCACAACAGGTTAGAGCGCAGGTGAAATGGGGCCAGCGCGAAGGCGCAACCATTCCCTTCCTGAATTTGACGCGCATCAATGGGCAGTATTTTGTGTTTGTAGCGGTGAACGAAGGCAAGGGCACGGTGGCACGGCAAAAACTGGTGAAAATCGGCGACATGGCCGGAAATAACGTGGAAGTTCTGGACGGAATCAAGCCCGGAGATCATTTGATCGTATCCGGGGCGCAGTTTTTGCAGGACGGCGCGCCAGTGGCGGAGCATGAAGCCGCCGCGGCGGGTCCACCTACGGCAAAGGACGCAGCCGCGCCTGCACGCTAAACTCAACCGCCGAAAATGTTCCCTTTCCCATACCAATCCCTGTTAATGGAGTGCCAGCGTGGTTGATTTTTTTATACGACGACCGGTGTTTGCGACGGTGTGCGCGCTGCTGATCGTTCTGGCGGGAGCGATATCGATTCCCACGCTGCCGATCGCGCAATTGCCGGATCTCGCGCCGCCGCAAGTGATCGTTACCAGCAATTATATTGGCGCGAACGCGCAGACGGTGGAATCGGCGGTGACCATTCCGCTGGAGCAATCCATCAACGGCGTCGAGGGGATGAAATATATTTCGTCCTCCAGCACCAATGACGGGACCAGCCAGATCAACGTGGTTTTCGATGTGACCCGCAATGTAGACCTGGCGTCGGTGGACGTGCAGAACCGGGTAAACCAGGCGCTGGCGCGTTTGCCGAATGAAGTGAAAAATACCGGTGTAATTATTACCAAGCAGGCCAGCGGATTCGTGCTGGGTGGTGGAGTTTATTCCGAGAACGGCCAGTACAATAGTTTGTTTTTAAGCAACTATATCGATGTTTATATTAAGGACGCGCTGAAGCGGTTGCCGGGCGTCGGCGATGTGATTATTTTTGGTGAACGCAAATACGCCATGCGCATCTGGCTGGATCCGGCAAAACTGGCGCAACGCGGGTTGACTGCTTCCGTGGTGGTCAGCGCTTTGCAGGAACAGAACGTGCAAGTCGCTGCGGGCCAAGTCGGACAACAACCGGCTCCTACCGGACAGGCATATCAAGTCAGTGTGCGGGCAATCGGGCGGCTTTCGGAGCCGGCGCAATTCGACAACATTGTCTTGAAGACCGGTTCGGACGGCACGCTGGTGCGCTTGAAAGACGTGGGGCGAGCGGAACTGGGAGCAGAGGATTACGGTTCCCTGTTGCGGTTCAACGGCCACGATGCGGTGGGCATGGGCGTTACGCAATTGCCTGGCGCGAATGCTCTGGATGTGGACAAAGCGGTCAAAGCGGAACTGATTCGGCTGTCAGCAAACTTTCCTCCGGGATTGAAAGTAGCAGTGGCTTTCGACACCACCACCGTTATTGGCGAGTCGATTCGCGACGTGCTGCAGACATTGCTCCAAGCCATTCTGCTGGTAGTGATTGTCATTTACATTTTCCTGCAGGACTGGCGCAGCACGCTGATTCCAGCGATAACGATTCCAGTTTCGCTGGTGGGAACATTTATTTTCGTCAAGGCCCTGGGTTTTTCCATCAACACGCTGACTCTGTTTGGTATCACGCTGGCTACCGGTCTGGTGGTGGACGACGCCATCGTGGTAATTGAAAACGTCGAGCGGCACATCACGGAAGGTATCAGCGAGCCGCACATGGCGGCTTCGGCGGCGATGAAAGAAGTTGCCGGAGCAGTGATCGCAACGTCGCTGGTGCTGGTGGCGGTGTTCGTGCCAGTGGCGCTGTTTCCGGGCACGACGGGAATTCTGTTTCGCCAGTTCGCGCTGACCATCGCATTTTCCGTTTCGATTTCCGCGTTCAATGCGCTGACGCTAACGCCGGCGCTTTCCGCAATTTTCCTGGGCAAGCATCGTGAACGCGCGAAAGGGTTTTTCTTTCGTGCGTTCAACAAGGTTGTAGATAGCGGCACGGAAGCTTATCGCAGCATGGTGCAGCGGATTTTGCACTGGCGAGTCATCGCCACTGTGGCGTTCCTGGCGACGCTGGGCTTGACGTACTGGATTTATTCGCGCGTGCCACTGGCGTTTATTCCGGAAGACGATCAGGGCTACGTAATGGTGATCGTGCAGGCGCCACAGGGCGCTTCCGTGGAATACACTTCCGACATTTGCACGCAAATCGAAAAAGTGGTGCTGAAATTGCCCGACGTCGAAGGAACATTCACGATTGTGGGATTCGGTTTCACGGGAAATGCTTCGAACCGCGCCATCGTGTTCGTGCCGCTAACATCCTTCGAAAAGCGCAAGGGCGACGCGCATTCGGCGGCCGCGCTACTGGCAAATATGCGCGGACCGCTATCGCAAATTCAGGGGGCGCTGGCGATCCCATTCAACCCGCCCGCAGTGCAGGGATTGGGAAACTTTGGCGGATTTACGTTTGAAGTGGAAGACCAGGGACGAAATTCGGTGCAGCAAATCGCCAATGCGGCATACGGGTTAATCGGACAAGGCAATACCGGCGGCAAGCTGGTGGGACTGTTCACTACATTTACGGCCAACGATCCGCAGTACCTGGTGCAAATCGACCGCGAGAAGGCCAAGAGCCTGCAAGTCTCTTTCACGCAGATTACGGACGCGTTGCAGGTCTACATGGGCTCGCAGTACGTGAACGATTTCGACTTCAACAACCGTTCGTATCGCGTGTACTTACAGGCGGAGGGAAAATACCGCGCGACGACAAAGGATATTGGGCAGTATTACGTGAAGTCTGATAACGGGAAACTGATCCCGCTGGATAACTTCGCCAAGATCGAGCAGACGGCAAACCCGCAGGTGATCAGCCACTACAATTTGTTCCGCTCAGCGGAAATCAGCGGATCGGGCGCGCCGGGGCGCAGCTCCGGCCAAGCGATTGCCGACATGGAAGCCATGGCGAAGAAAAGTTTGCCGGGCGGAATGACCTACGAGTGGAGCGGCCTTTCGCTGGAAGAAATCCAATCGGGTGGCAAGGCGATGATCCTGTTTGGGCTGGGACTGGTGTTCGTATACCTGACGCTAGCCGCCCAGTATGAAAGTTTCGTCCTGCCGTTTATCGTGCTGCTGGCGGTTCCGGTAGCGCTGCTGGGCGCGGTGGGAGCGCTAGCGCTGCGTGGGCTGGATAACAACGTCTATTGCCAGATCGGGTTGGTGATGCTGATCGGCTTGTCCAGCAAGAACGCAATTTTGATTGTGGAGTTCGCGGAACAATTGCGCGCAAAAGGAAGTTCCATCGAAGATGCCGCAGTGGAAGCGGCGCGCATCCGGTTACGGCCAATTTTGATGACGTCGCTGGCATTTATTTTAGGAGTGGTGCCGCTAGTGCTGGCGACGGGCGCCGGGAAAGCTGGACGCATCTCAGTCGGGACAACCGTCTTCGGCGGGATGATCGCCGCGACCACATTGAATCTTATATTTATTCCGCTGCTGTACTCGGCAGTACGCAGGCTGGTGCCGGGCGGCGGAAAAGCGGCCGCGTACACCGCCGAATAGTCATTCCACATTCTGCAGTCGAATAATTTCCTAAACTTTCTGCTTCTTTGGAAACCCGCAGCTGCGAGTGGCGGCGCAGTAATCGAATTAATTCAAATCAAAAATTGCGTTGGACAGGAAAAGCCTCGTCTCTTACTCTCCGTGCAACCTGTGGTGGCCAAATTGGCCTTTATTGGGCACTCCCCCAATTGAAAACTGGGACGCTCTGCCCTACTCCCGGTAGAGCGTTCCAGGAAGGTTCAAGGCCGCGCATTCAAGAGACTTGCCGAGCGTAAAGAGAGCAAAACGCTCTAAGCGGATTTGTGTCTCTCGACGCGGACCACCACGCCGTTCTGCGCGGTGCAGCGCCTCACGGATGATCTATCGGTGTCTGAACAAATCGCGTATTTGAGAGGAAATAAAAATGAAGCAACTGCTGGTCGTATTTTTATTGGTTCTGTTTCTGATCATTCCGACCAATGCACAGACTTTCCGCGGAGCAATCAACGGAACAGTTACGGATCCCTCGGGCGCCGTAGTTCCGGGTGCTCACGTTAAAGCGACAAACAAAGCAACTTCCATTGATTACGCGTCTGAATCTACGTCCGATGGAAATTTTGTGTTTCAAGACTTGCCGGTTGGAACCTATAAGGTGACGGTGATAGCCGCCGGATTCCCGGCGCTGGAAGTGGACGGCATTCTGGTCGCGCAGGGCGCGATTTATACGCTGAATGCGGGCATGAAAATGTCGCAGCAATCAACCACCGTGGAAGTATCCGCAGCTGCGCTTACGCTCGATACGACGACATCCACGCAATCCACACTGGTTGAGGGAGCGAATTTGCAAACCATGCCGCTGAACGGCAGAGACTTCACGCAATTGATCAGCGTGTCGCCCGGTTTTGGAGGATATTCGGCGGGAGGATTTGGCTCGCTCAACGGCACACGTGCGAATCAGGTGAACTGGCAGATCGACGGAGTGGACAACAACGATCTTTGGCACAACATTCCGGCCGTGAATCAAGGCGGAGTATTAGGAATCGCAGGGATAGTGCTTCCAATTGACTCTATTGACCAATTTTCAGTGCAAACCCAAGCGGCGCCGGAATCAGGACGAAATCCCGGAGGCACCGTCGACTTGGCGCTGAGGTCCGGTGGAAATGGCTTCCATGGTTCGGTCTACGATTACGTCCGGAACGAAGCGTTCGCTGCTGCTTCACCTTTTTCGGACGGCAAGAAGGAAAATCGCAATCAACAGTATGGATTTTCTTTTGGCGGGCCGCTGCTGAAGGATCGTTTGTTTTTCTTTACGACGTTTGAGAAGCAGCGCTTCACGATTGGTCTGCCCGGCCGGGGAACAGAGCCCTCGCTGGACTACCAAGCCGAGGCCCTGGCGGAACTGGCGAAATTTGGCGTTGCAGAAAATTCCGTGGGCGCAAATTTGATCGCCAATTTGTGGCCCAGCTACGCATTGAACGGAGCCGCGGCACCGAACAACTACTCGAGCCCGGATCCCGAGTACGGGTACAGCTACAACGGATTAGTGAAGCTGGATTTCAAGATCAACGATAAGAACACGTTTTCATTTCACTACTTCATCGGGCAAGGCAATCAGGTCGCTCCGGTAGGATCGAGCGTAAAGGACTACTACGAAGTGGCTCCTTTGCATGTTTCAAATTACGCGGCGGCGTGGAATTCGACATTCTCTCCGCGAATTTCCAATCAGTTGCTGGCGGGTGTGAATTATTTCCGGCAAATATTCAGCGACTTCAATTCCAGTTTCGATCTGACCAGCTACGGTCTCAATCTGTATGACGGCTTCAACCTGGCAGGGGCGCCAAATATTCAAATTACCGGATTTGAGCCTGTCGGACTGACTCCTCCGGAAGGACGAGAAGATATTACGGGACACCTTACCGATGTTTTGTCCTATACGGTCGGCAAACATCAATTCCGATTCGGAGGGGAATTCCGCAGGGCGCAGCTAGAAGAGTTCTATCATCGTCATGCGCTGGGAAATTTCGTCTTCGATGGTTCGCAGGGCCCGTGGGCCGGAGATCCCGGCGTCGATTCGAACGTGCTGGCGCTGGCCGATTTTCTCGCCGGTGATGTCGCCCGTTCCAGTATCGCGGTGGGCAACCCAACGCGACTGGTTTTCGTGAAGACTTTCGCGCTATTTGCACAGGATACTTGGCAAATTAGCCAAAAACTTACCTTGAATTACGGCTTACGCTGGGACTATGAAGGTCCGCTTGGCAACGGCAAGAAGGATCTGTCAGTTTTCGACCCCAGCAAAGGCGGCGTGGTATTTCAGGGCGACGGAATCGATAGCGTGTACCCAAAAAACTTCCGCAATTTCTCGCCACGGGTTGGATTCGCCTATAAGCTTGGGCAGAAAGGCGATCTCGTCGTACGTGGCGGTTTCGGCGTGTACTTCGACACTCCGAACTTGAACGTGTTCCTGGACAATCGGCCATCGAACGGAGCACCGAATGGTCTTGAGGGAAATCCAGCCGGACCGACTCCGGTACAAACCATTCCCGCAAACGCCTTCACAATCGCGTCTGACGTGCCGATATTTAATCCTTCGACCACAACCTGTAACACCGGTGCCGGCTGCGGACAGGTTTACAACATTTTTTCTGTGAGTCAGAATTTCCGGACTCCCTACAATTACAACTACAACCTGAACATCGAGAAAAGCCTGGGTAGGTCGCTGCTTCTGCAGGTAGGTTATGTGGGCAGCGCCGCACACCGGCTATTGACCACCGCCGACATAAACCAGCCGACGCCTGGGATCTATGCGACCGATGCCGACCAACAAGCCGCGCGACCGTACTTTGCGCAATTCCCGGATTTCGGTGTGATCAACCAGATCCAAACCAACGGCAACTCCAATTACAATTCCTTGCAAACAGTGCTCAAGGTCCGAGAGTGGCATCGATTCACCAGCCAATTTGCTTATACCTGGGCTCACGGACTTGACGACATGACGCAGTATCGCGGGACCCTTCCGCAGGACAGCCTCAACCTAAAGTCTGACTACGCCAGCATGGATTACGATACTCGGCATAACTTTACTGCCCAGCTGAATTACGACCTGCCAAACGCTGGCAGGCTAAAACCATTGCTCAGCGGATGGACACTGAGCAGCTTGCTGTCGTTTCATACCGGCCAGCCCTTCACGGTATTTTCTTCAAACGATACTTCCGGCACGGGTGAAGGGGAACAACGCGCCGACCTGATCGGCGACCCTTATGCCGGGGTCTCGCATGCATTCAACAAAGGCGGCGTGACTTGGCTTAACCAGTCGGCGTTTGCTGATCCCGCTCCCGGAACGTTCGGAAATAGCGGGCGCAATGCGTTCTATGGACCGGGATACGGTTCGGTGGATTTTTCCGTTGTGAAAAACACGAAGATTACCGAACGCATCGCAACACAATTCCGTATCGAAATGTTCAATCTATTCAATCGCGTCAATCTTGCCCCACCGAGCGGTACCAACGGTAGCGGCCTTGGCATCGCTGCCGATACCATCGGCGATTACAATGGCGCACCCGGGCTTGGGCCTGGAGAAGCATTCAACATGCAGTTGGCGCTGAAAATCATCTTCTGACGCCTAACTCGGATATGATGCTACCGTGCAAGCGCTTAGCGCTTGCCAGTAGCATTTGTTTTTAGGTTTTGCGGGCAGTGTTGCCGGCGGTAGCCGAGGAGAAAAATATGAACGGCGAGGTGCGATGTACTGGCGAAGGGCTTAAACGGCGGAAACTTCTCCAATTTGGAGCGGCTGGCTCGGCGGCCCTGGCTTCGGGAATTTTTGGCGAGTCATTTTTTGCCGCTTCGGCTCGTGCTGCTTCCCTTCCTCGCGGTCCTTTTCCCAAAGATGCGGTGATTATTGATGCGAATGAAAATCCGCTCGGGCCGTGCTCTGTGGCACGCGAAGCGATTGCCGAGATTACCGGCGATTCAGGGCGATACAGTTTTTGGCTGACTGAGGATTTGGGCAAGCGCTTTGCCGAACAACAAGGACTGAAGCCGGACTATGTGCGGGCGTTCCCGGGTTCTGGCGAACCGTTGCATTTTTCCGTGCTGGCGTTTACTTCGACGTCCCGCAGTTACGTGACGGCCGATCCTGGATACGAAGCCGGGATGCATGCGGCGAAAATATCTGGCGCACGAGTGGTGAAGACGCTGCTCAGTTCAAGTTACGCGCACGACGTGAAAGCCATGCTGGGAGCGGCGCCAGACGCGGGACTTTTTTATGTTTGCACGCCGAATAATCCGACCGGCACGTTGACTCCGCACGCCGACATTGAATACCTGGTGGAACACAAACCGAAGGGTTCGATTGTGCTGGTGGATGAGGCCTACATTCATTTTTCCGACGCGACCACGGCATTGGACCTGGTGAAAGCAGATAAAGACGTTGTGGTGCTGCGTACTTTCTCGAAGATTTATGGCATGGCGGGGTTGCGCTGCGGAATGGCGATCGGACGGCCGGACCTGGTTAGCAAGATTTCGAGCTTCAGCGGATGGAACAGTTTGCCGGTGACGGCGGTAGCTGCGGCGCTGACCAGCCTGGATGATGCAATGGTAGTGCCGGAACGCAAACGGATCAATGCTGCAGTTCGCAGCGAAACTTTCGCGTGGCTTGACAGCAACGGCTACAGCTACGTGCCGTCGGTTTCGAATTGCTTCATGCTGGACGCTAAACGGCCCGCGAAAGAAATTATCGAGGCGATGGCGGCGCGCAACGTATTTATCGGACGCGCCTGGCCGGTGTGGCCGACGCATGTGCGAATTACCGTGGGCACAAAATTGGAGATGGAAAAGTTTCAAACCGCGTTTCAGGAAGTGATGCGATCCAAGCCGGCGCACAATGCGATCACACCGGAGCGGGGATTGTGGACCAATCTTGACGGCAGGCGCGTGCGCGGTGATGTGGCTTAAATTTCTCCCGCTGTTGCTGCGCTCATGCCACAAAAACCTATTTGAAGTGTGATAAGGCGCGGCGGATACCTTCCGCGAATTCATCTTCGCGAACAATCAGACTGACAATTAAATGACCGGGCTGATCGAAGTCGTAAAAATGGCCGGGATGAACGTACACTCCCTCCTTCGACAGCAATGTGATCGCCAAATCTTCGTCGGACCGTACCGCCGGTACACGCAAAACGGCGGCCCAGCCGCCTTGGCATAACAAACGATTGCATGCCGACTGGCGGGAAAGCTGCGCGTCCAGTTCACGCAAATTTGCTTGCACACGCGCGATCACTTGAGCCTGAAATTCAGCGCGCGTCGCCAGCAACTCCGGCGTGGCAAGTTGAACCGGCGTCCCGACTGACAAATAAGCGTCCGCGATGACTTCCAGCCGCGCCAAAGCTTGTGCTTTTTCATGGGAAGGACCGCTAACGGCAATCCACGCCAATTTCATCTGTGGCAGTCCGCAAATTTTTGAGAGACCACTCAATGTGAAGGTGAGCGCTTTGTTTAAGGAAACAAAGCTCTGGGCGCGAGCGTTGTTAAGCGCAAAATCCAGAAAGACTTCGTCGGCAATCAGCGCAATCCTGCGTTGCACACAAAAGTCGGCCAGCTTCGATTGTTCTGCCGGCGACGCATAGTGGCCCGTGGGATTGTTAGGGTGGACAACGATCAGAGCTTTCGCGCGCGGGGATGACGCAGCAGCCAGCGCCGCGAAATCAATCTGCCAGCCGTGATCGTACAACAGTGGATAGCGCACCAATTTGACGTCAGAGAGGTCAGCAAGGAAGTCAAACAGCGGATAGCTGGGAGCAGGAATCAGGACTTCGTCGCCAGGATTGCAGAGCAGGCGAAAAATGAACGAATACGCTTCGCTGGTTCCGGATACCAGTATCAGATCGTTTGCAGCCATCTGTACCTGCTGCTTTTGGTAATAGGCACTGACCGCTCGACGGGCGCTTTTGATTCCGCGCGGGTCAGGCTGATAACGAAGCGACTCCGGCCGCCCGAGCGCTTTTTGAATTCTCTCTTGGTCGTAGCTGAATCCACATTCGGTGGGGTTCGAACGCGTGAGGTCGAGAATTTTCTGGCCCGACGCGCGCATTTCCGCGAGCTTGTGGCTGAGTCGATTTTTTTCTAGGTTCCAGCGGGTGCGTTCTGAAAACATGAGCACGATTTGCGCCTGGGAATTATAGTTGGTCCATGCGGGGGTTGCACCATCCGGATACGCCAGGCGGGGCGTTTGCAGAGGAACTGTTTGCAAACCGGGTTTTGCATCTCCATACTATCTTGCCTATTTTCAGCGACTTGCGATGAGAAACTTTTTTCCCTGAGGCGGGTTTCTATGGTTGTAGGCAGCTTCCCCAGGCAACTTTCTCCGAACAAATTTGCCGGGAGGCTATTTCGGCCCGCTTGGGTGTAGAATTTGGAGGCCGAGCCGGAGACAAGGTTAAGATTATGCGATATCTAAAATATTTTGCGCTGCTGGGAGCGCTGCTGTTCCTTTCAGTAGGAAGCGTGAAGGCTCAGGACTACGACGAAGGCTATTACGCTGACTATGGCGCGTACGGTCCGCCGCCCGTCTGCTCGTACGGCTACTTTAGCTACTATCCGTATGCCTGTGCACCTTACGGATACTGGGGACCTAACTACTTCGTGGACGGCCTGTTCATCGGAGTCGGCCCGTGGTATGGCTGGGGATACGGTCGCGGATTTCGCGGTCGCGGCGGATTCGGTCGCGGATTCCATGACGGTCGCGGATTTAATAGTCGTGGGTTCGCTGGACGCGGGTTCAACGGTCGATCAGGATTTGGAAATAGGTCAGGCTTCGCCAACCGCGGCGGAGGCGGCTTTCGCGGAGGCGGCGGCGGTAGCTTTCGCGGCGGCGGTGGTGGCTTCCACGGAGGTGGCGGTGGCTTTCATGGAGGAGGCGGCGGCTTCCACGGAGGAGGCGGCGGTTTCCATGGCGGCGGTGGCGGTGGGTTCCATGGAGGTGGCGGCGGACATGGCGGTGGCCACCGGTAATTGATCTGAGCTCGACCGAGCTCAACCTTTCAGAAACATCAAGCGGACGGCAAATCAAATGCCGTCCGCTTTTTTTTGCCTGCTGCTCCTCTCCCCCACTAATTTTTGCTCCTGCATGCTTCTCCTCAGAGCGCCCGCCGCAGAATTTTCGCGACGCGTCGCGCGACGATATGAAAATTCCAAGAGAGTGCTAAAATCTGAACGATGCGAATTCTTCTTTTGAATCTCAGCACAGACTCCGCCAGCGAAGTTAATGCCGCGCTCGCGGGCCAAGGTTACGAAATCGCCAGCGAGACGGGATTGGACGTCGAGCACATCGAACTGATGGCTCCGGAACTGCTCATTACCGAGGCCACGCCTTCGGACCTGAGTTGCTGCGGGATCATCACGCAAATCAAATCGCGCGAACAGACGAAATCCATTCGAGTACTGATGGTGGTGCAAGGAGGGGCGCTGGAGCGGGCGCGGGCGCTGGATCTGGGCGCGGACGACGTTATTTCAGCTCCGTTCGAAACA
>Ga0209488_10001210_pt1 | contig 22125 bp, 18 predicted proteins | sample Rivendell_Oct201_8_FD_188349 | JGI IMG/M metagenome (GOLD analysis project Ga0209488, IMG submission 188349) | Vadose zone soil microbial communities from the Eel River Critical Zone Observatory, Northern California, USA -... | ecosystem: Environmental > Terrestrial > Soil > Vadose zone >...
CCCCATGCAGCTCGATCACAACGGCGAGGCGGTGCTCGAGTCGCTGTTGCCGGACGAGCCGTGCAGGCTCGCCGTATGCGACCAGATCGGCACCGAGCTGCTGATGCAGGAACTGGTGACGCCGGCAAGCGGGCAGACGCGCACAGTGGAACTGCTCGTGACGCAACAACCGCGCACCCTGCATGGGCGCGTGCTGGCGCGTGATGGCCAACCCCTCGGTGATGCGCGCGTCCATGTGCAGGTCGGTGGTCGCAACGACAGCATCGATGTCGCCGCCGACGGCACCTTCGCGCCGATGCGGATCCTCAACCAGGAACCGCTGACCCTGATCGCTCAGCGCACCGGTTTCGTGGCGCAGCAACGACAAGGGCTTTCACCCGAACACGACAGCGAGGAGGTGGTGTTCGCGCTGGAGCCCGGCCACAAGGTCACGGTCCAGGTGCTCGACGAACAGGACACTACGGTGCCGGTGCCGTGGATCACCGTGGAGGGCGCCGGACCGGTACCGGTGCATGCGCAGAAACTCGCGCTAGACGAGTTCACTTGCGCGGACCTGCCGCAGGGCAACGTCACCTTCAGCTGCGAACTGGGCAGCCATCACTTCGAGGTCGTGCACGACACCGCGAACGAGCGCGCCGTGCTGCGCGTGCCGCGACCTGCGCGTGTTCTGGTGCTGCCGCCGCCGGGTCTCGCCACACCGGCGAAGACCAGCTTCGACGTCGCCGTCACGCGCCTCGACGCCCCCGAGCAACCCCTGCGCATGTGGTTGCCTGAGGGCAACGGAGCTGAGCCGCAGCTGCTGCTGCCGGGCCGCTACCGCTTCGCCCTCGTGCAGTGGGAGCAGCGTGGCGGCGAGATCGAACACTTCGAAGTGGGCACCGCTGCCGAAGTCGAACTGCCAGCCGGCGTGGTCACGCGCGTGCAGTTGCACTGACCGGAGGCTGCGTCACATGCGCACTGCTTCGTATAAAATGACCACTACCCTCCAGGCCAGCAGGCAAGCGGCTTCCAGGGTTTCGACATGGCTTCGGATTGGATGTGCCCACGAGGGTCGTTGCCTTGTCGCGCAGGAGCTCGCCGAGTTCTCTGCAGACCCTTCCGCAACGTGCTGCGCTGGTGGCGAGGAAGACGCGTGAACGGCAATCGCTTCGACTCGGCAGGGATCACAGGCGACTGGCCAGACTGGCCGCTGCTTCCGCGGACTTCACCACGGGGATGATTTCGAAGCGGACGAGGTCCGCCCACTGCGCCATCCACTGCTCGAGCAGGGCACGGTCAGCGCACTCCATCACCTGGTAGCAGCGCGTGAGATCGGACGTCACCCAGCTGGCGACATAGTCGAGGCCGGCGGGCGCCAGCCGGCCCTGGTCGCGGAACCGCCGGTAGACCGGGACCGCGTCACCATCACGGAAGTGCTCGATGATCATGTAGAGCATGGCTGTCTCTCCGCCCTGCCAGGGATCCGCTGTTGCGCAGAGACTATCCGTTCGTGACGCGGGGACGATGCCAGCCCCTCCCGCCGTCGTGCCGCCGCGGTAGCATGCGCCCGGAGGTGAGACGCATGGTTTCGCAGTTGAACAGTTCCATTCGCCGGACCCGCCGCACAGCACCGCTGCTCGGCGCCGCCGCGTGTGCGTTCGCCACGCTCGCAGCCCAGGAGCCGCCCAAGGTCGTCGAGTTGTCGCCGGCCAACTTCGCCGCCGACGTCGACTGCAAGGTGGTGAAGCAGCTGACGATCACCTTCGACCGCGCGATGTCGAACACGGGCTTCTCGTTCTGCGGCGGCGGCCCGAAGCATCCGAAGTTCACCGGCAAGCCGCAGTGGAAGGACCAGAAGACCCTGGTCGTCGACGTCGAGCTCGAGCCGGACCATGACTATGCGCTGGGCCTCAATTGTCCGGGCGCGAGCAACTTCCGCAGTGCTGGCGGCGCGGCGTTGGTGCCGGTGCAGTGGACGTTCAGCACCCTGCCGGCGCAGTTGCCCAAGCCGGCCGAGCAGCAGGCGCGGAACAAGAAGGCGCTCGACACGCTGACCAGGACGCTGGCGGCGAGCTACTCGTACTACGACCTGCGGGTGAAGGACTGGAGCAAGCTGCTGAAGGAGCGCACGCCGGAGCTGACCGCGGCGAAGACCGACAAGGTGTGGGCCAGCGCGGCAGCGCACATGCTGGCCGTGACCGAGGACATCCACATGTACCTGCGCCTCGGCGAGCAGACGTTCGCCACCGGCACGCGCGCGATCGACTCGCTGTACCGGCGCAAGCTGCTCGACAAGTACGTGAAGCTGCAGCCGGCGGGGGACAACGCGCTGTACGGACGCACCGACGACGGCATCGGCTACCTGATGATCGCCTGCTGGACCGAGGGCCTCGACCTCGCGGCCGTCGAGCAGGCGCTCGGCTCGCTGCGCGACACCAAGGCGCTGGTCGTCGACGTGCGGCCGAACAGTGGTGGCGACGAACTGATGGCGCAGCGGATCGCCGCGTGGTTCGTGGAGGGCACCAAGGTCTACGGCAAGAACCGCTACCGCGTGCGCGCCGGCAAGGACGGGTTCGGCCCGGTGCTCGAACGTGAGGTCAAGGGCAACGCCGAGCCGGGCAAGCGCTATCCGGCGCCGATCGTCGTGCTGACCAGCCGCTACGTGATGAGCAGCAACGAATCGTTCGTGCTGATGCTGCGGCAGAGCAAGGACTGCACGGTGGTCGGCCAGCGCACGTTCGGCTGCAGCGGCAACCCGAAGCCGCACGAGCTCGGCAACGGCGTCACGATCGTCGTCCCGTCCTGGCAGGACCTGCGCCCCGACGGCACCTGCTTCGAAGGTGAAGGGCTCGCGCCCGATGTCGAGGTCGCGGCCACGGCGCAGGATCTCGAGCAGCACGATCCGATCCTCGAGCGCGCGCTCGAACTGCTGCGCAAGAAGGTGAAGTGATCGCGGTGGTTTCCGGGGTGCCGCGGCAAAGGGTCAGGCACGGCGCCATTCGTCGAACTCTGCGCCGTACCGGACGAGGCCGGTGGCCGGCAGCGATCCCGGCTGCAGCTCGAAGACCATGAACGCCTCATCCGCTCCGTACTCGTTGCCCAACCCGGCAGTGCTGGCCCGCCGGAAGCCGAAGCGCGGGTAGTACTCGGGATGCCCGAGCACCACGACGAAGGCGTGCCCTTCCCGCCGGCAGGTCGCCAACCCGTCGCGCACCAGCGCCGAGCCGATGCCGCAGCGCTGGTGCGCTGGGGTCACCGCGAGCGGGGCGAGTGCGAGCCCCGGCAGGCGAGTGGCAGCGGCGACGATCGCTACCGGGCTGAACAGGATGTGGCCGACGACACGCCCGTTCGACTCGGCAACGAGCGACACGCGCGCGTTGCCGCTGGCGCGCAGCCGGTCCACCACGCGTGCTTCTGCATCGGTGGGGAATGACGCACGATGCGCCGCGCGGATGGCAGCCGCGTCGTCAGCGCGCTCGGGCCGGATCGTGACCATCAACCCGTGCGCGTGCCGAGCAGCGCATCGATCTGCCGCAGGTGGTGGCGCAGGTGGCCGACATAGTCGGCGAGGAACCAGTCGAGCGTCACCGGCGCGCCGACCGCGACCGTCTGCCACGCCAGCTCGTGCAGGTTGTGCCGCGTGTGCACGCGCGTCCGCACGGCGGCAGGCAGCGTCGCCACCACGCGTGCGAGCTGACGGTTGAGTGCGGCCCACAGCGTGACCAGTTCGGTCCACGAGGCCTTCGCATAGTCGCCGGCCGCGACCCAGTCGTCCTGGTCGTAGCCGTGGAACATCAGGTCGTCCTGCCAGCGCGCGCGCACGAAGCGCTGGTGGTTGTTGGCCGCCGAGTCGATCAGGTGGCCGAGCACCTGTTTCGGCGACCACTTGTCCTTTCCCGGAACGCGGCTCGCGGCCGGTTCGGGGATCCCGGCAAACGCAGATGCCGCGTTGGCGACGGTGGCCGAGAGTTCGGCGGCGGCGGGCGCGGGGTCGGTGTTCGACATCGGCCGGACCTCAGCGTGCTCCGAGCAGGTGTTCCATCGTCAGCTGGTCGAGCCGTTCGAAACCGAGCCCGCGCTGCGCGATCGCCGTCACGTCGAGCTGCAGCGCCCGCAGCTTCTGCGCCTTGTCCCGGCTGTAGCTGCCGGAGAGCAGCGGATCGCACTGCGGATCCTTCGGCTCGCGCAACAGCGCCTTGACCTCGGGATCGGCGTCGAACGCCTTCGCCTTGCTCTTCAGGATGTTGTAGGTGCGCATGCAGCCCCTGGCGAACTCCCAGACGCCGGCCTCGTCTTCGGTGCGGTAGGCGTGCGCGTCGAAGTGGCGCGGCCCGTCGTAGCGCGGCATGCCGTTGGTCCCTTCGAGCAGCCGCACCAGGAAGAACGCCTGCTTCAGGTCTTCGCTGCCGAAGCGCAGGTCCTGGTCGTAGCGGCCGATCTTCTGCGCGTTGAGGTCGATGTGGAACAGCTTGCCGGCCGCCATCGCCTGCGCCACCGCGTGCACGAACGACAGCCCGGCCATGTTCTCGTGCGCGACCTCGGGGTTGACGCCGACCATCTCGTGGTGCTGCAGCAAGGAGATGAAGTGCAGCATGTGGCCGGTGGTCGGCAGGTAGAGATCGCCGCGCGGCTCGTTGGGCTTGGCCTCGAGCGCGAAGCGCAGGTCGTACTTCTGCTCGCGCACGTAGCCGCACAGGAAGTCGAGCGCATCGCGCTGGCGCTGCAGCGCCGTGCGCACGTCGCGGCAGGCGTCGGCTTCGCAACCTTCGCGGCCGCCCCAGAACACGTAGATCCGGGCGCCGAGTTCGACGCCGAGATCGATCGCCGCCATGGTCTTCTGCAGCGCGAACGCGCGCACCTGCGGATCGTTGGCGGTGAATGCGCCGTCCTTGAACACCGGATGGGTGAACAGGTTGGTGGTCGCCATCGGCACGGCCATGCCGGTGTCGGCCAGCGTCTTCTTGAACTCGCGGACGATGCGGTCGCGTTCGCCGGCGCTGCTGCCGAACGGCACCAGGTCGTTGTCGTGCAGGTTGACGCCGTGGGCGCCGCACTCGGCGAGCTTGCGCACCAGGTGGTTGGGGTCGGACACCGGCCGCACCGCGTCGCCGAACGGATCGCGGCCGGTGTTGCCGACGGTCCACAGGCCGAAGGTGAACTGGTCGGACTTCTGCGGGGCGAAAGGGTCCATGGCGGGCGGCGACTGTAGCGGCGTGCGGCGGGGTTGCCCACGGTCGCGGTCGGTGCGGGATTGCCGCGACCGTCACCGGGCCTCGAGCACGGCGGCGAGCCGCGGCTGTCGCTCGTCGAGTGGGCCCTGGTCATTCGACCCTGCGCGCGTCCGTGCCCCGGCCGGTCATTGCGCCCGGGCCGCCAGAGTGCGCGGCCGGACCGGCTACAGTCGGCCGGCAGTGACCCACCACGCGGTACTCGCGATCTGCTACACAGCAGCGCTGCTCGGCTGGTGGGCGCTGGCGCGCAGCCGGCGCGATCTCTGGCCGGCCGGCGCAGCGACCGTGTTCGCGCGGCCGTGGCGCGAACTGCTGCTGGGCTTCGTGGCGGTGCTCGCCATCCTCGGGCTCGGTCAGCTCTACCAGCACGACATCAAGCTGCCGGTGGCGCAGGGCGGCTGGTCGGCCGTCCTCGCCGAAACCGCCAATCAACTGCTGATCTACAGCCCGGTCCTCTGGTTGGTGGTCCTGCGCCGGCAGCCCGGATCGACGTTGCTCGTGCCCGGCGATCACCTGCCACTGCGCATCGGGTTCGGCTTCGGCCTCGGCATCGCCGCCGCCGTCACCTACGTGTTGCTGCGCCCGGGCGCGCCCGGCCCGATCGCAGCGCTGGCCGCGGTGTTCGCGCCGGCGAACGTGAAGCACCTCGCACAGGTGACGATGGAGGACCTGACGATCGCCATGCTTGCCGTGCGCGCCACCGCGGCACTCGGCGCCGGCTGGCGCGTGCCGGTGCTCGTCGGTGTGCTGTTCGCGGCCGGGCACGTGCCGGCGATGCTCGGCAACGGCGTCGCGCTCGCCGGCATGGCTTCGCTGCTGCTCGACGCCGCGCTGGCCGTCGGCGTCATCCGTCTGCTGCTGCTCGGCCGCGACGTGACCTGGTTCTTCGGCCTGCACTTCGCGATGGACATGACGCAATACCTGGCACCGGCATGACCGGTCCGGCGGCGCGAGGCAGGCAAACCTCCTGTTGCCGCGCAAACCGTCTCGATGCCGAGCGCGACTACCATGCCTCGCCATGTGCTGCATCGCCCTGCTCACCGCCGCCGTTCTCGCCGTTGCTGCGCCTCAGGATCCGGACACCCCGACCGTCGTCGATGCCGGCGCACTGCGGCTCGAGATCCACCTGTCGCGCACCGCACACCTGTTCCACATCGTCGACCAGATCTCCCTCTGGAGCGAGTACTGCCACAGCCAGTACCGGACGGCCTTCGTCGACGCCCAGGGCGCGCTGCGCGCCGACGACCAGGCGATGCTCGACCAGCACAAGCTGGTGCGCAAGCAACGGGAATGGGGCAGGGGTCTCGAGCAGGCGTTCTACACGCCGCTCGATCTCGACGCGGCCCTGACCAAGGCCGAAGCTGCGGGTCAGCTGACCGCCGAACAGGCGCGCATCGAGCGCGAGGTGTTCGGCCACTTCGCCGCGCGCATCGACAAGCTGCTCGCCGACGATCGGCCGCGGCTCCTGCAGTTCAGCGCGCGGATCCAGCAGCAGCAGGATCACCTGCAGGAGTTCGCCGCCAAGGTGTCACGGTTCTGCGGCGGCGCCAGGGTGACGGTGCCGACCTTCCTGATCGCCAACCCGGCTGACCGCGACTTCGGCGGCGGCTTCAACGGCGGCCGGCTGACGCTGGAGATCCCGCGCCAGTACGACGCGATGCCGAGCCTGCTGCACGAAGTCATGCACGCCTTCATCACGCCGCACGAGGAGGAGCTGACGAAAGCGGTCGCTGGCGTGCCCCGGCTCGACTACCAGACGATCAACGAGGGCATCGCCTATGCACTGGCGCCCGGCATCTACCAGCCGACCACGTCGACCGATCCGTTGGCGGCCGATGTCGCGCGCGATCTGGCGGCCGGTTCGCGGCTGGAAGGTCTGGTACGGTTCCGCCAGTACGGTCTCGCGCTGCGGCCGCTGCTGCGCACGGCGTTGGCCGACGAGCACGCGACGCTGCAGGACTTCGTGCCGCGCGCGATCGATGCCTGGCGCGTGCTGACCGAACTCGACGCCGCGCGGCAGATGAAGGCGAAGCACTGACGTTCGACCCGGATGTTGGTGGACGCACCATGTCGCGCGGCTACGATCGCCACCCCGTGCATGGGCGCCTTCTCTCCAGGGGAAACGCGGGCTGCAACCGCTGAAGGACTCAGGGAGATCGGCGCGATGCTGGTCACCGATCTGGTGGCGCGGGCCCGATCCGCCGCCTGCTGGGAACTACTGGAGCCGCGGTTGCTCCACTGGGCTGCAGCGCGCGTCGTCGTGCGCGAAAGCCTGCGCGCGCACCTGCACGCCATGGGGGTGCAGCCACACGGCAGCTTGTTCGCGCCGGCGCCGCAGCATGGCGACCGCTGGCGGGCGTTGGCACGGCTCGATGCGCTGGCAGCGCCGCAGGTACCCGGCGTCGCGCCGGCGATGCTCTCAGCGTGCTACGAATCGCTGCTGACCCGCGGCCACCGCAAGCGCGCCGGCGCCTGGTTCACCGGTGACGCGCTGGTGCGGCCGACCGTCGAACGCACGCTGGCGCCGCTGCTGCGCGGCGACACGGCCGCGCTGCGCATCGTCGATCCGGCGGTCGGTGGCGGCGCGTTCCTGGCGGCGGCGCTGCAGTTCCTGCGCCAGAACAGCGACCAGTCGCCAGCCTGCATCGCGCGTGAACAGTTGTTCGGCGTCGACACCGATCCGACCGCGGCGGCGATCGCGGCGTGGACGTTGTGGGACGCGGCTGCCGACCCGCAGCTCGATGTCGAACAGGTCGAGCACAACGTGCGCACCGGCGACGGGCTGTTCGAGTTCGACGACGGCGGCTTCGACGCCGTGCTCGGCAACCCGCCGTGGGAGACGCTGCAGCCGAGCAGCAAGGAGTTCTTCGCCGAAGTCGACGCCGGTTACCGCGCGCTCGGCAAGCAGGCGGCGCTGGCCCGGCAACAGCAGCTGTTCGCCGCGACCCCGGCGGTGGCCGCCGAGTGGCAGCAGAGCAACGCCACCGGCAGTGCCTACGCCGCGCGGTTGCGCTCCGTGTTCGCGCACCAGGGCAGCGGCAAGCTGTACACCTACCGCCTGTTCGTCGAACGCGCCTACCGGTTGCTGCGCGAAGGCGGGCGGTTCGGCTTGATCGTGCCGGCGAGTCTGTACTTCGACCGCGACGGCGCGCCGCTGCGGCGGCTGCTGCTCGACCATTGCCGCTGGGAGTGGTTGTTCGCGTTCGAGAATCGCCGCCGCATCTTTCCGATCGACGGTCGCTACCGCTTCGGGCCGATCGTCGTGCAGAAGGGCGGCCGCACGACCGCCGTGCAGGCGGCGTTCCTGCAGCAGGATCCGGCGGCGTGGGCCGACGCATCGCCGCCGCATCTGCTTTACCAGCGCGCGAGCATCCAAGCGCTGAGCCCGCGCCACGGCGTGCTGTTCGAACTGTGTTCGGCGCGCGACCTCGCGCTGCTGGCGCGGCTGCAGCAGGGTGGCGCCCCGCTGCTGGCGCCCGCGGGGCCGCTGCGCTTCCGCCAGGGCGACTTCAACATGACCAGCGACAGCGCGCAGTTCGTCGCGCGCGAACGGCTCGAGGCCGCAGGTTATCGCGCCGGCGCCGATGCCTGCTGGCGGCTGCCTGCGGGCGCACCCGAGTACCTGCCGCTCTACCAGGGCGCGATGGTCTACGACCTGCACCCGAATGCCGCCGGTCACGACGGCGGCGCCGGCCACCGCACGCGCTGGGCGCCGCTGCCCCTGGACGCCGAGCTGCCGCAGCCGCAGTTCCTGATCGATGCGGAGCGCTGGCGCACACGACGCGGGTCGCGCGCACCGGCGCGGCTGGTGTTGCGCGCGCTGTCGAATGCCAGCAACGAGCGCACGCTGGTGCCGTGCCTGTTGCCCGACGTGCCGTGCGGCAATTCGCTCGTGGTGCTGACGCCGCCGGCCTCTGACCCGATGCCGCTGCGCAGCTGCGCGATCGCGACCGGCGTGCTCGGTTCGCTGGTGTGCGACTGGGCGGTGCGGCAGCAGCTGGCCGGCACCAACCTCAACCGCTTCGTGCTCGAGGAGCTGGTCGGCCCGCGCCTGTCGGCTGCCGCCGGCAACGCGATCGCAGTCCTGGTACTGCGGCTGTGCGCGGTGCTGCCGTGGCAAGAGTCGCTGTGGCAGCTGGCGGGCGACGAGGGTTGGCTGCCGGACGGCGTGTCGTTCGCGCAGGATGCCGCGCGTCTGCTGGCTGTGCGCCGGCAGCTGCGCGTCGAGCTCGATGTCGCAGTCGCCCGCGCCTTCGGGCTCGACGGCGAAGATCTGGCGTGGATCCTGCGCGACTGCGATCGCTCTGCGGCGGCCCTGCGTGTCGGCCGGCAGCAGCGGGTGCTCGACCCGAAGGGCTTCTGGCGGCTCGACCAGCAGCTGCCGCCGCAGCAGCGGCACACGCTGCGCGTATTGGCCGCCGTGCAGGGCGATGCGCGCGAAGTTGTTCGCTCGGCGCCGGCCTGCTCCTAGACTGGCAACGTCCCTGGAGAACTCATGGAAGCAAACAAAGACTGGTTCCCCTTCTTCTCGATGCTGTTCTGGTGTGCCACCAAGATCGCCGGCATGGTGCTGTTCCTGTTCGGCCTGAACGTGCTGGTCATGTCATTTGGCTCTGGCGGCGGCTTCAGCGAAGGCTGGTTCTGGAGACTGGTGTTCATGATCGCCATGCCGATGGTCATCGGCCTGGTGGTGCTGAAGAGCGATCTGCTCTACGACTGGGCGACCGAAGCGCAGCGGCAGAAGCGGCCCGCGGGCAGTTGACGCCGCCTCAGCACGCCAGCAGCTGGTGCAGGTAGCTGGCGAGTTCGCGCCGGTTGGCGAACCGCCGCTGCGCCACGCGATCGCGGGCGTAGACGATCGTGGCCAGATAGTCGATCTGCCCGGGGCAGCCGGTCAGTTTGTTCAGCAAGGGGTGCCGGCTGGTCACCAGCGCCTCCAGGTCGGCAAGGCAGATCGGCCGGGGCCGGATCATTGCCGGCAACGCGGCCGCTCCCCCGGCAGGTGTTGCACCGTGCTCCGCGCGGCGCGGCAGCAGGGTGAACGTGGAGTCGGAGTGGTTGTTCATGACGGCTCCCAGGGGAACGCGTGACGGCTGCCGCAGGCGAAAAACTTCGTCGCAGTGGAGATCGCGGTGGAACACCACGATCGCGCGCGCGGCGAGCGGCCGATGGACGAACAGCCTGCCCGGCTATTCCTTCTTGCCGTCGCGCGCGGCCAGCTCCGCCGCAACGTCGATGTCCCAGGCGACGGTCTCGCCGTCGGCGATCGCGCGCACGATCCGCAGCTCGTCCTTGCCCGGTTCCTTGACCACCAGCGTGTAGGTGTCGGGTGGCACGCTGCCGAACTCGTACCAGCCGGTGTCATCGACCTTGTCGGCGCTGCCCATCAGCCGGCGCATCACCGTCAGTGTCGAGATCTTGTTCACCACCGCCTTGCCCTGGCCGTCGAGCAGCGAAATGCTGGCCAGCGGGATCTGCTGCTTGTCGACGTTGGTGGCGCGCACCTTCAACGTGGCGCCGCGGACGACGCGCAGCTGCACGGTGGCGACCGCGTCCTCGGCGACGCGCACGTCGTTCTGGCGGCCGGTGTCGAGTGCCTGGGCGTCGGCGCGCAGGTCGTAGACGCCGGGCGTGAGGCCGGTGACCTCGAACCTGCCGTCGGCGCCGGTGACCACCGGTCGCTGCTGCATGCCGAACAGGTCCTGCAGCGGGTTGCGTTGGCCGCTGCGCGTGTGGCGATCCTGGTTGTCGTAGTGGATCTCGGCGCCGCTGACCGGATTGCCGGCGCCGTCGACGACGCTGCCGGCGATGCGGCCGGCCAGCGGCACGGTGACCAGCAGGCCCTGCACCGGCGTGCTGCCGTCGACCACCAGGTTGTCGAGCGCGGCCTCGCCGTACTTGTCGGCGTCACCGCCGCCGTTGCCGCCGCGCCGGCCGCCGAAGCGGTTGCTGACCGCGAGCCGGTAGGTGCCGGCGGCGATGCTGCGCAGGCGGAACTCGCCGTTCTGGTCGGTGCGCGCCTGGCCGAAGCCGCCCTGCGCGATCATCCCGAGCAGACCTTCGCTCTGGCCGAGCCCGCCGTGGTCGGAGCCGAGGCTGACCTGGATGCCTTGCACCGGGGCGCCGCTGCTGTCCTGCACGCGGCCGCTGACCTCGCTGGTCGGCAGGTCGATGTCGAAGTGCAGCTCGCGGGCCTCGGCCGCGACCTCGACCGGGAACGTGGTCTGCAGCGGCCGGTCGCGGAAGCGGCTGACCTGGAACAGGTAGCTGCCCGGCTTGATCGAGGTCAGCTCGTAGCGGCCGTCGTCGCCGGAGGCGCCGCCGCGCACGCCCATGCCGAACAGGCCCTCCTTGTCGGTGCCGAGCACGGTCACCAGCGCGCGCGCCACCGGCTTGCCGGATTCGCGCACGATGCCGTAGACGCGCACGCCGTCCTCGGTCTCGTCGTGGATGTCCTTCTTGGTGAACTTGCCCTGCTTCACGGTCACGGTGGTGAGCCGCATGTTGCTCATCAGTTCGAGCGGCAGGTTGTCGGCGTGCTCGTCCATCCGCGACTTGAACACCAGGAACTGGCCCGGCGGCAGACCTTCGATGCGGTACCAGCCGGCCTTGTCGGTGGCGGCGCTCTTCATCGAACCGGCCTGCAGCGAGAAGGCGACGATCAGCGCGTCGGCGAGCGGCCGCTGGCCGAGGCCGGTGACATTGCCCTCGACGCCGCCGCCGGCGTCGAGCCGGATCTCGATGTTCTCCGCCGGGTGTTCGGCCAGCAGTTCGACGTCCTTGGCCGAGGCCTTGGCCATGTCCGGATGACGCGCGGTGAAGCGGTAGTTGCCGGCTTCGAGCGCGTCGATGCGGAAGCGGCCATGGCTGTCGGTGACGACGCTGCGCCGACCCTGGGTCGACGACAGCGCCATGAAGTCGAAGTCCTCGGGATCGATCTTGAAGTCGAACGGCGAGCCGCTGCGGCGGTTGTCGCTCGGTGCGCGTTGCAGGTAGGCGGTGACCTGCGCGTCGCCGACCGGACGGCCGGTGCCGGCGTCGACGACGGTGCCGCTGGCGTGGATGCCGGCCGCGAGCGTGAACAGCAGCGCGCTGCTGGTCTGGCCCGGCAGCACGTCGACGTCCTGGGCCGCGGCATCGACGAAACCGTCGGCGCGCACCCGCACGTTGATGCGGCCCGGCGGCAGGCCGGTCAGCAGGAACGTGCCGTCGTCGGACGCGATCTCGCGCCAGTTGCCGTCGAGGTTGGTGCCGCGGTCGATCATGTTCTGGCCTTCGGGCAGCTGCACCGTGCGCTCGCCGCCGAGGTCGCCACGGCCGCCGCCCATGCGCATGCGCCAGCCCTGGCGCTGGCCGCCGCCGTCGGCCGCCACCTGCGGCTGGTCGGGCTTGCCGTCCTTGGGGATCGGCCGCGTGCGCGTATCGACGCGGAAGCGCACCGCCGGCTGGCCGTCGGGCTGCAGCACCTTGCCCCGCACCAGCGCGCCGCGCTGCAGCTGGATCTTGATCTCCTGGTCCAGCTTCACGCCGATGCGCTCGGCGGTGGTGTAGCCGGGCTTGCTCGCCTGCACGAACAGCCGCTCGCCGGACATGCCGCGCGCCACGAACCTGCCGTCGGCATCCGAGGTCACCTCGACGCGGCGGATCTTCAACGCCAGTTTCAGGAACTGCGGATCGTTCGGTCGTTCGAACGGCCGCACCTCGACCCTGGCGTTGGCCAGCGGCTGGTCACGGTCGTCGATCACGGTGCCGGTCACGGTCACGCCTTCACCGAGCCGCAGCTCGAGGTCGTCGTAGACGCCGCCGTCGACGACCGCGCGTTCCTCGATGTTGGACGGCGCCAGCCCATCGGTGGCGGCGATGAAGGCGACGCGGCCGGCGGCGACATGGTCGATGCGGAACCGTCCCCCGGCATCGCTGCTGATCGGCTGGTCGCGGCCGTCGGCGGAGAACAGCACGCGCGTGAGGTCGAGGTAGACCAGCGCGATGTTGGCGTTGCCGACCGGCTTGCCGTCGCCATCGTGTACCACGCCGGTGATCGTGGCGCCGTCGTGGGCGCGCAGCGTCACCTCGGTCACCTGGCCGGCGCGCACTTCGAGGCCGAACTGTTCTTCGAGCGCGATCGTCGGCGCCGCCGCCGACAACACGTAGCCCGAGCCGGTCGGCACGCCGGGCAGGTCGAAGCGGCCCATTGCGTCGGTGCTGCCCTCGAGCCAGCGGTACTTGCGCTCGGTGATCTGGCCGAGGAACGCGTTGAGGCCCGGTCGCAGCGTCACCGCGGCACCCGCGGTCGGCGCGCCGTCGCTGCCGAGCACCACGCCGCGCACGCGGCCACCGGGCGACGCGCGCAGTTCGATGCCGCCCTTGATCTCGCCGCGGGCGAGGTGCGCGCTGCCGGGCGTGCGCACGAACCAGCCGTCGCTGCGGCCGTCGACGTACAACACGCCGGCCGGCAGGCCGCGGATCTCGAAGCTGCCGTCCGGCAGGCTCTGCGTGCTGCCGAGCAACTGCACCGGTTGCCGGGTCGCGGCCCAGAGCCCCTGGCCGAACAGGCCGCGGAAGCGGTTCATCAGCGGCTCGAACGACGGCGGTTGCCGCATCGCCACGACCTCGACGCCGCCGAGCGGGTTGCCGGTGCGCGCGTCGAGCACGACGCCGCGCACGCCGGTGTCGTCGAAGCCGTTGGCCAGCTGCTGGCGCGCGCTCGGCGCCGCGGCCGTGATCGCGGCCGGCGCGTCCGCCAGTTGGCCGTGCTGGGCCTCCGTCGCGCCGGTGCCGGCCGTGCCCGCCGGCGCCGTCGCCCGCAGATCGACGTCGCTGCCGCGCAGCAGGAACACCAGGGCGCCCAGCACCAGGAGGAGCAGTGCTACGGCGAGGGCAAGGGCGCGCTGGTTCATGCGGCGAGTTCTGGGCGACGGGCGGCGGCGGTGGCAGGCTCGAGTTGTGCCGTTGTGGCCGAACGGGGACGCCGACCGTCGCAACAGCAGGTGACCCGGCTCAAAAGGGCCGCGCCTGGAAGCCGTCGCCGGCCAGATCCTGCAGGATCCGTTCGACATGGGCCCGGCCGCGCGTCTCCATCACCACGTCCAGTTCGGCCTGCCGTGGCAGCACGGCGCTGAACAACCGCTGGTGCTCGATGTCGATGATGTCGGCGCCGCTGCTGCCGATCAGCCGGGCGACGCGCGACAGCACGCCGGGGCTGTCGTCGATGTCGATGCGCACGCGCGCGATCTTGCCGTCGCGCTGCAGACCGCGCAGCAGCACGGTCGACAGCAGCCGGGCGTCGACGTTGCCGCCACTGACGACGATGCCGACCTTGTTGCCGGCGAACGGCGCCGGATCGGCCAGCACCGCCGCGAACGCCGCGGCTCCCGCACCTTCAGCGACGATCTTCTGCTGGTCGAGCAGCAGCTGCATGCCGCGTTCGATCGCGGCTTCGGAGACCAGCACGATGTCGTCGACCAGCTGCTGCACCAGGGTGCGGGTCAGCACGCCGGGCACCTTGACGGCGATGCCGTCGGCGATCGTGCCGGTGCGCAGCGGCACGGTCTGGCCGCGCCGGGCGGCGTGCATCGACGGACACAGTTCGCTCTGCACGCCGATCACGCGGATCGACGGTCGCTGCGCCTTGGCCCACAGCGCGATGCCGCCGATCAGCCCGCCGCCGCCGATCGGCACCACCAGCACGTCGAGGTCCGGCCGGTCGGCGAGCATCTCGAGCCCGACCGTGCCCTGGCCGGCCACGATCGCCGGATCGTCGTACGGATGCACGAGCGCGAGGCCTTTCTGGCCGGCGAGGACCTGCGCGTGCTCGTAGGCTTCGCTCAGCGACGCGCCGTGCAGCACGATCGCGGCGCCGAGCAGTTCGGTGCGTTCGACCTTGGAGAACGGCGTCGTCTGCGGCATCACGATCAAGGCGGGGATACCGAGCCGCCGCGCGTGGAAGGCGACGCCCTGCGCGTGGTTGCCGGCCGATGCGGCGATCACGCCGGCGCATGGCGTCGCCTGCTGGCGCAGTTGCTGCAGCTTGCAGCAGGCGCCGCGGTCCTTGAACGAGCCGGTGTACTGCTGGCTCTCGAGCTTGAACAACAGTTCGGCGCCGAGCAGGGCCGACAGCCGCGGCGAGCCGACCAGCGGCGTGCGCACGATCTGGCCGTGCAGCGTGCGGGCGGCGGTTTCGATGTCGCGGGCGGAGAGCGTCATGCCGTTCGGCGCAGCAGACTACTGCGGCAGCCCGATGTCTTCCCGCCACAGCTCGGGGAAGCGCTGCTGGAACTGCTGCATCAGCGCCACGGCGGCGGCGAGCTGCAGGTTGACCAGCTCGACGCCGCGGCCGATCAGCAGCTGCTCGGCGCCGCGGAACGTCGTGTTCTCGGCCAGCACGACCCGCGGGATGCCGAACAGCAGGATCGCGCCGCTGCACATCGCGCACGGCGACAACGTGGTGTAGATCGTGCAGCGCCGGTACTCGGCCGGCGAACGGCGGCCGGCGTGTTGCAGCGCGTCGATCTCGGCGTGCAGGATCGGATTCTGCTGCTGCACGCGGCGATTGCGGCCCCGGCCGATCACCTGACCGTCGAGCACCAGGCAGGCGCCGATCGGGATGCCGCCCTCCTGCAGACCGGTGCGGGCTTGGTCGAGCGCGATCTGCAGGAACTCGAGGTCGCGGTCGCTGCCGGGTTGGGTCATGCTGCAGATGCTAGACGGCGCGACTGCCCTCTTGCACCGCCGCCGGTCCGCTGCTGCGATGCGAGGCCGCATGCCCCGACCGCTCTGGCTGCTGCTGCTCGCCGTCAACGCCGTGACCTTCCTGGTCTACGGCTACGACAAGTGGTGTGCGCGCCAGGGCTGGCGCCGCGTGTCGGAGGCCAACCTGCTGTGGCTGGCGTTCGCCGGCGGCCTGTTCGGTGCCTGGCTCGGCGTCGGCTGCTTCCACCACAAGACGAACAAGCGGCCGTTCCGCTGGCGGCTGATCGCGGTCACGCTGCTGAACCCGTTCTGGGCGCTGCTCTACTACCTGCGCTGCTGGTGACGACAGGTGCCGCGGACTCACAGGAACAGTTTGACGCCGTGCCGCTTGCGCGCGGCGAACAGCAGGTCTTCCTGCCGGTTGCGCTGCATCGCTTCGCGGATGCCCGGCAGCGCGCTGTCGGTGTAGAGCATGAACTTGTGCTGGTTGAACTCGACGCGGTGGATGATGTGGATGCCGTACTGGCTATCGACCGGCTCGCTGATCTCGCCGTCGCGCAGGCTCCACGCCGTGCGGCACAGGATCGCCGGCAGGCGGTCGTCGAAGCGGGCGATGTTGGCCAGTTCGCCGCCCTTGGCCGCGGTCCTGGTGTCGGCGCTGAGCAGCCGCGCCACTTCGGCGAAGTTGCTGCCGTCGGGAAGCAGGCGCGCCTTGACGTCGGCGAGGCGCGCGAACGCCTTGCTGCGGCCGGCTTCGTCGAGCAGGATGCCGGTGCCGGGGTCGCGGTGCCGGATCAGGATGTGCTGGATCGTCACCTCACCGCCGAAGATGCGCGCGTGGTCGCTGAAGTAGTCGCGCAGCTGCAGGTTGGTGTACTTGACGGGCTCGAGGAAATCGAGCCAGCCCGCCAGCTCGCAGCCGAGGCCGTGGCGCAGCTGGTAGTCCGCGAGCAGGCGGTCGACGCGCTGCTGCTCGAGCTTGACCGGATTGCCGGCCTGCTGCTGTTCGGCCACGTAGCTGTCGAGGTAGCCCTGGAACGACTTGCGCAGCGTCTCGGCGAGGCCCGGCTCGGCCGCCTTGGGCTCGAGTCCCCTGGTCTTCGCCTCCGCCAGCAGCGCCGTGATGTCGGCGAACTGCGACACCCACGGGGCGATCAGATCGGAGGTGAACAGCAGCTGGCCGGCATCGCGCGCGGCGAACTCGCGAAAGCCCGGGTAGTGGCGCTGGTCGATGTGCAGCACCAGCTGCTCGAGCGACAGCGGCGCCCCGTCGACCTCGGCGACGACGAACTCCTTGTCCTTCGGATAGCCGAGCCGCGGGAACCGCGGCGCCGCCGGTTCCGGTCTGGCGGTGTCCTGCGGTGCTGGCGCCGGCGTCGCCACTGCGGCCGAGGGCACCACGGCGGGGGGCACGGCCGGGGGAGGCACCGGGGGCTGCTGTGCTGCGGCCGCCAACACGGCGGCGAAGGCGAACGGAACGGCGGCGCGGGCGGTGCGGATGGGCAACATCGTCGGATGGTCGGTCGGCGGCACAGGCTATAGGATCGGCGCGAGGACCCGTAACGGATGACTGGATCCGCGCGCACGCGGCTGCTCGACGATCTGAGCGCTCGATTCCTTCGGGAGTTCGGCGGTCCGGCGCCACGCGTGTTCTTCGCCCCCGGCCGCATCAATCTGGTCGGCGCCCATCTCGACTACAACGGCGGCGACGTGTTGCCGATGGCGGTGGACCAAGGCGTGTTCGTGGCCGCCCGGCTGTCGCCGCGACCGCAGCTGCGGCTGCGCAGTCTCGATCAGGAACTGGCAGTCGACGTCGAGGTGGCGCAGGTGGGCAACCGCACCCAGCCGGCGTTCGGCTGGGCCGGGTATCCGCTCGGCGTCTGGCACAGCTTCCGTGACAAATGCGCGCTGGCCGCCGGTGTCGATCTGGTGTTCGGCGGCAACCTGCCGATGGCCTCGGGTCTGTCGTCGTCGGCGGCGATCGAGGTGGCGACCGCGCTGGCGCTCGACGCCCTGCACGACACGCGGCTCGACCGCCAGACGCTGGCGCTGCTCGCGCACCGCGCCGAGACCGGCTTCGTCGGGCTGCGCTGCGGCATCATGGACCAGTTCGCGTCGGCGCTCGGCAAGGCCGGCCACGTGCTGCTGCTGCACTGTGCCGGGCCGCGTTGGGAACACGTGCCATTCGATCCGCTGGCCTGCGAGGTGCTGGTCATGGACACCAGGCGGCCGCGACATCTGGCCAGGACCGGCTTCAACGAGCGCGTGGCACAGTGCGCGACCGTGCACGAACTGCTGCGCACGCACGTGCGCGATCTGCCGCACCTGGCGCTGTACACGCTGGCCGACGTCGAGGCGGCGAAGGGCGCGATCGACGAGCTGCTGTTCCGCCGCGCGCGCCACGTGGTGACCGAGATGGTGCGCCTGGCCAGCGGCGTCGCCGCGCTGCGGCGGCACGACTACCAGGCCCTCGGCCAGGCGCTGAACGACAGCCACTCGTCGACCGCCGGCGATTACCAGGTCAGCTGCGCCGAGCTGGACGTGATCACCGACGCGGCGCGCGCCTGCGACGGCGTGTTCGGCGCGCGGCTGACCGGCGCCGGCTTCGGCGGCTGCGCGATCGCGTTGTTGCGGCCGGGCGCCGGGGCCACCGTGCCGCTGCAGGTGGCGGCGGTCTTCCAGCGCCGGTTCGGCGTCGCGCCGGTGTTCGACCTGCTGCGCGCGGGCACCGGGCCGATCGAACTGCGGTGAGGCCGTGGTCACGACCCGCGCAGCGGCCGCACGATCAGATCCTTGAGCGCGAAGTTGCTGCCTTCGCCGACGCGGGTCACGAACAGGTCGTTGTGGTGGCGGATCAGCCCGAACTCGTCGAAGCAGGCGACGCCGCCGCAGATCTCCATCGCCTGCACCAGCAGGTCGCTGGCGGTGCGGCTGCAGTCGACCTTGACCTTCGCCGCCTGCTCGCGCGCCAACCGACCGGCGTCGAACAGGCGGCAGCAGTGCAGCAGCCAGGTCACGCCGCGCTCGAGCGCGATGTCCATGTCGACGATCACGTCCTGCACGCGCTGGAAGCGGCCGATCGGCTTGTCGTCGAACTGGACGCGCTGCTCGGCATAGACGCGGCACTTGTCGAGCGCGAACGCCAGCGAGCCGAGCGCCATCGCGGCGATGAACAGGCGGCCGCCGTTGAGCGTGGTGACCATCACCTTGAAGCCGTCGTTCTCGGCGCCGAGGATCGCTTCGTGCGGCACTTCGACGTTCTCGAACATGATCGAGCCGGTCGACGACTGCTCCCAGACCTTCTTGCCCTGCATCTCCTGGTAGAACACGCCGTGCTGGTCCTTGGGCACGATGAAGCAGGTCGAGCGCTTGCCGTTCTGGCCGCCAGGGTTGGTCAATGCGTGCACGACCACGTGGCTGGCCCAACGCGCGTTGGTGGCCCAGCACTTCTCGCCGCTGATGATCCAGCTTGCGCCGCGCTTGTGCGCGGTGACCTGCGGGTTGGCGGCATCGCTGCCGCGGCCCGGCTCCGACAGGCCGAACACGAACATGCGCTTGCCGGCGGCGAGGTCAGGCAGGTGTGCCTTCTTCTGCGCCTCGCTGCCGCACAGCTGCAGCGGCTTGGCGCCGAGCGAGATCGCCGCACCCGGGGTGATCGCCACCGACTGGCTGTGGTAGGCGATCGCCAGCCCCATCAGCACCAGATCGGTGTGGTCACCGCCCTGGCCGCCGTACTGCTCGGCGATCGGCAGACCGAACAGGCCCATCTCGCCCATGCGTCGCAGGCAGGCGTCCGGCACCAGCTGGTGCGCGCGTTCCCACGCCAGCAGCTGCGGCGCGATCTCGGTGTCGGCGAAGTCGCGCACCGTGTCGTAGAAGGCGAACTGCTCCTCGGTGACGAGATCCTTGAGGTAGACATCGAGACGGCGCGCCATCGCGCGACAGCGTAGCCGGCAGTGCACGGCGCAGCCACGCCGCAGCGGTGCGGCTAGCGGATGTCGGCCGCTGTTTCCTTGGCGTCGTCTACCTTGGCGTCGTCGCCGACCTTCTTCGGCGCCGCCTGGTCCTTGGTGTCGTCGTCCTTGCCATCGCTGCCGCCGGTCTTCGGCCGGGTCGCGGCGGCCAGGAACGCCTGCGCCGCAGCGCTGTTGGGATCGATCTCGAGCACCCGCTGGAACGCCTTGTTCGCCGCGTCCGGTTTGCCCGAGAGCTTGAGGTTGTAGCCGAGCACCAGTTGCGCCATGGCGTCGTACGGTTTCTCGGCGAGGTACTTCTGCAGCGTCGTCATCTGCTGCTCGAACACCTGCACGCTCTGGTAGACGAGCCGCTTGTCGGCTTCGACGCCGGCCATCGCCGGATCGAGCCGGATCGCCTCGGCGATCAGGAACGCGGCGAAGTGGTAGTCGCCGGTGGCGAATGCAGCATCCGCGAGCAGGAAGTGGATCGACGGATCGTCGGGCGCATAGGTGCGCGCGCGCGCGTACGCGTCGGCGGCTTCGGCGAACCGGCCCTCGCGGAAGTAGAAGTCGCCGAGGCCGACGTACTTGGTCGCCAGTTGCTTGGGCGTCAGTTCCTTCGCCGGCCGCGGGCCGTCGCCGACCGCGATGGTGTCGTTGCCGTCGCCGGGCAAAGGCTCCTGTTCGACCACCACGACCGTGCTCGGCTGCGGCTCGGCCCAGTAGTAGATGTAGCTCGGGCAGTAGCAATCCTGTGGCCACCACCAATAGCCCGACAGACTGGGGCCGTACCAGGGGGCGCACCAGCCGAACGATCCCCACCTGTGGAACCGGAACGAATCGAAGAACCAGAACGGCTGCCGCCAGCCGAACGAGCAGAAGCCGATCGACCAGCACGGATCCCAGCAGGCGCGCCACGACGAGTTCCACCAGCGGTCGCCGGACAGGAACACCCGGCCGCCGAATCGCCGCGACAACCTCGGGTTGGTCACCTGGTTCGGCCCGCTGGTGCGCGATCCCGGGGCGCGCAGTCCACCGCCGGTGACCACCCGGGCGCCCGCGCCCGGCATCACCGGGTGCGAGCCCGACAGCCGGTTGCTGCCCGGCGGTGCATACCGGTCGACGATCGGCGGCATGCTGGAGCGTGGGTTCGGCTTCGCCACGCCGACCTCGCGCGGCAGGGCGCCCTTGCTGTCGCTGCGCGGCTCGAGCTTCGGCTGGTAGCGGTCGTTGCCGCCGGTCGGGATCGGCCGCAGGTCGACCTTGCGGTTGCCGGCGTCAGGTTGGCCGCGGTCGTAGATGTCGCGCGGCGACGGCTGGCCCGACTTCGGTTGGCCTCCGACTGGCTTGCCACCGACCGGCAGGCCACCGACCGGCAGGCCACCGACCGGACGCACCGGGCCGCCGATCGCAGGCGGCAGATCGATCTCGTTCTTGCCGTTGCCATCCCCGACTGCCACCGAGCCGCCACGCGGCTTTTGGGTGTAGCGGTTGCCGCCACCGCCCGGTTCGATCGGCTGCACGGTGTTCGGCTGGTAGCGGGTGCCGCTCCGATCGCCGCCGGGTGCGACCGGTTCTGCCGGCCGCGCGTACGACCCTGGGTTCGGCGTGCGGCTGACCGGTGGCACCTGCGGGTTCGAGGGCCGGGAGTTGTCACCGGGAGCGATCGGCTGCGACCGCGTGCGCGGCGCTTCACTCCAGCTGCGACCCGGCGTCGGCGCCGAGGGCTGCTCGACCGGGCGGGTGTCGATCCGCGGCGCCGGCTGTGCGTGCGGCTGGAAAGCCGGCGGCGACGCCTGGCCTGGCGACGGCGGTGCATGCTGCACCGGGGCCGGCGCTGGGTTCTGCACCGGGGCCGGCGACGCATGTTGTGCGGGAGCCGGCGACACATGCGGTGCCGGGGCGGGAGCCGGCGCTGGCGCCTGGTGCGGCGGCGACGCCTGCTGCTGCGGGGCGGGCTTGTTGTCGCTGCCCGCCTGCGGCCGTTGCGCCAGCAATGGCGCCATGAGGAAGATGGATGCGACGACGAGACTGCGGGGGCTCCGGTTCATTTTCGTCTTGCTCGGCCCTGGCTTTGGGCGGCCGCGCCTAGCAAGAAGGATACCTGGAGTCGTGCAGCACGCAGAGGGCCGTGGTGAACGTCGTTGCGCCCATGGCAAGGAAAGTCACCGGCCGCGACGAGGCACCCTGTCTTGTGGGCGAGACAGCGGCACGTACGGCGATGACCCAGGCGATGCAGGGCCGAGTTGCCGGCCAATCGTGTTCCGCTG
>Ga0209488_10001211_pt1 | contig 22118 bp, 16 predicted proteins | sample Rivendell_Oct201_8_FD_188349 | JGI IMG/M metagenome (GOLD analysis project Ga0209488, IMG submission 188349) | Vadose zone soil microbial communities from the Eel River Critical Zone Observatory, Northern California, USA -... | ecosystem: Environmental > Terrestrial > Soil > Vadose zone >...
CGTTACTGCTCTTGGACGGCTTAATCTCGGCATTGCAGCGAAATACATGCAGGAGGAATTCAACTTCTCCACTGCGACAATGGGATGGATACTGGGAGCATTTGCGTTCGGATACGCCCTATTCCAAATTCCCTGCGGTTGGGCCGGGGACCGCTATGGGCCGCGCGCCACGCTCACCGTGGCCCTGGCGTGGTGGGGATTGTGCACGATGTTGATGAGCGTGCTTCCTTCGTTGTGGCGCTCGCCAGTGGCTCTTGGTTGGAGCTTTGCGCTCATCCGCTTGTTCACGGGAGCGGGGGAGGCTGCCAGCTATCCCAATGCCAATAAGATCGTTGCCTGGTGGACGCCTGCCCGTGAACGTGGGATGGGCAGCAGCTTGCTGCTCGGAGGAGTGGGGTTCGGCGGGATTGTTGCGCCGCTTCTCTTTGCCGCCACAAACCAGCGTTTGGGTTGGCGATTGTCATTCCTCATAACTGGCGCGCTCGCATTGATCATCGCGGCGGTCTGGTTTCTGTATTCGACCAACCGTCCGGAAGAGCATCCGCGGGTGAACGCTGCGGAACTGGACATACTGGGCTCGGCGCATCGTACTGGGGGCGTGCATTCGTTTCGCCTGAAGGGCACTCCGTGGCGCAAGATGCTATCCCACGGGTCAGTGTGGGCGCTGATCCTGAGTTATGTCTGCCACGGGTACACGCCCTATATTTACTTCACTTGGTTTTTTGTCTATCTGACGCGGGTGCGCGGCCTGACCATAACCAAAGGCGCGTTTTGGGGAACGACGCCGTTCATCTCAATGACGCTTATGGCATTGCTTGGTGGCTGGCTGTCCGACAAGGCTGCAGCTCGTTTCGGCCGCCGCCGCGGCCGCCAAAGCACAGCATTTCTAGGAATGACCATTTCAGCTCTCCTGCTTCTGGCGGGCAGTCATGCCGTCGGCACGATCTCCGCCGTTCTGTTACTGTCTGCCGCGGCGGGGTTCAGCAGCTTTGCGGCACCTAGCTGGTGGGCCAGCTGCATCGACATGACACCCAACTATTCGGGATCCCTTTCCGGGCTGATGAATACGTGCGCGAATATTGCCGGAGGGCTTGCCCCGATTCTAACTGCGAGCATAGCCACCCGGTTCGGCTGGACGCAGGCTCTGGACTTCGCCGCAAGTGTGAGTTTCGCATCGGGCATCATTTGGCTGTTCGTAAATGCTGATTCGAATTTGGAAAGTGAAGATCCAACGGCCACTACGCATGGTGCACTTTTGCCCGTAGCCGCACGACAGTAATGCGGATCAGCTACGGCGCGAGCTTTTTCGTACGACATGACGCCTGCGATGACTTTGGTTTAGCCGTTCGATGGAGGCGGCAATAATAATGAAGAGAATGACAAAGGTCTTTCGAGAAATGTTAGCAACTCCCGGAATCATTCATGCCCCGATTGCGTATGACCCGCTGTCGGCGCGGATTGCGCAGCGCGTGGGGTTTCGCTGTCTGGACCTGGGAGGCTACGCTCTGGGCGCGAGCTCTTGCGTTCCAGAACCCCTGCTCAGCCTGGAGGAAGTTCTCATCGCCACACGCCGCATCACCGCGGCGGTCGATATTCCGTTGATGGTTGACGGCGGAGCTGGGTTTGGCGATGCGACCCATGTGATTCGAGCGATCAGGGAACTTGAACGTGCCGGCGCCGCTTCGATCCACATTGAAGACCAGGTTTTTCCTAAGCGAGTTCACTATCACAAGGGGACAGAACACGTCATCTCGGCGGAAGAAATGTGCGAGAAGATCCAATATGCGGCAAGAGCCCGTCGCGATCCTGATTTTGTAATCGCAGCGCGCACCGACGCGATGCGCACCCACGACTATGCCGAAGGCATTAGGAGGGCCCGGCTCTACGTTCAAGCCGGAGCCGACATGGTAATGGTCTTTCCCAACACGGCGGAAGAAGCGCTCCAGGCGCCGCGCGACGTGCCTGCCCCCCTCATTTACGTGAACAGCGAGGGAAACCGGCTTAACCGGCCAATCTTTCCGATCGACGACCTGGAAACGGCTGGATACAAGATGGTCAACGACGCCATCAGTTCGATCAGCGTGGCCTACCGGAGCATTTACGAGCTATTTTCGCGACTGAAGACCACAGGTCGTACAGGAATGGATCAGGCAGTCGCCATAAAGACTCGCAAGGACATTGAGGACACGATAGGGCTTGACGAGTATTACAGAATCGAAGCGGAAACGGTCGAAGCCAGATCGTAAAACTCTGCTTGAATCGGAGCCGGCCCCAGGTTTATGACGCGGCGGGGGAACTGACCACAGCGTTCCCTGCCAAAGGCGGCGCTCCGTTGAAACGGTTAAGGACCACTTCGGATCCCGGCGAGTTTTAGCGGAACGCCCGCGTTGATCCAATTTCATTTTCGCGAATTTCGTAGCACGCCGCAAAGTTCTTACTAGTCAGGCAGCCGTTTGCCCCGGGTTTCCACTGCGAAGGGAATGACGAGCAGGCCGATCCCAAAGGCAATCGCAGTGAACGCAACTGGCTTGCCGAGAGTCCCCATTCGGCTGACCAGCGCCCCCACCCCGAAGTTGAACCCAGCGGCAATGAAACGTCCGAACGAAGTGGTGAAAGAAAATGCAGTTGCGCGTACCGTGGTCCCGTATTGTTCCGGCAGCCAGAGACTGAAGATAGCGAAGTTGCCGCCAAAGAAACCTAAGAAGAACAGCACGGCGATGAACGGATGCAATCCCTGAGGCAGGTAGAATGCCCAGCCAAAGCTGAGCGCGATGCAGATCGCCATCCCGAGGAAGTAGAAGGCTAGAGTTCGCTTGCGGCCCACGCGTTCGGCCAATGGAGGAACCGCCAAGCATCCCAGAATCGTCCCCAGTGACAGCAAGCCCATGCCGATGGATGACATGCGCACAGCCTGCGGCTGCAACATGCCCTCACGTTTCGCCAGGCTGATGATCGCTGTCGGCGCATATACTGCCGCAGCCCAGAGACCGCAGATGGCCGAGGCTAGCAGGACGGTATTAACCAGTGTGCGTTGAGTATAAGGAGGACTGAAAATCCGGCGCAGAGAAGAAAGGCCGCCTTTGGCTCTCACCTTGGTTTTTTGTCGCCAGAGCTCGGACTCCTTCACCCGGAACAGCACCATGACGGCCACTACGACGGGCGTCAGTCCGCACCAGAACATGGCGCGCCAGCCGTAACGTGTCGCGACAGTATAGTTGAGGGCTGAAGCCAGAAAAAAGCCGGCGTAATAGCCAGTCTGCAAATATCCGGCACCCATCTTGCGGCGGTCTTCCGGCCAGGCTTCGGCAACGTAGGTTCCCGCCAGTGCCCATTCGCCACCAATTCCGATGCCCGCCAGCAACCGGAACAATCCCAGTTGCCACACAGTCTGCGACAAGGCGGCAGCTCCGGTGAAGATCGCATAAACGAAGATGGTGGCAGCAAGCACGCGGCTGCGGCCAAACCTGTCGGCAATCGGTCCCCAGACTAAAGACAGTCCCCATCCCACGAGAAAGATTGCAAACAGTGTCGATCCCGCGAACGCCACATTGGCTGGAGTGGCCTTGTACCCCGACTTGGGAAGCAACTCCGTGAGTGCCGGGCTGAGAACCAGTGCATAGATTACCGAATCCATTCCATCCAGCGTCCAGCCGGCCCATGCGCCCCAGAATCCCACGACTTGCTGGCGTGAGAGCTTGGTACGGACCACACAATTCGCTACTTGATCAGCCACTGCTTGATCGGACACTTCGTCCTCCTTCGTGGGCAGGCAGGAGAATAACACGGGTGTCAAGGTGAGGGATTTAGGGAGTGGAATCGCCACTGGGTGCTTGAAACAGCTCCGCCACTGCGGTCTTCATTACCTTTCCGACCGCATTGCGCGGGAGTGCATCCAGCACGCGAAGTCGGGAAGGCAGTTTGTGAGTTGCCAGTAATTCCCGGGCCCATGCGCGTAAAGATGGCAGGTCCAGGGCATCGCCATCATTTAGCACGACGGCAGCAGCGACGCGCTCGCCCCACTCTGGATCGGGCAGGCCGACTACGGCACATTCCGCCACCGCGGGGTGCCCGCGCAACGCTTCCTCAATTTCCAGAGCCGATACCTTGTGTCCGCCAGTCTTCAGGATGTCAATGTTGGTTCGCCCAAGAATGCGATAACGACCGTGCTCGAACACTGCAGTATCGCCGGTGCAAAACCAGCCATCGCGAAACGCATTGCGGGTTGCGTCGGGCCGGCCCCAGTATTCCGCGAACACGTTTGGACCGCGGACTTCGATTTCGCCTGGGGTTCCAGCAGGAACTGGTCTGCCGTTCTCTCCGACAAGCTGAACCTCGACGCTCGGCAGCGGCGTCCCGACGCTGCCCGGCAGTCGCTCGCCCCGTAAAGGGTTCGAAAGGGCCATGCCTATCTCCGTCATCCCGTAGCGCTCCAGAAGTGTGTGGCCAGTTATTTCCTTCCAGCGATGGAGCGTGCTCACTGGCAGCGCAGCCGAACCGGAGACCATCAAGCGCAACCTGGAGCACGCTTGTGTTAGACACGACCGGCGCTCCGGCGAAGCCGCTTCCCAGGCGGCGATTAGCTTCGTATAAATAGTCGGCACCGCCATAAAAAGAGTGATGCGCCCCCCATCGATACATTCCCACACGGCGTTCGCGTCGAAGCGCGGTAACATGTGGCAGGTCGCGCCCGACCACAGCGCACACGACACAACATTGATGATCCCGTGCACGTGGTGCATCGGCAAACACAGCAAAATGTTATCGTCAGCTGACCACTCCCAAGCTTCCACAAGGCTCATGATCTGCGCCGTGATGTTGGCATGAGTTGTGACCACGCCCTTCGGCCGGCTCGTCGTGCCACTGGTATAGAGAATCATTGCGCGCCGATCGGTGTTGACTTCTGGCAATTTCGCTGACTGGAAGGCCGGAAGATGCTCATACGGAAATGCGCGAATACCACGGGCGGCTGCGATTGGTACTAGAAGAGGGGCAGCCTGTGCATCGAAGACCAATGCCGATGCCGCGATGTCGTCGACAAAATACTCGAGTTCGGGTTTTGTGGAGTTGAGGGGTAACGGGACGGCGACGCCACCCGCCCGCCAAATGCCCCATTGCGTCGAAACCCACGGAAATCCCGGCGTGACCAGAAACGCTACCCGCTTTTCGTTGAGATCTTCGTGGCCAGCGAGCAGTGCAGTGGCCACGCACGACGATTCATCCAACAAATCGCGGTAAGTGTACGACCCCTGCGAATCTACGACCGCAGTCCGTTCTGCGTGGCGCTGGGCGTGAATAAAAAGAGGATCCCGATTCGTGCGGCTGATCACGTGCAAACTTTACGTCTTCCACGCCTGCAAAGTCCACTCGCCGGAGATCTCTTCAGCACCATCCCCGAGCAACTGTCACATACGCTCGCCCTGACTACTTTGGATGCGGGCTCGGCTGCTAATGCCACCAACTCGGGTTTCAAACGTTCTCGTATTGGACGGAAGGACTTCTCGCATCGGGCAAGAATGATAGGAGGCTGATTGTGCCAGCGAGCTTTTGCGAAAGCAATAGCAGAAAGCATCGGCAAACGGAAATTATTATCTGATGACATTTCACTCGGCGGGAAATCTCTTCGGACTTGATCCTGTGCTCTATTTGCGCTCTGTTAGCGTGCTTACCATAGCTTTCGGCGGTCTTACGAGTCATCGCTGGCTCTGCATGTTGTCGAATATACGTTGTACTGTGCTTTCGAATCCCACTCTCTCCGCCACACTTCATTTGTCATTGCAATCACCAGACCGGGGACACAAGAGCACCCCCGACGATTTGCGAATAACCAGGGGATACTCACAGGAAAGCTTCCCCGGCAATCCTAGTGTGTTGCTTCCGCCTTGGCCAGTATCACGCCTGTGCTAGACGACATCGATTCGTAGTAGGTTACGAAGCGCTGCGGCTCCTCTGCGGTATATGGAGAAAGGTTGTGAGCCCAGCGAAATCCGATCGGCTGATACCAGAGTTCGGCCTGGATATGGAAGGGGCCGGCAGCGCCTCCGGTTGAGACCGAGTAGCGGATGACACTGCCTTTGTCGGTGAAGTTGGGGTCGTCAGCAGCCTCGCCAATTACGGCAATATCTTTCTCGGCGTTCTGCTTGTTGAATCCCGACGGCAGAAGGCGATTGTCTTTCAAGTATCCGACGGCGGAAAGCAGGCCGGTGGTCACGCGACCTGACGAGTCTTTCAGGATTGGCTCGTAGATCTGGACTTGTTCCGGGCTTGTGATCTCCTGATAGTGCGGCTCAAACTGCAAGGGATCGCTATCGTTATGATTTCCCTTGATCGAACCGTCGGGATTAAGGGCTCCCGATTCAAAAACAGCTTGCCCGTTCCTGTCGCGGACCACGACGTGTAGCCATACCCGGCGCGACGGGTACGCGGTAGGAAGCTTGTGCCCACTCAGATTCTCGACCAACACTTCCATCGATAGCCCGCTGGAAGTCGATTCCAGGTTACGAATGCTCACGCGAGCGGATTGGGTCTGCAGGAATGTCACCGTTCCGTTGGCTGCCGCCGCAAGTTCTTGCGGCAGCGCGGCGACGCTCAGATCGTTGCGATAGTTGTTGAGCAGACGTTGCATAAAAAAGTTGGCAGCGACGAAGTCGTGCCGGTGCATACCTTCGCGCGGCTCGCCGAAGAGGGCGGTGACCGGCACTTTCTCTTGCACTTCAGGCATGTGACACGACTGGCAACTGCTTCTGCTTGGATAATCGCTGTGCAACCATTCGAGGAATGGCATCTGTTCTGGAAAAGTGGCGATCTCTTTTCCGTTTGGCCCCAGAGATTTGGTGTAGAGCGTGTGGCAGCTACCGCACATCGCCGAGTCGCGAACATGAGCGCCCGGCATAGGCAGAAAGCCACCGGTAGAGGACTGCATCACGCGCTGGTGTCCGACGTCGATAGCGAAGGGACCGTACTCCGGACGCTGGTCATCGCTCTCGGGAGTATCGACGGCGAATGCACCGTTGAAACTCTCGCGCGTGCCCAGCTTTTCTTTCGCGATCTGATGACACACGGAGCAGGAGACTCCGTCCTCGGCGGCAGCGTTGTCTTTGTTGTCAGGATTAAATGGAAGATGCGCGAAGACCTCAGCCTTGCGGCCCATGGCCTGGGCCTGCAAATGAATGATAGGCATGTGGCAGACCGAGCATTCGTTTTCGATTACAGGCTTCGACTCCGGATGATCGAGAGATTCGCGCCGCACACTTCCCTGCCAGTACGGATCGCGGGCAGAATTCGCCATCATGCTGGCGCGCCAATCGAAGCCGATGGAGATGTCCTCGCCCGATTTCGTTTTCATCCCATTGTGGCAGGCAACGCAGCGATCCGAGGTATGAAACTCGGGCTTCAGAGGATGCTGTCCCGCGCCACCTCGCACAAAGAGAGGAGAGGCGAGCAATATCCCTGCAACGGAAACTGAGTACCAGATGTATTTGCGCATCACCAGCCTTCGGTTAACTTGCCGTCTCCCCAATCCCACAGAAGGTACATAATCAGCTGAACTGGCCGTCCGACTGTATTCGTCGCGGGTGTGCGTACTCCGAGGTTGGCTCGGACGTGCTGTCTTCGGCTAATTGTTACCTGCATCTGCGGAACAATGTCCCAGTTAGTTTTCGCTCCAGTGCTCAGATCACGGGCGGCCACGAACTCGACCATCGGCGACCAGAGCCGGCCGAGGCCACGATTTGCGGCGAAGCTCTGGCCTACCGCGATCCGCCAAAACATCGATTGCGGGGCGATGTTGGTATGACGCGGCAGATCGGCTCCTGCCTGTGCCTGCACAAAGGTGTTCGTACGAAATAGCTGATCGAACGCTGCGAAGGTCTCAAAAGTAGTAGTGCCGCTGCCGAAGCCTCGGGTCTTATTGCCCGTCGGCACGAGCAATCCGCCCTGAAGGCTCAGAATGGATCCTGAACGCAGGCTGGAGAACATCTCGCGCTTCACTGCGATCGTGGTGTCACCCACGCCTCCGTACCAGGTGTGATTCTGATCTTGAAAGGTCAAAGGGACGTCGATCTCGATCTGGTTCTTTACTCCGAAGCGCTGCTCGTGGATGATGTCGGTGGTCACGCCCGGAGCTGAGCGGGCATTTACTGCCGTCGAGATCACGACCTCGTCTTCGGGGTAGGCCTTTTCTGTAATCAGCGCGCGTGGCAGATTCAACTCTCCCCTTGCCCAATGCTTATTGGTACAGAAGGTGCGCAGGTAGGCAATGACGTCATCGATCTGCTCCGACGTCAGCAGTTCTCCGAATGCGGGCATGATTTGCGAGAAGCCACGTGACGGGCCGCCGTGCACAATCACGTCTTTCCATACCGAGTTCGCTTCCGGCGTGGTTTGATCACACCTCGTGAAATCCGGGAAGGTGTTCGGCCGCTCGAATCCTGCGGTGGTCTGCGGAGTGCCTGTACCGTCGGTGCCGTGGCAAGCAATGCAGCCAGACTTGAAGATATGCTCGCCGTTCCTGGCGTTTGGAGGTTTGGGATATTTCAGGGTCTGTGAAAACAGCAGAAGAGTGCTCGCGAAAAACAGCGTGCAAAAACCGAAGATGCGGCGGGCAGCGTCCACATTGAAGTTTACCTCAGCGAGGTTGGAAATTGCAGCGATGGATGATTTATGCAAAGCTGGCAACCCACTGCTAGCGGGAATTGAGCGATAGCTGCGGCCCCCTCCGCGACCTCGGAATTACATGTTAGATTGCGGGACGTCGCTATGTGTGCAAAAGTGAGAGAGCTTCCTACGCACGGGCGTTGCGGGAATTTGGAGAACGGAAAAAATGAACTGGTTCATCTGGGCGTTGCTCTCGGCGTTTTTTGCGGGCCTTACTGCGATACTCGCGAAGGTTGGCGTGGAGCACGTTAATTCCAATCTGGCAACTGCCATCCGAACGGTGGTAATTCTGATCTTCGCGTGGTCAGTCGCTTTTTTCACGAAGACCCAGTCCATCTCGACCATCGGAAGACGAACCTGGATCTTTTTGATCCTGTCGGGCATCGCTACCGGTTTGTCCTGGCTATGCTATTTCCGGGCCTTGCAACTTGGGGAAGCCTCTCAGGTTGCCCCTGTGGACAAATTGAGTGTAGTGATTGCAATCGCCTTAGCCGCAATCTTTCTCCACGAGCAACTCACCTGGCATCACTGGGTCGGTGGGCTGTTCATCTTCACTGGGGCAACGGTGCTGGCTTATGCGTGATGACAGTCCCGATGGTATCCGAATCTTGCCGAACGAAGCGGACGCCAGCTTAGTAGTACAGCTCGGGCGGGCCTTTGTATTCCTGGAGCGCATTGCCGCCGTCAATGATGATCAGTTGTCCCGTGATGTAGGAAGCGGATTCAGAGGCGAGGAATGCGATGGCGGCAGCGACTTCATCAGGCCGACCGGGGCGGCCAATGGGAGTATTTTTGCCTGCGATGATTTCGTGTTCGGTGGAGGACGCAGTTTCGATCCAGCCTGGGGCGACGGCGTTCACGGTGATTCCTTTGCGGGCGAGTTCAAGAGCGAGGCTGCGAGTCAGCCCAACCATGCCAGCTTTGGCAGCGCTGTAGGCGGTTTCGCGAGGATTGCTGACGACAGGACCGGTGACTGAAGAAACGTTCACGATGCGCCCATAGTTCGCTTTCAGCATGAAGGGCAGAACCGCCTTCGTGATGTTGAAAGCCGTCTTGAGATTGATGGCAATGCTGTAATCCCAGTCGTTTTCGGAAAGCTCCGCCAGAGGAACCGAGGTGGTCTCGGTTGGACTGCCGATCTGAGTCATGCCGGCATTGTTGACGAGGATGTCGAGACGTCCATAGCGAGCCACAACCTCACGAACCAGCCCATGACTGGCCGCGTGATCGCGCAGGTCCGCGGGGAAAGCAAAGATTTCTGCGCCTTCTGCGGCGAGTTCGCGGGCGCGGGCCTCAATTCGTTCAGTCGTCGACGTGATCGCGATTCTCGAACCCTGGGAGGCGAACAAACGAGCCGTTGCAAAGCCGATCCCTTGCGGACTGCCTGCGCCGGTAATGAGGACCACCTTGCCGGAAAAGTTCAACGCTTCGCTCTCACCATATTGTTCGGACTTCACTCAAGGCTGAACGCGGATACGATCGGTGGCACGCACTCCTCGGCCGAAGCCGCCGGAAAGACTATGTTACGAGCAGGTAGCGATTGTATCGGAGCATGAAGTGACGGTCAAAACTCGCGTGATCGATTGCGGTGGGAGGTTTCAGGGGCGCGACGCGCCGTTCGAAGGGTATGCGCGATTGCGCTAGTCCAATTGCGACAGCGGAGCAGGTTCGTCCGCCGGTGGGATCCCCTCCTGGCTCTGGAGAGGAGGCCGGGAGATTCCCAGCTTCTGCATCTTGTGAATGAGGGTAGTACGCTTGAGGCCAAGTTTCGCCGCCGCACCCTTCGGGCCGCCGACCACCCAGCGGACTTGCTCCAGAGTGCGCAGAATTAGAGCGCGCTCCGACTCTTTCAAAGTAGTTTCAGCCGTGGGGACGACAAAACTCGGGGTCCCTGTCGTTGGCAAAGGATTGGGAAGCACGCCATCTTTTGAAAGAATTACGGCGCGTTCAATCAGGTTCTGCAGTTCGCGGATGTTTCCTGGCCACTGGTAACAGTTGAGTGCACACATCGTTTCATCGGGAACGTGTTCGATTTGCCTGCCCATACGTTTGCCAAAAATCTCGACAAAATGCATCACCAAGGCGGGTATATCCTCGCGGCGGGCCCGCAACGGTGGTAACAGTACTGGGAACACATTCAGCCGGTAATAGAGGTCGCTGCGAAATTGGCCCTGATTCGCCATCTCGGTCAAATCGCGATTCGTTGCCGCCACCAGCCGAACATCCACGTGATGAGTCCGGGTGCTACCGAGGCGCTCGAACTCCTGTTCCTGCAATACGCGCAGTAGTTTGGGTTGCAAAGCCGGAGGAATATCGCCTACCTCATCAAGAAAGAGCGTGCCTTTGTCGGCCAGCTCGAAACGGCCAATCTTTTGCGCGATTGCTCCCGTGAACGCTCCTCTCTCGTGGCCAAAAAGCTCGCTCTCCAACAGATCCAGCGGAATCGCAGCGCAGTTAAGCCTTACGAACGCGCGCCCGAATCGTGAACTGATGTTGTGAATTGCGCGGGCGATCAACTCCTTGCCCGTGCCCGTCTCTCCCTGAATGAGAACGGTGGAATCCGTAGGCGCGACGCGTTCGACCTGTTCCAGCACAGCTTCCAGCGCAGGACTGTTGCCTATCACCTGTTCGAATCTGCGCTCATAAGAAACTTCATCAGTACTCGCGAATCTTTCGAAAGCTCCCACAGAGAACCTCCTGGCGCGCGTGTGCACATTTCTTTTCGGGGCTCAATTCTCCAGAGCGGCCCGAACACTTCCGAGCAGGACTTCATCGTCGAATGGTTTTGCCAGGAACTCCACTGCGCCAGCGCGTAACGCCTGCATCCGCATTTTTGCGTCGCCGTGGGCCGTGATGAAGATGGTCGGAATCCTACAATGCTCGGCGTTCAGCTTAGCCTGCAATTCGAGGCCAGACATTCCCGGCATGCGAATATCCGCAATCAGACACGCAGTCTGTTGCTGCTGACCGGACGCCAGAAACTCTTCCGCTGACGCAAAGGCTCGCGACGGCAATCCAACTGATTTCAGCATGCCTTGCAATGCGCTACGCATCAGGTCATCGTCATCAACGATTGCCACTAACTTCGTTTTCCGTTGGATGGCCATAGTCAAAAAGCTACCAGCATCGCGAAATTCGCACAATCATACGTTGGTATATGAGTCCTTATACCGCCCCATGGTTTTGGAACGCCTCGAGAGCCGCACGGATCGAGCCACGGTGATGGGTCACGTACGGGGATAGTGCCAGATTATTCGTGAGTATCAGGCTTGCTGGGCAGAGTGAGGTGAAAACTTGCACCGCGCGAAGAGTTGCCGTCGGCCCACAAGCGTCCGCGGTGTGATTCCACAATGGACCTGCTGATCCGAAGTCCCATGCCCGTACCTTCCGGTTTCGTGGTAAAGAAGGCATTGAATATTTGGTCCGCCTGCTGTGCAGGCAGTCCTACACCGGTATCGGTCACGGTCACCATCACCTGATCGTCTTCGGCCTTCTGCGACTTGACAGTGAGTTCGCGCGGACCATCCATATCTTTCATCGCCTCGATGGCATTGATTATGAGATTCATCAGCACCTGCTGCAATTGGACGCGATCCCCCATGATCCGGGGAAGACTCTCCGACTGTTCTGTCCGCATTGATATGGAGTATCGGATTGCCTGGCTACGCAAGAGCACAAGCATCTCTCGAATGACTTCGTTCACATCCACCAACTCTCGTTGCGGAGTTCCCCTCTTGAAGAGCGAACGAATTCGGTTAATGATCTCGGAGGCTCGGGCTGCATCCTTGACCATTCTTGACGCCGCCAGTCGAGCCTCTTCCAAATCGGGTTCATCCCGCGTCAGCCAGCGTAAGCAGGTGCTGGAGTCGGTGACGGCGGCGGCGATAGGTTGATTTACTTCGTGCGCCAGGGAGGCGGTCAACTCTCCCATGGCGGTCACCCGGTTTATGTGCGCCAGGTCGGCATGAGCTTCACGCAACTCATCTTCCGCGCGGTTGCGGGATTGCTCAACGCGCCGTTTTATCTCCATCAAGCTGGTGATCAGCAATGCCGCAGCCAGGAAGGCTGCAAACCGCAACAAGGTAACCGGCTCAGTGGTCACAGGAAAGGACCTTCGCAGAAAAAAGTAGCCGAAGGCCAGACAGGAGAGCACAACAGAGAAGAGACCCGGTCCCAAGCCTCCGAAAAGGCTGCTCACCGTGACCGCCAAAAGGAAGCACGACGAAGGGGCGTCGATCGGCCGAGCCACTGCCAGGGCGATAGCGCAGGAAATCGTCGCCAGACCGTAATGTTCAAGTTTGGAGATGACCTTCATATGCGACTGCCGGATGGCAGCTCGAGCTTCGCCGCCATTCTGACCAATTCCGCCAGCGACTCGGCCTGCATCTTCCGCATCACGTGCCCGCGTTGAATCTTCACGGTGATTTCGCTGGTTCCAAGGTCAAATGCGACCTGCTTATTGAGCTTGCCCGAAACCACCAGGCCCATGACCTCGCGCTCGCGGGCGGTCAACGACTCATAGCGCTTTCGCAACTCGCCAAGCTCGCTCTGCTGTTGGCGCAACACTCTGTCGCGCTCCAAGGCTTGATGGATCGCATCCAGCAAATCCTGGTCGCGGAATGGCTTGGTCAGGAACTCCACCGCGCCGGATTTCATGGCCCTCACACTCATCGGAATATCCCCATGACCGGTGATGAAGATGATGGGAATTCGAATGCCGGCGTCCGCCAACTCGCGCTGAAAATCCAGACCGCTGACTCCGGGAAGTCTCACGTCCAGAACCAGGCAGCTTGGCCCGTCCGGACGCTTGCTTCCCAGGAACTCTTGTGTTGTGCCGAAGGTCTCAGACCGTAAGCCAACAGACTTCAGCATGCCATGAATGGCGGCACGCACCAAGTCATCGTCGTCGACGACGAACACCGTTGGGGTGGCGGAAGGCGTCACTAACGAGCCTCGACTCTTGCAGGCAATACAAGGTAAAAGATAGCACCGCGCGGGGAGTTGTCGGTTGCCCACAGGCGTCCGCCGTGAGATTCAACGATAGAGCGGCTGATCCGAAGTCCCATACCGGTCCCTTGAGGTTTGGTGGTAAAGAACGCATTAAAGATCTGGTCCGCCTGCTCGGGAAGCCCCACGCCGGTATCGCTGACTGAAACCATCAGTTGGCCATCTTCGGCTCGCTCCGAGCAGAGGATTAGCTCGCGCGTCCCATCTACATCTTTCATCGCATCGATGCCGTTGCTCATGAGGTTCATCAAGACCTGTTGCAATTGCACACGATCACCCAGGATTTGCTGAGGATCTGCCGCCAGTTCCGTCAGGAACGATATGGAGTGCCGGGTCGCCTCGCCTTGCAAGAGGGCAATCATCTCTCTAATGACTTCGTTTACATCAACTAACACCCGCTCCGGAGTACCTTTCTTGAAGATCAGGCGGATTCGACTGATGATGTCCCCGGCACGGGTTGCGTCTTTGACCATTCTCGACGCAGCCTGGCGTGCCTCTTCCAAATCGGGTTGATCGCGCATAAGCCAGCGCAAGCAGGTATTGGAGTCGGTAACGGCGGCGGCAATCGGCTGATTCACTTCGTGCGCCAGGGAGGCAGTCAGCTCTCCCATGGTGATCACGCGGCTGACATGTGCAAGATCCGCCTGCGCCTGGCGAAGCGCTTCTTGGGCCAGCTTGCGCTCGGTGATGTCCGTCGAGCTTCCCACGAATTGCGCCAAATCCCCGGATGCGTCCAAAACAGGATGGCCGACAGTGTGTATGTGCTTGACAGCACTGCCTGGAAGAAGAAGCCGGAATTCCACTTCGTAATCCGACTTTTCGGAGATTGCTCGGTCGATCGTCCCTTGCCACTTGGCTCGATCCTCCGGATGGATGCGTTGCAGGAGTTTTTCCCAGGCGGGCACGCCATTTTCTGGATCGAAGCCATAAATGCGGTACCATTCGTCGGACAGATGCACGGCGTCTCTTCCCGCTACCTGCCAGGCCCAACTCCCTGTGTGCGTGAGCCTCTGCGCTTCCGCCAAGTATGCCTCGCTTCGCTGCAGCTTCTTTTCCTGCAGTTCCAAGGTCTGGATAGCGAATCGCCGATCCATCCAGGACGTCACCAGAGCCAGCCCGAGGACGATAAAGGTGACGGCGGCGATTCCGGCGGTGCCGACTGTGGAGATGCTTACAGCGTTCGTTAGGTCCGCGGTCATTCCCGAGGACGTGAAACTCGCAGCGGCCATGCCCGTGTAATGCATAACCGGGATCGCAGCACCCATCACAATGGCTCCGGCTAACTTTTCCCGGCCATGCCCCGTTTTCTCATCCCGGAAGTGAAACGTAATCCATAGCGCGGCGAGAGAAATCAGAACCGCGAACACGACGGACAGGACGACGAGAAAGGAATTAAGCTGGCACATAGCCGGTAAACGCATAGCGGCCATGCCGATGTAATGCATACTCGCAATACCCGCACCCATCAGGACACTTCCGGCGACCGCTCGGGACGCACCCATTTTCTGTCGGCTCACCACGTACAGCGCAACGACCGACGCGAGAATGGCCGCAAACAGGGACAGCAGAACGGTCGGCCAATGGTAGGCCACGGGAATCGGAAGGATGAACGCCAGCATTCCGATGTAATGCATGGACCAAATGCCAGTCCCCATCGCACCGGCCCCGCCCACCAGCCAAACCGCGCGAGTCCAGCCGCCCGCTGCCGTTACGCGACCTGCGAGATCCAGAGCAGCGTACGACGCAATCATGGCGATCAACACCGAAAGCGCCACGAGTACGTAGTTGTACGAGCCAGTCAAGTTCCCAACAGACATTGACTCCATCCGGTTAGCACGCGGAACAGTCGCGCCGCGCTTCAATTAAAAATTAACCGTCTCCCTAGCACAAGCGCCAATTCCTGCCGGGTTCGAACGAGCGGTCGGTGACGGCGGCGGCGATCGGTTGATTTTACTTCGTGCGCGGAGACGCAGTCAGCCCCTCTGTGGTCACCCGGTTAACCTGCGCTAGCTGGACACAACGGCCGATACAACGAAGCTGGCCCGTAGGAACAGCAGAACGACAATGGGGAAGATATAGACTCACCACCATAGCGAGATGAGACGGAGCCTAAAGGAGACGGAGGTTAACAACACAAGCGCAATGCTGCCGGCCAAGCGCGGCCGCTTAGTTGAGCTGTTTGGGTACTCCCAACCCAACGGCCAGCCAATTCAAAGTTCACTCTATCTCGAATGCCAGATATTGCAGGCTCCCGTTTCGTTCAACCTGAAGGACAACAGCATCCCCAGATTTGATCTCCCGGATCATCTCCTGAAACTGTGCCATCGACTGCACCGGTGTGCGATCGATTGCGCGAATGATGTCGCCTGTTGCCAGCCCGGTATCCGCGTTAGGCCCGGCGGTCTGGGCCACGACCAGGATTCCGGAGTCACTGCGAGCGCTTGGCAATAAAGCCTTCAAATTGTCGTCAAGGTCGGTGACAAAAATGCTCAGTTTCCGGATTAAGGTCTTCTGCAGATTCGGAACTTCGGCCAGTTCGTCTATTTTCTCGTGGTAGACCGTAACCGGGACGTTGAAAGACATCTGTTTCGTGCCGCGAACGACGTCGATCTTCATAACCTGGTCGAGGGGATGCAGGTACAGGGCGCTCATGAAGTCGGGCAGGGTGAGAATTGGGTGATCGTCGATGTTTAGTACGACGTCGCCTATCTGCAGGCCTGCAGCTTCCGCCGCTCCTCTGGGCAGGATGTCGGCAATAATCGCCCCGGAACTCCTTTCCAGCGCCAGGGCCGCCGCCATATTAGGTGTGATGCTCTGCGCTTTCGCTCCGATCGCAACTCTTTGGACACGGCCGTACTTACGAAGGCTCTGATAGTCGAAATTGACCAGCGCTGCGGGGATGGCAAAGCCCAGCCCCTCGCTTCCGCTTTCGCTTAGCTTCAGGGTGTTAATCCCTACAACGTTGCCATCGATATCTACCAGCGGGCCACCGCTGTTTCCGGGATTGAGTGCGGCGTCGGTCTGGATGTACACCATGGGATCGTCCGAACCAAGTTGCCGGGCGACCGAGCTGACTACGCCCATGCTGACGGAATTGCGGAGTCCCTCAGGGCTGCCGATTGCGAAAACCAATTCGCCCTGGCGGACTCGCAGGTCGCTACGGAGACGCACAGCGGGCAAATGCGTAGCCTCTATCTTGAGCAGCGCCAGGTCGGACTGTTTATGTGTCCCCAAAAGCTTGGCTTCCACGATCTGCCCGGCATGGACGGGCTGAAGACCCGAAGGAGAGTCTGCTAAGGGAGCCGGCAAAATCACACGGATGCGTTGCGCCCCTTCCACCACGTGAGCATTGGTCATGATGTAGCCGTCAGGGTCAACAATGATCCCGGCGCCAATGGCATGCTGCCGGACGATTCGCGCCGTGGTGTGCCCGTGATCCTCCGAGGGGCCATACCCGGCGACGACTATCTGCACCACCGCAGGAGCAACTCTGGAGACGACCGTCTCAAGAGAGTCGTCAAAGGCTTTCAGCACTTCCGATGTTGCAGGGGTCTTTGACCTGACGGAAACCGCCCCTGCGGCAACCTGTGGGGTCGTCGACTGCGCGTGAGCGAAGGCAGCCACAACCAAACTGGCGATACAACATTTCATGATCTGCAATTTTGTCATGGTATGAAAAGCTTGCGAATATTACCTTCTTTGCGTTGTGTGGAGCCTCGTCGAACAGCGTCGGGACAAAGTACAAACTTGCCAGTGAAACTGGCGCTGTCTCATTTGATCCGGCCCCTCGAGGGCAAGTGCAAGTCCACCTCCAGTCAGGGAAAAAGGAGGGAAAGAGAGACAACTGGCGAATCGATCCATTCACTTACGGCTCCTGGAGCGCCTTGAAATGCGCACATTGCAGACGTGCCGGAGTTGCAACAGTCCACATACCGACACTGCAATCACGCTTTCGACACTGCATCGGCTAGTTTCTGCTTTAGATAAACAAAACAGGCTTGGAGAATCATCGCTTAGGCAAAGGCGAAGTTTGGAGGCGTGCATGCAATTATCCAGAAGAAGAAAAGAGTAAGAATAGCGTCTCAACGGCGACCGTGCAGCTGCAAACAATGAAATGTTCATGACTGATCAAAAAAATTGTGATCAAAGAAATTGCACCTGGATCCTGTTCCTTGGTGTCCAGATGTTGCTCGCGGGTTTCGCCTTGGCTCAGACCGTATCGGTGCCGGAGCCGCCCCAAGTACGGGCGAAGGGCCACGTTGTATCCCTCACGCTTGATGCTGTGACCGAAAATGGACGGGATACCTTCGCGTTCGAGAGTAAGACGGTTGCTCCGGTCATTCGCGCTTTCCCCGGTGACACGCTCAGAATCACCTATGTAAACAATCTCCCTGCCAAGTCGGCGGAAACGTGCGCGGTGAATCCGTGCATGAACATGACGAACCTTCATTTTCATGGACTCACTGTGTCGCCGAACGCTCCGCAGGATGATGTGCTCGGAATGATCGCTACGCCCGGCCAAGTCTTGCATTATTCAGTTGAGATCCCGCGGAAGCATTCGCCGGGCCTGTTCTGGTACCACACTCATCCCCATGGCGAGAGTCAGCGGCAAGTGTTGGACGGAATGTCAGGAGCCATCGTCATTGAAGGCATGGAACGTTATGTTCCCGAAGTCGAGCGGCTTCGTGAGCGCGTGTTCGTGGTGCGCGGACGTTCCCTCGAGCAGGATCCAAACGCCAATGAACTCAGACATTATGTAGAAGTGCCGGCTAAGGGATGCGGGGGAGAAGCGGAGAGGGTGGAAGAGATCTTTACAGTAAACGGCGCACTTCGTCCGCAAATCGAGATCGCGCCCAAAGAACGCCAGTTCTGGCGCATCGTGAACGCCTCGGCGGACCGCTATCTAGACCTGCAGGTGGATGGACAGCCATTTGAAATCGTGGCGCTTGATGGAATGCCGCTCGCGTATCACGATCCCAAACACCCGACGATGGCCACCAATCACATACTGCTGGCGCCCGCGGGACGGGTCGAAGCAATTGTCACCGGCCCACCAGGTGGCGCACATGCCGCTCTGCGTACGCTTTGCGTCGATACCGGTCCAGACGGGGATCCCAATCCAGAGATGGTGCTCGCGGATGTGATTCAGCCCAGGCCGGATCAGGTTGGTACAGATCAGCACAACGCGGATGCACGGCCTGAGCCGGCACATACGGTCCACGGCGGGCGGCCCCTCCACAAGCCGATCAATATCAATGTCAATGTGGAGCCGTTGAAGAAGCGCGCGCCAAGCTTTACTGTCATCTTCACTGAGGACAAGACCGGCTTTTACATCAACGGTAAAAAGTTTGCGATGGATGCAGAGCCGATGACTAGCGTTCGCGTTGGCACTTATCAGCATTGGCGGATCGAGAATCGCACTGGCGAACTACATCCTTTCCACATGCACCAGGCCCACTTCCTGGCGTATGCAGAAAACGGTGTGCCGCTCGAGCATCCTGCCTGGCTGGACACGGTGAATGTTCCGTACCGCGGTTCCGTGGATGTCATCCTGGACTTCACTGACCCCGTTATCAAAGGTATGGCGGTCTTCCACTGCCATTTGCTGAACCACGAAGACAAGGGAATGATGGCCAAAATACTGTTTAAGTAAATGGCAAATCCTCCGCGGCACCGATCTCAGTCTGACCTCGATGATGCGACTCGATAAGCAACGACTACGCGCGGTGGTTCCCGCCTTCTAAACTGACGACTATGGTTAGACATGGTGTCCAAGGATTGACATCGCCTGCATCCTCCCCATAGGCAGCTTTACCGAAGGGCACCCGCAAGCTGCCCAAACAAATTGACTTGCTGGCAATTTCAATTCGAAAGCAAAGTGGAACTGTTCTTGCTTGATTGTCTGTGTGGCGGTGCGAGTGCGGCACTTGGGCACAAGGCCTCTGATCCGCAGGTCGCAACCATCTTTCGATCGGCAGTGTTCTGGAGGAGGCTAGCAAAATGGGGAATGACAGCGCCAAAGATCGATTTTCGCGGCGCGGATTTATTGGAATCAGCTCGGCTGCTCTGGCCACCGTGGCGGGCGGATTGGCGGTGAGTAACGCGATGGCGCAGGAAGGCCAACAGGCTGGCAACGCCCGGACCGACCCGAGCGCAACGGATCCCGGTCCCACAAATGCGCCCATGGACGCACAGAATCCAGATTCCGCGTGGCCACCCGGAACGGATTCCAAAAGCTTAGTTCCAACGTTCAAATACCCGTTCTCTTTCGCGAACAAGCGGACTTACAAAGGCGGCTGGTCACGGGAGGTGACCGTTCGTGAACTGCCAGTCTCGAAGACCATGGCAGGCGTAAACATGAGACTCACGGCCGGCGGCATTCGCGAGCTGCATTGGCATACGGCGGCCGAATGGGCGATCATGCTCTACGGAACGGCGCGGATCACTGCCATTGATCGGGACGGCAAGAGTTTTGTCGCTGACGTGAAAAAAAACGACTTGTGGTATTTCCCAACCGGGATTCCGCATTCGATTCAGGGTCTCGGGCCGGACGGCGCGGAGTTCATGCTGGTGTTCGACGATGGAGAATTCTCGGAGTCAGAAACCGTCCTGCTGAGCGACTCGATGTCGCACCTTCCACGCGAGGTCCTGTCAAAGAACTTTGGAGTTCCCGAACCGGCGCTGAAAAATCTTCCCAGGCAGGAGCTATTTATTTTCCAGGCTGCAGTTCCCGGACCACTGGAGGCTGACCAGAGTGCCGCCGCAGGATCACGTGGAAAGTCGCCGACTGACTTCGCTTTTCGTACGATGGAAATGCAGCCGACAAAACGTACGAAAGGTGGCGAAGTGCGCATCGTTGATTCAAGCAACTTCAAAATCTCAACGACGGTTGCCATGGCGATGGTGACGGTTCACCCCGGAGGGATGCGGGAACTGCACTGGCATCCCAACGCTAGCGAATGGCAGTATTACATCTCAGGCAAGGCAAGAATGACTGTGGTCTCAACAGGTAACCGCGCTCGCACCATGGACTTTCAGGCGGGCGACGTCGGGTACGTGGAAAAAACCCTTCTGCATTACATCGAGAACACGGGCGATACAGACCTGGTTTTTCTGGAGATGTTCAAGAGCAGCTTCTATCAGGACTTGTCGCTTTCGCAGTGGTTGGCCAACACCCCACCGGAACTAGTGATGGCACATCTCAATATCGACAAGGCAACCCTGGACGCAATATCGAGAGACGAGTTGGTGATTGTGCCACGTTAAAGTCCGAGCGCACCAGCGCGATAGGACAAGGATCTATAGGGCCCCGATATTATCGGTCGAACAGCAGAGAAAGACTGAAGGCCAGCACAATTTCAATATAGCAGGCGTTGCCGCCACGGTGATGTCGGTCCTGCCATTCCTCTTTATTTATGCCATTCAATCTCTATTTGAAAAAACAGATGAGGCTTCCTGGCGTCCGCATGTAGTCAGCGTGTCAGGCGGCTGACGTTGCGCGCCAAGCGATGTCGAACAAATCCGATTTCAACACAGGACTTAGCTTGCGCGGTTGTTGGCAAACCGATTGCTTCATGGTAATTGGCGCGCAAATTCGGACTGGTAACCCACACAGTCTGCGTTGCGCCAGGAGATGTCTTGTGACATTGCTAAAGCAGAGTTTGGTTCTTTTACTTGTTGTTTCATTATTAGTAGCAACCGCTCCCGCAGGATTCGCGCTTCAATCAGATCAGCCTGCGGCGACTGCTCCGGTCCAGGCGGCGCAGCAGACGCCCGAGCAATTGCAGCAACTGGTAGCGCCAATTGCGCTTTACCCGGACGCCTTGGTAGCACAGATCCTGGCGGCCTCTACCTATCCTGACCAAGTCGTGGAAGCGGAGCGGTGGATGCAGCAGCATCCTGATCTCAAGGACAAACAACTGGGTGACGAAGTGAACAAGCAACCTTGGGATCCCAGCGTGAAAGCCCTGGTCGAGTTTCCTTCAGTCTTGGCCAACATGGACAAGAATCTTTCCTGGACGTCGTCACTAGGCGATGCTTACGTCAACCAACAGCAGGAAGTGATGGACTCGATTCAAGTAATGCGTGACCGTGCGCAAAAGGCGGGTAACTTAAACAGCACATCGCAGGAAAAAGTGAGCAACCGGGGAAAAACAATTGTGATTGAACCAGCCGATCCTGAGGTGGTTTACGTCCCTGAATACGATCCTTGGCTGGCGTATGGCGAGCCCATTGGGATCTGGCCAGGCTGGTATTCGTATCCAGGACTGTTCCTTGCCGGCCCAGGAATTGGGTTTGGCGTCGGCTTTGGAATCGGCTTCTTTGGCGGGTATGGCTGGGGATGGCACCACTGGGGCGACGATTGGCGCGGCCGACACGGGGTTGAGTTCAACCACAACACGTACGTATCCCACAGCAGAGTCTTCGTGAACCGTAACAACTTTAATCGCGCTGGCGGA
>Ga0209488_10001213_pt1 | contig 22117 bp, 32 predicted proteins | sample Rivendell_Oct201_8_FD_188349 | JGI IMG/M metagenome (GOLD analysis project Ga0209488, IMG submission 188349) | Vadose zone soil microbial communities from the Eel River Critical Zone Observatory, Northern California, USA -... | ecosystem: Environmental > Terrestrial > Soil > Vadose zone >...
CTAGCTGGTTTATCTTTTCACTTTCAAGTCTTTTCAGCTTGTACAAGCTGGTACAAGCTGGTACAAGTGCCAACAAGAGATTTGTAGAAATACTGATGGAGGAAAGCTCCGAGTCTATCCACCAGCTCCACCGTGGCACTCAGATTCCGCTGAGTGGGACAAGCAGAGCACAGGGGTAGCCTCCTCCTATCCACCACTGATGATCCCCTGTCATCACCGCTTCCTCCCCCCAACCCTCCCACTGCATCCTCGGAGTTTCGCGCCCTCTGGGGCCTCCCTAGTGTAGCATAGCATCACCACAAGTTGTCGTACAGGGACTGGCGAGTTGGGTGGGCCCTTCGCGGGACTTGACAAGCTGTCCCAAGAACGGCCGTGGAGTGAATTCAATGCGCCCTCGCACAGGAAGGCAGGCGTGCCTGTTCGAAACTTAGTGCGAAGCTTGCCCATTGTCATTGTCATGGGAAAGTAAACAATGTTTACGGCACAAGATTTATGCGATCCTGGGACCTTTCGTATCCATCTGCGTGGCAAATCTCCGAGCTTCAGAGGCGCGCACTAAGGGGAGTTGTCGATCAGGGGCCTCGAGACCGAGACAAATGATGGCCGCTTCGGCTCGGGCAAGGTGTGGCCTCGGGTGGCAAGGAATACAGGCACGCTTACGAAACGTCCCGAATCTTCACTCGGTTCATATCGACCCATCGATTCTCTGAACAGATGTAAATGAGTAGATTGATTAAGCTAAATCGGTCCGCTGGGAAGCCAGATATATGAATGGGCACGGTGAAATGCGTAGACATAGTAACGATGGTGTGGTCTTACGTCACGTCCGTTGTCCTTCCTTGTGACATACAGGACAACCCTGTCTAAGCTTCGCACGAACCATCGCCGTGCTGGATGTGACAGGCTGTTAGCATAGAGACAACCCACAACGTTTGAGAATTACGCACTATGCAATCCGGTTGCTGATACCCCTATTGGATCTGCCTCCAAAAGTCACACTGGCCACCACTGGATCAGGGGGAGGAGGAAGCTCATCGCCGGAGTCCACATGGCGAGCGTGAACGGCATGTCGACATAGGAAAAGTAATATGACAGATGACGGCGTCTCCTGCAAGGGAAGATCGCACACCGGACACACCGTTTTCGCTGTGATGACGTTCGTGAGCCCACTTCAGCACAAGCAAAAGCCTTTGAAGATTTTACAAGTGATGAGGAAACCGCCGGTCTGATCTCGATGTAGGCATTTTGCCAGATCAGAGCTGTCACCATGCAGGATGGCCTGACAACCTTCCAGTAGTGAGATTTGCAAATTAAAATCGTGCAGTATCTTGATCAGCGCAGGCTTTAGTCCTGGTATCTCCAAACCGTTCTTGATACGACGGATGAGGCGGATAGGGTCAATCTCCGCTCCAACGTTCTCGAGCAAGCCGCGGATGAAGGCTGCGCAAGGCTGTGAAGCAGGTCCAACGAAGCGGTGGGGGACAACTCACGTGGTCGAGTCTCCGAGTATTTCAGAAGATCCTCCCACAGATCATCGTCATTTTGGTCTTTGGCGAAGTCAATTGCCTAGAAGGATAGATAAGAAGCCACAAAACATGGTGGCAGCTGTAGACTCACCCTATTAACGTCCCTTAGGCGGTCAATTATGAGGTACAATGCTTTCTTATTGTCCCCCATTCGGCCAAGTAAGAACACCATCTCTGGAACAAGATCGCGTTCGTTGCAGATTCTGTATGCCTATATAGGGGTAGACTTGAGTAACCAAAAATCATTGATGATAGACAGACTCTCGACTTACAGCCTCAAGGCTGTAGTAGCTGCTTGCACGCAAAAAGTCAATGAGCTTCGCCGGCGCATGTTCTGCGTAAAGTTCCACCAGCGTGTCGGCGAAGTCAGCGATTAAGTACGAGTCTTTTTCGAACAAAGCATCGAGGTACAAGAAAAGAAACCGCGGGGAACTGCGCAGCTGCTGCACGACTCTCGCTATCTTTCCGCGGAATGAGTAACATAACCGACTTGAAAATGAGGCGCCTTACTGGGATGGAATGAATGTGATCAACAAGGAGAGTGATCGCAATACCCCGCTCGTTGGGGTCGACGTCCTTTTTTTTGCTCATGAGCTCATAGTCAAATTCAACGAGGAGCAACGCCTGGTCCTGCACTGCCGTAAATAGGTTCTGCTCGCGAATGAGCTCGAAGACATTCGGTCGTCGCAACCTGATGAAGAAAGGAAGGGCCTTTGCTGGCTGGCGATTGGCGGTGTACCTTCAAATACATCAGGGGACACGAAAAGAAATACCCATATTTGTAACTTACAGTTCCGCCAAACACTCCATCAGAATGGTGGTGTCGGGTGCCACTGGGATTGAACGGGGAGCCGACGACGGAAGGCAGCGATCTAGATCAGACTGAATCGCTACAATCACTGCCGAGATGTCATAGATGTCTTTCGGCCAGTCATGTATTGTGCGTCGAAGGGCCTAAAAGTATCCACCCACTCAGCAGAGAAGTCACAAGCTAGAGAGGGCCTCATACTTGACGATCATTCGCCAAAAAGTGGGCAAGAATCATTTCGTACACGAGGTGACCTAGCCTCGGCTTGTCCGTTGGAATATAGGGAATAATCGCCTGTGACATCAAAGGTGGGCGATCTCGTCACTCTCAACAGCTCCAGCACTAACTTGCAACTGCTGCTTTTGAGCATATACAAATATCCAATCTTCCCATCGTTTAGTGTCTTGTCCGCAGACCTTCGAAAAGAGCTTAGCAGCCTTAATGAAATCACCTGTACGAAGTTCAAGAGAGCCGTAATATTGGCGCAACTGTGTCCTGACCTTCACCAACAAGGTGGTCGATATAGAGTTGTCCTATTTCTGTTGCGTCCATAGTCTCTGTGCCTTCGCTCTCCATGATTTCAATTTGCTCTAGTGCCTCTTCATAACGCTTCCTTTCAACCAACCATGCAATGTGATCCTTCCGGTCCCTAGGGCGAACAATTACTACATCTTTAGGGCTAAGCACGAGGTAACTCTTGGTCTTCCCGGCGCCGTCCTGGTCGAACTCAGCAAGCACGTAGTCATTGCAACCCCAGGACTGGAATCCTGTGACGCTGAGAGCATCCGTTGAGAGTTCCTCACCAGCTCGGGAAATGATCCTGAGCTCTGGACGCTCGGCGGTTTTACGGGCTTGCACGGTGCGATCATCGGTTGCCTCATGGAGGAACGACGTATCCGCAGGAGTATAGGCTAGAACGAGAAGGGAAGTGGGGACAGGGATGGACGAGGTGCTGGAGGTGGTGGCGTTGCGAGTATGACCGAGTACAGGAATATTGCGGTCGGTCATCAGAGTCGACAGAGGAAGAACACCAGCAATCATACAGTCTAGCTGGAATACGGCAGTGGTCTCGGCCAGGAAGGGAGGCTGATTCGCTGACGAGGAAGAAGAGGTCAAAGTCCGTGGCCGTGCCCTGATCCTAACCACCGTAATCATGTCTGCCCAGGCAATGAGGAGCGTTGTGTCGTCCTGCCAATGGAGGGTACATTTGAATAAGTCCGGACGTGGGCTTTCTTTCAGCCTTTCGATGTAGGTAATCCTCGTTTGCGATGCAGTGTCATAGATTTTGACGCCCTGTACGGTCAGCTAATCTGTAAACTCGTCGAATATCTGGACACTCACGAGGTCATTAGCCCATGCGATCAGAGTACTTCTCCATCGGATGTGCCAAATGGGACCCTCTCCTCTGTGCAATATGGTCTCTTTGTGTCCCAGCCAACCTTTCTCGTGCATCACAAGAGTACCAGCCATGCCTCCGCATACGACAGCACGAGACCCTCTCTTCGAAAAGTTTGGTTCAAGGGCCAAGCTCCTCAACGGCCGTTTCATATTGAAAACATAAGACTCTGGTCCAGAGACGGAATGGACGAACACCTGTCCTGGTTCGGATCATTAGACGGGGAGAAGAAACAGGGAAATAAGAGTTCACCATCCATTGACGCGGTGCCAATGAAGTCTGCTGTGGTATCGAAACACATGTCGACGACAGATGCTGTGTGAGGTTTGAATGTCTTAATACGTTGGCCCGTTAAGTCCAGGATATGCGCAAACCCATTATGCGAGCCGAGAGCCTGCACAGAATGTCATCGGAGACCGTTAAGCGAGAGCACCACCCCTCACCAAGAATTTGTTAGACACCGCGAGAGCAGAAGCAGAATCTTTCTTGAGTAGATCTTGAAATGCGCCCCCGAGTCGCTCATACTTCAACGCAGGTTCTTCATCTTCATCTTCTTCGTCATCTTCTCCCTCCTCATCCTCCTCTCCATCCTCATCCTCATCGCCTTCACCCTCGTCCTCTTTCTCATCGTCGATTCCCTCGCTTTCACCGTCATGTTCACTTTCCTTTGTATCGATCGCGTTTTCGTAGTCAAGTTCTGGTTTGGTTTCAGCGTGTAGTAATGCAGTTCGTGGTATGGGGTGCACGGCGGTATCAACAGTGGAGTGATTGTCCACATCGTCTTCGGAGGTGTGGTCTTCAGAATGTGGGGGGATGCTGCTTGGCGGGTAAGTTTCTTGATCGGCAAACATGTGGGACGGCTCGTGGGGACAGGTATGGTCCTCTGCAGCTATCTCTGCATCTCCTTCGAGGCCATTGGTGTGTGTTTGATCGTGATCGTCCGTAGACATGTGAACCCAATGGGGTTCAGTTGACTCGAGATGGACGCGTTCCGCCCAGCAAGCGCTCACAATCCAAGCCGCACGCCGCGCTGTAAACGCCCAACGCTCGTGCCGACTGTCATGGCCGCACCTGCACCAGATTCACAACCACGCAAAAATCAAACTTTGTTGACATCCGAGCAGAGAATATCCCAATCACCGTCAGTGTCTATACGTTGTGTATCACGACTTTTATGACCTTTTCGTGCAGAATACCGTGTCTCGGTCTGAGTGCCCTTTGTGTGTCTTTGTCTCATTACCTCCTTTTGTTACCTAGCTTATCGTTTCAAAGTCTTTGGATCCGCAATATTTCCACCTCGTCTGCATGCTCAGACATTTACACCTCCGTTTGTTCTGCGAAGCGGTTTCGGCGCCATATTTGCGGGTGCTGGCTATGTGTTGGCCTCAGGCGACTCGAGAAACGGGAGCGGCATTGCAACAGGTAATTGCCCACCGAATCAACCGAATTTATCACTCCTTAAGGTTGACCTTGAACTGCAGCCTGGTCACTGAGTTACTTTGTTCTCGAGCAGTTTTCTCTCGGGCTTGAACGATCCTCTCGTCTCCCGCGTAGCGGGCTTTCTCTTGCCCTTTCCACTGCCACAGCCGCGACGGCTATGTTGTATGGAACGGAGTATTTCCTTCTTACCAATGAGGAATCCGAACTGGACTAAGCCGTGTACCGAGAGTGAGACCTGGTGAGACGCTAAGCTCTATCACGGTTACCACCCTTCTCAATGATCACGATTCGTTACGCTCCTCTTACAGATATCCATGAGCCGATCGATTCCCCCATATCACCCGGCTTTTGGAACAGAGACGGATGGAACTTGACGCACCATAGGGCGTTGGATGGTGACAGAGAAGACACTCGTTTGTTCAAACTGCAAGGGGTTACACGTGGTAGTTTACTGCCTCTAACTCGGAGGGAAAATGGACCCTTGCTCAAGGAGCCAGAGTACGTTTACCAAGTACTAATTCTCATTGATTTCATCCCTACATCAATGTCTTTACGTAGTCCAAGTCGACTCGGAGTGATCAGCCTGCTAGCCTTCGTGGATAGTTTGTGAATGATTCCATCGATATTAACAGCATTTGCAAAGCCTGACGGATGCATAGACAGACTATTCAAGCTGGTACAAGAACAAACTTAATAGACGTAGCAGTACCCCGAAAAGCAGTAAACAGAACCACCAGAACAGCGCCCATCCCGGATCCCGAACACGTTTTGTCATCTGCCACTACAACAAAAGATGTGTACCAGTTAGCTATTCCCCTGCCGTACAATGACGTTTCAGGCTTCAATTAAAACATACCCTCAGTTTAAGGAGATCTCCTCAGTCTCCCCAACGTCCTCATCACCGTCCTCGTGACTCGTTGATAATCGTTCCTTCTCAATAGGCGGCGGCGGCACTTCCTCGCTTGAGTTTGATGGGGCGACAATATCCGCTGTCGTAAACCCAGCTTCCTCGGTATCGTCGGGGGCATGTGACCTGCCTCCTCTCCCACCAGAGACCGTATCTGACGAATCAGGAGACCCAGCGGCTGGAGGGAACTTGAATTCCCGATCCATGGTTCCATGTCTAGCGCGCGGGGGACCTCTATTCCTCGTGGGCTTTGTTTGCGCCGCCGCTACTTGTGACTCATCCCCGTACCCGCTCTCCTCTGGCGTTGGCTCGAAGGTTCCGCGCACCGCTTTCGACGGCGATTCAGAAACGGCCGGAGGCGTAGGGCCAGGAGATGTGGGTGACCGAGATGGTGCAGGCATTGATGCACGATTCGCCGCCTTCGCCGCCTGGGCACTCTGAGGAAGTGATGCTTGAGACATTGACTGTGGGCGCGTGAATTGTGTCGAGCTCATTGGGGTGGATGGGGTGGTACCGAGATAGAATCCCGCTATTGGTACCATCCTGCGAACTCAGTCAATGGGATCGTTCGCCACGGCAGAATAAATGCACCTCACTTCTTCTCTCCATAGCAAGCCAGAATCCACTGAGGCTGAACAATAGGTATGCTTAACTGAAGCGCTCGTTGATACTCCACCCCAGGGGCGCTGGAGATACTGCCGGAAGTCTGCGCGCCGGTTGACGCGGCAGCAGGACTGGTACAAACAAAGTGGGTGGTGTCGATCTGGATCTTATCACTCCATTTTGCGCGCATCTCCTGTAATGCCAGCTTTGCGTTCTCCAACAGCACGGAATCCTGGACGTTTCCGAAGCACACAGATATTCCAGAAGTGTCCGTCATGGTGTGAGTTCGGACGCGAATAAGATTTGACTGGAAAACCCCAGCAGTGGTACGCATGACAAGACGAAATGAGTAGTCAGTATTGATATCGAGACCTGACAGTTTCGTCGACGTATTCTGGAGAGGAGATGGTATGGCCGCAAGACGTTGGCCGTTCTTGTATATGTCAAGGGAACGCAAGGAAGCCGTTGCCAGTTCGAGAGGCGGCCATTCGAGTGTCACGGACGTTTGGGTCACATTGCGAAGCTACGATTGTTGCATCAGCAAAAGCGCACCATCGAAAGAAAATGAAGAACCAACGCTAATTTGTGGGGCTTTGGGTATTTTTCTGCCGAATTCTTCCAATATGTGGCCCTGCAGTTCCCAGAACTCCCGGTCTCTTTTGTGTTCTTCTGCGATATTTTGCGTGACGGAGATGTTTACGATCGAGCCAGTGGTAGCACCAGGCGGGAGGAGGAGAGAAGGGAACTCGATGAGGTGAGCACGTTCCCCCAGAAGAATCTAGTTGAGACAGCCGATGTAAGAATCGAAAGAAGGTATGAAGTATGATTGACAGACAGCCATGCCAGCATCTGCAGTCCAGTTTACTCTATCAGTTTTCGCAACATAATGACGTGTTGCGCACCGAGTTTCCCGACAGTGAACATGAAACTATCCGGCGACTTGAGCGACATCCCGGTAAGAAAGTCTGCGAGCCTTTAAGCCTAAAGGGCGGTGATGTGTGGTTTCAAGGTGAGACCAGCTCAAAAAGGTACATGTAATTATTTTTGATAAGCTATTTATGCACGTTTATGTTCTATGCTACAAGGAAAAAATTATGATGTTTACGTAATTGTCTACCAGTCGACAAGAGTGGAGTCAGGCTCTGAAAGTGTGGTGCCCACGAAGTATAGATGCGTAGGTATGAAAAATGGTACAGTGGGAATGGGAGGCGGATTGGATGGGGACTTTGCAGCGCCCTGTTGGCGGGTGTGGGGGACATTATCGACGTCAATTTCGTGATTATGAGTGCGTGTGCAGCGTCCGAGAACCGTTTCCGTGTGCGGATAAAGTTTGATCACGACACGGAAACGGCAGCCAGTCTTCTTGCTCCCGCTCCCGATTTTCTGAATTTGTTCCCGATCTGGGTATTTCGGTTGGCGCGAACAGACATAAACGCGCCGCATTGTCCAGAGCATGGGCCCTTCTTCGATGATGGTGGGACGTGCGCTGGAGGAAGCAATGAACTCGACGGAATGAGCGAGCTCTTCATTCCTGCGCCACGCGTCAAACGCGGCCAGACTCGGCCATTCCATCGGATAACTGCGCTTTTCCCGGTCGTAATTGAAGCTCCCCCGTCTTGTTGAGTTGGCTGGTGTCTCGGGGATGTCTGACGGCTCGGGCTTGCGCAAATTCAGCCGGAATTTTGGGGTGGGGTGCTTGTCGTGTCTGTGAGGCGAGGTGCGACGGGCAAGCGGAAAGTGGGTAGTGTGGTCATTATGCGGCAGTGGGATGGGTAAGGGAAGAGGGCACAAGAATGCGCACTGAACACACGCATCCACGGTTCCTTCACAATTTGCTGATATTTGGTCTAATGGCTTTCCTCGAAAACAATAACGAACGGCAGACTGACGTTTGTTTGACTCTGACTAGATTCCGTCGACGTCAAAAATGCCATAATATCACAACAACGGATGTTATTCGTGCACGACGGGGACAGAAATACGGCCATCGTAGTCATACGCGGAAATACCTCCATCCGACTGATGCAGCACATCTTGAGTAGGGTGTCATAACTACAAGTGTGATGCCAATATGCGCAGCAGGAAAACTTTAGCGCACGCTAACACGCGAAAAGGTAGGATCAACTGGTGGTGGATTACGTGTCTGAGATCAGATCAGACTTGATCCTCCCGTCGCTGTACGTCATTGCAGCTAGTCTTTGGAGACAAACATAAAGTACGAGGGAATAGGGCCGTTGAGATGTAATATCGTAGTACAGAACTTTATCAGCTTCACCATTCAAGTCAGTACTCGGAGCAACTTGCACTATGTTGCCCACGGTTTAACCGAGTCGGGCCTTTTTCCTAGTGTGTCCGCCGTGACCCGCACTTAGACTCGCGAAGCTCGTCACACTTCCGTGTGTCTGCCCTTGCAGAAGTTGTGGCTGCGTAAATTGCGCAGGCAAATGCTGCGCATGCGTGGCTTGAGCAGGCATCATGGATGGCGCCTCATCCAGCGTGATCCGGCGCTGTGGAGGAAGTTGTGGCGGGGTGTTGAGCTGATGTTGAAACACGCTAGCGGGAAATATTCAATCTCTACGCAGGTCGTGAAATAGATTAGACGGACTTATCCGTCGGCTGCGGATCTTCTTGGAACCAGTTATGTAATAGGGCATCCCTTGCGTTCATTCTCTTGTCAGGGTCATAGATAAACAGCTTGCTAAGAAAATTGACGGCTGTGGGGGGCAAGTTGTTGCGTTGTTTGCACCAGGAATCAAGGCGATTTGGGGAGCTGCGGAATCAAGGCGTTCAAAAATGAAATTGCGAGGAGACAGGAAGAGAATCACCCTTCTAATCTCTTCACATTATTGTACTCGGGCGTATGCTTCATTCCTGGCCACTCCCGTTCTGCGGTATTCGTTAAATGTGCTGATTATGTAGAACGACATGAAATGCGATACTTACCATCGGGTTTGCCGAGGACTTCAATGACCTTGAGTAGCTGGTCTTTCTGAAAGGGCACATTCTTCTTAGAGTCAAGTTTTGCCTCCTCACCCTTGAAGATGGGGCGAAGGCTAGCCAACTCAGCCATAACACAACCCACAGCCCAACAATCGACTGCTTTATGATAGTGCTTCGATCCCATAAGGAGCTCAGGTGAACGGTACCAGATGGTGACTACTACTTTGTCGCCCGCAAAAAGGGGCTGCAGAGGCCGGTACGTGAGACGAGCGAGACCAAGATCTCCAATTTTGACTATTCCGTCCGAGGTGATGAGAATATTTGCAGGTTTGAGGTCCCGATGTAGTATATGAGAGTCGTGAAGGTATAGAAGGCCATTGAGAAGTTGGAAAATGAGGGATTTGAGTAAGTCATGGGGTATATGCGAGCGGAGAGTTTGCGAATAATGGTGAATCACTTGCTGTTGGCAAGATGAGCGTCGATTCAGCAACACTCATAGGACCAAGAACACGAGACTCACCAGAAAGTCATGCTCCGCATACTCGAACACCATGTAGATGGATTTATCTTCCAATATAACTTCCTTGAGAGCGACGACGTTCTCATGGCATATCTCTCTGTTAAGCTATATCATGTTCTATGATACACTCGTCAAGGCCGGTAAATCAAATGCAATATACTCACAGCAATTTCACGAATTGCGCTCTGGCTGATGCCCGTGTATGTTGCTACATCTCCATCCTTGTCAGGTTTAAATTTCTTGATGGCATGGTGTTTGCCATCCTCGTCCTTGCTCTGCGCTTTATAGACCCTCCCATACGTTCCAGAAGAGATGAAACCGAGGATGGTGTATTTATGTGCTACATGACGATGGGCTTCATCGCGCTTTGCACGATAAACTCGCATGACATCATGTTGTATTGCCTGAGACCAATCGTCGACCATGAGAGGAAGTGGTAGCTGTTTTGTTCCGAGTCAGATGGCAGGGAGTGTGGCAGCAGCGACGAGGGGTGACACCCCGGACCGCACCATCCGGAGCTTGTGAAGGCCTGATGCTTCCGGTGGTGATATTGAGTCCTTGACCTCCAATCCACCGTGCAGACTCATACATATGCCTCAGCGCAGGGTATCCTATTACTATGATCGTCAGTCATTCCTCTTCTTTCTTAAAAGCCGACTGACCATCCTTGCAGCTGACGTTGGATCGTACTCGTATGGCTTGGGTCACCCGATGAAGCCTCTCCGTATGCGGATCACTCATGAACTACTCACTGCATACGACATGTTAGATAAAATGGACATCCTGGTAAGTATATTCTTTCTCCCTACACTGCTGCTTGAATGCAGGGCCAGAGAGCAGAGCGTGCAACTCCTGAAGCCATGTCGTCGTTCCATACCGATGAATACGTACATTTCCTTGCCAGGGTTACACCGGATACAGCAGAGGAGCTAACGTATAACGGAACGAGATGTAAGTTATATCTGGGCCGCGACTACATCAACCTGCTGAGCTCAACCTCTCAGTTCTTGTTGGGGATGACAATCCGGCTTTCGAAGGGGTGTTTGAGTTTTGCTCTATTTCTGCAGGTGGCACCATAGGTGTGCATCATTTACTCAGTCACCGACAAATACGACTCACGTTTCTGCTAGCCGCCGCGAAAAGAATCACATCAGGCGCCGCAGATATCTCAATCAATTGGGCAGGTGGCCTTCATCACGCTAAGAAGAGGGACGCGTCTGGCTTTTGCTATATTAATGACATCGTCCTCGGAATTCTCGAACTCTTGCGAACCTACCCAAGGGTCTTGTACATCGACATCGACTGTCACCACGGAGACGGTGTCGAGGAAGCATTCTACACGACAGATCGTGTCATGACTTGTAGCTTCCATAAATTCGGGGAGTATTTCCCGGGTACTGGGACACAGGAAGACCGAGGGCGTGGAAAGGGGATGGGTTACGCCATCAACGTCCCGCTGAAAGACGGTCTCAATGACGATTCCTTCAGGAGCATATATGAGCCTGTAAGTGAACCTCCGATGAAATACAGTCAATGGAGCTAATTGTCAGTCTTAGGTCGTTGCCCGTGCAGTTGACGTGTTCCAACCTTCCGCGATTGTCCTTCAATGCGGAGCCGACTCTCTTGCAGGCGACAAGTTAGGGTGTTTCAATGTGACCATGCAGGGCCACGCTCATTGCGTTCGCTTTGTTCGTGATATGAACATTCCCTTCATTCTTCTCGGTGGCGGTGGATACACTGTGAAGAATACCTCGCGAACATGGGTATACGAGACCGCTTGCGCTCTCGGGATTGAGAATGACATCGACCTCAATCTCCCATGGAATGAGTTCTTCGATTGGTTTGGACCCCGATACAGACTCGAAGTTGGCGAGAACAATATGGAGGATACAAACCTGAAGGATGGATCTCTGGATAGAGTGAGGTAGGTTAGAATCCTCGTTCTTTACATTTTTTCCCCAATCGTGGCAGAGAAGTAGCACTACAGCAACTTTCGGAGCTGCAAGCTGCTCCTTCAGTAGGCGTTCACGACGTTCCTCGTGAGAGTGTCGGGCAACACCTCGGCCTCATGACGGACGACGGAACACAATCAAGGGATGACCTGGACGAGAAGCTCGCTCGTAAGCTAACCATTTTTGATACATGCCATGGGTGGTCAGCGCTAACGTTCCTAAGAACACGCGCGATATGTGTATCAGATGCAGGAAGTAGATGCACGTGAACCTGACTCTGATGAGTCTGAAGATCTTGAGTACCATCGGTATGATTCTGCCGATTCCACTGCTAGCCGGAGTCGCCAAGGCCGGTCGCAACGTTCAAGACAGAAAAAGCGCATGAGCATCATGTCAAACGGATGGTACGATGTGCCACAACTAAATCATTTAGGCTACTATGACAGAGGCAACGGAGAAGCTGTCGGCAACAACAAGTCTGGTAGATTAAGGTTCTTCGATAGCAGACTTCGATGGGATGTTGATGCACGGAGGGTTGTCGCTAACAGCGACATCCGCCTGAGTGTGAAGAACCTTATGGAAAAGGGCGGATCGAAGCATGATGTAGTGGATATGGAGGAAGATGGTATGGATGAAGAAGAGGGCTAACGATAATTCCCAAACATTCTCCAACCCAAATAACATATTGTAACCTAGGATGAAGCGTAGTAGGATGACGCTCAACTCCACGAACAGTCACGTTCACGTGATACGTTACGCGTGACATGTATGTTACCCACTTTGTGCGTTCTCATGCAATAATTTGAGGTCCATTTCTTTTTTCTCCTTATTCTCACCTCCGTGTCTTCTGTCTCTGTCATCTGACATCTTAGCTAATATGCCGACTAAACTCGAAATCGAGCGTCAAGAGAGGATTGCGCGGAACAGGAAACTGCTCGATGATCTGATGGGCAAGCGTAACAAAGAAAATAATGCCAAAGGCAACCACGCCGTAGTGAGAACTGCGGGACGCAAAGGTGCCACAAATAAACGCTCCGTGTCTCCAAAAAAGCGTGTGGCACTTTCTTCTGATGGTGAGGTCGGGGAGTCTCGCCCGAGCAAACGGGCGCGTCCGGAATCTCCACAACTGGGTCTCCGCCGGAGCTCGAGAAATGCGGGGAAGACGTCACCCAATTATCAAGCTGAGTCGCAGACACGGTTGCCCCGTTTGGTCACGACGAAAATAGGCGTGGATCATGACCGAGAGCCAAATCGGCGATCTGGAAAGCGAGTACATGACCCGTACGATACATGCCTGCTAGCAACTTGGGAGTGTTCACGCTGATTCAAATTACGACACAGGAAGACATTTGGCCACATCCCGAGCATTTCTGTTGGGACTTGGTGGGAAACCCGGTAGGCCTGATGACGTGCTATTCTTATCGTGCGTGACTGACAGCAGGGCAGGGAGGATTGTAGTAACGATGCTATCCACGCGTACGCCGGGGCTTTATGACTATTGAACTGCGGTCTGATGTGATGTGCCAGTCCGTGGGTTGCGGGAATATCTGGGTCTCTTGAAGGGGCATATTCCGTCGCGCTCTCTGGGGGATACGAAGACGACGTGGATTTGGGTGAATGTTTGTAGGTGCTTATTATATAGGTGAAGTTCTCTTACCTGACATTAGTCTAGCACCTTCACCGGATCAGGTATGTTTCCAACTTCGTTGCACAACGCTTCTGTTGAAGATATCTCTAGGTGGACGTGCTCTGAAGGGAACGAAAGCCAACCCCAAGAATGTTTGTCACTCGTATTTCTATGAGCGCGGTTGAACTATAACACCCCTGTCCTCAGTTGCGGACGGCACCTCAGAGCTCAGATCAGAGCTTCGAAAATCCGTTTAACAAAGCGTTGAAGGTAACACTTTCGAGCGTGGCTTATTTGTCCTCTAATCACCAGATAGATATCGTCCGAGACTGGAAAACCTGTTCGTGTCATTCGTGGCTATAAACTGAATTCTCCGTACGCTCCTTTGGAAGGGTATGAACACTTCCTCTTTTGCACGTCTGCGTTGATGGCCGATGTGGATACAGATATAGATATGATGGTCTTTATATCGTTGAAAAGGTGAGGTTCTGTGCACCGCTGCGATCCTTTCCTCATCTGAACGATGCAGGCGTGGATGGAATGTGGCCTAAATGATGGTGGTTTTCTAGTTTGCAAGTTTATTTTCCGGGTAAGTGCAGAAGACTTATTAAGCCGTCTCGCGCTTAATCCTCTCAGCGAGTGCCAGGCCAGGCCCCCTTGGAGATGCGGGTTGAAGGAGAGGAAGATGATAGCAATGATACCGACAACAATGAAGATACTACCGCGCTTTCAGTCGGGGACTCGGACGCCTAAATAAGTCTCAACATTTTCATTCGTCTTTTTGTCCTCTTGGTCTTACTGCTATGTTGTTTTGCTTTGCTCTCCACTTGCTTAAGTCTATACAGTTCCAGAATATCATTGTACATAGGTATGGGTCATTTAGCCACAGTGTTAGAGAAAACGATCTGTCTGTTGACATGACATGTGTCCTGTTAATATTTATCAATCACTGTCATTATGAACGTCTCAAGGTTCTTTAGGCTCTTCAAGCCTCGTGGGTCCCTACACGGCCCTGCCGCCATGTCAACGGATTCAGAACTTAAAGGTTGGACCCTAGCTCGCGGAGTGGTTCACGATTTCGTTAACCGAAACTGTGACCAGTGCTGGGTCACATCCTACAGCAGGAGACTTCATCGGATCCTGAAATATCTACGAAGCGGCAGGGGATTTCAGATTCTGCCATTCCAATGGCTACGAACTCTAGCTTGACCGTACAGTGAGCATGAATCTGTGGATACAGTATAGAGTATCTTGCAGCAAAGGCATTCCTATGCTCGCCACAGGAAGTAATGATCGTGTGTAAGATATGCAATAGATTTCGCTGGAGGAATATCTCAAACCGCGCAGGTTCGATCGCCTACCGCATATCCATGGGTGGGATCCAATCGGGGACGTTATCCCAAGAGAATCGTGGGGCCGCAAAAGCAGCGCGCACATTTTCCGGCAACAACGAGGAATAGTTTGCTGGTAGCAAAGTGTCATAGGGATCTAAACCTGGCTTGTACGTTGACTCTGCATTTGCAAAATCAGGGGCAAAGGACTTCGCATGCGGCTTGGGTACACCAGTTGGACTGCTCTGCGATACTGGTGATGCGGTTTGCCCAAAGGCTGATTGTTGAGTTAGGCCTGGAACACCGAAGGCAGAGGTTGATTGGCCGAAAGCAGAAGTAGAAGTAGTTTGAGAGAAGGCGGAAGTGGCCGGGGTAGCCTGACCGAACACAGACGTTGGTTGACCGAATGCTGAGGTCGAGGTACTTTGCGTAGGCTGGCCGAACGGCGCTCTGTTTGACAACGTAGACGGTGCCGTCGATGATTGCCCGAACGTTGAAGTTGAAGGTTGCCCGAAAGCTGAGGCTGCATTATTAGCGGCACCAAAAGCAGACGCCTGCCCAAACCCGGAACCTGACGTTGACGTTTGGCCAAGGGCGCTGGGTCTCCCGAAGGCTGAAGTTGTCGAGGGAGAGTTGGCGGCGCTGAATGCTGATTGACCTGGTTGCGCTCCACCACCAGAACCGCCGAACGGAGACTGTCCGAAAACGGATCCAGAGGAAGTAGTAGGATTGGTCGCAGCGGTTGCAAATGCTGATGGCCCTGGTGCAGCAAAGGCAGAAAAGGCTCCACCATTCGAAGTCCCGCCGCCAAAAGCAGGCTTGGCGACGGAAGGCTGACCAAAGGTAGAAGGTGCCTGACCGAAGGCAGGAGCACCAAAAGCAGGCTTCCCGAAGGTAGAAGCTCCTTGTTGCTGGACAAATGAGCCAGTGTTCTGCGCACCAAAGGCCGAGGGCTGTCCAAAACTCGAAGCAGGCACGTTTGCTGTGCCGAATGCCGAGCCTGTCCCCGAAGTAGGCAACGGAGGCGTGTTGTTCAATGAGTCGGTTCCAAGACTATTTCTCTTCGCGGCTTCAAAGGCGCCCTTGGTGTCATTGCGAGCATTGGCGAAGACTTGTTCAGCATTAGCAAATGCATTTTGTTCATATCGAAGCTTTACCCCACATGATCAAGCAATCGTTTAATTGAAGGTACTGGAACAACGCACATATTCATCGATAGTTCCGTTTCGCGTGGCAGTGACTGCTTTGAGGCGAAGCTCTTCGGGCGATTCGTCCAGTGGCGGTAAAAGATTTTTCTCGCTCTTTGCTGGCCCATAGGATGATAATAGCCATGATGGTTTGTCGGCTTTGACGTCGAAATCCTTCGTCATAGTTTCGAGGCTGATCCCAGACATCAGCTAGTTCGATAAATTAGGAATAAAGTTGTTCCATGCCTGTATGGAATAGTCTTTTGGACGTTCGTCCACGTTGAAACTTAAGACCGATTGAGGAATGCAGGCAAGATAGAAATACACGTAACTTACCACCGAAGCCTGGGCGGGCTTGGCCAGTCTGGGGGTGTTCATTACGACATTCGCTTCCATATCTGCATGTACCGCGAAGAAAGTATTGACAGACAACCTAGATCTAAGTGAGAGTGTTATTTGATTAGCATACGGGACTCTCTCACCATCGTTGCTTTCACCGAATTCAACTCCGAGTCAGTGTGGCGCGCGTACGACTGGGTTCACGCACCCGGGCCGGCTTCGCCGTCCACGATCAACAGATCCACGGTGTGACTGCCTAGATGCCCTCCCCCAAAACCTTGCAACTACTTTCTGAACCAGTCCGTACGAGACTACGCTCTACTCAGATTCTTACTTCATTACCTCAAGTCGTGTCTGAACTTGTCCAAAATTCCCTTGATGCCTCCGCATCCCACATTGACATCGGGGTCGACTGTCAGGAATGGGAGTGCTGGGTCAAAGACGATGGTCATGGCATCCCAAGAAGCGGCCTAGAAGCACTTTCGAAGGGCTGTGAAGCTGGGAGGTACAGTATGTCCCCCTTTCGCTGTTTACAGACGCTTCTAGAGTAACATTTGATCTGATCAGACACATCCAAAGCCAATACGTTGGACTCACTTGGAGACATACGCACGTTTGGATTCAGAGGTGAAGGTAACGTGCATATCTTGTGCTCTTGGGCCTGTTTTATGACGGTTGTATAGCTCTAGCATCAGCAGCTGATGTCTCATGTCTGGAAGTCTCTTCCCGGACAGCCGTCTCTAGACAGACATGGTCTGTCATTACTAAGGTGCATACCTCCTTATTACCTTCATTCTCCACGTTTTTGAAACTCATAAGAATGGCCACTGTCTCTACAACGGACCTGCTGTCCGCTGGCGGATGGAGCGTTCGGGGACGGTCATATGTCTTCGCGACATATTTCACAGTGTAAGCTAAACACGAGTCTAACATTGGGAGACACATAAAACGTCTCTGCAGTTGCCAATTCGACGCAAATCTCATCCTCGACCATCGAAGACGATGGAAACCATTTGCCGAGACATCGAGATCTTAGCATTGGTGTTCCCTGAAGTGGCATTCACGGTTAGCACCATACGACAGCCGTCAGAAATTACCGATCGGGTGCTACATATACCAAAGGTTCCTAAGGTTTATCATCTCATATCTTGTTTACCCACCGAAGAACCGCCAGACGTTGTCCGTACTATCCGCATTTCGTCACGTACATGGTAAAACACTTGCCGATGTGCGTCAACTTGTCTTGTCCGATGGACGTGCATCTAATTGCGTTTTCTCAGGAAGTCGATGAGGTTTCCGTGTCATCAGGTGCAATGAAGCTTGAAGGCTTTGTTAGTCTCAAAGGATTGCGTACGAAGGAAAGAATTCCTCGCATATTAACAACCGCCTTGAACTGAGGTTCTATTGTATGACCAGGCCCACCAATATATTTGTCAGCATCCGTTTCTCAACATCCGGGCTGCCGTATCTCATTCCCCAGTTAGATATCAATCGTCACCCACTTTCCCCATCTCATCACCTGCACCGCAATATTTACCACGCCTTCTCTAATAGCAGCTTCTCAAAGAGAGTACGCATGTGGTTCTTTTGACTTGAATACTTTTTTAACTGCTGACGCGTAGGTTCTATGCGCCGACGCCACAAACCCCTCCCGCCAACGTCAGTGAATGTATCTCATCAAAAGTGATTAACTAGATATTGTTGCAGGTACTCGGCGCTCCCCCCATAAACTGGACCTAAAACCTATATATGTTCTTAGTTTGATAGTTCCCCCACAAGACATTGACAATTGTTTGGAACCGGGAAAGTCGTCGATCCATGTTTCAGTGAGCTTGCAATAACCCTAATATCGAAACCTGTCCCTTACTAACAAGTCATGCGTTAGAATGAAGATGCCATTACCGCTTTCTTCGACTCCGTTATTAATGGGTTTCTACTTCGTCACGGTTTCCTCGTTAGTGATGAAGTTCGGCCAACACGACAAAAAAGGCGAAGAAAGACCACTGAGGAGGAGGATCCGTCTAAGTGTGATTCTGGCTTACCAGCTTCACTGCAGACGTCTGGTCAAGGGAGAGCACCATTCAATAGGCGCAATATCCAGACGATCAACGACGACGGAGGCAACATGCCACCATTGCACGTCAACCCCGTCAGTGATACCTTGTTGTTTTGTGTCTTTCCTCCTCATCTCATTCTCCGCTCAGAATGATGACGATGACAACGACAATGGGATTGTGTGGATAAATCCCAATTCTGGTGTCACCTTTGTAGTCGACAAGAGGACGGGTCATTCGTATCCTCGCACCCCACTGAGCCGAGAATTTGATGAGGACAATGCACAGGCCATCCACCTCACACGAAGAACTATCGCTGTAACTGACTCTGGCGACTGTGAGGAGGGACCCCCGCAGTGGATTGTCGATGCCTTGAAGGTGGGCACTGCACCTGCAGGACTGCGCCGAAACTGACGATAAATCTTCAGGATAATTCTGCCTACTTTATCAAAGAGCGACCAATACCTTCGGTCTCTCAGCGACTTCCAAACCCTCTCTCCCTTACTTCCAAGCACGTTGTACCCACCACGTGTGCCACACACTCCGTGCGCTGGGTTGACCACCCCCTCTCCATCTCCGATGAAACGTCCACCTGGTGTCTTCAAAAGGATGACCTCGCCCGTATGAAGGTGATAAACCAACTTGACAGGAAGTTCATCATTTGTGCGGTCGATGAAAATAGAGGCATTGACGGCAGCGGTCAAGCGTATGATAGTCCAAGGCGCATGTTGGTCCTCGTCGATCAGCATGCTGCTTCAGAACGAGTCCGTGTTGAGGGGTTCTTGAAGACCCTGTCTCACGATTTCCTAAACTTTGGAAGCAACGAAAACCAAACCGCGGACCGTGTAAAACTGGATCCACCACACCCAATTTTTCTCAGCCGGAGGGAAGCGTCCAGACTCCGCGAGGCCCGGAGCATATTGGCGAGATGGTGTTTTGACCTGAGCTGGCCCGAATCTGAGAGTTGTGACCAAATTATCAACGAAGACGCGTATGAACAATTTCTCGTGCACAGCGTACCGCACGTGGTTAGTGAGAAGGTGCGGCGGAGCATCCTCCCTGCTAACAGTTGTTTGATCCGTTCATATCAGCTTCTTGCGGGAGATGAGCTCCGAGACTTTCTCAAAGAATACGCAGCCGAAGCAGAGACGGATGATATATTACCGGCTCTAGGATCAGGATCCGAGAGTCGTGGTGGTGATCGAGATCATCTCACGTGGCCCAAGGCGCTCCGCTGGTGCCCAAAGGGTTTACTCGAGCTGGTGAATTCAAGGGCGTGCAGAGGTTTCATGTTCATTCATGCGAAGCGAATTTCGCTGACGTTGCCGAAGGTGCTATCATGTTCAACGATCCCCTATCAATCGAACAATGCGAACGGTTGATGATTCAACTTTCCGAGACTGCATTTCCCTTTCAGTGTGCACATGGCAGGTCAGTCTCCGCTAGGCACCAGACTCGGAGCTTGTCTACTGACGTAAGTCCGGAATAAATTATTATACTCGTAGGCCATCCTTGGTACCACTGGCCGGGATGCCTGAGTACCCCTGTAGACAGGACCGGCGAAGGGAGGTCGACTGGGGGCGGAGTGGGCCGATGTTAGCATCTTTGGGAATGGGAGTAGATGATGTTGAGTAGTCTAACTGGTTGTGGTGGCGCGCGGACCTCGTGACGTCACCAGTTTCCCCGCATTCATATAAGAGGGAGAGGCGCAACTAGTGATCGCGTGATTCAGTTCACCAGCTCGCACTATGGGAAAATCGATCACCAAGGTCATCTACAAACCCAACCCTAACGCATCAGATGTATTTCTTGTCATTGTCAATCCTGAAGAGGTGTGTTCGTCGTTAGGAGTGCAAAGAGTGCCACTTATATTGCTATAGTACAAGAAATGGAAGGATGGAGGTAATTGCTCTTGCGTCCAATGTTCTTTGAACTCGCTAATAACAGATGCTTTCAGATAGGTAGGATCCCTTCTAAGACTATTCTTTCGTCATTGAGGCGACAACCTCTTCTGCAGGACTATCCCTCTAGTAGACGTGGTTGAGTGTATGTGATCTTTGTCTGTTTAACCGTTATATTCTCTTATCGCGGATCGATCACAGCGTTCGAAGTTCTCTCATCAAATCAAGGGCCGCAAGGTGTCTTGCGCCGCCCCTCGAAGCAGGAACTTGACAACGAGTTTGGCACGCATGTCGATGTTGATGTCGTTCAAAAAATATTGGAGAAGGGCAAGGAGGGCAAGGAGGAATCGGGCGAGAGTATCGCCTCTGGAAAGTGGGGAAGCAAGAACGATTCGAAGGGAAGTGCTTTCTTGGACAATCGGGGCGGTGCTAGGACAACTGGAATCTGAGTGAAGGATGAAGCAAAGATGTGGAAGTGAGGCACAGTCGCCAACGACGTTGTATCACAAGTTTTAGTTTAGTTTACGTAACCTGATGAGACACAACCTCTCAATGTTTTTATTCGTCAAACCCTTTGGTGTTACCTTGCCGGAGTGGTTAACGGGATCGCCTGCTAAAGTCATATGACTTTGCATTCAGCGGTTGGGCTTTGCCCGCGAGTGTTCGAATCGCTCAGGTAACGTTTCTTTTGTTCATGACGAACTACATCTGGCTCGATTGTGACCCGGTACGACTGTGCCCTCTTTTTTGCGAACTTATTTTCATAAACAATGAGGCTAGGGACATGACGATGCTACAGCCATCCTCTTGGCGCTTCATTGCACCAACATACACCTTCTCGGTGTTTCAACAGTACGTACGGTGCCTGTACTAGTACATATCCTGCGCTGTCCCCCGCTAAGCAGTTCATTGATTCGTAAGGTTCACGGAAACACCTCAGCTGAGAATACCAAGCTCAACGCCGCCCGCTGCCTGCACGCGTTCGCAGCTCCACATCGCATCAAAGTGTACGGCGGCGCCGCAGCGCCACTCCTCCGGCCTGTACGGCACGACGCTGAGATCCACGGCCCCGGCGGGCTAGGGGGCGTGGAAGGGCTCCCGCCCGCAGACTCGGATCCGGTGCGCGCGCGCATCGACGACGACGGTGATCGTGATCGTGATCGTCCTCGTCGTCCTCGTCCGGCCGTCGAGGCCATCGCTGCCGCGATCGAGCAAACGTGGAACGCGGGGGCGGGCGTCAAGGTCACTGTCGTAGCGACGGGCCCTCTGACGAACATCGCACTCTTCGTGAGCGTTTACCCGCACCTCTTGGACGCGGTCGAACGGATCGTGTTCATGGGCGGAGGAATCGGCGTCGGGAATCGTTCCGCGGTTGCGGGTGGGTTCTTTTCAAAGTCGTTTGCTGCTTGCCGCTTTCCTGAAACTCTTTTCTTTGACTTGTGATGTGATGGTTGATACTATGTTTGTGACCGCCGCAGAATTCAACATCCTATGCGATCGTCTGTTCTTTCGTTCCTTTAGTCTCTGTCTGCCCCTTTCCTGATACTACTATCCGCAATGCCGTGGCAGCCGAGGCTGCTCAGATA
>Ga0209488_10001215_pt1 | contig 22112 bp, 17 predicted proteins | sample Rivendell_Oct201_8_FD_188349 | JGI IMG/M metagenome (GOLD analysis project Ga0209488, IMG submission 188349) | Vadose zone soil microbial communities from the Eel River Critical Zone Observatory, Northern California, USA -... | ecosystem: Environmental > Terrestrial > Soil > Vadose zone >...
CGTCCGGTATGTCGCCGTCGGTGACCTGGTCCTTGCGCTCCTTCATGTCCATCGGCATGACCGAGGTCATCGGCTCGACGCCCTCGACGTTCACCTCGGAGAGCTGTTCGACGAAAGCAAGGATTGCGTTGAGCTCGCCCTTGAGGTGCTCGACCTCGTCCTCCGCAACCGCGATGCGGGCGAGATGCGCGATACGGCGGACAGTAGCAGCGTCGACAGACATTGGTCAGCCCAACGGAGGGAAACAAGTGCAGCCTCTATATCAAAAGGGCCAATACCGCTCTGTCCCAAAATTGACAATTCGTACAAATTATATCACACCTGAACTGGCAGTGTCGGTGCGCACCATTACAACACCGACCGATGGGTCCAAGGCGACGACGCGAAAAGGCGACGACGCGAGCACGCGCTGCCTCTGTCGACCCCCCAAGAAAGATGATTTCGGCGATGCCGAAGCCCCACAGGGAGATCATGCATGCAGAAGACATTGAGACTGGAGACCACCGCCCCCTTCCAGGGTCTTGCGGAGCTCGTGGCCCATGACGAAGGCCTGTTCGCCAAGGAAGGCATCACGATCGAATGGATCGATCGCGAGAAAGGCGTCGACAAGAGCCCGCAGATGCACATCACCAGCCACAAGGAAGCGCCGCGCTTCGCCAGCCACGGCAGTCAGCTCGAGCAGGGCAAGGCCGACCTCTATAACGCCTGCGAGTGGGGCAACTATTCGCGCGTCGAAGGTACCAAGGTGCAAAGCCGCCAAATCGGCCGCCGCTCGATCGTGACTTACGCCGCGCTAGTCGTGCGCGCGGACTCGCCGGTGCAAACCCCGCAGCAGTTCGCCAACCGGCAGATCGGCGTGCCATTCTACAACGGCACACACTATCTCGCGATTCAAATGCTCGAAGGTTTCGTGCCGCGCGACCAGATCAAGCTTGGCCGCGTGCCAAACGGCTCGCCCTACCGCTTCAAGATGCTCATGGACGGCACCATCGACGCCACCACGCTGACCGAGCCCTATATCTCGCTCGCCGAAACGAAGGGGTGCCGGCTGGTGATCGCCGCCTTCCATCACGGCACGGAAGTCGCATCCGAGCGCGTCGACGCCGAGACCTACAGCGCCTTCAACCGCGCGGTGCGCGAGGCGGTGCGGCGCATCAACGCCAACAAGCGCGCCTACATGCACTACTTCATCGACTACTACAAAGACAAAGACCCGGAGATCGCCAAGCTGACCATCGACGACCTGCGCGAGAGCCGGCTCTACATGGTCGATCCAGCGCCCATCCCGGCCGACGAGCTGCAGCGCACCTACGATTGGATGAAGAGCTGGGATTTCCTCGAGACCGCGAGCTGTGCGACAGACCTGGTCGACATGAATGTGCAGCAGAAGGGCTACCAACAGGCGCCGCACGAGCCGCCTCCGTTGCAATAGCAGCATGGTCCGTTGCCTGACAGCGATGACGCTGGCGCTGATGAGCGCCAGCGCTCCCGCACGGGCGGACGCGATCTCCGATTTCTATCGCGGACGAACCGTCAACCTGGTCATCGGCTATCCGCCGGGCGGCGGCTACGATCTCTATGCCCGCACGCTCGCGCGCCACATCGGCCGCCACATTCCCGGCAATCCCTCGATTGTGGTGCAGAACATGCCGGGCGCCGGCTCGATCAAGGCGGCGAACTTCCTCTACACCATCGCTCCCAAGGACGGCTCGACCTTTGGCGGCTTCTCGCGCGGCGCGTTCCTCGATCCACTGCTTGGCCGTAGCGAGGGCACGCAGTTCGATGCGCCGAAGTTCGGCTGGCTCGGCAGCATCTCGAACGAAGTTGGTGTCTGCGCGTTCCGCACCGCTGCCGGCATCAAGTCCTGGTCCGACATGCGGACCAAGCCCTCCGTCATTGGCTCGACCGGCGCCGGCGCCGACTCCGACGTATTCCCGACCGTGCTGCGCAAGATGTTCAAGTTGCCCATGAAGGTCGTCGCCGGCTACGCCAGCGCCGCCGAGGTCGTGGTCGCGATCAAGCGCGGCGAGGTCGATGGACGCTGCGGCTGGTCGTGGTCGAGCCTGGTGAGCTGGAACCGCGACATGTACGAAGGAAAGCAGCTTGATGTCGTGCTGCAGCTCGCCGCGCAGAAGCTCGACGAGCTTGTGCACGTGCCGCTCATCACCGATGTCGCCGAGACCCCCGAGCAACGCACCGCGCTCCGCCTCATCGTCTCGCGGCAGACCATGGCACGGCCCTATGTGATGCCGCCGGGCGTGCCCGCCGAGCGCCTGCAAGCGCTGCGCGCCGCGTTCGATGCGACCATGAAGGACACTGGCTTTCTCGCCGATGCCACGCGGCAGGACCTCGAGGTGCGACCGATCTCCGGCGCCGACGCCGACGCGCTGATCCGGCAGGTCTATGCGACGCCGCCCGCAATCGTGAAGCTCGCGGTCGAGTATATGAAGGATTGACGGCAATCCTCTCTTCAACCTTACACGGTAGACATCCTCGCGCGGTGGTCCCCCAGTCGGAGGATGGAGCGCTGCGGCGCCCGTCATACTTCCAACATGGTACTCGCGTTCACCCGTCGCATATTGCGGTGCCCATGGATTGCGGATCGAGGCCCACGAGATCGCGAAATGAAATCGCAAAATGAGATCGGGCAATGAGATCGCGAAACTAGCGGGCCCGATTTGAGGATTCGATGCGCGTCGAGAACGATGTCCGTGTGATTGGGGTGTTCATTTCCTCCCCAGGGGACGTCGCGCCTGAGCGCGGACGAGCCCAGGCCGTGACCGCCAAGCTCAATCGCCAGTTCGAAGGGCTGGTTCGGTTTGAGACCGTGCTCTGGGAGGAGCGCTTCTACAAGGCCGACCAGACTTTCCAGTCGCAAATCCCCGCCTCCATCAGCTGCGACATCGTGGCGTCGATCTTCTGGACACGGATCGGCACCGAGCTCCCGGCAGGCTTCCCGCTGATGGCCAATGGCCGGCCTTACCCGTCGGGTACGGCCTATGAGCTCCTGAGCGCGATCGAGCACAGTAAGCGAAGCAGCGTGCCGGACGTCTATGTCTTTCGAAAGACGGCGGACGCTGCGCTTCCAACGACCGACATCGAGCGCCGCCGGCAGGCGCAGCTTCAGCTCGACGCGCTCGAAGGGTTCTGGGCCGAGTGGTTCAAGATCGAGACTGGCCAGTTCAAGGCAGCCTTTCAGAGCTTCGACACCACCGACGCATTCGAGCAGCAGCTCGAGCTCCTGCTGCGGCAATGGCTTGAGACCCACAGCCTCCTGGGCCCGCGGCTGAATTGGCCAAAGGAGAAAGGCTCGCCGTTTCCGGGCCTCGCCGCATTCGAGGCCGAGCAGGCTGCGGTGTTCTTCGGCCGCGACCGGGCGGTCGAGGAGGCGCGGCGGCGCCTCGTCAGCGCGTGCGACCGCGGCACGCCGTTCCTGCTGATCGTCGGTGCAAGCGGTGCAGGCAAATCCTCGCTCGCGCGCGCCGGCCTGATCCCGCGACTGACCACACCGGGCGTGGTGGCCTCGGTCGATCTCTGGCGCGCCGCGCGGATGAAGCCGGGTGAAGGCCAAGCCGGGCCGCTCGCGGCACTGGCGAGGGCTCTGGCCGAAGCTTTGCCTGAGCTGGCGCAAAGCGACTACCCGACGCCCGCCATGCTTGCCGACAACCTCAAACGCGGTGGACCGGCGGCAGCACACCCGATCGTGCGTGCGCTCGTGCGCGCCGCCGAGGAGGAAGAGCGCCGGCGCCACTCGGGTCGGCCCCTGCAGTCCGCGCTTGTGCTTCTGATCGACCAAAGCGAGGAGCTGTTCGCCCAAGGCGTCAGCGAGGTGGAGCGCTCAGCCTTCGCGGAGAGCCTCAAGCAGCTCGTCGACACCGGACGAGTGTGGTGCGTGCTGACGCTGCGCGCCGACCTCTATGAGCCGTTGCTGAAGGAGCCGGTGCTTAAGGCATTGAAGGAGGCTGGCGCAAGCCTCGATCTCGGTCCGCCGGGCGTGGCGGAGTTGGCCGAGATCGTCCGCGGACCCGCCGCCGCCGCAGGCCTCGCATTCGAGCTCGATGGCGAGCGCGGCCCGCTCGATCAGCGGCTGCTGACGGATGCCAAGACCGCCGACAGCCTGCCGCTGCTGCAATTCACGTTGCGAAAGCTCTACGAACAACGGGTGGACAGGGCGGCGACCGCGACGCTCACCCACGCGGCCTATGATGCGCTCGGCGGGCTCGAAGGCGCCATCGCAGCGGAAGCTGAGCGGGCGGTCGCGGCGCTGCTCGCCGAAAGCCTCTACGCCTTACCCCGACTGTTACGGCATCTCGCCGAGCCGGCGCGCGATGCCCTGACGCTGACATTGCGGGATGCGCCGCGCGAGCTCTCGGCCGAGGCTGCAGAAACCGCGTTGATCGACGCACTCCTGGGCGCACGCATTCTCATCGCGCGCACCGACGCCGCCGGACGTCCGACCGTGCGGCTGGCGCACGACGCCGTGCTGGCAAGCTGGCCGCGAGCAGCGGCCGCCGCGCAGGCAAGCCGTGACTTTTATAGGGTGCGCGCCGAAGTCGAGGACGCGCAGCGGCGCTGGGAGCAATATCGCCGTCCGAAGGACCGGCTGATTCAGGCGGGCGTCCCGCTCGCGGAAGCCGAGAAGCTCGTGGCCGACTTCGGTCGCGAGCTGCCCGCCCCGCTCACCGCCTACGTGACGGCCTCGCGCCATCAGGCGCGAAAGCGACAGCGGCTCGTGGCCGCAGCCGCGGGATTTTTTCTCGTGCTTGCAGTCGCTGCGACGGGTGCCGGTGTCGCTGCATTCCGCGCCCAGCAGCAAGCCGTCCTCGCCGAGCAGCACGCGCTCGCCGAGCGCGACAAAGCAACACAGAGTTTTGCTATCGCGAAGCGAACGGCGGAACGCGTGGTCTTTGAAATCGCGCAGGGGCTCCGCAACGTGCAGGGTCTTCGCGCCGAAACGGTACGCAAGATCCTCGAAACCGCACGGGCGGCATTCGATCAGCTCGCCAAGTCGGCGCCCGATGATCTCGACCTGCAGCGCAGCCTGTCGGTCATGCTGATCGAGTTCGGCGACACCTATCTCACTCTTGGCGATCTCCCGGCTGCGCTCAAGGCCTTTAACGACGCCCTCGCCATTCAGGAGCGCCTCGCCATCGCTGATCCAAACAATACGTTATGGCAGGGCGACCTGGCACTGTTGAACGCCCGGGTCGGGACCGTGTTGGTGGCGCAGGGCAAGCTCGACGATGGACTCAAGGCCTATCGCGACGCCCTCGCCGTCTGGGAGCGGCTCGCCCGCTCCGAACCCGGCAACACGCTGTGGCAGCGCAACCAGTCATTGTCATACAACAACATTGGCGGCGTGCTGGTGGCGCAAGGCAAGCTCGAGGACGCGCTCAAGGTATACCACGATGCCCTCGCCATCGCGGAGCGCCTCGCCCGCTCCGACCCTGGCAACACGTTGTGGCAGAGCGACTTGTCAGCCTCCTACAACAACGTCGGCGGTGTCCTGGTCTCGCAGGGCAAGCTCGAAGACGCGCTCAAGGCCTACCTCGATGCCCTCACCATCACGGAGCGCGTTGCCCGCTCCGATCCCAGCAACACACAGTGGCAACGCAGCCTGTCAGCGGCTTACATCAGGCTCGGCGATCTGCAAGTGGCACAAGGCAAGCTCGAGGAGGCACTCAAGGCTTTCCGCGATGCCCTCGCCATCGCAGAGCGCCTCACTCGCTCAGATCCCAGCAACATGCAGTGGCAGCGCGATTTGGAAGCGTCCTACAACAGGCTCGGTGATGTCCTGGTGGCACAGGGCAAGCTCGAGGATGCTCTCAAGCCTTACCGCGATGCCCTCGCCATAGCGGAGCGTCTCGCCCGCTCGGATCCCAGCAACACGGAATGGCAGCGCGACTTGTCCGTATCATACATCAAACTAGGCGACGTGCTGGTGGCGCAGGAAAAACTCGAGGACGCGCTCAAGGCCTACCGCGATGCCGTCGCCATCCTGGAGCTCCTCACCCGTACCGATCCCGGCAACACGCAATGGCAGCGCGATCTGTCAGCAATCTCCAACAAGCTCGGCGACGTCCTGGTGGCGCAGGGCAAGCTTGAGGATGCACTTAAGACATACCGCGATGCGCTGGCCATCGCGGAGAATCTTGCTCACTCCGATCCCACAAACACCGTTTGGCAACGCGACCTGTCATTGTCCTACAGTAGGGTCGGCGACGTGCTCATGAAGCAGGGCAAGCTTGAGGAGGCGCTCAAGGCTTATCGCGACGGCTTCGCGGTCCGAGAGCGCCTCGCGCTCTCCAATCCCAGAAATACGCAGTGGCAGCACGACCTGTCGGCGTCTTTCGACCTGATCGGCGAGGTGCTCGAGGCCCAGGGCATGCTCGAGGATGCGCTCAAGGCCTATCGCGACGGCCTCGCCATTCGAGAGCGCCTCGCGCTTTCTGATTCCAGCAACACGGAGTGGCAGCGCCACCTATCAGAGTCGCTCGACAAGATCGGCGGTGTATTGAAGGCCCAGGGCAAGCTCGAGGACGCGCTCAAGGCGTACCGCGACAGCCTTGTCATTGCGGAGCGCCTCACTCTCGCCAATCCCAGCAATACGGAGTGGCAGCACGACCTCTCGGTGGCCCACGAGAACGTCGGCGATGTGCTGGTGGCGCAGGGCAGCCTCGAGGACGCACTCAAGGCTTATGGCGACGCCCTCGCCGTCTGGGAGCGCCTGACTCGCTTCGATACCAGCAACGCGCACTGGCAGCAGGATATGGCCGAGAATCATACCAAGCGCGCCACCGTGCACGAAAAACGCAGCGACATCACGCAAGCATTGGCTGAGCTTCGCAAGGCCCGCCGCATCATGGCCGCGCTGGTCTCCGCCGCTCCCGGCAATGAGAAGTGGACGCGCGACCTTGCCGAGATTGATGAGAATATCGCACGGATCGCAGCAAAGGCGCGTGGTTGAGATCGACCTCCTGCCACCCGTGAAAGCCTTCGAGGCGTTGCGTGTCACTCCGCCCCGCCCATCCACCGCAGCAACGCGAGCGCCTCGACCGCTAATGTGCGCGTGAGCTCCGCAGCCGGCATCGCGCGACCGAGCGCCGCCGCCTGACCGGACCACATCGGTGTGAAGTCACCCGAGCCTTGGGCCTCGGCCTTGGCGCGCAGCGGCGCGAGTGCGCCTGCCGCAAGCGGAAACGCGGGCGCGATCTCGCTCACCGGCCCGATCTCGCGCATCACGCGGTTGACGAGGCCACGGGCCGGCCGGCCGGTCATCAGGTTCGTCACCGCAGTGCCATCGTCGCGCGCCTCGCGCAGCGCGGTACGGTGAGGCGCGCTGATCTTTGCTTCCGGCGTGAACAGGAAGGCCGTGCCGATCTGGACGGCAGCAGCGCCGAGCGCGAAGGCGGCCGCGATTCCACGCGCATCCGTGATGCCACCTGCCGCAATAACCGGCACCTTCACCGCATCAACCACCTGCGGCACCAGCGCAAAGGTCCCGACCTGCGCCGCGAGATCGTCGGAGAGGAACATGCCGCGATGGCCGCCCGCCTCGTAGCCCTGTGCCACGATGGCGTCGACGCCACGCGCTTCGAGCCAGCGCGCTTCGGCCACCGTCGTGGCAGAGGAAAGCACGGCGCATCCCGCGGCCTTCACGCGCGAGAGCAAGCCCTGCTCGGGCAGCCCGAAATGAAAGCTCGCCACGCCTGGCTTCGTCTCCTCCACCACGGCGCAGAAGGCCTCATTGAAGGGCTGCCGCATGCTGGTTGGCACCGGCGCGGCCGGATCAATGCCAAGCTCGCGATAATAGGGCGCAAGCCGCTCGCGCCAGCGCACCTCCCGTGCATTGTTCAGCTCAGGCGGCGTGTGGCAGAAGAAATTGAGATTGACCTTCGCCTGCGAGCAGGCGCGGAACGCCGTCACCTGCTCGCGCGCCTTGGCGGGGTCCAGCATAGCGCATGGCAATGATCCAAGCCCGCCAGCTTGCGCGACCGCGGCCGCAAGCTCGGAGTCCACGGCGCCCGCCATCGGGGCCAGCAGGATCGGGAGCTCAACCTGGAACAAATCGATCAGACGACGGTCGGGCCACATGACGTCTCCTCCAGCACGCGGCATGCACTCTGGCGCATTGCCGGCGCATCGTCCATTCGTGATCCGGAAATGCAGGCTTCGCTAAGCCGCGAAGGCCGGCCGGCTCTGGCGATAGCAACGGCACGCTCTATACTCACATGATGCTCACGTGATGCTGACTTGATGCTGACTTGATGCTGACTTGATGCTCACTTGGCGCCAACTGGATCGGAGCCTGCCCATGCCTTCCCTGTTGTGGCTTGTCACTGCCTGCCTGTGCGCGTCCGGCTTCGCCGCTCCCTCGCACGCGCAGGACTGGCCCGCAAAGCCTGTGAAGATCGTGGTGCCGTTCGCGGCCGGCGGCAGCTCGGACCAATTGGCGCGGCTGCTAGCGCCGGAGCTAAGCGCCACCTTCAAGCAGCAGTTTTTCATCGAGAACCGCGCTGGCAGCGCAGGCGCCCTCGGCTCCGCGCAGGTCGCGCGCGCCGAGCCCGACGGCTACACCTTCGTCAACGCCGGCTCCGGCCCGCACCTGACCGGCCCCGCGATCAACCCCAACATCGGCTATGATCCACTGAAGGACTTCACCCATGTCGCGATGGAAGCAGCCGACAGCTTCGTGTTCGTCGCAGGCAGCGCGCTGGGCGTGAAGTCGATTGCCGAGCTGGTGACATTGGCGCGCACGAAGCCGTTGACGTCGGCGTCACCCGGCCCCGGCTCTCTCGGCCAGCTCATTCTCGAGCGTTTCAAGCGCCGTGCCGGCGTCAACATCCAGCATGTGCCGGCGCCCAATTCCGGCATGAACGAAGTGTTGGGTAACCACATCTCGCTGACGCTGACGACACTGCTGACCGCCGGCGAGATGATCCGCTCCGGCAAGGTCGTGCCGCTCGCCGTCACCAGCGCGCAGCGCCACCCGGCCTATCCGGACATTCCGACTTTTGCCGAGCAGGGCTTTCCCGATACCCTCGGCGACACTTGGTTCTGGCTCGCCGGCCCGAAGAACCTGTCCGCCGACATCGTGGGCAAGCTCAATGCCGAGATTCGGCGCATCAACAAGACCGCGAAGATGCGCGCGCATTTCGACAAGCTCGCGCTCTCGACCCTCGACCTTGATCCGGCAGCGGTCGCGAAATTCGTCGCCGACGAATATGCCTTCTGGGCACCGCTCGCCAGGGAAGCCGGGCTCGCAGTGCAATGACGCCGCGCGACGGGAGAACATCCATGCCCGTGTTCATGCATTCGATCTGCCGTTTTGCGTTCACCCTATGCGTGCTCGCAGCGCTGCACGAGACTGCGTTCGCGCAGGGCTTCCCGGCCCGAACAATCCGTATCGTGGTTCCCTTCCCCGCCGGCGGCCCGACCGACATCCTGTCGCGGATCGTTGCGCAGAAGATGAGCGAGGACTTCGGTCAGCCAGTCGTGGTCGAGAACCGGCCCGGCGCCGACACCGCGCTTGGCGCCGTGCAGGTGGCCAGGGCCGCACCCGACGGCTACACGCTGCTCGCCGCCATGGACAACACGCTGGTGATGAACCCTGCGACCAAGACGAGCCTGCCCTACGACCCGTTCAAGGATTTCGCGGCCATTTCGCTCGGCGCCAAGAACACCTCGCTCTTAACAGTGCGCGCCGACGATGGTCCGAAGTCGATCGGAGAGCTGATCGCGCTCGGCAAGGCGAAAAACGGCACCATGAACTATGGCGCCGGCATTATCACGACGCGGCTGGCGGGCTATATGTTCAACCGCGAGGCCGGCATCAAGGTGCAGCTCATTCCCTACAAGGGAAGCGCCGAGGTGGTGCAGGGGCTGCTCACGGGTGCGGTCGACTACATCGTGGACGGCACCGCCTCGAGCCTGCCGCTGATCACGTCAGGCAAGCTGCGCCCGCTCGCGAAGCTCAACAGCCGCCCACTGCCGCAACTGCCCGACATTCCACCGCTGTCGGTGGCCGCCGGCATGCCGGCGCTCGACGACATGTCGAGCTGGATCGCGTTCATGGCACCCGCCGGCACGCCGCGCGCGATCATCGACAAGCTGCAGGCCGAGATTGTGCGCATCTACGCCGACCCGGCCACCGCCGACAAGCTTGAGAAATCCGGCATCAATGCGGTATCGAGCACGCCCGAGGAGCTCGACACCTTCTTTCGCCGCGAGGCCGTGCGGTGGGAAAAGGCGTTCAAGGACAGCGGAATTAAGCTAGACTGACAGCCTGCATCGATCCTTCCCACCCATCACCTGCCGCCCCCGCGTGAGCCCGCAAGGAGTAGCCATGTCGAAGCCGAAAGTCCTGATCTTTGCCCCGCGCGAGGAGCCGCCGGAGACCATCACGGCGCTCGAAGGGCTCGGCTGCGAGGTCGTCGTCGGCAACCGCGACTGGCAATTGCCGCGCACACATTATGAGGACGACGTGGTGGAAGCCGCGCGCGACGCGGTCGCGCTGATGGGCACCTCGATGCGGCATACCCCGATCAGCCGCCGCATCATGCAAGCCTCGCAGCGGCTGCGCGTGGTCGCGAAATACACCGTCGGCGTCGACGACATCGATACCGACGCGGCGACCGAGCTCGGCATCATGGTGTGCCACGCGCCTACCGAATCGAACTGCTTCGGCGTCGCCGAGACCACCGTCACCATGATGCTGGCGCTGCTCAAGAAGCTGCGCGAGCGCGACGCCGATGTGCGTGCCGGCAAATGGCGCACGCTCGACAACTACGCCTATTATGTCGGCAGCCGCGCCTCCGACGGCTTTCCCGGCCAAACGATCGGCCTCGTCGGCTTCGGCCGCATCGGCACGCGGGTGGCGCAGCTGATGACGCCCTGGCGCGCCCGTCTCATCGCCTACGATCCTTATGTGCAGCCGGCAACTTTCCTGGCGCACGGCGTGCGGCAGGTTGACTACGAGACGCTGCTGCGCGAGTCCGACGTTGTGTCGTTCCACGTCGTGCTCACCAAGGAGACCCGCTACATGTTTGGCGACAAGCAGCTCGCGCTGATGAAGCCGAACGCGATCGTCATCAACACCGCGCGTGGCAAGGTCCTGGACGAGAAGGCGCTTGCCAAGGCGATCGACGAAGGCCGCGTTCGCGGCGCCGCCATCGACGCCTTCGAGGAGGAGCCGCTGTCGATGGATTCTCCTTTGCGCAAGCTCGGCGACCGGGTGCTGCTGTCGCCGCACTCGGCGTCCTATACGGAAGGCGGCGAGCTGCGCCAGGGTGTCGACTGGGCGACGCGCTCGGTCATCACCGCGCTCAAGGGCGGCATCCCGGACAATGTCTACAACAAGGACGTGCTGCCGCGCTGGCGCGAGCGCTTCGGCGGCGCCAGCGTGAGCGAGCGCTAGCTGCGGAACTCGCATCTTACTGGTCGCCTCGGGAACTCTCAAAGGCCCTGCATCGTTCTTATCTTGCACGAGCAGGAGGGTTCCATGCGCAAGCCTTTGTCAATCGGAGCAATAGCATTTGCATTGCTCATAAGCAGTGCAGCAGTTGCAATTGCGGCAGCGGATTCGGAATCCATCCAGACCCGAAATCTTCAACTCGCGCAGGTTCCGGGCGATCCGCCTGTCATCACCAAGCGAACTGTGAACCTGAACGAAGAGGACCGTCACACGATCCGCGAGATCGTTCTCAAAGACCGGAAGGTCCAAAAGGCCCCCGAAAGTACCAAGGTGGCGATCGGCGAAGCCGTGCCGCAGGGCGTGAATCTGCAACCTATGCCGGACGATGTGACACGCAAGGTCCCGCAGATCAAGAACAACACCTTTTTTGTCAAGGGCGATGAAATCGTCATTGTGGAGCCTAAGGACAACACCGTTGCGGAAATCGTCAAGTGATCGATTCATAAGCATCGTACATTGAAGCCCGCCTCACCCCTCGGGTGAAGCGGGCTCATCAGCATCTAAGCCCAACCAGCTGCGCAACTCACTTCGGACGAACGTCCGACTTTCCGCCGGGAGTGCCAGGCGGTGGAATGACCCGCATCGTGCCTGCATCGGGCGCTGGCGTTCGGATCTCCGGATCGAGATTTGGAGGGCAGATGACCCCATCGGTGCGCGCCAGCTTATCGCCCGGCGTATCAAGCTTGTCGCTCGGCCTGTCGCCTCTCCCTGTTGTGCCAGGCGGCTGACCGTGGGGTCCAGGCTCCAGGCGCTCACCCGGCGTACACGCCTTGGGATCAGGTTGCTGTGGGGTCTGAGGCGGCGACTGTGCCGACGCAGCCATGACCCCGCACATCAAGCACAAAAAGGCCGCAAACTGAATGTGTCTCGACATGACGATCCTCCTACTGCTTACGAGAACAACAAGTTCCGACCCCGATGCGTTCCGCCCTCTGTCGGCAGGACATTTGTCTCAGTGGCCGCGGACACGTAAACTTGCACAATGAAAACGAACCCGATCCACATCATCGGCGGCGGGCTCGCCGGCTGCGAGGCAGCGTGGCAGATCGCAGCACATGGCGTGCGCGTCATTCTGCACGAGATGCGCCCGCAGCGCGCGACCGCCGCTCACAAGACCGAGAGCCTCGCCGAGCTCGTCTGCTCGAACTCGTTCCGCTCCGATGACCATGAGCACAATGCGGTCGGGTTGCTGCATGAGGAGATGCGCCGGCTCAACTCGCTGATCGTGCGCGCGGCGGATGCCAATCAGGTGCCGGCCGGCGGTGCGCTCGCGGTCGATCGCGATGGCTTTGCGGCTGCAGTCACCGAGGCGATCAGCGCCCACCCACTGATCGAGGTGCGACGACAGGAGATCGCGGCCCTGCCGCCTGACGATTGGAACAGCGTCATTGTGGCAACCGGCCCCCTCACCTCACCAGCCTTGGCGGAGGCGATCTCAACGCTCACGGGCGAGGACGCGCTCGCCTTCTTCGACGCCATTGCGCCGATCGTGCATCGCGACTCGATCGATATGACAGTCGCCTGGTTCCAGTCGCGCTACGACAAGGCTGGTCCCGGCGGCTCCGGGGTCGACTACATCAACTGTCCGCTGACGCGCGAGCAATATGAGGCTTTCGTCGATGCGCTAGTCGCGGGCGACAAGACCACGTTTCACGAATGGGAGGGCACGCCCTATTTCGACGGCTGTCTGCCGATCGAGGTGATGGCCGAGCGCGGGCGCGAGACGCTGCGCCACGGGCCCATGAAACCGTTCGGGCTGACCAACCCGCATCCCGGCACATCGAAAGCTTATGCCGTGGTGCAGCTGCGGCAGGACAACAAGCTGGGCAGCTTGTTCAACATGGTCGGCTTCCAGACCAAGCTCAAGCATGGCGAGCAGACGCGCATCTTCCGCAGCATCCCGGGATTGGAGCGAGCCGAGTTCGCGCGGCTCGGCGGGCTGCATCGCAACACGTTCCTCCATTCGCCGAAGCTTCTCGATGCCACGCTGCGGCTCAAGGCGATGCCGCGGCTGCGTTTTGCAGGCCAGATCACCGGCTGCGAGGGCTATGTGGAGTCGGCTGCGGTCGGACTCATGGCTGGACGTTTCGCGGCTGCAGAGCGACAGGGGGAGATGCTGGCGCCGCCGCCGCCGACCACCGCACACGGAGCGCTGCTCAATCACATCACCGGCGGCCACATCGAGACGATCGATTCCGGTCCGCGCTCCTATCAGCCGATGAACGTCAACTTCGGATTATTTCCGCCGTTCGACCGCGCACTGCCGCTCGATGAGAATGGCAAGCGGCCACGCGGACCGGCCAAGGCGCTGGCCAGGAAGCGCGCGCTCTGCCACCGCGCGCTCGACGACCTCATGCAGTGGATCGGCGCGGTGCGAATGGCGGCGGAATAGCGATCTCAACGGATCGCCGGCGGGCGGCCCGAACGCCCGGCGCGCCAAATCGCCCATTGCCGGCGCCAGCGTGGCACCTCGATCTCGGCGAATGGCGCGCTGGCGTTACGGCGGAGCGCGCGCAGGTCGAGCGGCACTGTCGCAACCGGCAGCCAGGCCGCAATCGCGTCCTGCCCCTCCCGCTCGATCAGCACGCGCGCCTCCTCGTAGTGGCGGATGGCCAAGTCGCGCAGATTGCCGAGCAGCGCGATGATCTGCACGGTCGTCCGTCCAGCCAGGATGTCCTGCGGCAACACCGAATTCTGGATCATCATATCGGCCGGCGCCGTGACGTGGCCGCGCACCGCGTCGCTCGCGAAGTTGCGCAACAGGCTGACGATGCCCACGCTGATGCCGGCTGGTCCCGCAAAATCCAAGGCGGCGGCGCCCATCACGCGCGCGGCAAGCTCGATCAGGCTCGATGAGGTGCCGCGGGCGTAGCGCTCGAGCTCGTCAACGCTGCCGAACAGCTCGCGGCCGAGATGCGCCCGCCGCGTCTCGATCACTTGGTCGAACAGCCGGCGCGGAAGGCGATATTGATCGATCACCTCGGCGAGCGCATTGGCCACCGGGTGCCCGCGCGTCTCTTCGGGCCGCTGCTCGTAGATCGCCTCGCTCCACCACTGCAGCCGCACCTCACCGGCCACCGGCTCGGTCACCAGGTCGGGGATGCGCGCGAGCTCGATATGAAAGGCATAAAGCGCAAAGAGCGCACCGCGGTGCTCGGCCGGCGCGAACAGCGCAGACAGATAGCGATCCTTGTCGGCTGAGCGAACCAGCGCTTCGCAGTGGTCGAAGATCTCATGCATGGATGGCCGCACACCATGCATGATGCGGAGCGGATGGCGCCGCGCCGGCCACCGAGGTCACACCTTCACGGCTTCGGCGGCCTCTTCAACGGCGGCACGGGTGGTCCCAACGCCGAGATAGATCAGAATCGGCGCCGCGATGAAAACCGAGGTGTATGTGCCGACCAGCACCACGCCGAAGATCATGGTCGACACGAAGCTGTGGATCGCGTGCCCGCCAAAGAGCAGCAGCGCGAGCAGCGACAGCGTCACGGTCAAGTGGGTGATGATCGAGCGCGAGAGCGTCGAGTTGACCGAGATGTTGAGCAGGTCCGGCATCGGCATGCGTTTGTAGCGGCGCAGCATCTCGCGAATGCGGTCGTAGATGACCACGGTGTCATTGAGCGAGTAGCCGAGAATAGTGAGCAGCGCCGCGATGCTGGATAGGTCGAAGTCGATCTGCATCAGCGACATGTAGCCCACAGTGAGCACCAGATCGTGCACGTTGGCGATCATAGCGCCGAGCGCGAATTGCCATTCGAACCGGAACCAGAGATAGACCAAAATCGAGAGAATCGCGGCCATCAGGCCGATTGTGCTGGTGGCGAGCATTTCGGTCGAGATGCGTGGCCCCACCACCTCCTCGCGCTCGACCACCGTCTCCTCGCCCAGCGTCGCCTTGACTTTCGCCGAGGCGGCTCCCTGCGCGGTCTCGCCACCTGGCTGTTGCGGAATACGGATCAGTACCCGGTCAGACGTGCCGAACTCTTGCAGCTGAATGTCGCCCAATGCGAGTGCCCCCAAGGTCGAGCGCATCTTGGCGAGGTCAGCCGGTTGGCCCGACTGGGTCTTGACCTCCAGCAGCGTGCCACCGACGAAGTCGATACCGAAGTGCAGGCCGACGAAGAAGTAGAGACAGATGGCCAGGATCGAGAGGACCGCCGAAGCCGGAAAGCTGACGCGCCGGAAGCGCATGAAATCGAACTTGGTATCGTCGGGGACGATACGCAGCATCGGGATGGAGGAATGCAAGCGCACGGGACCGGCCTCAAGAAATCGCGAGCTGTTGCGGGCGCACCCACCGGACCCACCAGGCGACCATCAGCCTTGTGAGGGTGAATGCGGTGAAGACTGTCGTGATGATCCCGATGCCGAGCGTCACCGCGAGACCGCGGACCGGACCGGTGCCGATGAAGAACAGCACGGCGGCCGCGATGAAGGTCGTGATGTTGGAATCGAGAATGGTCGCCAGCGCCCGCGTGAACCCCGCGTCGATCGCCGTGATCGGGCTGCGGCCGGTGCGCACCGTGAGCAGGATGCCTAACGCCTTCCAGCGCGATATGTACATCATGAGCGCCCCCCGCCCATCTATGAGATCGCGAGCTTTTGCGGGCGCACCCACCGGACCCACCAGGCAACCATGAGCCTCGTGAGGGTGAATGCAGTGAAGACGGTCGTGATGATGCCGACGCCGAGCGTCACCGCAAAGCCACGAACCGGGCCGGTGCCGATGAAGAACAGCACGGCGGCCGCGATAAAGGTCGTGATGTTGGAGTCGAGGATGGTCGCGAGCGCCCGAGTGAAGCCCGCGTCGATCGCTGTGATCGGGGTGCGTCCGGTGCGGACCTCTTCGCGGATGCGCTCATAGATGAGCACGTTGCTGTCGACTGCGATGCCGATGGTCAGCACGATGCCGATGATGCCCGGCAAGGTGAGCGTCGCGTTGAGCAGCGACAGCACACCGAAGATCATGGAGACGTTGATCGCGACCGCGACGCTCGCGAACACACCAAACAGCCCGTAGACGACAACCATAAATACGACCACGAGCACGGCGCCGTAGTAGGAGGCTTCCTTGCCCTTGCTGATCGAATCCTGACCGAGGCCGGCGCCGACCACTCTCTGCTCGATGATGGTCAATGGCGCCGGCAACGCGCCCGCGCGCAGCAGGATTGCGAGGTCATTCGCCGACTCGACCGTGAAGCTGCCCGAGATCTGGCCCGAGCCCTGCAGGATCGGCTCACGGATCTGCGGCGCGGTGATCACCTCGTTGTCGAGAACGGCGGCAAAGCGCTTGCTGACGTTCTCGGCAGTCGCCGTTGCAAACTTGCGCGCGCCTTGGGAGTTGAAACGGAAGTTGACCACCGGCTCGCTGGAGCGCGGATCGAAGCCCGGTTGCGCATCGGTGAGATCGGCGCCCGAGACGAGGACCCGCTTTTCGATCAGGTAAGGCGACCGCCCTTCGCGGCTGGGGCCGTAAAGAATTTCCGATTCCGGCGGCGCCCGGCCCTGCAGCGCCTGCTCGGGAGTCATGGTCTCGTCAACCATGCGGAAGTCGAGCTTGGCGGTCTTGCCGACAAGGTCGATGAGGCGCTTGGGATCGCCAAGACCTGGCACCTGAACGAGGATGCGGTCGGTGCCTTGGCGCTGAATCAGCGGCTCGACCAGGCCGAGTTCATTGATGCGCCGTTCGATGATCTGGACAGCCTGATCGACCGCCTGACGCACGCGCTCGACGATCGCGGGCTCGGTCATGGTGATCTGGATGCGACCGCCACCCTGGTTGGAAATCTCAAGCGTGCGCTGGCCAGCTCCACCCAGGATGCCGCCGAGCGGCTGCGAGAGCTCGCGTACCTTGGTGAGCGCGTTCTGAAGGTCGCTCTCGCGAACCACCACCTCGACACTGGTGCCGCGCACCACGGGGGCGCTGGAAAGCCCGACGCGGGCCTCGCGCAGTACCCGCCGCACGTCGTCGCGCAGCTGCTCGAGCTTCTCTTTGCGCACCGCACCGGTATCGATCTCGAGCAAAAGATGCGAGCCGCCCTGCAGATCAAGGCCCAGCACGACGTGCCGCTGCGCCCATTTTGGCCAAGCTTGCACGGTCTTGTCCGGAAAGAAATTCGGCACAGCGAGCATGCACACGAACAATGCCGTGAGCAGGATGCCCAACGCCTTCCAGCGTGAGATGTACATCATGAGCGGAGACCGTCCCGGTTCGTGCCTCGCTGAGGCCTTCTATGAAACCCCTCAAAACCCCTTTAGCCTTTCGAGCTGTCGTCCTTGACCGGCTCACCCTTGGCGCGCACGCCCGTGATCATCGAGCGGACCTGGCGCACGCGCACGCCATCGGCAATCTCAACCTCGATCTGCTCCTCATCGACCACCTTGGTGACCTTGCCGACCAGCCCACCGGACGTAACCACGGTATCGCCGCGGCGCAAGTTCTTCACCAGCTCCTGGTGCTCCTTCATCTTCTTCTGCTGGGGCCGCAGGATCAGGAAATACATCAGGGCAATGATGGGGATCATCACCACCAGCGGCGAGGACAATAGGCTATCGCCGAGCGGGCTGGCCTGCGCATAAGCGGGCGTCACGAACATCGTCATTCCTCTGGGGTAAGTGTCGGAAGGTACCGGCGTTTTTCCGTTGCCGCTCGATCGCCGGTTGGCGCGGACTATACCGGGCACCGGCCCAATTGCAACGCTGGTTCAGACACGTAGCGGGCGTGGTTCCACCGCCTATCGGGTCACGCTTGCAGCGTTGCCGTCGCCCCGGTAAGTGTGCACTGCAACGGTCTCGCCATGCCCAAGCACCCCCCACAAAAGCCCCCCGCCAAAGGCAAAACGCCGCAGCAGCACGGTGTCATGGACGGTGCAAAGGATAGCGTCATGGATGGCCCTGCTCTGATGGCCCGCATCGCGGATGCGCTGGAGCGCCTGGCGCCGGCTCCGTCTGCCGAGCCCGACTTTGGGGCGGCCGAAGCCTTCACCTGGCACCCGGTCGGCCGGCGAGTGGTGGCAGTGCCGCGGGTGAGCCGGGTCGGCATGGGGCTGCTCAAAGGCATCGACCGGGTCCGCGACCTCTTGGTCGACAACACCGAGCGCTTTGCGCGCGGGCTGCCAGCGAACAATGCGCTCCTGTGGGGCGCACGCGGCATGGGCAAGTCGTCCCTGGTCAAGGCCGTGCATGCTGCAGTCAACGCCAGCCACGGCAAGGGCGCGCTCAAGCTCGTCGAGATCCATCGTGAGGATGTCGAGAGCTTGCCTGATCTGATGACGCTGATGCGCGTCGCGCCCTACCGTTTCATCCTGTTCTGCGACGACCTCTCGTTCGAGGCGCAGGACACGAGCTACAAATCACTCAAGGCGGTACTTGAGGGCGGCATCGAAGGCCGTCCCGACAATGTCGTGTTCTATGCCACATCGAACCGGCGCCACCTGATGGCGCGCGACATGATGGAGAACGAGCGCGCGACCGCGATCAATCCTGGCGAGGTGGTCGAGGAGAAAGTGTCGTTGTCCGATCGCTTCGGACTCTGGCTTGGCTTCCATCGCTGCAGCCAGGACGAATACCTCGCCATGGTGACGGGCTATGTCAGCCACTACCGGATTCCGTTGAGCGGCGAAGACCTGGAGCGCGAAGCGCTCGAGTGGGCGACCACGCGCGGCGCGCGCTCCGGCCGTGTGGCGTGGCAATACGTGCAGGATCTCGCCGGCCGGCTCGGTGTGAAGCTGATCGAGCGGTGAGCGCCCTCGACGCGGCTATGGAGTCCATAGCGCGCGAGCGGGCGCAGCCGGCGCAAAGGATCTCCCCCGATTTTACCATTCGGGGTGGGTCCACCAAATAGTGGACCCCTCAAAGACTGCAACAATGCAATAATTCCGGGCGTATTTCTGCTTCGACAGTGCAGTCCGGAATGCTCCTGCTTTGAGAGCGATGCCAATGTCAGACGCTGAGCAACTGTCCGCGCTGATCGGCGAGATCTACGACGCGGCGCTCGACCCGGCGCTGTGGCCGCAAGTGCTCCCGAAGTCCGCGCAGTTCGTCGGTGGCCACGCAGCGGCACTCTTTTACAAGAATGCTGCCAGCAAGAGTGGCGACGTTGCGTACGACTGCGGCATCGACCCGTACTATCGCCAGCTCTACTTCGACAAATATATAAAACTCGACCCACTCACGGTCGGTCACTTCTTCGCCGAGGTCGAGCAGCCAGTCGCCGTCGCTGACATCATGTCTTATGACGAATTTCTCGAAACGCGCGCCTATCAGGAATGGGGGCGGCCGCAGGGCCTGGTGGATGTTCTGAATGTTGCGCTCGACAAAACGGCGACGAGCGCCGCCATGTACTGTGTTTTCCGGCACGCGCGGGATGGTCGGGTTGACGACCAGATGCGCCGGCGCATGCGGCTCATCGTTCCGCACATGCGCCGCGCGGTGCTCATCGGCAACGTGATCGATCTCAAGACCGCCGAAGCCGACGGCTTCGCCGACACCATCGACGGCATCAGCGCCGGCATGTTCATGGTCGATGCGAGCGCACGGATCGTCCATGCCAATGCGAGCGGCCATGCCATGCTGGCCCAAGGCTCGCCTTTGCGTGCAGTGGGCGGCAAGCTCGCTCCCAACGATGCGAGCGCAGAGCAGGGGCTGGACGAAGTCTACGCCATGGCCGAACGCGGCGATGCGGCCGTGGGGGTCAAGGGCATCGCAATTCCGTTGATGGCGCTCGACGGCGAACGCTATGTGGCCCACGTGCTGCCGCTGACGTCAGGTGCGCGCCGCCGGGCGGGCGGCACCTACGCGGCCACCGCCGCCGTGTTCGTGCACAAGGCGGCACTGGACGCCCCTTCCCCTCAGGAGGTCATCGGCAAGCTTTACAAGCTGACACCGACCGAGCTGCGCGTGCTGCTCGCTGTAGTAGAGGTTGGCGGCGCGTCCGAGGTCGCGGAGGCACTGGGCATTGCCGAGTCCACCGTCAGGACCCATCTGCTCCGGCTGTTCGCGAAGACCGGCGCCAAGCGCCAGGCCGACCTCGTCAAGCTGGTGGCGAGCTACACCAATCCACTCGTCAGGTGATTCAAACCGCTCCCATGTCAGAAGCTGAGCAACTGTCCTCGCTGATTGGTAACATCTACGACGCGGCGCTCGACCCCGCGCTGTGGCCGGATGTGCTCGCGGAGTCCGCCAGGTTCGTCGGCGGCCCCTCGGCGGGACTTTTCTTCAAGGACGCAACCAGGAAAAGCGGGAACCTCTATTACGACGCCGGCGGTATCGCGCCGCACTACAGGCAGCGCTATTTCGACACATACGTGAAACTCGATCCCTCCACGACCAGCCATGTCCTCGCCGAGATCGGCGAGCCGATGGCCACCGCGGATATCATGCCCTACGACGAGTTCCTGGAAACCCGTTTCTACAAAGAATGGGCACGGCCGCAGCAGCTCGTCGACTTCGTGAGCGCTGTGCTGGAGAAAACAGCGACGAGCGCCGCTTTATTTGGGGTCTTTCGGCACGAGCGGGATGGACCGGCTGACGAGGAGATGCGCCGGCGCATGCGGCTGATCATCCCGCATATTCGTCGCGCGGCGCTGATCGGCCGGGTGATCGACCTCAAGACCGCTGAAGCTGACAGTCTCGCCGACACCGTCGACGGCATCAGCGCCGGGATGTTCATGGTCGATGCAAGCACGCGCATCGTCCACGCCAATGTGAACGGCCATGCCATGCTGGCCCAAGGTTCGCTCTTGCGTGCAGTGGGCGGCAAGCTCGCTCCCAACGATGCGAGCGCAGAGCAGGGGCTGAACGAAGTCTGCGCCATGGCCGACGGCGGCGATGCGGCCGTGGGAGTCAATGGCATCTCAATACCGCTGATGGCGCGCGACGGCGAGCGCTACCTGGCCCACGTGCTGCCGCTGACGTCAGGTGCGCGCCGCCGGGCCGGCGCCACCTACGCGGCCGCCGCCGCCGTGTTCGTGCACAAGGCAGCGCTGGAATCGCCCTCACCGCTCGAGGTCATCGGCAAACTTTACAAGCTGACACCGACCGAGCTGCGCGTGCTGCTCGCTGTAGTAGAGGTTGGCGGCGTGCCCGAGGTCGCCGAGGCGCTGGGCATCGCCGAGTCCACCGTGAGGACGCATCTGCTCCGGCTGTTCGCGAAGACCGGCGCCAAGCGCCAAGCCGACCTCGTCAAGCTGATGGCCAGCTATACCAATCCACTCATCGGCTGAGGCAAGCCCGTTGGTGCGACGCGGCCGGTATCGGCGTTGTGGCGTCGCCCGCAGGAAAAGAGGCCCGGGATGGCGCATCCCGGGGCTCATCTTGACGCTCGATTGGAGGTGAGTGGCTTCGCCTCCCAACCGATCAGTACTTCCCTGCCCCAATCGAATGCGCCCGCCAGCATCGCGGCCGCGATCAGAACGCGACGCGCATCCCGCCCTTGGCGGTGCCGGTGCGGCTCTTGTCGGACATCAGCGTGCCCTCGAGCGCGCCGAACACCGAGACCCGCCCGCTTACTGTCAGGTCGAAGCCCGCGCCCGCCACCGCGCCGGTCGCGCTGTCCTTGCCGGGTGTCGCGAAGTTGAAGCTCTGCCCGATCAGCGTCGTGTTCACGGTGGTGTCGCCGACGCGCTGCAGCGAAATC
>Ga0209488_10001216_pt1 | contig 22099 bp, 13 predicted proteins | sample Rivendell_Oct201_8_FD_188349 | JGI IMG/M metagenome (GOLD analysis project Ga0209488, IMG submission 188349) | Vadose zone soil microbial communities from the Eel River Critical Zone Observatory, Northern California, USA -... | ecosystem: Environmental > Terrestrial > Soil > Vadose zone >...
GGCGGCCTCACCGCTGCCAATGGTGCCACCGTCGACCTCGAGCAGGCGCGGCTCGAGCTCGGCAGCGGCACGCTGCAGATGCGCAAGCTGGCGATCGCCGACGCCAAGGCACTCGGCCAGGATCTGTTCGCCGCCGACGACCTGACGGCGACGATCGACACCAAGGAACTGCTGAAGAAGCGGCTGGTGATCGACGAGCTGCGTTCGAACAGCGCGCGCACCGGCTCGGCGCGCGCGACCCCGGGCGTGCTGGTGCCGGTGCCGCCGCCGCCGCCCGAGCCGCCACCTGCGGCCGGCAGCATGACGATCGACGACTACCTCAAGGACATCGAGCTGTGGAAGGCGCGCCTTCAGCAGGCGCGCGACTGGATGCAGAAGCTCTGCGGCGGCGACAAGAAGCCAGCCGCCCAGCGCACGCCGGCCGAGATCAAGCAGGAAGTCGAACGCCAGATGCAGGAAGTCGGCATGGCCCGCACGATCGCCATGCATCTGCTCGAAGGTGCGCCGAGCCTGTTGATCAAGAAGCTCGACTTCGAAGGCGTCGGCATCACGATCGACGGCGGCCAGGAGCAGCTCGATCTGCGCGGCCGCAACCTGTCGACCGCGCCGTCGCTCGTGGCCGATGCCGCATCGTTCGGCGTCACCTCCAAGTCCGACAAGCTCAAGTTCCTGCTCGCCGGACCTGGCGCGGGCGACGGGCACCTCGGCCTCGAGTTCGCCTACAACCGCCTGCCGGTCGACAAGGTGTTCGGCCAGCTCAAACTCTCCGGCGCCGCGCCGGTGCGCGGCGGCACGATGAACCTCACCAGCAAGGGCGCGTTCACCAGCACGCCCGGTGCGCCGATGACGATGGAGCTGCCGCTGCAGGTCATGCTCAAGGACACCACCTTCGCGCTCGCCGGCAGCAAGGAGACCAAGGTCGAGCAGTTGCTGCTGCCGATCGGCGTGCGCGGCGCCGTCACCCGGCCCGTGATCGCGCTCGACGACAAGGTGCTGACCGACGCGCTGGTGCAGGCCGGCAAGGCCGAGCTCGCCAACTTCGTCAAGGGCCAGGCCGGCAAGCTGCTCGGCGGTGCTTTGCCCGAAGGCCTGATCGACCCGACCAAGTCACCGCAGCAACTGCTCGACGACGCCAAGCTGAAGGCCGAGGACGCGGCGAAGAAGGCGGCGGCCGACGCCGCGAAGAAGGCCGCCGAAGACGCGGCGACCAAGGGACTCAAGGGTCTGTTGCAGGGCAAGAAGGACGATCCGCCGAAGAAGCAGTGAACCCGACGAAGCCGCCCATGCTCTACTACAGGAACGGCATCGAGGCGCGGGTTGGCGATCGGGTCGATTACCACGGGGAGCCATCCGAGGTGGAGGATGTGGTCGACACCGACGAGAAGCGCGTGGAGTGGCGTGCTGACTACCTCGGGCTTCTGCTCACGAACCGCACGTTCGGTCGTGTCTACGTCAAGTGTGGAGACGTTGAGTTCGTATCGAGGCGCCTGGAATGATCAGGTCCTTCAGCTGCAGCAGCCGACACGGGTCAAGCCTCCCGCAGCTGAACGGCAGAGAATGGTGCAGTAATACTGTCAGCGCGGCCGCCGCAGCACGGCGGCGAAGAAGCCGTCGGTGCCGTGCACGTGCGGCAGCAGCTGCAGGTAGGTGCCGCTCGGATCGGTGATCGGCGCCGCCACCGCACCACCGAGGATCTCGGCCACGCGCACGAGCTCGAGTTCCGGCCGGCGCGCGCGCAACGCCGCGACCTGGGCTTCGTTCTCGGCGGCGAACAGGGTGCACGTGGAGTACACCAGCCGCGCGCCGGGTTTCAGCAGCGACGCAGCACGGTCGAGCAGCTCGGCCTGGAGAGACAGCAACGGCGGCACGGCGTCCGGTTGCAGCGTCCAGCGCGCTTCGGGCCGGCGCCGCCACGAGCCGACGCCGCTGCACGGGACATCCAGCAGGATGCGGTCGGCGCGCGCGGCGAACGCGCACACCGGCTCCGGCCAGTCGTGCTCAGAGGTCGCCAGCGTGCGCACATTGCTGGTGCCGGCGCGGCGGCAACGCAGCTCGAGCTCGCGCCGCCGGCCGTCGTGCACTTCGGTCGCCAGCAGTTCGCCGCGGTTCAGCAGCGATGCGGCCAGGGCCAGCGTCTTGCCGCCGCTGCCGGCACAGGCGTCGAGCACGCGACCGCGCGGCGGCGGCGCCACCACCTGCGCCACCAGCTGGCTGCCTTCGTCCTGTTGCTCGAACTGGCCAGAGCAGAACGCCGGCAACGTGAACAGCGGCGTCGCGTCGGTGACGTGCAGACCGTGCGGGCCGAACGCCGTCGGTTTCGTCGCCACGCCGACCTGCGTGAGCTCCGTGGCGAGGACCTCGCGGCTGCCGATGCGCAGCAGATTGGCGCGGATCGTCCGCGGTGCCGGCAGCAGCAGCGCCGCGGCGACGGCAGCGGCGCGTTCGCCGTACTCGGCGAGGAACGTGGTGGCCCAGGCATCGGTCATCGAGTGTTGCAGGCCGAAGCGGCGCGCCGGTTCTGCTTCGGCGGCGATCCGTTGGTCGACGGCGAGCAACGATGGCCACGGCATCGGCAGCGAGGTCCAGTGCGTCAGCACCTGCGCCGCGGCCGGCGTGGTCATCGTCTTGCTGCTGACGGCGAACGCCAACACGACCACCACGTCCTGGGCCGCCGGCGCCAGCAGCGACCAGTCGGGTGCGGCCTCGAGCGCGTACTCGAGCCGCCGCCGGTGCGCGACCACGCCGTAGAACAGGCTCGCCAGCTCGGCGGCCGCAACCTGATCGCGGTCGCCCGCACGCTGCGCCAGCAGTTCGCGCGGCGAACCGCCCTGCCGCCGGTAGCGGCCGACGAGTTCGGCGGCCTGGGCGACGAGTCGCTGCGCTGGCGCCGGGTCGGGCATTTGCTCACTGCATCCGCGGCCGCGGCCGAGTCAAGCGGGCGATGCGATGTCGGCCCGGATACAAGAGGAGCGAGTGCACTCGTTCGCTGCTGCGCGCGGCTCCAGAAGATCCACCATGTCCCCGATGCGAACCTTCGCCCTGTCGTTCCTGTTCCTGCTCGCAGCGCCATTGGCGCCACAAGAGTTCGCCCTTGTCGGCGGCACCGTGCATCCCGGTGACGGCTCGCCGCCGATCGTTGACGGGGTGGTCATCGTGCAGAAGGGCCGCATCACCGCCGTCGGCCCGGCAGCCAGCACGCCGGTGCCCGCCGACATGATCAAGGCCGGGTTCCGCCACCTGACGCCGGGCCTGATCGACACGCACGTGCACTACTCGCAGACCGGCTGGGCCGATGGCCGGCCCGACGCCACCGATGTGCGCAAGGAGTTCCCGTACGAGGCGGCGATGGCGCAGAACGCCGCGCATCCGGAGATCTACCACCGCGCGTTCCTGCACGCCGGCGTCACCGCGGTGTTCGATGTCGGCGGCTATCCGTGGACGCGCGCGCTCGGCGCTGCGACCGAGAACGACCCGATGGCGCCGCACGTCGCTGCCGCCGGTGCCCTGCTGGCGACCTACGACCTGAAGCTGCTGACCCTGCCCGACCAGCAGCAGTTCCTGTTCCCGAACACCGAGGACGAGGCGCGCGCGTACGTGCGGCTGCACAAGGCCTGGGGCAGCGCGGCGATCAAGGTCTGGTACATCGAGACGCCCGGGCATGGCGTCGACGAGCTGTCGCCGATCGTGCACGCCGCCGGTGACGAGGCGAAGAAGCAGGGACTGCCGTTGATCGTGCACAGCACCACGCTGGCCACCGCGCGCGACGCGGTCGACGCCGGCGCGCACCTGCTGGTGCACAGCGTCGAGGACGCCGAGGTCGACGACGCCTTCGTCGGCGCGGCCAAGGCTGCCGGCACCTTCTACTGCCCGACGCTGACCGTGCGCGACGGCTACACGATGCTCTACCAGGGCAAGCTGTCCGACGAAGTGCGCGCCCAGCTCGATGCCGTGCACCCGAGCGTCAAGGAACGCGTGCTGCGCACCGAGCAGCTGCCACATCGGAATCCGCGCGCGCTCGAGGGCATGCAGCAGCGCATCGCGCTGCAACAGAAGATCATGGCCACCAACCTGATGAAGCTGCACGCCGCCGGCGTGCCGGTGGTGATGGGCACCGACGCCGGCAATCCGCTGACGCTGCACGGTCCATCGGTGTTCGTCGAGATGGAGGCGATGGTCAAAGGTGGCATGAGTGCGAAAGACGTGCTGGTGTCCGCGACCAGGGACGCGGCCCGGGCCATGGGCCGTGGCCACGACCTCGGCCTGATTCGGAAGGGCTACATCGCCGATCTGCTGCTGCTCGAGGCCGATCCGGAGCAAGACATCAAGGCGTTCCGTACGCTGCAGGTCGTGTGGCGCGCTGGCCATTTGCACGAGCGCGCGGCACTGCTGCAGCACTGAGCAGCCCCAACTGGCTCAGCGCGCGCGGCGCAGTTCGCCGTTCTCCAGCGTCCACGCGCCCGAATAGTCCTTTGGCTCGCTGCGCTGCCACCAGCGGCCGGTGACACGCTCGTCCGGCGTGCTGAACTCGTACTGACTGATCCGGATGCGCGCGTAGCGCGGTGGCCGTTCGGGGAACGGGTTGTCGCCGAGCAGGCCGAGCACCGGCGGCGAGCCTTCGAGCAGGCGACGCAACAGCCCGAGCGTCCACGCCGAGTCGCGGACCAGCCGGTGGTCGAGCGCCGCGAACCACAGCTGCCAATCGAGCCGCGGCATGTAGAGGCCGGCGAACACCGGCGCGCGCTCGAGATCCAGCGGCTTGTAGCGGAAACCCCAGGGCCGCCAGTCGACGCCGTCGGCGCTGCCTTCGACCAGCAGTTCGGGACGTTCGCGGGTCATCACGCGGAACAGGCCGTAGTTGTTGAAGCTCTCGAACGGAGCGGCGACCTGGTCCAGCGGTTCGGCGATGCGGTGCAGCCAGTCCACCGGCCAGGGTGGATCGAGGTCCCAGTCGAACGCTTCACAGCCGCGATCTGCGGTCACCAGCAGGGTGAGCACGGCGAACAGAGCGACGGTGATGCGCCGCCACTTCGGCGTCGGCCGGACGGCGGGCGGCGCGGCCGGGGCGGGTCGCCGCAGCAGCGCGCGCCAGGCGCGGTCGTCGAGCAGCAGCACGCACGGCACCGCGGCCAGCAGGTTGAAGAAGCCGTAGTTGCCGGTGGCGGCGATCGCCAGCATCAGCAGCACGACCGCAGCGGCGGCGATCTGCCGGCAGCGCCGGCGCGCGAACGGCACCAGCAGCAGCAGCGGCGTGCCGAGCTCGATCGCGAACATCAGCCACAGCGACAGCACGTGCGACCAGGCCGGCAGCCAGTGCACGTAGTGGCTCAACACGTGCGGCAGCGGCTGCGTCCAGTAGTGGAAATCGAGCGCCGTGCCGTCACGCCAGCTCGGATCGCCGCTGGCGAGCTTCAGCAATCCCGACAGCAGCAGCAGCCGGCACAGCAGCCAGTAGATCAGCCAGCGCAGCACCGGCGATGGCGCACGTTCACCGCGGCCGAACGGCCGCAGCCCGCCCGGTGCGAACAGCGCCGCCAGCAGTCCGGTCTCCAGCAGCAGCGTGTCCCACTGGAACTCGAGGAACGGTTCGCCGACGCGCACCAACGACAGATAGAGCAGCCAGCACAGCAGCAGCAGCAGGCGCGGCAGCACGCCGAACAGTACCAGCACGGCACTCAGGGTGCCGGCGACGCAGATGCCGCTCAGCATCGCATCGCTGGCATCGAGCCACAGCAGGCTCGGCCAGGCGAGCCGCTGCCAGCCATCGACAGCCGCGGCCAGCCGGTCGAGCTGCTCCGCCAGCGGCGCGATGCCGCGCGAGCCGAACAGCCCCTGCACCTGCACGCCGAGCTGCGCGAACGCCAGCGCGTACACCAGCGCCACGCCGGCCACGAACAGGCGGCGCGACAGCAGCCATGTCTCCCTGCCGGACGGATCCACGCCGGGCCACTACCTCGAGCGCCACGCCGGCACGGCACTCACACGTCGCACAGCTTGACGCAGCGCGCCAGCGTCGCCAGCTTGTCTTTCTTCGGCACGAACTCGTGGGCGACGTAGCCGGAGTAGTTGGTGTCGAGGATCGCGCGGCACACCGCCGGATAGTTGAGCTCCTGCGTGTCGTCGATGTCGTGACGGCCCGGCACGCCGCCGGTGTGGAAGTGGCCGATCCAGTCGATGTTGTCCTTGATCGTGCGGATCACGTCGCCCTCCATGATCTGCGCGTGGTAAATGTCGTAGAGGATCTTGACGTGCTTGGAGCCGACGGCCTTGCACACCTCGAGCCCGTACTGCATCCGGTCGAACGCGTAGTCCTTGTGGTCGACCTTGGAATTCAAGTACTCGAGGCACAGCGTGACGCCGGCCTTCTCTGCCAGCGGCTGCAGGCGCTGCAGGCCGATCGTGCAGTTCTTGATGCCGGTGGCGTCGTCCTGGCCACCACGGTTGCCGGAGAACACGATCATGTTCGGGATGCCGGCCTCTTGGATGCGCGGCAGCATCGCCTCGCAGTCCTTGACGAACTCGTCGTGGTGCTCGAGCCGGTTGAGCCCGTGGTGGATCTGCATGTTCTTCGGGCCGAACGCCATCGAACACACGAGGCCGTGCTTCTTCGGCACCATCCACTCGTTGGCGGTCAGCAGGTCGACGGCGACGAGACCCATGGTCGCGGCCTGCTGGCACAGTTCGTCGAGCGGGATGTCGCCGTAGATCCAGCGGCAGACCGACTGCTTGAGCTTCTTCTTCTCCTGCTTCGGCGGTTTGTCCAGCTGGTCCTGCGGCGGCTGCGGCCGGATCGACCCGGCCGGAACCCGCCCGCCGGCGGGCAGGGTCAGCGCGGCGGCGGCGAGGCCGAACAGGGAACGTCGATCGAGGTCGGTGTGCGGCATGCCTCTATTGTGGCCGGCTGGCGGCCGCGTTTCACCGCAGTAGCCGCTGCAGTCGCAGCGCACCCAGTTGGAACGACACCTGGCCGCGCACCGCGCGCAGTTCTGCCGCCAGCTCGACGGCACCGAGCCCCACTGACACTTCGAACGCACAGCGCAGCGGCCGCCAGCCGTCGGTGCCGGTCAGCGGCCCGGCATGGACGCTGCCGGCGCGCACCCGGGCGCCCGACAGCTTGCCGTCGACGGACGCGGCGACATCGACCGTGCGCGCCATCGCCTGCAGCTCGTAGCGACCGCGCGGCAGCACCACCTCGGTGTGCCAGGCAGCACTGCAGCGGCCGCTCTTGCCGACGGCGATGCCGAGGCAACGTTCGCCGTCGACCTGCAGCTCCTGCAGCTCGGCGTCGTCGTGCGTGTGCGCCGGCCGCCAGACGGCCAGCGGCAGCACGCCGGCGGCGTCGAATGCCGGGGCCGTCGGTTCGGGCAACGCCGCCTGCCGCTGCAGGTCCAGCGCGCGCGCCGCCAGCCGGGCCTCGAGCTGCCGCACCTGTGCCAGGTGCGCTGCCGCCTGCGCCGGGCCGATCGCCTGCAGCAACGGCTGCAGCCGCGCCGTCACCGCCTCGACCCGCTGCTGCAGCTGGCCGGCGTCGAACAACGGCACCAGCGCGCGCACGCGTTCGCGATAGCGGTGCTGCCACTCCGGGTTGCGCAGCAGCAGCACCGCCACCATGCCGACCGGCTGCGGGAACACGCTGGCGGTCGGGTCGCCGAACGTCTGGTCCATGCCGTGCGGGATGAAGTACGCCTTGTCGCTGCCGGGTTCGAAGTAGAGCCGGTAGTTGTTGTGACGCAGCGTGTAGCCGTCCCAGTGGCCGACGATCTGCTCCATCGCCACGAAGGTCAGCAGCGCGTCGATGTCGACCTGGGCCGCCAACGCCGGCCAGGCCAGCGTCAGGTCCGGCTCGCGGCACGCGGCGACCAGCTTTTTCAGATCGTGGCGATCGTCGCCGCGGCCCGACTCCAGTTCGAGATCGCCGTCGATGTCCTGGCTCTGGCCGCATTCGTAGAGCTGACCGCCGACCTTGGCGAAATGGCGGCGCAGGAACGCCTTGCCGAAGCCTTCCTTGAGCACGTACAGCCCGAGGTCGCGCGCGCCGAGCCACACGTGCGCGTGCGTGACGCGCGGCGCCGGTACGCCGGCGGCACGGAACAGCTCGGTGGCCAGCAGTTCGTCGAGCAGGGTCGGATCCTGCACCGCGTTGTCGAGGTGCAGCCTGGCGAGACCGTGATAGCGCTGCTCGGCCCGACGGTGGTCGAGCTTGAGCGTGAACGCCGGCTTGTCGGCGAGGTCGCGGAAGCTGCCGCTGCCACCCTTGAGCTTGATGCCGACGCCGGCGAACGTGGTGCGGCCGTCCTCGCGCAGCGTGCACTCGGCGTAGGTGCGCGGGTCGTTGCGCAGCCGCTGCAGTTCCGCCGGCGCCAGCTCGAGCCGCAGCTCCGGCACCGCGCCGGCGAACAGCGGTTCGCCGTCGTCATCCGCCGGATCCTGGCTGCAGGCCGCGAGCAGCAGACCGGGAAGCAGCAGCGCATGACACGGGGCGGACAGGATGGCCATGGTGTGACGGAGCGACTTCGGTCGTGGCGAAGGATACGCACCAGGTTGCCAACTCCTACTACCTCCACCGGCGGCAAAGTCGGAGAATGCCGGCTACAGGTACCCGGTCCGGGCTGTTGCCTCGGTCCCCCGACTTCGCCGCGAACGGCGGAGACCAATGCGCGATGGGTTCCCCCGTCTACATCACTGGCGTCGCCGCGGCTCTGCCGGAGCGCAAGCTCACCAACGAGCAGCTGGTTGCCGGCATGCCGTGGCTCGACGTCAGCGCCGACTGGGTGCGCGAGCACACCGGCATTGCCCAGCGACACGTGGCGGCGCCGGGCGAGCAGGCCACCGACCTCGGCGGCCGGGCGGCCGTCGCGGCGCTCGAACGCGCGCGCTGCCACGCCGATGCCATCGACCTGGTGTTGTTGGCGACCAACACGCCGCAGTTCGTCTTTCCCGCCGGGGCGGCGATGATCCAGGAGCGGTTGATCGCCGACTCCGCCGGGCGGGCGCGCATGGCGCGGGCCGCCGCCCTCGACCTGCAGCAGGGCTGCGCCAGCTTCGTCGCCGGCATCATCCTCGGTGCCGGCATGATCCAGAGTGGCAGCTGCCGGCGGGTGTTGGTGGTCGGCGCCGACGTCGCCACCCGCATGCTCGACTGGACCGATCGCAACTCGATCCTGCTCGGCGACGGCGCCGCTGCCTGCGTGCTCGCCGACGAGTTGCCCGAGCACCGCGCCATGCCGGCACTCGAGATCCTGGCGTCGTTCATGCGCACGATCCCCGACCAGGACTCGATCTTCCAACGCAGCCACCTCGACCCGCGCAACGACCCGTTCGCGCACATGCAGTTCGCCGCCGCGATCGGCGGCCGCGTCACCAGGCAGCGGCTCTACGCCCGCATGGCGGCGCCCGAGCCCGCGTGGGCCGACACGTTCTTCCACATGGACGGACGCAAAGTCTATCGCTTCGTGCGCCGCGTGGTCACGGAGTCGGGTTACCTGGAAGTGCTGCGCCGGGCAGGGCTGGTCAGTGCGGCGGAAGTGACGCAGCTCGAGGCCGACGCCGGCGCCGACACCTTCAAGACCGCAGCGTCTGCAGCCCTGCTGAGCACGATCGGCAGCCGGATCGATCGCTTCGTGCCCCACGGCGCCAACCTCGTGCTCGACCAGGAACTGGCCGACCAGATGCACATCCCCAATGAACGCATGGCCGTGACCCTGCAGGAGCACGGCAACACCTCGACCGCGAGCGTCGGCATCGCGCTCGCGTGCACCCTGCAGGGCAACATCCGCTACGCGACGATCGCCCACCGCTCGGCCGACGGCAAGCTGGTGAAGCAGCCGCGCGACGTCGTGGTCGAGCCGCTGCGGGCCGGCCATGTGGCGCTGCTGTTGTCGTTCGGTGCCGGCACGAGTTGGAACTACGTCGTTGCCCGCGCCGTGTGAACGCCCGGCGCCGGCCGGCCGGTCGACCGGCCGATGGCTCGGACTCGGCTGGATCGGACTCGGCGCGCTCGCCACGCTGGCACTGCTGTGGTGGTGCTGCCGCGCGGTGCCGGTGTTCGGCGAGGACGAGGCGCACCTCGCCGTGGTCGCCAACTGGAGCTCGCCATGGCCGGCATTCGGCTTCGACCTGCAGCCGCCGCGGCCGCTGCAGTGGACGCTGCTGTGGAGCCTGCAGACATGGGCGGCGCGGTCGCCGGCCATGGCCCGCCTGCCGGCGTTCGCGCTGCAGTCGGCTGCCATCGTGCTGGTGCTGCTCTGGCTGCGCCGCCTGCGCGTGTCGCGCTGGCCCACGGCGTTCGCCGTTGGCCTGCTGCTGGCCGCACCGACTCAGGTCAACCTGGTCTGGCTGGTCGCCGTCACCTACCCGCTGCGCGCCATCGCCACGCTGCTCGCGGCCATGGCCTGTTGGCGGCACGCGCAGCAGCCGCGGCCGGTCACCGGCCTGCTGATGCTGCTCGCTTTCGTCGTGGCGCTGCTGGCGCACGAAGGCGGGATCGCGCTGCTGTTGCCGCTGTTGCTCGCCGGCGGTCTGCTGCACGGTACCGACGGCTGGCGCCGTGCGCGCCGCGATCCCTGGACCTGGTTGTTGCTCGTCAGCGCCTGCTGGCGGACGGCGGAGATCCTGTGGTGGCGGCCGGGCGCGTTCTACGGCGTGCGTTCGGCCGGCGCGATCGCCGCCAATGCCGTGCGCGCGGTGCTCGACTATCTGCCGTACGCCGTGCGCGAACCCTGGCTCGACCTGCTCCGCGGCACGCACGGCTGCCTGCCACAGGCGCTCGGCCTCGCCGCATTCGCCGCCGTCGTCGTGCTGCTGGTGCTGTGGTTCTGCCGCGCGGCGCCGGTCGAGCGCTTCTGCCTGCTGATCGTCGCCACCGAGCCGCTACCCGCAGTGCTGAGCGTCGGCCTCGATGTCCGCTACCTGGAAGTCGCGATGCCGTTCTTCGCCGTCGCCGTGGCCTGCGCACTGCAGCGTACGGGAGCCCCTACCGGACGCTGGCTGCAGGCTGCCAGCGCAGTGCTGCTGCTCGGCTGGACGATCGATTCCATGGCGGTCGTGGGCACGATCCGCCGCGCCGGCAGCGCGCTGCTGCAGATCACCGAGCTGGTGCGCATGGCGCGCGACCACGCCGACCTGGACGCCACGATCGTGGTCGCCGACCTGCCCGAGTTCTTCGGCGACCGTGACGTGCCGTTCCTGGCGTTCGGCGCCCGCCGCCTGCTGGTCCGGCACGGCTGCCAGGAGCCGCTGCGCCTGCTGCGCACGCGCGCCTACCGCTCGATGACCGACATCGAACTCGTGGGGCCCGCCGGCTGGCAGTCGCTGCTGCAGCAGCCACCGGGGCCGGTGCTGCAATTCGACCCGGCGAGCAGCCGGCTCGTCGTGCGCGCCGGCTGGTGAGCGGCCGTGATCCCCTGCTGCAAGTCGTCGCCCGCGCGAGGCAGCCTGAGCACGCAGGTGCGCCAGGGTGCGCACTACCGGATCAGCAACTTCGCGTTGCCACGCTGACTTCACCGCGACCCGTCGCGTCGCCGGGCATCGCCAGTGCGGATCAGAGGTGCTCGGCCAGCTCGGCCAGCGCACGGCTCAACATCGTGCGCACGGCGCCTTCGGTCTTGCCCAGCTCGGCCGCGATCTCGGCATGCGCCATGCCGAACAGACGCGCGCGGATGATCACTTCCTGCTTCTCTTCCGCCAGCTGGCCGAACGCCAGCTCGACGGTCGCGAGTTCCTCGCGCGCCGCCGCGTGGCGGCTCGGTGTGCAGAACGCCCGATAGCCCTCGAGCGCCTGCTCGTCGGCGCTCTGCTCGCGGCCGGGATCGCGCTTCTCCGCGCGCCAGTGTTCGTAGCGGTCGGCGATCTTGCGCATGGCGGTGGTGAACAGCCACTTGCGGAACTCGGCGGTGCCGCCGAAGCGGAACCGGTCGGCGTGCTCGAGCACGTCGCGGCAGACCGACTGGGCGAGGTCGCTGCACGACTCGCGCTGCAGCAGCAAGGCGCCGGCCTTGAGCCGGACGAACGCGCGCAGCGCCGGCAGGTGTTGCGCCAGCAGCGTCTCGATCGCGGTGGAGTCACCGCGCGATGCGCGCAGCACCAGCGAAGACACCTGCTCGTGCATTGCCGACAGGCTACCATGCCGCGCGTCCCCCGACCGCGGCTGGAGCCGCCCCGACCATGACCGACGACGTTGCCCCGGCCGACGGCGCCAGCACGCCGAGCGAGCGCCTGCGCGACCTGCTGGCCGAGTGCATCGAGCGCGTGGCCGCGGACGGCATGGCCGGTGCCGAGGCGGTGCTGACCGCGAACCCCGAGCACGCGCCGGCGCTGCGCCAGCGGCTGTTGAAGCTGCAGCGCACCGGCCTGCTGCCGGAGCAGGAGCCCACGCCGCCGGCGATCCCGGAGCGGCTCGGCGAGTTCCGGCTGCTGCGCCGGCTCGGCAGCGGCGGCATGGGCGTCGTGTTCCTCGCCGTGCAGGAGCCGCTCAACCGCGAAGTCGCGCTCAAGCTCGTGCGTCCCGAGCAGTTGTTCTTCCCCGGCGCGCGCGAGCGGTTCCAGCGTGAGGTCGAGGCGATCGCGCGGCTGGCCGACCCCGGCATCGTGCCGATCTACACGGTCGGCGAGGAAGGCGGCATCCCGTTCTTCGCCATGGAACACATCCACGGGGCCACGCTCGCGGACGTGGTCGCCGACCGGCAAGGACGGTCCGCGTCGGCGCTGTCCGGCCGCGATCTGCTGGCGACCGCAGCCGCGCGCGCCGGGGTCGCGCCCGGCAACCCGATGCCGGAGCTGTTCGCCGGCAGCTGGGTGCAGACGTGCTGCCGCATCGTGCAGCGCATGGCGCTCGCCATGGACCATGCCCACGCGCGCGGCGTGCTGCACCGCGACCTCAAACCCTCCAACGCGATGGTGACGCCCTCCGGCCGCGTGCTGCTGCTCGACTTCGGGTTGGCCGCCACCGCCGGCACCTCGCGCCTGACGCGTTCCGGCGCGCAGCTCGGCACGCTGCACTACATGGCGCCCGAGCAGCTGCGCGGCGAAGCGCTCGACGCGCGCACCGACGTGTACGCGCTCGGCGTCTCGTTGTACGAGCTGCTGACCCTCGCGGCGCCCTACCACGACGACGGCAGCGAACGACTGCGCCAGGCGATCCTGGCCGGCGTGCTGCCGTCGCCGCGGCGCCGCAACGCGGCGATCCCGGTCGATGTCGACACCATCTGCCGCTGCGCGCTCGACCGTGACCTGCACCGCCGCTACCCGACCGCCGCGGCGCTCGCCGCCGACCTCGGCCGCTTCCTCGAGCACCGCCCGATCCGCGCGCGGCCGTCGGGCCAGATGCTGCGGCTACGGCGCTGGGCGCGGCGTCACCCCGCCTGGGCGACGACGACGATGCTGCTGGCGGCGCTGGCGATCGGCGCGCCGCTGTTGCTGCAGCAGCTGCAACGTTCGGTGACCTCGGCACAGGAGACGGCGACCGCCAACCTGAAGCAGGCGCTGTCGGCGATCGGCCAGCTGCTGCAACAGACCACCGATCAGCGGCTGGTCGACACCCCGGGTTTCGATCGCCCGCGCGCCGAGCAGCTCGACCGCGCGGTCGTCATGCTGCAGCAGCTGCGGCGGGAGAACGACGGCAGCTGGAAGGTCCGCTACGCGCTGGCGACCGGGCTGATGCAGGCCGCCGGCGTGCGGCAGGCGCTGGGCCAGGTCGAACTCGCGGAGCAGGCGTTCGGCTGGGCGCAGGCCGAGTTCGAGCGCCTGCAGACGGAGCAGCCGGCCAACATGCGACTGCTGCTCGATCGCGCGAGCCTGGCCCTGAACCGCGGCAACAACTGCCGCCTGCGCGGCGACCTGTCGGCCGCGGCGGCGCAGTGGCAGCACGGCGTCCAGCTGCTCCATGGTCCGGCCGAGACCGCAAGTGCGGCGCCACAGCTGCTCTCGGTGTTGAGCGGGTGCCAGGTCAACCTGGCGATGCTGCACCAGGCGCGCGGCGACCTCGAGGCCGCCGAAACGGAACTGCGCCAGGCGCTGGCGCTCGACGGCCGCGCCGGCGCCGCCGGGCGCGACGGCGGCGCGGAACGCGCCAAGACCCGGATCGATCTGGCGTTCGTGCTGCGGCGGCGGAACCACCTGCAACCGGCGCTCGACGAGTACACGGCGGTGCAGGACGACCTGCGTGCTCTGCTCGCGACCTCGCCGAACGCCCCGGAGCTGCGCCGCGAACTGGCGCGGGCGCTGACCGGCGGCGCGATGGTGCAAGGCCAGCTCGGCCGGCACGCTGCGGCCTGGGCCACGCACGCCGAAGCGCTCGCCACCTACCAGCGGCTGGTGACCGACTTCCCCGACCGCATGCCGTACGCGCGCGAACGCGCGCTGGTCGAACTCGACGGCAGCGACCTCGCGCTGGCGCTGGACGACGACGGCGGGGCGGAGGCCCTGCTGCGCGCCGCCGTCGCCCACCACGAGCAGCTGGTGCGCAGGGACGGCACCCAGCCGGAGATCCGCGGCGAGCTGGCGAGCATGATCGGCAAGCTGGCGCGGCTGCTCGGCCGCGGCGAGCACGACGAAGAGGTCGAGCCGCTGCTGCAGCGCGCCATCGCACTGCAGGCCGCCGTGACGGCGGAGCTGCCCAGCGACTCGTTCCATCTGCTGCGGCTCGGGCTGCTGCGCACGACGCTCGGCATGCACCACCTCGGTCTCGGCGCCAGCGACACGGCGCAGCGCGAACTGACGACCGCGGTGCAGGCACTGGAGGCCGCGCTCGCGGCCGGCCGCGCCGACGTGGCGCAAAAGGACAACCTGCCGAACACGCTGCTCGTGCAGATGCACGCTGCGGCGGCCGCGGGCGATCCGACGACCGCCGTACAGGCCTTGCAGCGCCGCCAGCAGCTCGTTCCCGAGCGGCGGGCGGCGCTGCAGGAGCTCGGCGCGCGCTTGCATCTGCAGGCGCGTGCCGACTTCCAGGCAGTCGTGGCCGCGGCCCCGGAGTGAGGCCGCAGCCGCGGCTCATCGCACTTCCACGTCGGCCGTGTTGCTCAGCGCGATCTGGCCGAGGCACGGGCCGTTGCCGAAGTCGAAGCCCTGGAACGCGATCACGCTGCCGACCATGGCCGGGTTGAGCGGCACCGGGATCGACAGCTGGGCGCCGAGCACCGCGCTGCCGGACACGCCCTGCGTGCAACCGGGGCAGAAACCCAGCGGCTGGCTGATCGGCGCACCGGCGACGAAGCCGGCCAGACCCTGCGCGTTGGTCAGCGCGAACGCGATCGTGTCGCCGAGCCGGGCGATGCCGGTGACGGACAGGTTGAGACCGCCGCAGCCGGTCAGGCGGAACGACGTGATGCCATCGCCGGTCCCGGCGTAGCGCCGCGCCTGCACCGCGAAGGTGTTGGCCCCCGAGTCGTAACCCCAGGCGACGCCGTAGGTGTTGAGTCCACCGCCGCCGCTGTGCACCGCGCAGATGCTGCCGTGGGCCTCGAGCTCGAGGCTGCCGCCCGGGACGTCGAGGTCCTGGACCAAGATCTGGTTGCCGACGACCGCGAGCGTGACCGCGGCCAGGTCGGTGTCGAGTGGCTGCGGGTTGTACTCGTGGGTGAAGGACATCGCGAAGCGGCAGCCGTCGCTGTCGATCGCCGGGTCGGCCGGGTGCACGACGTTGAGGCCGAGGTCCTGGCTCGCGGCGATGACATTGCCGCCCGAGTCGAACGCCGCGCCGTAGAGCCTGGTGGTGTTGGCGCCAGTGACCTCGTTGGTCACCAACACGAACTTGTGCGGCAGCGAGTCGGTCATCGACGACACCGCCAGCTCGTCGATCGACGGCGTGTCGGGCGTCAGCGGGAACGAGGAGTTGCCGTGGGTGAGCTGGACCTGGCCGTCCCACGACAGCAGCGCGGCGCGCGTGTGGCCGAAGATGCTGCCGGGATTCTGGCGGCGGTAGACGATCGCCCAGCGCTGGTCGATCAGCGACAGGGCGCCGTCGCTCTTGCTGATCTGCGGGTGGTGCTCGTAGGTGGTGTTGGCGTCGACCACCGTGGCGCCGACGGCGCGCAGCGTGCCGTCCTGCTGCACCTGCTTCAGCACGATGTCGTGGTCGCTGTTCGAGTAGACGCGTTCCCAGACGACGGTGAAGTAGTCAGGACCGTTCGGGTTCGGGTCACCGCCGACGTCGGGGTTGATCGCGTCGCCGTTGAAGTGACCGGCCACGCCGGCCTTCTCGATGTCGAACTGCGGCAGCAGGCTCGGGCTGGCGCCGTCGATGAAGATGCGGCCGCCAATCCAGAACGGCGACACGTTGCCGGTGCTGACCTCGGCGACGACCAGCATGCGGTCGTAGACGTCGATGCCGGCGACGGCGCACTTGCGCCACGACACCGTCGAGCTGTCGATGATGTACTGGAAGCCGACCGGCGCCATCGCGGCGTCCAGTCGCTGGGCGTAGATGTCGCTGTCGGTCTGGCTGAACACCTGTTCCCAGATGCACAGGTACTCGCCGAGGCTGTGGTCGAACACGACGTCGGTCTTGGCGACCCGGCGCACCGGCTGCCACACGGTGCTGATGTTGCCGATCACCGGGTCGACCGTCAGCGGCAGCTGTGCCTGCTCGACGAACTGTTGCGGCACTGTCAGTACCAGCGTGCCCGAGCGCCACTCGCTGGCCATCGCCTGGCGGCGGCCGATCGCGTCGATCGCGACCGCCTCACCGTAGCGGAAGCTGCCCTGGGGACCGACGAACGCGAAGCCGTCGCCCTGGCGTTCCACCAGCAGGTCGGTCGCGACCTTGATGCTGAGCTCGATCGTGCCGCGCTGCGGCAGCGCGTCGAACACGAACATCTGCTCGAGGCCGATCGGCAACACGTCGTAGACCTCGCGCAGGCCGCCGCGCGTGCTGCTGATGCGGTCGCCGGTGCGCTCGGGCTTGCCGTGCACCAGACCCAACGACTCGCCGCCGACGCGGACCGAGGTCAGCTCGAACGCTGCCGGATGGTCGCGATCGGCGTCGGCGCCGAAGAACGGCACGAACCGTGCGCCGTTGCCGTCGAACTGCGCCTTGTAGGCGTCGGTCACGGCCCAGACCGAGTCGTCGGCGCCCTGGTCGTAGAGCGGCTGGCGCAACGCCGGCATGGCCGGGGCCTGCGCCGTGGCCTCGAGCCGTGGCTTGGCCGGCACCGGCAGGCCGTGCGGTGTCGCCGCCGGCGCGGCCGGCAGCGGCGCGTCGGGCAGCGGCGCGGTCTTCTCGGTCTGCTGGGTCATCGGCGGCCGCGGAGACTTCACTTCACCCTGGGCCGCCAGGACGGAAGAGGTGAGGACGATGGAGGCGAACAGTTGTTTGCTCATGCCCCGGTCATCCGGAGGACGGCGCCGGCGTTACCGGCAATCCCGCTCGCCGGGCAAGAGCGCCCGGCGGCCACCTGCTGCCGACCTGAGGATCCGGGGCAGTCGCCGGTTAGCCTGCGCGCCCATGCCCGCGGAGCTGCCGCAAGCCGAGGATCGCCTCGGTCCGTATCGCCTGCTGCACGAACTCGGCCGTGGCGGCCAGGCGGTCGTGTGGCTGGCCGAAGACACCCGCATCGGCCGGCGCGTGGCGCTCAAGGTGCTGCCGACGCTCGGGCCGGGCTCGGAGGCGCTGCTGCGCCGGTTCCGCCGCGAAGCCGAAGTGACCTCGCGTCTCGACCATGCGGCGATCTGTCCGGTCTACGAGGCCGAGCTGCAGGGTGGCGTGCCGTACATCGCCATGCGGTTCGTCGACGGCGAGACGCTGGCGCGCCGCATCGCCCGCACGCTGCAGGCCGGCGGCCACGCGGTGTCGCTGGCCGGCGAACCGGCCGCGATTCCGGACTGGCCGGCGATCGCCACGTTCTTCGCCACGACCGCGCGGGCGCTGCACACCGCGCACGAGGCCGGCGTCGTGCACCGCGACATCAAGCCGGCCAACATCATGGTCACACCGGCGGGTGAACCGGTGGTGCTCGACTTCGGCCTCGCCCGTCAGGACGACCCGGACTCGGCGGTGCTGTCGCTGACCGGTGAACACTCCGGCACGCCGGCGTACATGAGTCCGGAGCAGCTGACCGGCCGCGTGCGGCCGGACCGCCGCAGCGACGTCTACGCGCTCGGCTGCACGCTGTTCGAGGCGCTGACCGGTCGCGCGGCGTTCACTGCGGCCACGCTCGAGGCGCTGTTCCACGCGATCCTGCAGCAGGACGTGCCGAACGCCCGCAGCCTGTTCGGCGCCGTGCCCGAGGACCTGGCGGTGATCGCCGCCACCGCCGCGGCGAAGGAGCGCGAGCGCCGCTACCACACCGCGCTTGCTCTCGCCGAGGACCTCGAACGGTTCGTGCGCCTGGAGCCGATCGAGGCGCGACCGCTGACGCGCGCGCAGCGGCTGCAGCGCTGGAGCCGACGCAATCCGGCGCTCGCCGCGAGCTTCGCCGGCATCTTCCTGCTGCTGCTGCTGGCCACCGGCCTGCTGAGCTACGGCATCGGCGCCACCGGCCGGGCCGATCTCGAGGAGCAGCAGCGACGCCGCGCCGTCGCCGAGCAGCAGCGCATGCAGCAGGAGACCGCCGACCGCGAACTCGCCGGTCGCCTCGACCAGCTGCAGATGGAACTGGCGACGCTGGTGTACGGCGCCGGCGCCGACGCCGCACTCGGCGCCGCCCTGCTGCCCAAGTTCACCGCCGTGCTGCGCGATGCCGGCATCGACCTGCAGGGCGCCGACGCGGCGGCCAGTGGCACGGCAACCATCCAAGCCCTGCAGGCCCGCAGTGCCGACACCGCCCGCGCGCTGCTGGCGGCTTTGCGCATCCTCGGCGACCTGCCGATGACCGACGCGGCGGCGCGGCAGCGCCTGGTCGCGCTGCTCGACGCGTTCCCGGATCCGGGTGCCGAGCAGTGGACCGCCGCCAAGCTGCGCTGGGACCGCGACCACGTCGACGAGTTCGCGCCGTTGCTGACCGCGTCTGCGCTCGAGGCGCTCGATCATGAGCAGCTGGCGAATCTCGCCGGCAGCCTGGTCGGCGTCGACGGCCGCGAAGCGGTGATGTTCGAGCTGGTCGACCGCGCGCTGCTGTCGAAGCCGGACTCGGTGTCGATCCACTACATGCGTGCCGGACTGAGCCTGTTGCAGGCGGTGAAGCTCGGCCTGGACGGCACGTGCGCGCCGCTGGTGCAGCAGGCGATCGCCCACTTCACCTCGGCGATGGCGCTGCGACCGCACTCGGGTCTGATGCGCGCGAGTCTCGCCGGCGCGCAGGCGCTGTACGCGCAGGTGACCAACGACATGCCCGGGTTCGGCCGGGCGCTGGCGACGCTCGACAGCGCCACCGTGGTCGAGCCGGACAACCCGCTGGTGTGGTACTTCCGCGCCGACTACCTGCGCCGCAGTCCGCGCGGCAAGGAGCAGGCGATCGCGGCCTGCGAGCAGGCGCTGCGGCTCGACGCGGAGTTCACGCCGGCGCAGCAGCTGCTCCTGCAGCTGCGCGGGCAGTAGCCGGGCTCAGTCCTTGCCGCGCACGTGCGGCCGCACCTGTTGCCGCCAGAACTCGGCGAGCCGCGCATGCACGGCGGTGCCGAGCTTCGGTAGCGCGCTGGCGGCGCAGTTCTCGGCCACCTGCTCCGGCTGCGTGGCACCAGGGATCACCGCGGTCACCGCCTCGTGGTCGAGGATCCAGCGCATCGCCGACTGTGCCATCGGCACCGCGGCCGGCAGCAGCGGCCGCAGCCGGTCGACCAGTTCGAGACCCTTGCCGAGCGGCAGGCCGGCGAAGGTCTCGCCGACGTGGAACGACCCGCCGTCGCGGTTGAAGTTGCGGTGGTCGTTGGCGGCGAACTGGCGCTGCGCCGTCAGCCGGCCGGACAACAGCCCGCTGGCCAGCGGCAAGCGCACCAGGATCGCCACGCCGCCGGCGGCAGCGCGGTCCAGCAGTTTTTCGACCGGCGTCTGCCGCAGCACGTTGCAGATGATCTGCAGCGAGGCACAGTCGGGTTCCGCGAGGCAGCGCTCCGCCTCGGCCAGCGATTCGACACTGGCACCCCACGACCGCAGCAACCCTTCGCTGCGGAGCAGCCGCAGGTTGGCGAACACTTCGCCGCTCGCCAGCAGCTCCGGCGGCACGCAGTGCAACTGCACGAGGTCGAGCACCGGTACGCTGAGCCGCTGCCGCGAAGCCAGGACGTGCCGGCGCATGGCCGCGAGCTCGCAGTTGTCCGGCAGACCAGGGTCCGGGAACCGGCCGATCTTGGTGGCCACGAACGGCCGCGCCCCCGACTCCTTCAGGAACCGGCCGATGCGCAGCTCGCTGCGGCCGCGGCCGTAGACGTCGGCGGTGTCGAACAGGGTGACGCCGGCCTGGTGCGCGGCGCGCAGGATCGCCTGCGCGTGATCGTCGGACACATCACCCCACTCGGCACCCAGCTGCCAGCAGCCGAGACCGACCTCGCTGACTTGCTGGCCAGCGGCATGGAACAAGCGGCTCTGCATCGCGCCAATGTAGCAGCGCTGTGGGCGAGGATTCTGCAGCCGATCATGGCGCCGCGGCCACTGCCGCGCTTGCTTGTGCGCCGATGCAACTGGCCGGCATCGACTGGGCGATCATCGTCGCCTACTTCGCCCTCTCGCTCGGCATCGGCCTCGCGTTCAAGGGCCGCGCCGGCGGCAGCATGGTCGAGTACTTCGCGTCGGGCCGCGCGCTGCCGTGGTGGATCGCCGGCACGTCGATGGTGGCGACGACGTTCGCCGCCGACACGCCGCTCGCGGTCACCGGCCTGGTGGCCAAGAACGGGCTGGCCGGCAACTGGTTCTGGTGGGCGTTCGCGTTCGGCGGGATGCTGACCGTGTTCGTGTTCGCCAAACTGTGGCGGCGTGCCGAGGTGCTGACCGACGTCGAGCTGATCGAGCTGCGCTACAGCGGCCGACCGGCGGCGTTCCTGCGCGGCTTCCGCGGCCTCTACGTCGCCGTGGTGATGAACTCGATCATCATCGGCTGGGTCACCAAGGCGATGGCCGACGTGCTGAAGGAGACGGTGCTGAAAGGGCAGCTGCAGAGTTCGACGGCCGACTTCTGGCTGGTCGCCGCGATGCTGGCCGTCACCGGCCTCTACAGCATCATGTCTGGCATGTGGGGCGTTGCGATCACCGACGTCGTCCAGTTCGTGCTGGCGATGGCCGGCTGCATCGCACTCGCGGTCGTCGCCGTGACGCATGTCGGTGGCATCGACGCGATGCAAGCGAAGATCAGCAAGGATCTCGGCGCCGAGGGTGCGCAGGTGTTCTCGTACCTGCCCGACTTCGGCGCAGCGATCCCGTGGATGCCGCTCGGCGTGTTCCTGGCGCTGCTGCTGTCGCAGTGGTGGGCGACATGGTACCCGGGTGCCGAGCCCGGAGGTGGCGGCTACATCGTGCAGCGCATGGCGTCGTGCAAAGACGAACGGCATGCAGTCAAGGCGACACTGCTGTTCCAGCTTGCGCACTACTGCCTGCGGCCGTGGCCATGGATCCTTGTTGCGTTCGCGGCCATGGCGATGCATCCGGAGCTCCGCACCTGGGGCATCGCCGATGATGGCGATCCTGCGCACAACCCAGGGCTCGGGTTTCCGATGCTGATCCGCGAACTGGCGCCGGTCGGCCTGCGCGGTCTGCTGCTGGTCACCTTCGCCGCCGCGTTCATGTCGACCATCAGCACGCAGATGAACTGGGGCGCGAGCTACCTGGTCAACGACGTTTACCGACGCTTCTTCGCACCACAGGCCAGCGATCACCGACTGGTGCTCGTCTCACGGATCGCTTCCGCCCTGGTACTGCTCCTCGGCGGTGGCGCCGCATGGTTCATGATCGTCCGCGGCGTTTCGGTCGACGACGCCTGGAAGTTCCTCGCCGCGCTCGGTGCCGGAGTTGGCGTCGTGTTCATCCTGCGCTGGTTCTGGTGGCGTATCAACGCCTGGAGCGAGATCGCTGCCATGGGAGGTTCACTGGTCTGCTTCATGGCGATCAAGCGTTGGCAAGACGGCTTGCCAGCCGCCGAGCGGCTGCACGGCGAGTACACCAGCCTGATGGTGGCGTCGCTGACGCTGCTGTTGTGGCTCGCCGTCACCTTCTTCACCCGCCCCGAACCCGACGACAAGC
>Ga0209488_10001218_pt1 | contig 22088 bp, 21 predicted proteins | sample Rivendell_Oct201_8_FD_188349 | JGI IMG/M metagenome (GOLD analysis project Ga0209488, IMG submission 188349) | Vadose zone soil microbial communities from the Eel River Critical Zone Observatory, Northern California, USA -... | ecosystem: Environmental > Terrestrial > Soil > Vadose zone >...
GGTGATGGCCGCCGTCAACGTGGTCTTGCCATGATCTATGTGACCAATCGTCCCCACATTGCAGTGCGGCTTGTTGCGATCAAATTTCTCTTTCGCCATTTCCCTATCTCCTCGGCTTCACTTACGCCGAAACCAAATCATCCCCATCGGCTTCGTAATACGCGCCTACGAATTCCTGTTTCTCGACCAGCGCGTCGACAATCTGCCGATCGAACTGCGCGAAATCTTCCGAGAAGCGCTCGCGAAAAATTTCAAACCCGCGGTGCCCACTCCAGAAATCCCGCACTCGATACCGCCCATCGCTAGGCGACTCGCACTTCACATCCGTGACGACATACCCAGCAGCCCGCCTCAGAAACCGTGCCCAGATTCCATCCGACACAAACACAATTTCAAACTCGGCACGCCTTCCTTCTCTGACCCAGAACCTGCGGTCGACGACGAACCGCGGCGCTGTCAGTCATTTAGCCGTCCCTTGCACCTTGGCAATGATTTCCTCCGCGACCGATCGCGGAGCCTCCTCATAACGCGCAAAGTGCATCGAGTACTCGGCGCGGCCCTGCGTCGAAGAACGCATATGAGTCGCGTAACCGAACATTTCAGCCAACGGAACAATCGCCTTGATCACCTGCGACCCTGCACGATGCTCCATGCCTTCGATGCGTCCGCGGCGCGAACTCAGGTCGCCCATGATGACGCCCGCATAATCTTCCGGCGTAACCACTTCGACCGCCATCACCGGCTCCAGCAACACCGGCGAAGCCTTGCGTGCAGCTTCTTTGAACGCCATTGAACCGGCGATCTTGAATGCCATTTCGTTCGAATCCACGTCGTGATAGCTGCCATCGTAGAGCGTCGCCTTCACATCGACCATGGGATAGCCCGCCAGAATGCCGCCTTCGAGCGCTTCCTGAATGCCTTGGTCGATCGGCTTGATAAATTCCTTCGGCACCGAACCGCCCGTGGTGTCGTTGACGAACTCGTATCCCGTCCCCGGTGGTTGGGGGTCGAGATAGATTTTCGCGTGCCCGTACTGACCGCGGCCACCGGTCTGGCGAATGTATTTGCCTTCCGCCTCCGAGTGCCTGCGGATGGTCTCGCGATACGCCACCTGCGGCTTGCCGACGTTGGCTTCGACCTTGTACTCGCGCATCATTCGGTCGACGATGATTTCCAGATGCAACTCGCCCATGCCGCTGATGATGGTCTGTCCGCTGTCGGGATCGGTGTGAACCTTGAAGGTGGGGTCTTCCTGGGCCAGGCGGCCGAGCGCCATACCCATTTTTTCCTGGTCAGCCTTGGTCTTGGGCTCAACCGCAACCGAAATCACGGGAACCGCAAACGTAATGTTTTCCAGCGCGATAGGATGTCTCTCATCGCAGATCGTGTCGCCCGTGCTCACTCCCTTGAGGCCTACAGCGGCACAAATGTCGCCCGCCAAGATCTCGCTGATTTCTTCGCGCTTATTGGCGTGCATCTTGAGCAATCGTCCGATACGCTCAGTCCGCCGGCGGCCCGTGTTCAACACCGAGTCACCAGTCTTAAGCTGGCCGGAGTACACGCGGATAAACGTCAACTGACCGACAAACGGGTCGGCCATGATCTTGAAGGCAAGAGCCGAAAACGGCTCGCTGTCTGCCGGTTTGCGTACGATCGGTTCGCCGTTGTCCGGATTCACTCCCGTGGTCTCCGGCACATCGAGCGGCGACGGCAAGTAATCGACCACCGCATCGAGCAGTGGCTGCACACCCTTGTTCTTAAACGCTGTTCCTACGACCACGGGAAACACTTTCAGCGCGATGGTCGACTTGCGCAGGGATGCACGCAACTCATCCGCCGTGATCTCTTCGCCTTCCAGAAACTTGTGCAGGATCTCGTCGTCGTTCTCTGCAATGCTTTCCACCAACTGAGCGTGGAACGCCTCCGCTTTTTTCTTCAGTTCGGCGGGAATTTCTTCGGTGATGTATTCCGCGCCCATCGTGTCGTCCTGCCACACGATCGCCTTCATGTTGATCAGATCGATGACGCCTTTGAACTTGTCTTCCTGGCCGATGGGGATTTGAATTGCGACGGGCTTGGCACTGAGGCGCTTGCGGATGGTATCGACGGCATGCTCGAAATCCGCGCCCATCTTGTCGATCTTATTAATGAAGCAAATGCGCGGCACGCCGTACTTGTCAGCCTGGCGCCAAACTTTTTCCGACTGCGGCTGCACCCCGTGCACGGCATCAAAGACCGCTACCGCGCCGTCAAGCACGCGCAGCGAGCGCTCCACTTCAGCCGTGAAATCCACGTGTCCGGGCGTATCGATGATGTTGATGCGAATGTCGCGCCAGGTGCAGGTCGTTGCCGCGGACGTAATAGTGATGCCGCGCTCCTGCTCCTGCTCCATCCAGTCCATGGTGGCAGTGCCTTCGTGCACCTCTCCGATGCGGTGCGTCTTTCCCGTGTAGAACAGGATGCGCTCCGTCGTAGTGGTCTTACCGGCATCAATGTGGGCCATGATGCCGATGTTCCTGCAACGCTCTAATGGGACTGTTCTGGGCACGACTATTAACTCTTTCTAGGGCTCCGAAATCAGCTTTCAGCTAAATCTCTTGTCATCCTGAGCGGCGCTTTTTGCCGCGAAGGACCTATGCACTTCTTACCATCGGTAGTGTGCGAACGCCTTATTAGCTTCCGCCATGCGATGTACATCTTCTTTTTTCTTGATGGCGGAGCCCTTGCCAGTAGCGGCGTCCAGCAATTCGTTGCTCAACTTATCGACCATACCTTTTTCGCCGCGGGCCCGCGCGTAGCTGATCAGCCAGCGGATCGCGAGCGATGTGCGCCGGTCGGCATTCACTTCCACAGGAACCTGATAGTTCGCTCCACCCACGCGGCGACTCTTCACTTCGAGCAGCGGCTTGGTATTCTCCACCGCCTTCTTGAATAGCTTCAGGGCTTCGTCTCCGCCCTTCTCCTGCACCCGCGTCAGGGCTTCGTAGAAGATGCCCTCCGCAGTGCTCCGCTTACCCTGCCACATCATCGAGTTGATGAACTTCGTCACCAGATCCGAGCCATAGACGGCATCGGCTGCGACGGTCCGTTTTGCGATATATCCTTTACGAGGCATTTAGCTTTTAGCTCCTAAGCTCTTAGCTTTTAGCTTGAGCTTGGTCGGGCTCGCATCTCCTGTTCGCCCCCAACTTCTTTCGGCCAACGACGAACGACCAACGACGATTTACTTAACCCTTCTTAGGACGCTTCGCGCCGTACTTCGAACGACCCTGCATGCGGTTGGCAACGCCCACCGCATCCAGTGTTCCGCGAATCACGTGATAGCGAACGCCCGGCAGATCCTTCACGCGGCCGCCACGGATAAGCACGATCGAGTGCTCCTGCAGGTTGTGGCCGACGCCAGGAATGTAGGTCGTCACTTCAATGCCGTTGGTCAGTCGCACACGAGCCACTTTGCGCAAAGCCGAGTTCGGCTTCTTGGGAGTTTGCGTGTACACGCGGGTGCAAACGCCACGCTTCTGCGGACACCCTTCCAGCGCCGGGCTGGCCGTTTTGTATCGTGGCCGTTTGCGGCCCTGCGCCACCAATTGATTAAAAGTAGGCACTGTTTGACACTCCTTGCAGCGCACCAACCCACCCTTTCGGGCAGGCGACGCACAGCTTTAATACCGTTTCCGACGCATATCCGTGGGCATGTTGACCTGAGGCCGATTGACCTAAGGCCGACCGTGCTTCTCACCGCGCTTCTCACCGCACAAATACGCCGGAGAGATTCTGGATTCCCGCTCAGACTTAACGCTTCCGACGGTGGCGCCCGGCCAAACTCGGGGGCGCTCCGTTTCGTCAGCCTTGCCCTGCATATCCTTCCACAATAGGGCGGAAGGCACCGCAGGAACGTTTCAGCGAGGAAAGTTTCCGACAACGCATTTCAATCCGGAAACGCATTTCTCAATAGCTCAGCCGCAAAATTAACTACGCACACAACCGCGCAGAAAAACTCACAGCGCACAGCAAGCCTAAATGAACTCGCGGAACCCATTAACTATAACAAGCGTTCGCAAACATCGTCAACCCATGATTTTGCATCCCACAAAACGAATCGGAGGAGCAAGCGTCAATCGATAAGGGAGCAAGCCAAACGTGCGGTTGATGCCTCGCAAACAGGTCCTTCGCTTTGCTCAGGATCTCGGCTGCGGGCTCACGCCCGCAAGGCGCCTCGACTTGCTCAATCCCTTTCCAGCCTCTACACTACAGGTTTTCCAAATCATTCAGCGATTCAGTAGCTCGTCTTGCGTCCGTCGAGGCGCGGGGACGGGGAGGATGCATGGGTAGTTCGCTTTTCGGCCGGTTGGCATGCGCGCTTGCGGTAGTAGCTTTATGCGGTCTCGGAGGTTGCGGCGGCCACAAGCCTGCCGGAGCATCTCCGTTTCCGGCCAAGGTCACGCTGTCTCCCGCCCCCAGTACTTCATTACAGCAAGGAAGTATTCTTACCTTTTCCGCTTCCGCTCAAAACGGATCGAACTCGAACATCTCCCCGACGTTTACCTTCCAATCCAGTGACACAAGTATCCTTAACATAGCTCCTAACGGTGTCGCGTGCGCGGGTCGATGGGATGCGACCTTCACCACCTGCACCCCAATGGGCACTGGCGCGGTCCAGGTAACAGTGTCAGCCCTTGGCGCCACCAGTCCGCCCACTGTCGTTTTTGTACACGCACCGATCGACAAGATTACGGTCACCGAGGCCCCGCCTTCTCAAGTGCCTCCGCCCACTGCGGAGCCATGCGTGGTGATGGGTCAGACCACCACGCTTCAGGCAACGGCATGGAGCCAGAACTCGGACATCACTTCTACGGTGGGACCCTTCACCTGGTCTGCGGCCAACAGCAGCGTCGTAAGGATCATCCCGCTCATGAACTCCGCCTTCAATGTCACGACCAACCAAGCGACGGCTACCGCTGCCACTCCAGGGCTTAGCCAGATCTATGCTTCGGCCAGCGGAGTCTCCAGCAGCGCCTTCACTCAGCCGGCTCCTTTCGATGGCCTGAACTTTTTTGAAACCTGCCCGGTGCAGAGCATCACGCTGCAACTCGGGGTGGCCGGATCGCAAACCGGCCAGACGAGCTTCAATACCACCAAAGGAACTGCACAGACGGTGACCGCCACCGTGGTTGATGTGTTCGGTAACACGCTGAGCAAGGTTCCACTCACCTGGAGTTCATCTGCACCTGGAGCAGTCTCAGCAACGGGTTGTTCGGGTCAAACATGCTCCATCAGTACCGCGCAGCCAGGGGCCGGGTCTGTAACCGCCTCTTGCTCGCCACCCACATGCAACATTGGTTTTCCTCTATCCCCTGTGCCCGTGGGACTGGCACCTGACTTCCTTCCTTTGCCAGTCTATGCGACGACCGCCATCTCGGGAGTAGTGAACGGTACGGCTAGCTCAACCAACGTTCTGGCCACCAGTTTCGATTGTCAGGGAAACCATTACTGCGCCGCGTATCTCTACAATATTGCGACATCGAACAATCTGGCGACGAACCCAACCGCAATGCCGACTCCTCCGAACTCGCTAATGCTCGACCTGGCAGGCGATAGAGCTTATGCGGGCAGCAACTATGGAGCTTTTCTGGTTGGCACCGCGAGCCTGGGAGGCACGTCCAACCCTTTCACTTCATTCGGAACCGTCACCGGCACTGTGCTGGCCGTCTCTCCGAATGGAGATGTCGCGCTGATTTCCGACACCCTTCACACGCCGAACCAGGTCTATGTGGTGAACACGACCAATAGCTCTTCGCCGAGCGCCACAGCCTTGAACATCAGCGGGGCAGTTACCGCTGGTTTCTCGCCTGACGGCCTGAAGGCATTCATCATTGGGTGCGTTGTGAGCTCTGTGCCTTGCACCAGCACGACGGGAAACGCACTTTACGTGTATTCCGCGCTGCAGTCATTGCAGGGGCCAACCGCACTTTCCGTTCCGGCGGGCCAAGTCACTTTCTCGCCCAACGGTGCCTTCGGCTACGTGAGCAGTCCGTCGTCTGGGATTATTCCGGGCCTTACCGCTTTCAACCTTTGCGACAACCAACCGGTCCAGTCGGTTTTTCCCGCACTGAACGCAACACCGATTTTTCTAAGAACCATACCGAATTTCCATTTGGAAGGAAAGGACAGTACGGGAAATCTCTTTCCCGACGGCATGCATCTCTTGGCCTTGGGAAATACGGGCATCGACGTAGTCACGGCCATCAACACCGTGATCGCCCCCATACTTACAAATCCACCGACTTCGTTCCCGTCGTGCCCGCAGTCAGTTACCCACCCCGCACCGCAGCGGATTGACCTGGGACAGGGAACCTTCAATCCCGTTGCGTTTTTCGTCTCCCCCGACGCGACCCAGGCCTACATCGTGGCTAGCGACCGCAGCGACATCCTGGTCTATAACTTCAACACCGGCTCGGTGAGCGGCATCCCGCTCGCCGGAAATGCCACTCCCGGGGATCCCGCCAACCCGATGCGCACGGTGGCCGACATGACTGTCGACGGCTCCCTTATTTATGTCGCAGGCAGTGACGGCACATTGCACGAGGTAAGCACGAACCCGGCGGTCGACCTGCTGCAGATCTCGTTCCCCAACCTGCCGAACTTTTCAGACCCTTTCTGCTCCATTGGAAACTGCAAACTGAATATGGTCGCCGTAAGGCCGTAAGACCGTCTTCAGTTCTCAGTTCTCGCTTCTCGGTTTTGCTCTTGTATGAATCACCGGCGCCCAGGCTCATCAGCGCCCGACTTTGGGTGGCGCAGCGCTTTCAGCGCTGCGATAAGGGACCTGTTTTCAATGGGGGCTTCAGCCCCTGAGTTTCAGCCGCTGGCGGCTAGGTAAATGGGTGGCGTCGGCGAGGCTCCCGCTAAGCAGGCTTCCCCAGTTCCTTCCCGACACTATCAAGCACGCCGTTGACAAAATGCACCGACTCGGGAGAAGAAAACTTCCGCGCAATCTCAAGCGATTCATTAATGACCACGGCCCGCGGTGTATCGGGATAGGCAAGAAACTCGGCAACGGCCGCCCGCAACAGGTTGCGGTCGACGGCGGCCATGCGCTCCATGCGCCAGTGCTCGGCATGGCGCTCGATGAGCCCATCGATTTCCGTCACCCGGTCGGTGGCTACGCGAAAAAGATCGTCGGCAAACCCGCGAACGTCGGAACTGGTTGCGCCGTGCTCAGCCCAGAACGTGAGGCGTACATGGTCCGCATCCTGTTTGCCCATGTCGGACTGAAACAACATCTGCAAAGCCAGTTCGCGGGATTTTCTTCTGGTACCCATGAAGGCAGTAGCTAGTGGTCAGTTTATTGTACGGGAGGGTTAGCTGCGCCGCTTGGCCTTCGCCGTGTTGCGTCGCCTAATAGGTTCGCGGTTCCGATTTTTCTCAGCCTTGTCATTCCGAGCAGCGCGACGAATCTGCTTCTTGCTGACAGCTGATGGCTGATGGCTGATAGCTGCTCTCAGCGATGCCATCTCAACAGCCGACAGCGCCGCCTCAAACCCCTTGTTGCCCATCTTCAGTCCGGCGCGATCAATGGCCTGCTCCAACGTCTCACAGGTAAGCACGCCAAAAGCGTGCGGCACGCCCGTCTCCTGCGCTGATTGTCCAATCCCGCGCGTCACTTCATTCACAATCACGTCGTAGTGTGCGGTATCGCCACGGAGCAGGCAGCCCAGACAGATGATGGCGTCATACTTCTTCGTCTCGGCAAGAGTGCGCGCGGCGGAGGGAATCTCAAACGCTCCTGGCACACGCACGATCTGGATGTCTTCCTTCTTTGTACCCGAGCGCAACAGCGCGTCATATGCGCTTTGCAGAAGCCTCTCGGTAATGAATGCATTGAAACGCGACACCACGATCGCAAAACGTTTCCCAGACGAGTTCAGCTCTCCTGCCAAACCGCGCTGCTCGGGTTCGGGACGAAGCTCCAAGCTCTCATTCTCGTTACTTTTCTTCTCCGTGACTCAGTGCCTCCCTTAGTGAATTCGCCCTCGATCCGTGGGGATCTGTGGAAATCCGTGGCCCCGCGGTTTATTTGCCCTTGAACGCCGCCGGACGCTTTTCCAGAAACGCCGAAGTCCCTTCCTTCTTATCTTCGGTCGCGCAACACACGCCGAAAAGCACGGCCTCAAGATAAAGCCCCTCGGCCAAAGTCATCTCCACGCCCTTGTTCACCGCTTCCATCGCATACTGAACAGCCAGCGGAGCGTTCGCAATAATCTTCGCCGCAATCGCCTCGGCCCGCGGAATCAAATCCGCCGGCGCGACCACTTCATTCACCAGCCCGATGCGCAGCGCATCCTGAGCGGTAATCATTTCACCCGCCAGCACCATCTGCATAGCAACACCCTTGCCCACCAAACGCGGCAGCCGCTGCGTTCCACCATATCCCGGGATTATCCCCAGCTTCACTTCAGGCTGACCGAGCTTGGCATTCTCACTGGCCAGACGCATGGTGCAGGCGAGGGCGATCTCGCATCCACCGCCCAGCGCAAAGCCGTTGATGCAGGCGATCACCGGCTTGCCCAAATTCTCGATCAGGTTGAGGACATTCTGCCCGCGATGCGTGTACTCCTTGCCCATGACAGCATCATTCTTGGCCAACTCTCCAATGTCGGCGCCTGCAATGAATGCCTTCTCGCCCGAGCCGGTGAAGATCACTACTCGCACGGATGCATCATTCTTGATGTCGTGAAACGCCGCCCTCAGCTCCTCCATGGTCGCCATGTTGAGCGCATTGAGCACCTTCGGCCGGCTCACCGTGACATAAGCGATGGAGTTTTTCTTTTCAAGAAGAATGTCTTCGAAGCTCATAAAATCAAACCCACCACCAGTCATCCTGAGCGTAGCAAACCGATTCGCCCAGCGAATCGGTTTGCGGAGTCGAAGGACCCCTTTCAGCTTGCACTTCCTCGGAGCGTAAGGGAGTTCTCTCGCGTCTCCTGTGAGAATCCTTTTCAGTGCCGACCCTTGTGCCAGCTCAAAGGGATCCTTCGACTGCGTAAGAACTTCGCTCGCGAAGTTCTTGCTCCGCTCAGGATGACAAGTTCAAATCACCTTACAGTTTATTCGCACGCGGCTTGTCCGGGTCCGAGTAATCATAAAACCCGCGACCCGACTTCCGCCCGTACCACCCTGCCATCACCAACCGCTTCAGCAGCGGAGGCGACGCAAAGCGCCGCTCCTTAAACTCGTCATACATCACATGGGTAATGTAATAAGTCGTATCGAGCCCAACGAAATCGAGCAGCGTGAATGGCCCCATCGGATATCCGCAGCCCAGCTTCATCGCGTTATCGATGTCTTCAATCGATCCCACGCCCTCTTCATAAGCCCGGACGGCATCGAGCAGATAGGGCACCAGCAGCCGGTTTACGATGAATCCTGTCTTGTCCGACGTCCGCACCGGCACCTTGCCCAGCTTTTTCCCGAACTCGTAAGCCGTCTGGTAGACATCGTCGGCGGTGGCGATCGTCCGCACCACTTCGACCAACTTCATCAGCGGCACCGGATTAAAAAAGTGCAGCCCGATAAACCGCTCCGGCCGCTTCACCGCGGTCAAAAGCTCAGTCACCGAAATCGAAGATGTATTCGAAGCAAAGATTGCGTCTTTCTTCACCACGCCATCGAGCGACGCATACATCTTCTTCTTCTCTTCCACGTTCTCGATGATGGCTTCAATAATAATGTCGCAATCGGCCAGGTCCGCCTTGTTGGTCGTGCCCTTGAGCCGCGCCCGGATCGCGTCCTTCTGCTGCGCCGTGATCCCGCCCTTCTCGACCGGACGCTCGGCAAATTTCGCGAGGGATTTCTCGATCGCAGCAAACCCCTTGTCGAGAAACTTCTGTTCCACTTCAAGCACAGTCACATTGAATCCAGCTGTAGCGCACACCTGCGCAATGCCGGACCCCATTAGGCCGCAACCGAGTACTCCAACCTTGTTGATTTCCATAGGAATTCCCTGCTGTCTATCAATTTCGTTTTCCGCGGCGAATGGCGTTATATCCTTGCTGCACTAGAAAGAAGATCATCACCAATCCTAGAAGAAGAAAAAGGACGCCCAACGAAGGCACGACCCAATCGGGAAGATTAGGTACCTTGATCGCCGCAACCATGATGAAAACAACGACAAGAGCAAGGCTGCCGACCTCGATTACCTTGTTTCCGGCATTACGTTTAGCGATCCGCCAGAGAACAAAACTGTAAACGCCGACAAGTGCAATGCCGCTGACCACACTTTGAATAGCGCTGCCATTTGTAGCCATAACCGCCTCGTCAAAGAGCTTACATTTGCCTAAAAATTCAACAGCGTCTCCACAATCATCGCGATCCCCTGCCCGCCGCCGATACACGCCGTTGCCAATCCATATTTCTTCTTCCGCCGCCGCAACTCATACAGCAGCGTGATCACCAGCCGTGTCCCCGTAGCTCCCAGCGGATGCCCCAACGCAATCGCCCCGCCATTCACATTCACTTTCTCGCGATCGAGGCCCAGTTCTTTCTCGACCGCTAGATACTGTGCCGCGAACGCCTCATTCACCTCAATCAGATCAATGTAGTCGAGCGACAATCCAGCCTTCTGCAGCGCCACCTTCGTCGCCGGCACCGGACCGCGCCCCATCACCTTGGGCTCAACACCGCCAATGCCCCAGCTCACAATGCGGCCCAGTGGCTCGATACTTCGCTTGCGCGCCTCCTCCAGCGACATCAACACCACCGCCGCCGCGCCATCCACAATGCCGCTCGCGTTGCCGGCGGTCACCGTGCCAGGTTTCCCTGAGCCTTGGCCAAACACCGCCTTAAGCTTGGCCAGTCCCTCCATCGTAGTCTGCGGACGCCGGTGATCATCTTCAGTAAGCGATTCCCCTGTCGTCTCGCCCTTATGATTTCGCAAGGGCACCGGAACCAACTCTTCCTGCAGACGTCCTTCTTTATAGGCCGCATCGGCCTTCTGCTGTGAGCGCAACGCGAACTCGTCCTGCGCCTTCCGCGTGATGCCCTGTTGCTCGCCGTACAGCTCCGCCGTGTTCGCCATGTACAGTCCGCAATAGCTGTCGAGCAGCGCCACCATCAGCGAGTCTTCCAGCTTGCCGCCCGGAGCCAGCGTAAATCCATCACGCCCGCGAATTACAAATGGAGCCTGCGACATGGCCTCCATCCCGCCGGCGAGCACAATCTTCGCTTCCTCCAACTGAATCATCTGCGCCGCGTTCACAATCGACTGCATGCCCGAGCCACACAACCGGTTCACGGTCAACGCCGGAGTCTCAATCGGCAGTCCCGCCAGCAACCCCACATGCCGGGCGCCATACAAAGCGTCGCCGGAAGTCTGTTGCGCGTTGCCAAACACAGCATGATCAAATTCTTTTGGATCGATCCGTGCCCGCTCGATCGCGCCCTTGGCCGCGACTGCGCCCAACTCCTGCGCGGTAAAGTCCTTCAACTTGCCGCAATAGCGGCCAAAGGGCGTGCGAGCCCCGCTGACAATGGCGATGTCACCCCGTTTCAACATAGTTTCCCTGACAAGGCCGACAGAGCAGCTAAACGTGGGTCGCGACTAGACGGCCAAACTCGTCAGTGTAGCAGCGGACACGCAAGGTTTGCCACACCGGGAAACCCAGCTAACGGAGAATTCCCGAAGACGCAATCCGCGACCCGAGAGATCTAAGATGCTTCGGTGCTTGCGGTAAGGACTACGCGAAAATATCTGTCGTAAATCCAAAGCAGCACCGCTGTTGCTATACCCACCCCTGTCACAACCCACCAGATACGCTGGGGTTGATGCGCAACCTCGCCAAAGCGGTGCATGAGCGTTCCGCCGAACCATCCGCCGATTAACGATCCAATTCCGATCGGCAAAAATGCGAAACCCATGTAAGTTCCCTGCTGGCCCGGTGGCGCCAGCCGCGAAATGTATTCGTAGTACCGGGGCGATTGGATGATCTCGCCCAGAGCCAGCACAAACAAGGAGAGCACCGCACCCCACACTGTGGGTCGGAACGCAAGTATTAACCAGGAAGCGGACGTAATTACGGTGCCAAGAATTACGGCTTGAAACGCCGGGACCTTGCGAGTTAAGAAATTTATCGCGAGGGTGAGGCAGATTACGGTCAAGCCATCCGTAATCAGAATAATTTCCACGTCGGCGCTGGGATTGATGTATCCGTGAATGTAGCCAGGCAGACTGATGTACTGCTGCCAAAACACGACCCAGTATCCGGTAAAGATCACGAGGAACCACATAAATCGGCTGATCCCCGACAGCACAATCGCCAGCAGCCCAACCCAAATCCACCAGGGCACGGTGAAGGGATAGATCAACATGGCGACGCGTAATAACAAAGCCATCCCCAACACGGGCAGAACCTGCTTATAGTTGCCCACCACTAAGCAGAAATTCCGCACGACAATAGCGATGGAAGGCGGAGGGGTGTCGCCTGGCTTACGTGGTTCCCGAAAGAAGAACAAGACCACAAAGAACATCGCGAACACGCTGAGCGCGGCGACGCGGTAGACATTCTCTACGCCCAAGTGACGGTGCGCCCAGGAAGCGCAATACGGCCCGGCCGCGCCACCGACGTTGACCATCGTGTAATAAATCGAATAGCCAATGGAGCGGACGTTTTCTTTGGAAGCGCGCGCCGTAGTTCCAACCACACAAGGCTTGACCAGCGAGACGCCGAGCGCTGGAAGGATGAGTATGAAGCCCACGAACAGGCCAAGCGGCAAGGCATTGCGCACAGGCGCAAGCCAGGGCGCCCCGATGGACCCGATGAGAAAATACGCGGCGCCAAGAATGAGGTATGCAATCGAAAGCGCGCGGCGGAACCCGAGCCGGTCTGCGGCGGCCCCGCCGAAGATGGCGAGAAACCAGACCATCCCGCCGAAAATTCCGGTCAGCGTCCCCGTCTGCTCGGTAGAGAAATTCAGTTTCTCTTGCAAATACAGGGCGAGTGACGCAAACGCACCATAGTAGGAAAGGCGCTCGAAGATCTCGGTGATATTGGCAATCCAAAAGGGACGTTCAAAGCCAGTGCGAATTTCCTGGAATCGTTCGGAAAAGCTCAAAGTGACTCCTGTTGTCCGTGTGGCGCGGGCACTCCCTTCGACTACGCTCAGGGCAGGCTTGCCCGCGTTCCGCCCAGATCTACCTCTGCCTGCATCTACATCCGGATGCGCTTCGTGATTTCTTCGACCGAGAGTCCGACAACCCGAATCACTTTGCGGTGACTGCTCTGGCCGGACGCAATGGTAACGGAAGAACGCGGCACCTTCAAAAGTTTCGCGAAGAATTCGATGCAGGCGTCGTTGGCGCGTCCTCCGACGGGCGGCGCGGTCAGGGAGACTTTGAGAGCGTCGCCGAGTTCGCCAGTGATAGCGTTCTTCTTGGCGCGCGGATGGATCTTGACCGCGAAGCTAGTTCCCGTGGGGCCGTTGTAGAAAGGAATCACGTAACTCCACAGAGTTTCTCACGCATGGAACGTCAGTTGCGGCAAGTGAAATAAGAGCGAGAGCATTTTCGCTGTGTTTCTCTGTGTCCTCTGTGGTTAAGCCTTGACTCTTTCCCCGAAAATCGCCGTCCCCACCCGTACACAGGTTGATCCTTCTTCAATTGCAACCTCGAAATCATGAGACATACCCATCGAAAGCACATCCATGCCAACTGCAGGCAGCTTTCGGGAAGCAATCGCATCGTGGAGTTCTCTCAATTTTCGAAAGTGATCTCGTGCGCCCTGAGGGTCATCAGTAAAAGGAGGCACAGTCATTAGTCCCTGGAAAGAAAGCGACTCAAGTCGCGGGGCAGCGCGGAGTATTTCTTCAATCTCCGCAGAATCGGGAACGATGCCGGTCTTGGCCGCCTCCCCGCCGACATTAACTTCAATCAGCACCACGAGTTTCTTCCCAAGGTTTTCCGCAGCCGCATTCAGCTTCTCAGCTAGCTTCAATGAATCTATCGAGTCCACAGCAGCAAACAATTCCGCCGCTTTGCCGACTTTATTGGTTTGCAAATGTCCGATCATATGCCATTCTGCGCCCATCAGATCGACAAGTGCCCCAGCCTTTCCAGCAAACTCCTGCACCCGGTTTTCCCCGAACACCCGCAGGCCCGCGTCATAGGCCTCCCGAATTCGCTCTGGAGCAACAGTTTTGCTCACAGCCATCAACGCGATCTCATCCGGCGAACGTCCCGCTCGCCGCGCCGCTGCCGCCAGCCGCTGGCGAACGTCTGCAAAATTCTCGGAGATGGACATAAGAACATCTAACCACGAAGGACACGAAGTTTCACGAAGGGAACCTGGAGTTTCACGTTCCAGACGAGACCCTCGGCACGCCGACACTGGCTGGTGAATTGATCAAAGCATCTCGCTACGCGAGATGGGCGGACAAAGCCTGCCCTGAGCGAAGTCGAAGGGAGTGTGCGCCCCACACCTGCTTACATCATCGCGGTCGGCGGTGCCGGTTCGCTCGGGTCGCCCGCGCTCGTAAGCGGCAGACGAATCATCAGCGCCGCCAACCCAAGCATTACCACGAGACCTGCCAGATAGGACGGTTCCTGGAAGAATTGCGGTCTCGCCCAAGCGGGAGCGAACTGTAGCGCGGCCCAAACCAGCCCCAGAATAGCCTCGCCGGCGATTAGTCCGGAAGCGATGAGCACTCCTGCATTGTCCACTCGGGCCATCTGGGCGGCGTTGAAGCCTCGGCGCTTAGCTACGCGATCACCGAGCGAGCGAAAAACTCCTCCGAGAAAGATGGCGAACGTCGTCTCAAACGGCAAATACATCCCAACCGCCACCAGCATCGGACTCTTCACCTGCATCATGATCAACGCGATCCCCATGAAGATTCCGACCACTACCAGGGGCCACGGCATATTGCCGCCCACGATCCCCATCGCCAATGTCGCCATCAATCCAGCTTGCGGCGCGGAAAGCTGACGATCACCAAAACCAATTCCACCGGCTTTGATGTTTGCTTCGTGCAGTAGCATCAATGGCCAATACATCACGAGACTCGCTACGACTACCGCGATTAATTCCGCCATCTGGATTCTGCGCGGGGTGCCTCCCAGGATGTAGCCGACCTTGAAGTCCTGCAACAGTTCGCCTGCGACCGCGGACGAAACGCAGACCACAGCTGCAACTCCCAATACCGCCGCTACGCCGGCATTTCCGGAAACTCCCAGCGCGACCATGAGGAGCGCAGCAATCAGCAAAGTCGAAAGCGTCAACCCTGAAATCGGATTGTTGGAAGAGCCGATGAATCCCACAAGGTTGCCGGAGACGGTGGCGAAGAAGAAGCCAACAATCAGCATGACGACAGCGGCCAGAATTGCCGGCCAAACCAAACCGGAAATATGAACATAAAGAACGCACATCAGGACGAACATCAAGGCGATCAATCCGAAGACCGCCTTCGAACTCATGTATTGCTCGGTGCGCGAAAGCTTGGCTCGTTGATCAGCGGTCTGGCGTAGATCAGAGAATGCTTTGCCGAGGCCGGCGGTTAGGCTCTTACGCATATTGAACAGCGTATAAGCCGCGCCCACGAGCATTCCACCGACAGCTATGGGACGGACAATGAACCTCCACACTCCTGCCGCAACGGCCGCCCAATTATCGGGAGTGTCGGCGGGAAGATATTGTTTGACCTGCGGCCCAAGAAAAAAGATGAGCACGGGCACCATGAGTCCCCATGCCAGCACCCCGCCCGCGAACTGGAGTGAGGCGAGGCGCAGCCCGATAATGTATCCGACACCCAAATAAGCTGGGCTCACGCTGGGTGCCGCAAACATGCTGGTTCCTCCGGCGGGCAGCAGGGTGCGACTTCCTGTCGTACCCAGACGTACCTGGCTGTGGCCAAGAGTGCCCACCACGGGGTGAAAATCTTTATCGGCGGCGAACAGGCCAAAGCGGCCGAGCAAGTACACCACGCCGCCCACGCCGATATTCCAGAAAAGATATTTTGCCGCCTGGGCTCCTCGTTGTCCGGCCTTGTGAATCTCTGCCGCAGCCACGGATTCCGGGAAGGGCAGCTCAGGATCTTCCACCATGACCCGCCGTACAAGTGAAATGAACAGCACTCCGAGAATGCTGCCTACCATGATCAGTGCCGTGGATTTCCAGTAGGCGTCGGCCGGCCGAAACGAAGTCCAGGCCTTGGCTAACAAGAAGGCTGGAATCGTAAAGATCGCTCCCGCCGCGACTGACTCCCCGATCGATCCCGCGGTGCGAGCGATGTTCTCTTCCAGCAGGGACCCTTTCCACGCTCGCAGTACCGCCATGGCAATCACGGCCGCTGGATATGTCGCGGCGATGGTGATCCCGGCACGCAGCCCCAGGTAAGCGTTCGCCGCTCCTAAAACTACCGTCAGAACGAGCCCGAGCAACATGGCCCGCAGCGTGAATTCCTTCATCTGCATGCCTTCGGGCACGAAGGGAACGTGCTTCTTCGGGCCAGTTCCTGGCTCGGGGCTAGTCATAGGCGCAAATCCTCACGGGAGTGGATTGGAAGCCGCTACCCTCTCTATATCATTCCACTAATTCAGACAATGGGACGGCGCACGTTAGCACGCGGCCAGCCTGCATTACAAGTGCGGTCCCGATATGTACGAGGCGGTTAGGATTCTCAGCGCTAGACGTTACATGATCCTCGCCACCATCCATTTTCAAATCGGGACTCCTGCTCGTTTTGTTAAGCAGTCCCCGCAGAAATCAACACTCGTGACCAGGCTGGGAGTAAAATATCCTTACGTGGTCGACCCGCCCTTCGTCGTTGGCTTATCCCAGAGGTGCAGTGTGACAAACGACTCCCCGGATCCTGGCTTCTTGCAGCAATTCAAGGAATTTCACTGCAGTGACTGCGGCAGTAACGTTGGATTTCGTTCTCGCCGAAGGACTTTAACCGAGCGCTACCTGCTGCGATTGCTTCTTCTGCAACCGGTCCGCTGTGGAGAATGCTTTCGGCGCGATTACCGCCCGATTTTCACGCAAGTGAAAGATCGCCTGTCGGAAATCAGCGGTATGATTCCCGTTGCCAAGGTGCCCAAGCCCGCGTCCCATAAACGTAACGTTGCCTAGCGGCAGGGGACGCCGCTATACTGCATGTGTAGCGCAGTTCGAACGTGTGTGTTTTCGCGCACGGCAATCGAGACCGTGCGGCGTAATTGGAGGCAGTCTTCAGCAGTAGTGAGGACAGAATCCGGGCTAGCCGAGCCACGGTTCCAGAGGCAGGGACCTCTATTGTTTTGCATAAGCCCCGCACCTGGGCCAGCCAAGTTGGAGAGAGCCTCTTCGCTGTCTTGTTTCCTTCTGACTGCCGCATTTGCAGGATATCGCTTACCAACATTTCTCGTCTCCCGGTTTGCGAAGAATGCCTTGATGGCATCCACCCAATCAGCGGCAAAGTCTGCTCGATTTGCGGCGAACGGGTGTTCTCGCCTCATCTTTTTTACGACGGCGGAGGCGCCCTTCTGTGCCGGCTATGCCACGCGGTCGAACCGCCGTTCGAAAAAGCCGTCGCCTACGGTCGCTATGAACAGGCCTTGCGCGATCTCATTCACCTGCTGAAGTATGGCGGAGTACGCCCTGCCGCGAGCGTTTTGGGGCGTATGTTAGCCGAGGCGATCGTCTTCCTCGATCCCGTTCTCGGGAAGGAGCCGATTGCGGCTATTCCGGTCCCCCTGCACATGTCCAAGCGCCGCGAGCGTGGCTTCAATCAGGCGGAACTGATTACGCGAGCCGCACTGAAACTAAACTCGGCAGGGGAACGTTTGCGCCTGGCTGACCATGTTCTTGAGCGCCGGCGAGAAACCAAGTCACAGATCGGCATGACGCCGCACCAGCGCCGTGAAAACATGAGAGGAGCCTTCGCCATTACGCATTCCCAGGCAATCGATGGCCGCGAAGTCCTTCTCATAGACGATGTTTACACTACGGGAGCGACTGTCTCCGAGTGTGCGCGGGTCTTGCTTCGCGCCGGGGCCAGCCGAGTGTGGGTCGCAACCGTAGCGCGTACGCCGAAAATGGCATCTCAATACAGTCAGATTGAGCCACCGGTGGATCAGGAACTCTCTGAATTGGCAGAGGCACCGTCGGCGCGGGCAGGCTAGCATTTTCGCGATTTTTTGGGTGATTGGAAGGCAGGGCTGCGGAGGTAGGAAAAACGACGGGCGGGGAGTTAACAAGAACACTATGTCAGCGCGGATCGAACACGAAGCAGCACCGCCAGGCCGGCACGCCGCCGGCTTGTACTCGCCGGCGGCGATGCACCGTGACGGCAACGGTCATGCCCTGCACGCACCAGTCCTGGTGCTGAACGCTTCTTACGAGCCCATCAACGTGTGCGCCGCGCGCCGCGCTCTCGTCCTCGTGCTCAAAGGTGTCGCCATGACGGAGGAAGAAAACGGGCACTTCCTGCACGCCGCCCGCCTCACCATGCGCGTGCCTTCGGTAATTCGTCTGCTGGAATACCGCCGCATCCCGCATCAGAGCCGGGCCCTGTCGCGCAAGAACATCCTGCTGCGCGACCGCAACAGTTGCCAGTACTGCGGCACGGTGATGTCTTCCAGTGAACTGACGCTCGACCACGTCATCCCGCGTTCCCGCGGAGGCTCGTCCACCTGGGAAAATCTGGTGGCCTGCTGCCACCCCTGCAACCGCCGCAAGGGCAACCAGTTCGCCACCGAAGCGGGCATGAAGCTAATGCGCGAGCCTCGAGCCTTCAACCTCCACACCAGCCGCCACATCATGCGACTGATGGGCCGCTCGGATGATAAGTGGCGGAAATATCTGTTCTACTAGTTTCGAGTTTCCAGTTTCTGGTTTCCAGACAAATCAGGTCTGCAAACTAGAAACTCGAAACCGGAAACTCAAGAGGTTCTCAAGCAGCTATTTTTGCGGCGGATTCGGATCCTTCTCCTCCGGCTTCTTCTGCTCCGGTTGCTTCTCACCCTTCGGCAGTTCCTTGCCCTGATACAAGATCTTCACATTCGAGCCGAATCGCTTGTAGTCCTCGTACTTCACGATCTCCTTAATGTGGATGTCGCCCATCTTGAAGTGCAGTTCGTCATCCGCCTTCGTGTAAGCCGGGAACCAGTACTGGCCGTCGATCTGCTGCCGCCAGGTGGTGAACTTGGGAAACAGGTTCTCCTCATTGCCGTGCTTTTTGCGAATGTCGGGAACGGTCTTGCCGTAAGTCTTCACAATCTGGAAGTCGTGATCGTCGACCCAAACGCGCCCTTGGAAATAGCGTTTCTTACCTTCAATCTGCTTGGGTGCGATATCGAAGACGTAGCAGTGCAGGTCGTCCTCAGTCTGCTGTCCCAGGTACAAGATGTTGTATTCCGGAAGCTCATCCGTGGTCAGAACAAACGGCAGGCGGTGCCGGATATCGTCGAGGTCTTCCTGTGACATCGATATACGCGACAGGCTCGACTGCGGAGCAAACACCACATTCTCCAGGCGCTTTCCCTTGTCATCAAAGATCACGTCGAAAACTTCGCGATACTCTCCGTCAACGGTTTCACCATCGACGGTCTGCACCTTCACATCTTGCCGATAGGTGTACTGGTCGCGCGCCTGTTGGAATTCTTTTTCCTTAGCCGCGAAGCGCTTGATGATCTCCTCAGGCGTGGAGTCCTTAGGAGGAATATTCTCCAGCGGACCCTCCTGGGCTACGGCGGGCATGCCCACAAGCGCGCAAGCGGCCAACGTGATGCATAAGAAAGTTCTGCAAAACAACCGGTTCATAATTTTAGTGTATCGGAATACCACGAGGATGGTGCGTACACGCTGCCCTGCAACGTCTTCGCATATGCGCACGAAGACACAAAGCGGAGACGTTTCTACGAATCGACCGACCGCGGCAACCCTACCTCCGGCCCCTCTCCGCTCAGCGAGGTCGAAGGGTAGGGTGCTGCAGTTCTGCCGCTCACTTGGATGCCATATCGGAACAGGGGTTGCCGCGGACGGAAAAAGGCCTTCGGCTTTTCCTGCCGGATTAGCCATGATCCTGGGAATTGATCGTGGGAAGAGTCTTTGAAAGGGCCGACAGCCTAAAACTCGCGCTTGTGCAATCAATGATTGTAATGCTATCATTGATTGCATGGCCAGCATTACCATCCGTCGGCTCCCCGAAAACACCAAACGGCGTCTTCGCATCCGCGCCGCCCGCAACGGGCGCTCCATGGAGCAGGAGGCCCGCGAACTCCTCGAAACAGGATTAGCCCGCGCAGATTCTGAGCCGGAAAATATTGGGGAGTCCATCCGCAGGCGTTTTGCGCCGCTGGGCGGGTTTGTTCTGAAAATTCCTCCTCGTGGCCCTATCCGCGATCCCCGAATCAAGTGAGTATCGGGTGATCACAATTCTCGACACGAATGTCGTCTACGAACCGATGCAGCCGGTACCCTCTGCGGCAGTCATGGCTTGGCTGTCTCACAAGCCGGAAAATGGTCACTTCTTCGTCACCGCTATCACAGTGGCCGAAATTCTTTATGGCATCGAACTCCTGCCCAAGGGTAAACGACATGACAGGTTACTGGCCGAAGCGAAGGCCACTTTCGCGGAGGATTTCGCTGGGCGCATTCTTCCCTTCGACGAAGAATCCGCGCGGGCATTTCCAGCGATTGCCGCCTCATGCCGAACCCAAGGCCGTCCCATCGCTGAACTCGACGCGCAAATCGCAGCCATCGCCCGCTCCCGCGGCGCCACCTTGGCCACGCGCAATACCGCCGATTTCGAAAATTGCGGTGTGCGCCTGATGAACCCCTGGCTCGTGTAGCGCCCAATGGCGGTGGTACCTAAACCTGCTACACTTTTGCGTTTGCTGTAGAGACGTTGCTTGCAACGTCTTGCCCGCACGCCGATGCGGCCGGCAAAGACGTAGCAAAATACGTCTCTACGAACTGAGCCTAAGGATTTCCCTCATGCGCCATCTTCTTCTCTGCCTCCTTGCTCTTGCGCTTACACTTCCTGCCCTGTCCCAGGCCAAGCATCCCTTCACCTTCGAAGACATGATGAAGCTCAAGCGCGTGGGTGAGCCCGAAGTCTCGCCTGACGGCAAGTGGGTGATCTTTAGCGTGGTCGATGTAAATCTGGAAGCCAATACAAAGACCCCGCACATCTGGATCGTACCTCTGTCAGACAAAACGCAAGGTCCCTCGACTGCGGCGAAGGATTCGCAAGCGAATCCCTCGTTCTCGCTCGGGATGACCGAAAAAAGTGGGGTGCCCCATGTCTCGCCGACTTTGCGAGACATGGGAACCACGGAACGCGAACTCATTCCAGATCAGGACGGAGACCGCCCGCGCTGGGCGCCTGACAGCAAGCGCTTCGCTTTCCTCTCGACAAAAGAAGGCGGCTCGCAGGTCTGGATTGCAGATTTTGATGGCGCGGCCGGAACAGTGAGCAGCGTGCACAAGCTAACTTCAATTGCGACCGAAGCCAGCGGTGAACTTTGGTCGCCCGGCGGCAAGAATATTCTTTTTACCTCGGATATCTATCCCGAGTGCGACGGCGTGCCGAAAGAAGAAGAGGCATGTAACGGGAAGAAGTTAAAAGAGTCCAAAGAATCCAAAGTGCAGGCACTGATCTTCGACCGCCTGCTCTATCGCCACTGGAATGCCTACAAAGAAGGCAAGCGCAGCCATATCTTCGATGTAACCGTAGATGCATGTGTGGGGACAGCCGCCCCCGGCTGTCCCGCGGGCGCAGCCCGCGACCTGACCCCCGGCGACTACGACGCTCCCGTGTTTTCTCTCGGCGGGCAGGACAACTACGCCTTCTCGCCCGACGGCCAGGAGATTTGCTACACCTCGAATCACGACAAGAACGAAGCCGCTTCCACCAACAACGATCTCTGGATCGTCCCCGTCAACGTAGGGGCGGACGCCTCGTCCGCCCAGGTTTTAGCACATACGAAGAACATCACCGCCGACAATCCCGCCAGTGACTCGACGCCGCTCTATTCGCCCGATGGCAGGTACATCGCCTACCGCGCCCAGCAGCGTCCGGGATACGAGAGCGACCGCTTCCGGTTGATGCTGTAC
>Ga0209488_10001219_pt1 | contig 22085 bp, 21 predicted proteins | sample Rivendell_Oct201_8_FD_188349 | JGI IMG/M metagenome (GOLD analysis project Ga0209488, IMG submission 188349) | Vadose zone soil microbial communities from the Eel River Critical Zone Observatory, Northern California, USA -... | ecosystem: Environmental > Terrestrial > Soil > Vadose zone >...
CAGAAAGTTCGTGCCGGCGTGGATCGCGAGCACCTTCCATTGCCCGTTGTCCTTGATGGCGGTTGCGGTCCAGCGGCCGTCGAAGTCGAAGCCGCGGCCGTCGGCGAGCTCGTAGCGCTCCTTGGTGGAGCCGCGCGCGACCGCAAAGGTACCGGTGTAGATCTGCGCCATCTCGTCGGCCTCGGCCTGGATCCGAAAGTGCCGGAGGCGCAGGAGCGGCCGCGAGAAGAGATCGTCGAACCAGCCGCGCAGCTTGCCGGTCTCGTTGAAGCTCTCCTGCGTGATCACGGTGGAAAGGAAGGGTTTGTGCAGCATGCCATCCACGGCTGCGAGGTTGCGGTTATTGATGGCGGTGAGAACATCGTCCTTGAGCTTGCGCAGCGCGGTGTGATCAGCCTCCTGCGGCCCGCCTTGCGCGATCGCGGCTGTGATGGTGAGCAGGAACAGGGCGACAGCTGAGGCGATTGATTTCATGGGGCCGCTCCAAGGCATGAGGACTGTGTTGAGGGCGCTGCGGCGCGTCGCAGACGCAGTCGCCGTGCCGCAAGCGTGATGGCGATGCCGCCGGCGACATCGAGCAGGTGATGCCGGTGAGTGAGCACGGTCGAAGCGCAGACGACGACGAGCCAGAGTACGTAGAGAATGCGCAGCCTCGGCGTGGCCACATCCATGAGCGCGAGCAGGATGGTGCTGGTATAGATGACATGGAACGACGGCGCCGCATTGGCGCGGCCGTCGACGCTGTAGACCAGATCGTAAAGCGGCTGCCAGCGACCGGCGTCGGTGTGCTCGGCAAAGCCGATCTCGGAGGGCAGGAGGAGGAATACCAGGCCGCCCAGGATGCTGGCGGCCACAAGCCGCCTCACCAGCACCCAGAGCTCGCTCTCGTCGAGCTGAAAGGTCGGCAGCAGGAACAGCGCAAACATGGAGAGATAGGCGATGATCATCGCAGGCCAGAACGGCAGCGCGAGCTCAAAGGCGGCGTAGAGATGCAGCCGCTGGCCAAGGACGCCTGTGGTCATGCTGCCGCCGACATAGATCGGGAAGAACGCCAGCGAAACGACGAGCGCACCCAGAATGCCGGTCCAGAGCCGTGCCCAGGTGGGAAAGCTCAGCGGCCGCCCGCTCATGATTGCGGCTCCAGCGCGGGCGATTGTGGTGCTGCCGCGGGCGCCGGACGGGCGCCGCCCCACAGCGAGCCGTAGATCGACCAGAACGAGGGATTGGGATCCTCAGGCCGCACGCGTCCCGGCAGCTGCGTCCATGGAATGTCGGGCTCGCGATGATGCGCGAGGTGGAGATTGTAGTTGAGAAAGATCGCCTGGGTGATGCGCCAGAAGCGGAGGTTCCAGGCGCCTTCGCGCACATCGCGCGGGCTCCAGGCATGGTCGGTGTACTGCAGCGAGCTCCAGTTGAGCCCGAACGCCCAATAGCAGATGAGCCAGCTCAGCACGTCGAGGCCGAGCGCGTACCACAGAGCGAGCTGGAGCAGGAACGTGAACATGGCCTGCGGCCAGACGCGGCTGATCGGCTCGGCCGCGATATCGCGTACGAATTCCTGAAAGCCCCACCACTTCGCAGGCCCATCCTGGAACGCCTGCGTGCGAAACAGGAACGGGCAGGCGAGATAGACCAGGACCGCGACCGGGATGATCGCCCAATAGGAGCCGGCGAGCAGGCAATAGATCCAGTAGGTCTTCAACCAGCGCGACTGGTGCGGCAGATAATAATCGTAGAGCTCGAGATCGCTGCGATTGCGGCGATGATGTCCGAAATGGCTGATGCGTTGGATCGCGAAGGCGGTCGGGAAGAACGCTGCGAACAGCACACCGGCGAGCTCGTTGACGCGGCGGCTGGGATGGAACGTGCCGTGCACGCACTCGTGCTGCAGCGAGAAGATGGTGTTGTTGGCGAACGAGAACACGAAGGCGGCCAGCGCCAGGATGCTCCAGTGCGCCGCATGCGCGGCCGACCAGAGGCACGTCACCGCGGCCGCGATGGCGGCGACCGCGATGACGAGATTGAGCCGTGACGGAACAGGCAGAGCCGCGGCCGCATCAGGCATCGTCGCCTCCGGGGCCGAGCGCTTGCTTCGTCTTGCCGTCCCAACGGGTGAACGGCTTGATCATGCGGCCTGCGGGCAGCATCTGGCCGCTCGCGAGCTCGCCAGCCGAGAGGCCGGAGCGCACGCCCATGATGGCGCCGCGGCCGACATGCGCGGTCCCGATGTCGATGCGGAAGGAGCCGTCGGGTGCGAGCGTGCCGGAATGGCCCGAGAGCCCGGCGCCCGCGCCGATCACTGCGCCGCGCTCGACCACCAGCAGCGGCCGGTCGACGACGAGCGCGCCCGGCGCCCAATAGACCAGCGGACTGGCGCGCCCGCCCCAGAGGAAGATCCACAGCGCATAGAGGCCGGGCACGAGACGGAGGATCTCGTCGAGCCAGGGCAGGCGATTGAACAGCACCTGCCACTGATAGGTGAACCACCACACCTTGTAGGCGCGATCGCGCTGGGTGAGCGCAAGACCTTGCGGCTTGCCGAACAGAAGCAGCGCCACCCGGCAGGCGAGCGGCGGCACCAGATAGATCCAGGCGAGCGCGCCGGCGATCATCGCGGCGGGCGAGGGCGCCTGGGTGGTGACGAGGACTGCGCCGGTGACGAGCTGCACCAGCGGCAGGTAGTTGAGCGCAAGCGTATAGAAGGTCAGCGGCGGAGCGCCCTGGTCAGCGGCGGTCATAGCCCACCATGCGCTTGGCAAGCGTTGCGAGCTCTGGCGAAGCATCGAACACGCCGAAGGTCAGCGGCATCGCCGTGCGGTTGAAGAGACTGCGCTGAAAAACTTCATCGTGCCGAAGCGCCAGCACGGCGCGGATCATCTCCTCCTGGCGCCAGGCGAGCTCCGGCATCTGGCGGGTGAGCTCGCGGATGACCTTGACGCCCGAGCCTGCGCGCGTCGGCTTGGTGATGACGCCGAGCATCGTCTTGAACAGCGTCGCGTTAATGGCGCGCGTGGCGCGCCCGGCGCGCCCGAGGCAAAGGTCGGCCAGGATGCCGTCGACCTGCAGGTGGCGCAGCTCGTCCTTCATGTGCTCGCGATGCAGCGCCACGAATGCGGGCTCGATCTCGCCGAGCGTCTCGGTCGTGGGATTGCGGGTGAGGTCGCGGGCGAGCGCGGTCGAGGATTCCTCCATCGCCATCAGGTACCAGAGCGCGAAGGCGAGCCGGCCCGTCAGCAGTCCAACGATCGCGAACAGCGCGCGCAGCAGCCGCGGCAGATCGGAGAAATAGCGGTCGCCATCGGCATAGAGCGCCGGGAAGCAGGCGCGGTTGAGGGCCGCGAAACACTGAAAATGGTGCTTCTCCTCCTCGATCATGGTGTCGATGCAGCGCAACAGCGCGGGCTCGCGTGCGACCTCGTGGCGCCGCCGCAATGGCAGCAGCAGACGTTCCACAAGGTCGGCCTCGAGCATCATGATGTATTCGTTGATGCGCACGCCGAAGAGCTGATTGTAGCGCAGCCGATGCTCGCGATGCAGGCTGTGGTAGAGCGGCGTGTAGTAGAGCTGGGTGTATTGCTCCGGCACGAACGGCTTGCTCAGATCGATGGCGTCGAGCGGGCGCATCTGCATGCGGCGCGCCGGATCGGCTGCGAGCCGCGCGATCGCTTCGGGATCGAGCCAGCGGGTCATGATGGCTCCGCGCGCATGATGGGGCGGCAGCCATGGTGGCCGCGCCGCGCATAGGACTGGATCACATAGCCGAGCGTCGGCAGCGTCAGGGTGGCGGCCAAAATGGCAAGCCCGACTGCGACCGCGCGGCCCGCATCTAGCTCCACAAGCAAGGCGCCTTCCGCGAGCTTCAGGCCAGCGGCATAGATCAGGCCGAAGCCGCCGAAAAACCAAGGCGCGTAGTCGCTCGCGATCGACCAGGCGTCGCGCCGGTCCGCCCAGGGCTGGTTATAGACTTTGAGAAAGCCGGCCCGGATCGCGAGCGCGTCGTAGAGCCAGTTCAAGACGCCGAGAATGCCGGCCACGGCGATGCCGCGGGCCAGCACGTCGAGCATCGTCAGGCTTGGCGTCGGTGCGCCGATCGCGGGCAGCACCAGCATCGCGGTCGCGCTGCCGAACACGAAGCCATGATGCGGCCGGAAGCGGCCGAGCCGCAGCCGCGTATCGAACTCCCAGACCTGCAGCAGGTTGGTGCCGATGCCTGGCACGATATAGGCGTAGGCGATCGGCACGACGAGCGCGATCGCGGTAAGCGCAACGTTCCCGTCGTAGTGCCGCCACCACAGCCAGGCGGCGAGCGGCGTCAGCAGCGCCGGAGCGACATATTGATAAGCCTCGAACGCGCGTCGCATTGCAAAGCTCCCGCGCCTCAGCAATGGCCGAAATGACCGAACAGCATGCCGTGCTTTTTGAAGACTTCGCGGCGGAACACCGGATTGAAACGCCAGAAGGTCGACATCCGCCGCAGCGTGCGCATGTTGGTCTTGAGATCCGAGAACCGCCACAGCAGCGCTGGAATGCGGTTGAAGGCTTTGCGCGCGTCGTAGCAGACCGCGGTCAGCTCATCGGGTGTCATGCGCGCCGGCACGAAGGACGCATCGTTGAAGCGATATTTCGGGTGCAGCCACCACTGGCCGTCATAGAGATGGCGGCCTTCGCGCGTGAGCCGCTCGTAGAGCGGCGTGTTCGGATAGGGCATCAGGATGTTGAAGGCCGCGAAGGTGAAGCGGTTCTCGAGCGCAAAGTCGAGCGTGGCGCGCACCGAATCCACGGTGTCGTGGTCGTAGCCGAGCGTGAATGCCGCCCAGGTCTGCAGCCCGTATTCGCGCAGGATGCGAATTTGCGTCGCATACTGATCGAACTTGGGCATGTTGGGCGACTTCCTGGCCTCCTTGATGCTGGCACGGGTGATCGACTCGAAGCCCATGATGTGGCCGAGGCAGCCGGCGTCGACCATGAGCTGCATGGCCTCGCGATCGGAGGTGACGTCGAGGGAGGCCTGGCTCACCCAGTTGACCCGCATCGGAATGAGGGCGCGGCAGAGCTCCTTGAGCGCCACGCGATTGGAGGCGATGTTGTCGTCGACGAAGAACAAGAGCCGATGATCGGCGGTCGCGACCTCCTGCAGCGTCTCGTCGATCGCGCGCAGATAGTGCTTCTTGTCGAAATATTTGGTCACCGCACAGAAGTCGCAGACGAAGCGGCAACCGCGCGAGAACTGCAACAGGCTGATCGGCAGATAGCCTTTGCCCTTGTAGATGTCGCGCCGCGTGATCACGCCGGTCTGCGGCCGGCCGGGCTTGGCGTCATAGCGCTTTTTGAGCGCGCCGCGGCGGGCGTCCTCGATCACGGTCGCCCAGGCGGTCTCGGCATCACCCACGAAGATGGAGTCAGCATGCGCCGCGCATTCCCCCGGCACAAAGGTCGGCTGAAACCCGCCCATCACCACGGGCACGCCGCGGCGGCGATATTCGTCGGCGATCTCGTAGGAGCGGCGCGCCGTATAGGTCTCGACCGTGATGGCAACCAGGTCAGTCGGCTCGTGATAGGGGATCGGCTCCATGCGGTCGTCGTACATGACGACATCGACATCTTCGGGCGTGAGCGCGGCGAGCACGCCGAGATTGAGCGGCTCCATGCGCGCCTCGTCCACATAGAGGCTGTGGGTCATGCGCCCGATCGTCGGCTTGATCAGCGTGAGCTTCATGGCAGGGCCTCGACCAGCTCGCTCGGCGCGCGCGCTGCCAGAGGGCGGCCCTGCTTGCGCGCGATCTCACGCCGGGAGATGACGTTGGCGAGCAGCATGGTGCCGACCTTTACGGGCGAGCGCCATTTGGGCGCCCCGCGCAGTGCGCGCTCCGCGATCGAAGGCCAGGAATAGAAGGCGCGTCGCGCGCGCACCGGGCCTTCGCGCAGCTCCTCCGGCGACATGCGGCGTGGTGCAAAGATGGTGTCGCCATAGCGATACGAGGAGTCGAGCCACCAGGCCTCGCGCAGGAGGCGTCCCTCGTCGCGCAGGCGCTCGTAGAGGCCGGTGCCCGGCATCGGGGTGAGCGGATTAAAATTGGCGATGCAGAGCGATTGCTCGCGTGCGAACGCAGCTGCGCGGTCGAAGCTCGCCGGCGTGTCGGCATCATAGCCGAACACGAAGGTGCCGTAGATCATGATGCCGCGCGCGTGAAAGCGGCGGATGACGTCCTCATAGCTGCCGGCAACGCCGTTCCATTTCTTCCGCATCGCGATGAGGCTCTCGCGCTCGAGCGATTCGAAGCCGATCAGCGCCAGCGCGCAACCCGCCTGCGCCATGAGGTCAAGGAGCGCGTCGTCCTTGGCCACATCGATGGTGATCTGGCAGCACCAGCGCATCTTGAGCGGAATGAGCGCGCGCATCAGCGCCTCGAAGACATCGCGGCGCCAATAGAGATTGTCATCCACGAAAAATACAAGGCGCCCGCGCGGCAGGGTGCGCATCTCGGCGACGATGTCTTGAGCATCACGCTGTGCCCGGTAGGTGCCGTAGAACGCGTGGATCGAGCAGAAATCGCAAGCGAAGCGGCAGCCGCGCCCGGCCTGCACCAGCGAAATGGGCGCATAGCGGCGGTCCGCAAAGATGGTGCGATCGTAAGTCGGTGCGCCCCCCGCGCCGGGCTTCGACCGATAGAGCCGCTGCAAGCGTCCGGCCGCCGCGTCGGCAAGGACCTGCTCCCAAGTGCCCTCGGCATCGCCGATCACGACTGCGTCGGCATGCTGCAAGGCTTCCTCGGGCAGCATCGAGGGATGATGTCCGCCCATCACCACCGGCACGCCCGCGCGGCGATACTGTGCCGCGATCTGATAGGCGCGGCGCGCCGTGAAGGTCTCGACCGTCATGGCGACCAGATCGGTCGCCACCATGCGCAGCGGCTCGACCCGCTCGTCGATCATGGTGGTCGCGATGGTGCTCGGTGTGCGGGCCTTGAGGATCGCGAACACCAGCGGCGTCATGGCATCGGCCGAGAAGCCTTCGCCGAGCGCGGGCCGCAGGAAGGTGATGTGTCGCATCAAAGCACCGCGATCTCGACATGAGGCAGTCGAGCATCGGGCATACGAGCGTCGGGAAGGCGTGTATCGGACTGCGCCTTGTCTGCGCCATTCCAATGCACGAGATGCAGCCAGGCCCGGTATTCACGCGGGCGATAGTGGCGCCGGAGCCAGTCCGCGAGCGGATGACGGGTGGCGAGACCAAGAAGCGCGAGCGCGTGACCGCGCCGATGCGCCTGCGCCAGCGCGGCATCAACAAGGGCATGGAACGTGTCGCCGTCGTCGTCCGGGACGGCGAGGTGGGACAGATAGACCTGTTGCAAGGCCTCTCCGGCCGCGGGCAGGCGCGGGGTGCGCAGCAGCGGCGCCGCGAAATTGATCGCCGGCCGCAGCCGCGAAAACCGTTCCGCATAGCCATCCACAATCGTCTGCTTGAATGCGCTCTGGTCCCAGAGCGCGACGCAGGCCGCGATGTCGGAGCCGCGGCGCGCGATCAGGAAATCGTCGAGCTTCAATCCCGGGCACAGCGTCGGATCGGCAAGGTCGCGGGCGCGCCAGACCGGCGCGAACTGATACTCCCGATAGGAGCGGTCGAGGCAGTCTGCAATAAGTGGAAGATCATCTGGTCGGGCGCGCTCGACGGAAGGCGGCGCTGATGCGTTGCGTGGCCGCAGCGCGAAGGTCGAGAACGACTTGAGCGGGCGATAGCTCGGCAGGCCCGCCAGGTTGGCGCCGAGGAGCCGCAACGCGGCATGGTTGTCGGCGGCGATCGCGGTCAGCGCATAGGGCGTCGCGCGCTCGTCGTGCAGCAGTTGCTGCACGACCGTAAAGCCGCCCTTGAGTACGCTGAGCCGGTGGCGATAGCGCGGCGCGACGCGCAGCGCGCCCAGATAGGCGAGCAGGCGCGGCTCGCCGTCGATGAAGCACTCCCGCGCCGACCATTCGCACATGCCGACGGGTTCTTGCGTGCGCAGGTCGCGCGCGATGATATAGCCATGCAGCGGACCCATGATGGCGGCGGCCGCAAAAGCGTCGGGCTCGCGAGCGAATGCGAGGCGGATCCACCCGTCAGTCGCGTTGCTGCGCAGGAGCTGGCGCAGCTCTGCGTCGTCCGCGCGGCCGGCCACCGCGTAGCGGATAGGCCCGACGACAATCTCGCGGTCGCTTACGCCGCTTTCAGCAACGGTCCGTTCCAAGCCGGGTCCCCCAACGGAAAGTGGTCGCGCTTGTCGACCTCGACGCGATGCATGCCGTTGATCGCGAAAAAATTCCGAAACATGAAGCCGTCCGCCCGGTTCACCGGGTCGAAGGCGCGGCGCACAATGCTTTGCCAGGTGTAGAAACGCCGGCGGGCGCGCAGGCAGCCTTGCCGGATATCGTCCGGAGCCATGGTCTTCGGTTGAAATGGAATGCCGTTGTAGCCATAGCGCTCGTCGAGCCACCAGCGCTCGTAAAGGAGCCGGCCCTCGCGCTTGAGGCGCGCAAATAGAGGCGTGCCGGGAAACGGCGTGAGGTGATTGAAGGCGGCGAGATAGAAGCGATGATCCATGGCAAATTCGGCCGCTTGGTCGAAGGCATCCGCGCGCTCGCCGTCGTAGCCGAACACGAAGGTGCCGTAGACACGGATGCCATGGCGGCGCAGGTTGGCGAGCGCGGCAGTGAAGCCGCCGCGCATGGTGTTGAAGCGCTTTTTCATTGCGCGCAGCACGCCTTCGTCGAGGCTCTCGAAACCGATCAGCACGCCGCTGCAGCCGGCGCGCGCAAGCGCGGCAAGAAACGCCTCGTCATGCGCCGCATTGATACTCATCTGGGTGACCCAGCGGATGCCGAGCGGCGCCAGCGCCTCGGCCAGATCGCGCGCGAACGCCAGATCAGCCGCGAAGTTGTCGTCGACGAAGAAGAACAGCTTCTTCTCACTCTTGAGGCTTGCGATCTCCGACAGGATGGCATCGATTGGACGATGGCGCGCGGTGCGCTGGAAGAAGGTCTGTACGGCACAGAAGTCGCAGGGGAAGCGGCAGCCGCGGCCGGTCTCGACCAGCCCGAGGCGCAGATAACGGCGGCCGCGGAACAGCGAGCGGTCGTAGCGCACCTGGCCGAGATCGGGCTGACTGTTCGATTGATAGATCGGCTTGAGCCGTCCTGTCCGCGCGTCCTCGATCACATGCGGCCAGAGTTCTTCGGCCTCGCCGACCACGACCGCCTCGGCATAGTCCTTGACCTCATCGGTCATCAGCGTGGCATGGAAGCCGCCCATCACGACCGGCACGCCACGGCGGCGGAACTCGCTCGCGATCTGATAGGCGCGTTTGGCGGTGTAGGTCTCGACCGGGATAGCGACCAGATCAGTGGGCCGGTCGAAGTCGATCGTTTCCATGCGATCGTCATAGAATGCGATCGACACGTCCTTGGGCGTGAGCGCCGCGAGCACGGCGATCGGCAGCGGCTCCATCTGCCAGGTACGCATATAGTCGACGCCAGGGCGCCGTCCGACCGCGGGATGCACCAGGGTGAGGCGCATCACGCCGCCTCCCGGAAGCCGATCGGCCAGTCACAGGTGTAATGCGTCTCGAGATGCTGGGCGTAATAGCGGTAGCCGAGATTGGCCATCACGGCGATCGGAAGCTGGGTACGTGACTTGGCGAGCCGGTGCGCGATCGAACGATAGGAATAGACATCGCGCCAGGCCCGCTCGTGGCCTTCCTGCAGCTCGCGCGGCGTCATGCCGGCCGGGCGGTACACGACATGCTGGCCATCATAGAGCTCCCAGTTCTTCGTCAGGATACGGCCTTCGCGGTCGAGCCGCTGATGCAGCGGCGTTCCCGGGAAGGGCGTGAGGATCGCAAATCGCGGCAGGTCGATTGCGGCATCGATGGCGAACTGCACGGTCTCGTCGAACACCTCCGTCGTGTCGTGATCGTGCCCGAACACGAAGCAGCCCTGGATGCTGATGCCGAGCGCATGCAGGTCGCTGATGAGGGCGCGATAGAGCGTCGGATCGTTGAAGCGCTTGCGGATATCGCCCAGGCTCGAGTCGCAGATGCTCTCGAAGCCAATGAGCAGGCCGGCGCAGCCGCTGCGCGCGCAAAGCTCCATCAGGGCGCGGTCGCGCCCAATGAGACTCGTGGAAAGACCGAACCAGCGGATGTTGAGTGGGATGAGCGCTTCGAACAGCTCGGTCGCATACGCGCGATCGGAGATGAGATTGAGATCGATGAAGATGATGCGACGCTTGCCGACGCGCCTGATATCTTCGACCACATGGCCAACCGGCTTCTGGAATTGCTTGCGGCCCCAGGCGGTCGGCACCACGCAGAACTCGCAGTCGTGCGCGCAGGCGCGCGTCGCTTCGAACACGGCTTGCGTGAGATAGTGGCGCCTGTCGAGCAGGTCGCGGCGCGGGAACGGCAGATTGGTGAGCGCGAAACCGTGGCCCTGGTCATAGCGCGGCCGCATGCGGCCGTGCGCGAAGTCGCGCAGCAGCTGCGGCCAGGTTTCCTCGGCGTAGCCGACGCAGATCGCGTCGGCATGCTGCTGCGCCTCCTGCGGCATCAGCGTGACATGCGGTCCGCCGAGCACGACGGCGATGCCGCGCGCGCGATAGTGGCGGGCGAGCTCATAGGCGCGCATGGAGCTGCCGGTGATGACGGTGAGCCCGACGAGTTCCGCGTCGAGGTCGGGCGGGATGTCGGCGATGCCTTCATCGTAAAGTGTAAAGTCAATGTCGAGCTCGGGCGGAGCGAGCGCCGCGAGCGTGGTCAAGGTGAGGGGCTGGTAGCGAAGCGATTTTTTGAAAATGCCGCCGCGATTGCGATAGAGCGGCCCTTTTGGTGACAGGAGCGCGACTTTCATACAGACCTCGGCGCAAAATCACCCTCCAGAGTCTATAGGTATGAAAGCGGCGGCCGGAAGGCTGTAGCATCGCTATCCACCGGATTTATAAGGCATTCAACGGTGGCGGCATCGGTGAGAAGACCCGGCGGCTTGATGTCCGCCAGGCGGCGTCCGCGCCGGGTTCCCAGGCGCAGATAGCGCTCGAGCAGGTGATCGACGATCTCATAGGCAACTGGGTCGAGCTGGCCGACCTTGCGCGCATAGTCATATTGCGGATTGGAGCGCAGGCGCTGCTCGATTGTGGCGGCGGCGCACCGCGCGGTGTCGCCGTCTCTCGTGTCCACGAGCAGGACGTAATGCGGGCGCGCGGCAGCGCACGGCGCCAGGCAGGCGGTTGCACTGACGAGGGCCAAAGCAGCGCTGACGAACGGCTCGCTCAGCTTCTCGCCAACCAGGTCGCTCGCAATGTCGCGGCCGATGAATTCCAGCAGGGGCAGAGCGTCCTCGTAGCCATGGCAGAGCAGCCGGTCGCCGAGATCGTAGCGATAGAAGCCGCCGGCATTGGTCATGACGACGCGATAGCTCCCGCCGGCGCGCAGCTCGTCGCACAGGAGCGGCTTGCCGTTGTCGTCAATGAATTCCAGGACGGCGCTGGTCAGTGCCGGAACCGGCCAGGACGGAGAGCATGGCGTCGTGACCGCGCCTTCGGTGGCGAGCAGACCTTTCGGCTGCAGCACGGCGTGCGGGAGCATGTCCGCAAGCCGCCGCGCATAGGGGCGGGCGGTGCCGTCGGCCCAGGCGCTCACCGTGTCGAGCCGCGGCCACAGCAGCGCCGTATCGACCGGGGAGCGCGCCAACGCCGTCCGCACGTCGCGTGCGCGCTCCGGCTCGTCATGGAGCGCCCGCAACAGCGGCTCGGGGAGCTGCGGCAATGCTTCAAGCAGGATGATCAGAAAGGTCGGGCTCCAGACCGATATGAGTGTCAGATCAGAACATCGTACGAGCGCCGTGAGGGTCGCGAGGCGCCACTCGTCAACGTCGCTGAGATGCGCGACCGACGCGGGCACGGCCATGATCTCCAGCACCGCTGGCACGAGGTCAGCGCCGAGATAGGCGCCCTCGCTCGCCATGCCGACCGGAATGCCGCCGAGCATGCGTGGCGCTCGCGTGGCCGGGCTCACCGACACATAGGCCTTGCCGGCGAAGGCGCCCGGACGACGGCGTGCAAGATCGGCAAGCCAGGGCAGAACAGCAGCGCGAAACGCCTTGAGGCTCGACGCCGTGTAGGGAATGAGCTTGCCGCCGGCGGTGCTGCCGCCGGTTTCCTCGAAGGCGATCACCGCTTCGCTAGTCAGGACGCCGGTTTCGCCGGCGGCGACCCGGTCGAGCCAGGGGAGCAGCGCATCATAGGGGCGGATCGGCACGCGGGCGCGGAAGTCATCGATCGTGCGGATGTCGGCGAAGCCGTGGGTGCGGCCGAAGTCGCTATCAGCATTGGCCGCGAGGATCTGCGTCAACAGCGTGGCCTGCGATGCCCGCGGCGTGGCACGCGCGCGATCAAACAGAGCGTGCTCAGTGTGCGCGGCGTCGAGAACGACGCCCCATCCGCTCACTGGCGCAGACCTTGCGCAAACACGCGGCGCGCCAGTGGGCGCAGATTGCTGCAGGCAAGCTCCGTCAGGCAGACGAGCTCGTCGCCCTGGGTGTATCCCGGATTGCTGCGCAGAAAGAATGCAACGTCGGGGCGCGCGGCCTCCTCGGGCTCGACCCCCGCCCACATTGGTCGCAGGTGCCCACGGGAGCGGTCGAACGACACGATGCCGCGCTCGCTGTCGTAGGCCTCGTCGAAACGCTGGCGCGCGAGCTGTTGCATGATCGCGCGTGCCCGTGGGGGCGTGGGCATCTGCCAATGGGGATAGAAGTGAACTGAGAACGCCGACAGATATCGATAGGTGCGGTGCCCCTTGACGATCAGAAACCAGTAGAGCGGCCGCTCGGGAGCTTGCGCCTTGATGCTGCCGGCGAAGCGAAGCCAGGTGAAGGCGAGCGCCTGCGTGCCCCAGCGGGCACGGTCGATGATGGTGTCGCCGGAATAGATGGCGCGCAGGCAATGGCCGTCGACCGTGGCGTCGACAAGCGCAAGGCTCGAAAATCCGACGAGCAGTCCGGATTCGTCCCGCAGGACGACCACCCAATCCTTGTCGTCCAGGTCCTTTTCGAACAGCGAAGGCGAGGTTGCGTCGTAGTAGGTCGCGTAGAGCTCATACATTCGAGATATGGTGCGACCCTCAAGGCTTGCGCGGCGTTCGACGTGCGCCAGGAGCCGGGATGAGGCGCGCTCGCGCCTGCTCAAAACGACCGGGCATGAATGTTCAACCTGGGTGTCCACGCACGCCTCCCGCGCAGGTCCGCAAACCCACGATTACAAGCCCACCATTATCCTACGCGATCGATAGCTATGCGATTTTCTGGGGCGATCGTTGGGCGCTTGCATCGAATTTGCCGACCTCGTTGCCCCAGCCGTCGAAGCCCGGCCGGGTCTCGCGTGCGAACAGATCGGCGCGGCGCATAGCCCCCGGCGTGTGCTCGGTCACAATGCCGTAGAACTCGTCGGGCTTGCGCGAGTGCTCGCGCGCGGTGCCGTTGAAAAGTGACGGCAGCGGTTTATGCGTCGGATGTCCGATCGTGGCGACCAGGATCGGCTCATGCAGCGTGCGCACGCGGTAGCCGGTCCCCATGCGTGGCTTGCCGCTGGCCGTGAGCTTGCGCCATATCATCTCGCTCTGCGGCGTGAAGCCCCATGCCCGCGCCACCTCCTGCGCTTGCCCGGTCGCGATGGCCCATCCGCAGGTCCAGAGCAGCAGCAGGCAGTCGCCGCGCGCGAGCTGGCCGACCGGCAGTGCCTTGATGGCGTCGAGGCTCATCACGCTGTAATGCGGGTCAGCCCCCTTCGCCGTGCCGGCAGGACTGTAATTTTTAAAGTCCCAGGGCGGGTCTGCCACAATGACGTCGTATGAGAGGGGTGGGAGGTCGCAAAAGGGCCAGGCGCTCATGAGCGTCCTACATCACAATCCGACGCTGTTTGCCGACGCTGTTTTGGCTGCGTGGCAGCGCCCCGCGACACTTGCAGCTTTGGGTTAGCCTGCGGTCGCACTGTGCGAAGAACATGGCACGGCGCCAAGGACGCTGTGCATCATTGCAAGCAACAATGTCAGATCGACGTTCGCAGGGAATACGGAGCGGAAACCAAGCGTCCGTCTATGATCTTCAAACGTACTAACAAAATCAACCGGTTAGCTTAATTTGGCGACGGTACCTGTGGATAACTTGCGCGGGCGAATTTGCCCGGGCTTATCCCCGAGCGTCCGCGCCGTAGGTGTTCATTGGCCGATGATGAGCGGAAGTTTGCCGTAGGTCATCGCGGCTTGCAAAAACATGCTCGCCGCAACGAGACCGGCGACCAGCATAGCGGACTTTAATACGGTAAGTGTGAGCATCTGTTCCTCCTGTCGGTCCCACTTGTTAGTCGCAGCCGCTTGTGGGGCGGTTCAGCCAAAAATTGGACGAGCTGAATTTTCTGTTGGCACGGGAGGATTTTTTGCCTGAGGACCCGCCGGCTTGCGCTCGGTTCCGCAACTCGCATCGTGTCGGCAACTCGTTGATCCCGCGTGCCTTTGGTTTGCAAGGCGGATCGCCCCTCAGCCATTTGGATGATGCGCCGATCCGAGCGCCATAATCCGATCTGCCACAATCGGATGAGGGGGCGGACCCCGTCGCGCGCAATGTCGGTGCGGATTTGTGTTCGGGGTGTTGATAGTGCTTTCCGATGGTGCTGTTCTGCTTTCGCGTCATTGTGGTGATCGGTTAGCCGCCGCTACGTGCTTGGCAAGCCAGCATTTATTTTCGCGATTGCAATTTGAATTCGCGCGCCGCACGCGATCATCATTCGCGCGACGCGCGAACGCTGCGTGCAGGACGAGTCTTTTGCAGCGTCTGCTCATGTCGTTAGGCGTTGTCATGTCAAAAGATTTCTGGTTAACGTGCGGCCTGCGCTGAGGAGGTAAAGCGGGTCATTGCGGCGAGCCGTGGCGCGGGCCGCCCAAAAAACAAAATCCAGAATCAAAACTAATCTCGCGCGATGTGAGTGACGTGATGCGAATTGCTGCGTGCGGCTTACCAAGCAGAAGCGTCAAAAACAGAAGCATCGCGTGTGAAGTGTTATTTTTGCGGAGTGCTGTGAATGCAGGCGACCTTGAATCCATGTGAGGGAGTGGTGTCAATGATTCCAAAATCCATACTTTGGCGAGGCGCTTTCGCGGCGCTCGTGACGGCTATGCTGACGGTAAGCGCAAGCGCGCAGACGGCGTCGGATCAAGATCCGACCCAGGCATACGCCCAACAAGGCAGAGGAGAGTGCAAGCCTATGCTCAACGCGGCCGGAAAAGCCAAGTTCAGGCCGTTCACACAGGCCCGCGAGGTCCGCGGCGAGGGTGCGGCCATGGCCGATGCCATCGCCAACTGGCAGCGCGACGTCAGCGCCAAGTACGGCAGCCAATGGATGCTGTGGGACAAGGCGGATGACAAGAACTCGAATTGTTCGCCGGCCCGGCCAGGGACGATCGGCAGCTGGTTCATCCGTTGCACGATCGAGGCGCGTCCATGCGGCGGCGGCCCCGAGAAGGCCGAGCAGGTGGAGGAGGAGGATTACGATAACTGCAACAGATATGGGCGTGGGCGCGTTCTCGAGGCGCAGCAGCGCATGAACGGCTGCGATACCTGCCGTGGTCACAAGCTCACGGTCGACGGGTCGTGCGGTCCACAGACTGAGCGATGCCTGCGGACGTTCCAGTCGTCGCGGTTCGGCCGCGAGAAGGGCCTGGAGCCGAACGGTTTGCCTGGCCGCAAGACTTTGGCTGCGCTGCGCGAGTATTGCGAGCGCTGACGACGATCGATAGGCTGCAAGGCTTCAAGAGTTCCAATCAGGTCGCAGCGCCGCAAGGCCAGCGACCTGATTTGTGTTGTCTGCCCCGATGGGGCGCAGACATTTGCGGGAGATCAAGTCCCAAGCTGATGGCGGCTGCCCTCCTGCGATTGGAGAACGCGCATGGCCGACTACAAGGTGGACAGCATCGCGGATGTCAAAGTTGCCGATGATCCGTCGAGCGTGCGAGTCGCCGTGGTGGCTGGCGCAGAGCAGGTGGTTCTGACGATCGATTGGCGCAAGGCCAGCGATCTCATTGATCGGATGGCCGCCATCAACCACGAGATCAGGCACTCGCTGTCGGTTCCCGACTGGCGAGCGCAACGCGTTCGGGCCGGCTGCCACCGGACCGGCCTCGGCATCGCCAGTCTTCTGTTTCTTCCGGTTCTCTATGGGCTCTGGCTGTGGGTGATCGGCGATTTCGATCCCCGGGCGTGGCAGATCGTGGGCGGCTTCCTGCTAGCCGCCCCGCTTGCCTATGGGGTCATTTGGTTCATTGGCTGGATCGTCGCCGGCTTTGTCGGCAAGCGCCACCGCGATGCGACAGAAGCCCAGCGCCGCGATGCGGCTGAGCCCGAGCGCGAGTCAGCGGAGCCACGGCTGACCGCCTGAGTGCCGCCAATGCCGATTGATACGGAATTGGCGGCCGCGGCCCGCCCTTAGACAGCAGGTCTTGCGACCGCCAGTGGCGCCATGGCTTCTGCCTTGCGGCGCAGCTTGGGCAGAACAACCCGGGTGTGGGCGGCGGTGCGGACATCGCGCACGACCGTTGCACCGACGATGAATCCGAGCACAGCCAGGATGGCCATCACGGTGATGTCGAACCGCGAGCGCAGCACGTCTGGCAGGCGCTGGCCAACCATCATCAACACACTGACGGCGATCGAGAAGGCTGGCAGCATCAACACGCCGACCAGGACCCCATCAGCCACCCGCTGCAGCAAAGCCGTCCCGTTCTCGCCCAGCATGCCAATCGGCTGCCACGGCTTCTGGCGAGCCAGCCAGCAGATGCCGACCGTGGTGAAGAAGGGCAGGACGCACCACGGAGCGTTGGCCCTGATCCGCGTCACCCATGTGGTCGGCCGGATCAACGACAGCGCCTCGCTCAGTCCGGTGGCATGGATGACGGACTCCCGGATCAGCTGCATCAGGAAATACACGATGATGGATATGATCCCGGCCAGGAAGTACTTGGCCCAGGGCGTTTCCTTGGCGCGGGCATTGCCGCTGGTCGAGCCGAACAGCGCCCCGATCAGGCCCGCAAATGCGATGGTGGTGACAAAGAAACCGATGCCGATGAGCGTGGTCTGGCCGTAGACCGCGAGCTGGGCCTCCGTCAGGTTGACGCCCGGCACCTCCTGCACGCGTTGCAGCATGATGTCGTACCAAAGCAGATAGTAGACCAGGAACCCGCCGATCGCGACCGCCAGGAACAGCCACAGAATGCGATGCGTGCTGAGCGGACGGATGCTCCCCAGTCCCTCGAAGCCGGCCGCCTTGAGATCATCAAGACGATGGTCCGCGATGTCGCCGGCCCGAATGATCGACTTGGCTGCCAATCTTGCCACACGGCTCAACAGCAGCCGGTACTCGACCATGAAGTAGCCTTCGATCTTCTTCAGATACTGCTGCAGTTGCTCGCCCGTGATGCGAACAGGCCGCGGCGGGGCGGCAGGAGCCGGCTCGTCTCCTAGCTGGGCCTGCGCCGCCGCTTCGATCTGGGCAACGCGGGCGGGATTGGCATGTGAGGCGCCTGAGAGCATCGCCGTCACGGCCGACAGCGCGCCGACCGAGTTGTCACCACCCTCTCGAATACCGTCAAAAATCCGAATGATATCCATCGCCAGGCGGGTCTTACGGGCATGGGCGCCTTCGATCTCCCGCAGAAGTTCCATCTCCTCCTGGCTGAGAACGCGCGGGCCCGATGCATTCCACTCGCGCACCCGCCGCAGCAAGGATGCGGTCTTGCGCCAGGCGACGACCGATTCGAGGTTGATGTTTCTGGCGTTGTCGTCGGTGATGTAGATTTCCGCCGCTTCCAGGCTCTTCAAATTGCGGTTGTGCTCTTCGGGCGACGTGTTGAACGCGCAATCCTCCAGATGCGCGGCCAGCGCCTCGAACTCCCCGCGCAGATGGCCGGTGTCATGCATCCACGACAGGACATTGCGCTCGACTTCCCGGAACGGCGCGAAGGAATAGAGACCGAAGCTTGCGAACAAGGCGAGCACGGATGCCTGGTTGTCGAACTCCTGAAGGAACTTCGGCACCGGCCCCATGAGCTCGCTGAGAGACTTGATGAAAAAGCCGCCGAACAGGAACGCGGCCGCCAAAGCGAGATAGGCAAAGACAAACAGCACGGTGAACGCCACGCGAGCCGTGAGGCTGTAAGGCAGCCTGCGCCCATCGTTGTCACGCACCAGATCAGGCCGGAAAACCGCCCACAGCCCAGCGATCGCTGAGCACGCAATGATGGTGAGGACAGCTTGCGTCCAGGTTGTAATCATGATCGAAATCCTTGCAGCCAGCCGCAGTAAATGCGGTCCATCATGGTTAAGATTGCTCTGGAACGCAACACTTGTGAACAAAAGCGCTTTTGTCCTCAATCGCTTGCGATCTTTTTGTGTTGATTTGTCAACGGAATTGAGCCACGCGACGCGTGTCACGAATCAGTCAATTTTCGTTGAGCGCAAAATGCTTCGATCGGAGGAGATATTGCTGACGCCACAATCCTGTCCGGTGCCCCATTTTCGGTGCCTGTGCTTCGCTGCTCGTGCGCGGCGCCAGCGCGAGCCCAGCTAACCGGTGCTGGCCTCGCAAAGCCGCCGCATCAGCCGACGCATTGCCGTGATTCCAGGCGCGAAGCGATGGATCGCGGCGTCTGCCAGGGGCTGTTGGTAATTTGGCGATGCCGGGGAGAGAGTGTCCCAGGTCGCCGTCAACGTGTGTTTGAGGAAGGCCGCGTCGGTCGTGTCGTCAACGACGAGCAGGCAGCGGCCGAACGGCACGTTCTGCACCAGATAGCGGAGCTCGTGGATGCAGCCGGCGTTGGTGGCGGAGAAGCTGCGCAGGTCCATCAGCACGGCCTCGCCATTCTCGACCAGATGCGGCACCGCGGCCTGCCAGGAATCGGCATGGCAGAAGAAATTGTTGATACGGAAGCGGCCGTCCGGATCGCGCGCGCGATCGCGCTCGGCGAGGCTGCGCGCCAGCGAGGCCTGATCGCGCACGAAATGGCAGCCGAGCTTGCGGCTGAGAAAATCGAGGAACTGGTGCGGCTGGACGGTGCTGAGCGCAACATCGGGGCCGGTGATCATCTGGACGCTGCCGATGTGCCGCCAATGCCTGGCGACGCGATCGAGCAGCGTGTCGCTGCGCCGACCGAGCGAAAACACGCGCAGGAATGTGAGGTCGCGGGTCACGCTCGCGGTTGGGGCCTGGACTCTGCGGCGCGCCGCCGGCACGAGCTTGAGGGCGATGAGCGCCACCGGCGCGGTCGCAACCCATATGAGCCCGCCCAGCACCAGCAACATTGCGTACCAGGTCGCGAACAAGAGCCACAATGAATCGAGCAACAGCGACTGATCGCTCAGCATCCGTCGCCGGTAGGCCGCGCTGATCCAGCGCGCCAGCGCCCAGCCCAGGGCACCGAAGCCTGCGAGCGAAATCACGATCGTCGCCACGACGAGCCAGAGGACGTTCAATTCCAACGCCAACGCCACAGCGACGGCGGCGTCAACGCCTCGACGTGAAAAGAGCGCGACGAAGGCGAACCACGTCCCGCTGATGGCGGTCGTCATCAAGGCGAGCACGAGCGGGGCGATGGCGCGTATCCTGCGGGCGAGGCAGATCAGCATGAGCACGGTGGGCGACCCGTTCACGCCGAGCCAGAGCTTGGCCATTCCCGATGGCGTCATCGACGAGCGCGCCGGCAAGGCGACGCCACCAAACTGGATGTCGGGGATATCGGCGACCCACATCGCCCATAGCCCTAGCGGGAGAAACACCACGAAATAGGTGGCGACGGCCCACCACCGCGTGGGACCCGGAACGACCAGCAGCAGTGCAAGGACGACGGGCCACGCATAGATCCACACTCCGATGAGGAAGCCCGGCACATCGAGCCTGATCGGATAGACAAATCGCGCAGCGATGGCAAAGACGACGGCAAAGGCGAGGCCGGCGACGACATAGCGGGCCGCATAGATCCGAGGCCCTGCGATTGCCATCCGGTAGAGGTCGGAGCCGCTGAGATCGCTGGCGGGGCTGGGCAGAGATTGCGTTGACAGCGTCGTTGCCGGCGTGGAAGCGCCGAATTCTCCCGCCGCGGCCATCGCGCGCGTCACGGCGCGCCGATAGCCCCAAAGGAGCAGCGCCGACAGCACCAGCGTGAGGATCGGCGTGACGAGGACGATCAGGAACAGCGAGATCGCGATGAACTGGGGGGTGATTTCCTCTATCATCGGAGCGGTGCTCCGCCAGCACCAGCGATCAATCGATGCGGCGGACGGCGGTGCTCTCCTGCTCGAGCAGTACCTTGCCGAACCAGGCCTTGACGATCAAGGTGCAGCGTCTGGTGCTCTCGTCGGAGAAGATGCAGCGCGCAAGGTAGGAGACATCCGATATGGGTGGGCTCTTCCATTCCAAGGTCCGGCTGGGTGCATCCCACGAGCTCGGAGCGAGGTAAAGGAAGGCGCCCGTCGAGGAGAAGATCCAGAACGGATACTTTTTGGTCATCGGGTCGTAGCCCCCGACGACCATGTCCTCCGTGCCATCGGCTTTGCCTTCGGTCCTGGCTCTGACGAACTTGCGATCGAGCATCCACTCGTAGGTCTCAATGTAGGTCTGGTCGGGCTTTTGCGGCTGGAGCGTCTTCACACTGACGTTCCAGCGGCCGACATACTTCTCAAGCACATTGTCCTGCGCGCGCGCCGAAGAAGCGGCGAAGCAGAGCGCGCCGAGCAAAACCGCGATCATGCGCGCAGCGGCCGCCCAAGCTGCCACCCAGGTTGCCAGCGCGGGGAGTGTGGTGAGCCTCACGCGACCGGCTGGAGCGCGATCCCAAAAGTGGGAACCGGTTTTCGGAAAAAGATCATGCTCAAACAAAAAGCTGGACCATCATCCCGATTCAGCTTCATCGGATCATGGTCTAGTGTCTCGTGCTCTTGCTTCAAATTGATCTGCATCTGAAATCCCCGCCGCCCAAATCTGCAACGGATGATATCCAATTGGCGGCGCGCGGTCAGCGGGAAAGGAGGTCGATACTGTGGGCCGATCAATCCTTGGAAGGTAGGCGCATGCAGGGCGATGTTCACCCCGTGCTGTCGCCGGTATGCCGCGCGAGCATTGATTCCATCACCGTCTTCAAGGCGGGTGTGTCGGCCGTAATGATCTCCCATAGGATGGCATCGTCGATGCGAAAGTATTCGTGACGGATGCGGTTACCGATGCTCTTTATTTGTCCCCACGGCTCCGATGGGAAGTCGGCGAGCCAGTCGTCGGGGATGCGGCGCACTGCCTCCGAGATTGTTTGGATCGCGTAAGCAGCGGCGCGGCGCGTGATTGGATCGCTTCGGAAAACTTGCAATGTCATGCGCGCGGCGATCTCGTGCAGAATTGCGATCTCCGTCAAGCAATCCCGAATGGCAATGGTCGGATCCTTCGGCATCAAGTGACCCGAACAGCGTCTCGCTCTATGCTCTTCTTCATCAATGGGTGAAGTGCATCCCGAGTTGTAATGGTCACTGAGATACCGAGCGTCTCCGAGATATTCTCTTCGATTTGCATGAGCCGGAACATGTTGGGAATTTTCGCTGTGGGATCGTAGTCGATGAAGAGGTCAAGGTCACTGTCGGATCGCTCGGTGCCACGAGCCCGCGACCCGAAGATAAAAAGAGCCGTTGCGCCGTTCTCGCGCAGAGCGGCGTCATATGTCCTCAGGACTTCGATCAGATTGCCTTGCGTCATGCGGTTGAATACTGCCACAACTTGCGGCAGATGGCGAGAACCATGAGCGACGACGTAAAGAGAGTGAGCGTGCCGAGCATTGGCGCGCGACAAGCACGTGTTGGCGGCACACTACGTGCCGGCCCGGAAGATCGGCAGGCCGGCGGTGTGAGTGTTCACGAACGGCGACCCGCCACGATCAACTGCGACGACTCTCGGTTGCGCCTCCATTCCGCAACGCCTTCGTCTCCTCCACTTCAACCGACAAATCATCGCGCACCGCGACCTTGTAAACTTC
>Ga0209488_10001220_pt1 | contig 22072 bp, 23 predicted proteins | sample Rivendell_Oct201_8_FD_188349 | JGI IMG/M metagenome (GOLD analysis project Ga0209488, IMG submission 188349) | Vadose zone soil microbial communities from the Eel River Critical Zone Observatory, Northern California, USA -... | ecosystem: Environmental > Terrestrial > Soil > Vadose zone >...
GGACAGCGCTGCCTGGCCGAAGCCGGGCGTTCTCCTTCGAGCCGCGCCGGCGGTGGAGCAGCCCGTGCTTGGGCTTGCGCTTCCTGACCTTTCGAACCTCTCAGCAGTCGCTAAGGCAAGCGGAATTTCAATCAGCTCCAAGGCGCTCATACCCACCGCTCCGCCCGTCCAGCTGCTGATCCCGAGCCTGAACGTCCACCGCGCCGTGGAAGGGGTCGGAACGAATCGCTTCGGAGTCATGAATCTGCCGGTCAACGGCTGGAACGCGGGCTGGTATGAGTCCGGGCCCGTGCCTGGGGCTCCCGGCGATGCGGTCATCGAGGGCCATGCCGGATTCCCGGACCAGCCGATGATTTTCGGCAAGCTGGCCACACTCCGGCGGGGGGCTCAGGTCGTTATCGTGCTCCGCGACGGGAGCCGCCGACTGTTCGAGGTCGTTTCGATGGCCACCCTCTACGCCGGCATCGCCCCACCTGGCTTCGCGGAGCCTTACGGCCCGCCACGGCTCACGCTCATCACGTGCACCGGCCATTTCGATGCTGACAACAAGTACTACTCTCAGCGGCTCGCAGTCGAGTTGAGGTACGTCGGCCTGGTCTAGACAGTTGCTGACTTTGTTATGACCGATGAGCGATCGTCATGGCAAAGAGGTGAATGACTAAATGGCAGTTCAACAATCCGCTCCAGCACCCGCGTCCGCACCAACCGAGCATTCGTCCGCCTCGGTGGCCACAAGTCCATACAACTTCCGCGCGGTTGCAGTGGTCGGCTTTGTCATCGGCGCCATCGACGTTGTGATCGCAGGTCGTTTCCTCGGTAAGCTGTTCGGCGCGTCAGCGCAATCGGCCTTCGTCCACGGCATTTACCAGGTAAGTGGCCCGCTGGTGGCACCGTTCACAGGCATCTTCGGCGATACGGGGTCGAAGACCAACACCTTCGAGACTGCGTCGCTGGTCGCACTCGTGGTTTACGCAGTGATTGCTTGGGGCCTCGTGGTCCTGATCCGGATCGTCACTGCACCGCGCGGAACCAAACCGGCGTCGTCGTGATGGACCTGAAGTCTTGGGGAAAGAGTTGGAACGACGCGGCGCTGGAGCGGATCGCCGCACATTTGCCGAGACGCTCTGAGTCTCGCCCCTGGCCGCTATTCGGCATGTTGGCGCTTGGTCTGTTTGCAGGCGTGGCGATCGGTGGCTACGCGGTTTCTCACCGGGCGCACATGAAACGGCTCGCCGCATATGTCCGTCGGATGGGTGATGAGCTTGCCCCGGCAGGCGAGTCAGAAGACGAGCCCGTCGCAGTCACAACCCACCGTTCGAATCACCGCCGCAAGGCGACCTCAGAGGTTTAGACCGGTCAGCGAGTGGTGCGAAAAGAGGGAATCGAAGACCCGCGATAGCCGATCGGCTGCACACTCGATGAAAAAGGTGGAGCGGGAGACGGGCTTCGAACCCGCTACCTCGACCTTGGCAAGGTCGCGCTCTACCAAGTGAGCTACTCCCGCTCGGCCAGAGGAAAGATGATACCCCGCCCCGTCAGGTCGCCTTCACTGCCCGGCAGTGAACAAATCGCCGGCCCCAGCGGTCTCGCAAGTGGTTCACACGCATCGCCGAGTCGTGTAGCGCCGCGCGGCTGAGTCGGCCCGACACTACCGCCGCGCGGACAGCAGCCATCGCCTCCGCCTCATAGGCAGGGTCGCCATTGCCCAGCAAAACCATGTCGTTGCCCGCGGCAAACGCGGCCACCGCAGCCTCCGGCAGTGAATAGCGGGCGCCCACTCCACCCATGCTCAAAGAGTCCGTGACGATCACTCCGCTGAAGCCGAGCTGCGTCCGGAGGCGACCAACCACCGGCGCACTGAACATCGCTGGCGTGGTGCCTCCGCCCAGCCCAGGAACGTAGACGGCCGTCGTCATCACGGCATCCGCTCCCGCTGCGATGCCGGCCTGAAACGCCGGCACCTGCACGCTCTGCCATTGTGCCTCCGACTCATAGTCGGTCGGAATCGCGACGTGCGGGTCGCCCGCCGCACCGCCTAGCCCGGGGAAATGCTTCAGCGTCGCCCCCACCCCGCCGTCATGCAAACCCTGGACCGCGGCTCCGACCAGCGGAGCGACGAGCGCCGGGTTGGCGCCAAACGAGCGGTCGAGGATGATCTGGTCGCCCGAATTTGTTCGCACGTCGGCGACCGGGGCCAGGTTGAGACCGACGCCGAGCTGGCGCAGGCCCGAAGCGGAAGCGCGCTCGAGTGCTCGGACGTTATCGGCCCCGCCTGATCCGGCGACGAGCTGCGAGGGCGGGGCGAAACCCGCCTGCACCCTGGTCACCTGGCCGCCTTCTTCGTCGAGCATGACGAGGATCGGATGGTCGAGGCACGCGCTCGAGGTGAGCACCCGAAGGCGATCCGTCAGAGCAGCCAGGCCCGCCGGCCCGCTGAAGTTCGATCCAAAGAGGAGCACGCCACCCACGTGGCCGTCATCGAGCAGCGAGCGCACTGGATTGATATCGCCACCACGCCACGAGACCACGACCACCGAGCCGATGTCCTCGTCAAGGCTGCCGAAGTCTGGCGCCGCGCTGGACACCTGCTCCTCGACAACGGGGATGGAAATGGCGGTGGCGGGCCGCGGAATCAGCGCCGGGCGGGGGCTCAACATCGCCGCGACGACAACAGCGCCGATCACCGCGAGCGCGATCAAATCCTGAGGTCGGATCCGCAAGGTCGGACGCAGTCTAAGGCTGGAGTTAAGCCCTGGTGGATTCAGCTTCGAAGATTTCTTCGATCTGGCGTTTGAAGGTTCTGGCCAGGGAGAAGGCCAGCGGCAGGCTCGGGTCGTACTTGCCCGTCTCGATCGCGTTGACCGTCTGGCGCGAGACTCCCAGGTGCGAGGCGAGCTCGGCCTGCGACCAGGCGAGCTCCGCCCGAAGAGCGCGCAGCCGGTTCTTCACCGATACCGCCACGTGAAGAACGCCGTGCCGGCTCCCCACAGCAGCGCCATCAGGGGCAGGACATATGTCCAGCTCAGATGCGGCAGGCCCGCACCCTCGAGGAACCCGTAGCCGAACGTGAGAAGGGCGCTGGCGCCGAGCGAGAACGCGAACGCCTGCAGCTGGATCCGCCTTTGGAGCTCGTCAAGCCTGGTCAGGGCCCTCACGAAGAGCCAGATCACGAAGCCGGCGGGCGCCACCGGCAGCAACGCGACGTAGTAGCGCCAATCCGCCTCGCTGTTGGCCTGCACGACGGTGACCGAACCGACCAGGACCATCAAGTAGGCCAGGATCGCCAGGCCGAATTCGATCTGGGTCCGGTAGGTGACCCAGGTCGAGTAGATCGCGGCCGGCGGCGTCGGGTTTGGTGGCGAGGGGTAGGCGACCGGCGAGGGCACCTCGGTGCGAATGAAGGGCGACGCGGGGTGCGTGAACAGCGGGTCGACCGGTGCGTCGGCTGGGTTCGGGCTCGGTTCCTGATCGGTCATCGCGCCGGATCGTAAAGACCGCTTAAGGGTATGTCAAGCGTCCTTGTCTTGTGAATCGTCTGTTTTCCGTGGTGTCGTAGAGCCGATTCTTGGCCAGGCGTTGGAACACAACCCCACCCGCGAGCGCGCCAAAGATGACTGCGCTCACGAGCAGGATCGCGCCGACCATACCGAGCCGGCTCAAGACGTTTCTCACCACGTCACGAACTACCAACGCCCGCACCTGACCGAACGGTCGCTTGATCTGATCAGCTCAAAGTGACATCGCGAAGTTGTCCACGTAGTTCACATCGCCCAGCTTCTTGAGCCTCGCCAGGCCCGCCTCAGTCTCTGCCGGATCGCCCGAGAGCAAACCGCGTTCGGCGTGCCCCCTGCCCAGTTGAGGCACCGCGCCGATCCGCTCCCAGATCTCGATCGCGGCTGACATCGTCCCAGGATCACGGTCCGCGAGGGCGAGGGCTCGATGGAACTGGGCCTCGAGGACAGGGACACGAGTGCTTCGTGCCTTGGCCAGGCCTGCCACAAGAGCCGACCGCGACATCGCCGCCCGGCGGTCGCACACCAGGCTCAGCCTTCGCTCCACCATTTCTGCCGGCGAGCTCTTCCGAAGGTAGGCGTCGTCCTCGGCCCACACCGCCTCTCCATGGATGTAGGTGATCCAGTTGTAGCTGAAGTGGTGGGCCGGGAATCGCGCGAGGATTGACTCCATCGCCTCGGTCGCCGCTCCGATCAGCCGAGCATCGCCCCGGGCACGACCGATGTCCAGGCCCGCCGCCAGGCCGCGGAGTCCATAGCCCGCCGCGTGGCGGCCGGCGTCGTTCCACGCCTCCAGCGCTCGCCAGAAGGCGGCGACGGCCTCATCCCAGCGGCCGAGCGTATTCAAAGTCACCGCGCGCCAGGCAAAGAGGTGAAGGGCTGGATACGGCGCCTGTCCAGGTAACAGGCGGGCGGCCATCTCGGCGGAGTCGCGGTCGCCTGTCAAGAGGTCGCCCATCAGGTATGACATCCAGATCACCATCGAGTGGGCATCGAGGCGCTCATAGAGCCCGAGCCGATCTTCGAAAGCGATCCGTCTGTGGGCTATTTCCCGTGCCTTGGCCCAATCGTTGAGCGCTGTCGCACTTCCAGCGATGGCGTCCAGAGCCAGGCTGGCCAGGTCCGGGTCATCGAGCTCGGTGGCGATCTGAACTGCCTGGTTTGCGCTTTGGTCGGCCGCCTCGATCTCGGCCATCGTGGGGTCACGCAGACCCTGGATCCAGAAGGGATAGAACGCATCCGCAGCAAGGAAACGGCCCCTCGAGCGCGGGTCAGCAGCGTTTGCGAGCAGGTCGCGGCCGCGAGAGCGTAGGTCGGCCATCCATTTTTCGGACGGTCGCTCACCGACTGAACCGGACCATCGCGTCGTCACCATCAGCATCCCAGCCAGTGCGCGCAGCTGGTCATCGATCGGGGCGCCGATCTGCTCATATCCTTCGAGCGCGAGCCGATACTCCTCCAGGCCGCTGTCGCCGCCGGTCATGTCGCCGATCCATTCATGAAGGCGCGGTCGCTCGCTGGGATCGACAAAGTCAAACGCAGATCGGATGTGCCTGACTGCTTCCGGGGTCGCTCCCGCCGCGGCCGCGATCTCAGCTGCTTTACGCAGCCAGATGGCCGCCAGCTCGCGACTCTGGCGCGTGCTCTCTGAGGTTGGATCAAGCGCCGTGCGCAGGACCGCAGCCTCACGGTAGTGAAAGGCCAGGATCTCGGCGACGGCGACCTCGCGTCCTTCGCTTGCCGCCTCGACCCATCGGCCGGCCTCGGCATGCAGCCGTGACCGCTCAGATCGCGGGAGAGTGCTGTACGCAACCTCCTGGATCAGGATGTGCCGGAAAGCGAAGCGGTCGAGGTCGGCCGGGCGAATGAGATCGCGGTCGACGAGGTTCTCGCAGAGTTCGCGTGTCTGCGCCCCCAAGCCCGGTTCGAGCTGCGCTACTCCGGCAGCCCTGAACGAACGCCCGAAAACGCTGCCCAGCTGCAGGACCCTTCGTTCCATCGGTGGAAGGAGGTCGAGCCGGGCGAGCACCGTGGCCTGCACGGTATCCGGCAGGCGTTCGAGCGAGCCGTGGTCGAGGTACGCTCGCACCAGCTCTCCCGCATAGAAAGGATTTCCCTCCGACCGCTCGGCCACCAGCTCGATGACATCTGGGGCATCGGTGTCGAGGAGGTGCCGGACGAGGTCGGCGATCGCCGTGTCCCCGAGTGGCTCGAGCGCGATGGCCAGGTGGTTTCGCCTTCCTCCACCCCACGTCGGCCGGCGGTCGAGCAGCTCGGGGCGCGCAAGCACGATCATCAGGACCGCGGCGTCGCCGCGGGGCTGCATGACAAACTCCGCGAGGTCGAGCAGGCTGTCGCTGGACCAGTGGAGGTCCTCGAACACGACGACGAGCGGCGTGCGCCGAGCCACCGCCTCGAGCGCGGATCGCCACGCGGCAAAGAGCATGTCTCGGTCGACACCCTCAGTGCCAGCCTCGCCGATGGTCGCGGCGAGAAGCTTGGCGTCGCGTTCAACGTCTTCAACTCCAAGGCCGCGCAGCCAGTTTGCGATCGCCTCACGAACCTCGGCGGGGGACGCGTCCTCGCTGGCGCCAGTCAACGTGAAGAGGACCTGCCGCATTGGCCAGTACGTGAGCTGCTGGCCGTACGGAAGGCACTGGGCCGTCGCCACGGCGGCATTCGGAACCAGGGTTGGCAGCCAGTCCAGGAACTCCTCGACAAGGCGCGTCTTGCCGGTGCCTGCGGGCGCGATGACGCTGACCATCGACGGCCTCCGCTCGCTGATCGACCGGCGCGCGGTCAGCTGAAGCTGGGCGAGGTCGTTCTCGCGTCCGACCAGCGGCAGCCGGACCCGCCGCTGCGATCTCGCTTTGCGCGGCCCGACCACCTCTCGCGCCGCGACCGGAACCGATTTTCCCTTGGCCGCGACCTGGACCTCATCGCCGAAGTCGAATGCGTGAGACGAGGCGCGCACGGTTCGATCACTGACGAGAATCGCCCACGGTTCGGCAGCCTGCTGCAGGCGCGCAGCGACGTTGGTTGCATCTCCCGTGATCAGAAAATCGCCGGCGGACTGATCGCGGCTGGCGACCACCTCTCCGGTGCTGACGCCGAACCGAATCGCCAGACGCCCGCTGAGCAATCCGTCGGCGCGGATGCGATCGCGCATCGCGAGGGCGGCGGCCACCGCACGATCGGGGTCGTCACCGTGCGCCGTCGGAAGTCCGAAAACCGCCATGACTGCGTCGCCGATGAATTTTTCGACCGTCCCGCCGTGCTCGGTCACGGTCTCGCGTGCGACCGCGTAATAGCGCGCAAGAAGCCCGCGCATCTCCTCAGGATCGAGCTCCTCGCCAAGCTCGGTGGATCCCGCCATGTCGGCGAAAAGCACCGTGACGATGCGGCGTTCCTCCGTGGAGACGGCCATGGGAAAGCTAGCCTACCAACCCATTCGGGCGCGAAGAGGTAGCGCTACGCCTTGACCGGAGCCCTCACACGATCCACCAGCAGGAGCGCGACCCAGAAGATGAAGAGCGCGTTGGCGGCGTGCAGTCCGGCGATCGCCCGAAGTGGACCCTGCACATTGGCGTGATAAGGGATGAGCAGGAGCGACTGCACGATCACCAGGCCAGGAATCGCCAGCATCAACAGGCGGGTGCGGACCGGAACTCCGCCATACCAGCCGACGAGGATCAACAGAAGGGGCACAAAAAAGACCAGGGCCCCGTTGACGTTGGCATGCCAGAAAAAGCCGGCGCGGGCGAAGATGCCGAGACCCGCGAGGAGAACCTGGATCACCACCAGCGCGACCACCACGTAGACGCCGTACTCGAAGATGCGACCCGCCAGAGCCCGATTTCCAGTCATCGCCGCAGACGATAAGGCACAAAATAGAAGCTGACAATATGGAGCGCGGATCGAAGCTGCCCCGGCCGAGCGAGCACGCAAAAGCGGCGTTCACCAAGCTTGTGCCAGACGAACCCGCCATCACGCTGAAGCCGATGTTCGGCCAGCTCTCCGCTTTCGTCAACGGAAACATGTTCTGCGGGCTGTTCGGCGACGACCTCGTGGTCAGATTGCCCGATGCGGAGATAACCGCGGTCAAGAAGCAGGGCGGCCGCGACTTCGAGCCGATGGCTGGACACAAGATGGGCGGCTACGTCATGGTGCCGGGCGACTGGCGCGCCAAGCCTGAGCCGGCGGCGGCGCTGATCAAGCGGTCGCTCACCGTGACGCGCGCCATGCCGGCCAAGCAGCCGAAAAGCAAAACCCCGGCCAAGAAGGCGACCGCGAAGAAGCGCTAGCGGCGCTTCGGCTTTGTCCCGGAGACCTTGCCCGCCTGGGGCAGCTTGATCGGCTCGGGACGTTTGATCGCCTCCACGACCTTGACCGGCTCGAGAACCTGGGCGGGTTCGGGTGCAGGGGCCGGCTCGACCGGTTTCGGCGTCACCGCGGCCTTGCCCATGGAGACATTGCCGCTGAACGTAGCTCCGTCCTGGATGACCAGTCGCGCCACCCGGACGTCACCTTTCAGTGAGCCCGCCCGACCAACGATCAGCCGGTCGCGCGCCGTGACCGGACCGGTAACGGTGCCGCCCTCGTCGATCTCCAAGCTGCCGGTGACCTCGAGCGCGCCCTCCACCGTCCCGACCACACGCAGGTCGCCTTCGACGTAGAGCTGGCCGATCAGCCTGTCACGCGGACCAAGAACCAGAGAACGCTGATCGCCGTCGGAACCATTTCCCGACGGTGCGGAGCTGCGGTCCCTAGCCGCCGGACGGGTGCTGCTCAACGTCTCCCATTCGCACGTGGCCGTTGAGGCTCGCTCCATCTTCGATCTGGAGCCTGCGGACCACGATATCGCCGCTCAGCTTCGCGTTCTTGCCGAGCGTGAGCTTGTCTTTGACCGTGACCGGGCCTTCGACCGTACCTTTCACCGTCACATTTGCGGCGTCGATCGAGATCTTGGCCATCGCACCCGAAGCGATGTCCAGATTTCCGGTCACCCGGAACTCGCCCTCGGCGCGGCCATCGACGTGCACAGATCCGTCGTAGACGAGCTTTCCTTCCAGGCTGTCGTTCGGGCCCATCGTGAATTTGCGCTGCGCATCGCGCCTGCCGTCACCGTTGTCTTCAGCATTGGCCACTGTTTGGCTCTCTGCCACTGCCTCCTGAACGTCCATGAGCGTTTACCCCCGACTTGATTAAGACCTCGGGCAAAGGCCCGGGAATCAGGCGCTAAAGGTTAGACCACGATGGCGGCAAATCGCCGACAGAAATGTTCAGTCTTTGCTAAGCAACGAATAGAAAGTGACGCATCATCCGAATTCCCCGAGCAGGCCACCAGCTGTGATGGTCAATCCTCGCGAAGCGGCCGCTACGTAGGGCTCGTGACCATATCCCTGCTGCATCAAGCGGGGGTGTTCGCGGATCGCCATCCGCCATTCTTCGAGCTGGCTGCGATGACAGTCGATGGCCCGCAATTTCATCATCACCTCGTCCGCGTCGAGGTCGACGAGGACGTCGATCTTGTCCGCGACGACCAGGGGAAGGGGGTGCTCACCATCGCCCGACAAGCGCAAAGCCTCTTGATAGAAGTCGATCAGCTGCTGGTCGACCGCAAGGTGGTAGAGCGCGGGACGATCGCCCTCTGCCATCGCGCCGACGGCCGAATCGGTGCAGGCGCCGATCGAAATATGGTCGGGATGCCCGTACGCGCCGTCGGGACCAAAGGTCACGACTGCTTTCGGATGCAATTTTGAAATCTGCTCCCAGATGCGTTGCGTAAGCTCCTGCGGATCAATCGTGCTGACGCCACCGTCCGGGTAATCCCAGAGCTCGACCCCGCCGATCGCCAGGGCCGCCGCTGCTTCTTCCAGCTCACCGGCTCGGATCTGAGGGAGATCCGGTTCGACCGCGCCACGTGGCTTTCCCATCCAGCCTGCCTCCCCGCGCGTGGCGCAGATCAGGTTCACCGGCACTCCGGCGCGGCTGTGCCGCAAGATCAGGCCGCCGCACCCCATCGACTCATCGTCGGGATGCGCCATCACCGCCAAAAGGCCATGGGCGTTTTCCATAGCGACCCACGATAGCCCCCCTGCGCTAAGGCTTGCTTCGGTCCTCGATCTCCCACGCGTGATCGAGCGCGTGCCACGCGGTGCGGCGGGCGGCGTAAGGCACGGGCCACTTCTCACCTCGATTCGGATTAGCCAGACCCTCAAGCATCGCTTTGCGAGCTGCTCGCACCGCGGCCTTATCCGCCCCTTTAGGCTCCTTCAAGTGCACGCCGATCTTCTTCGCGTAGTCGACCTCCGCTCCAAGGACATGGAGGAACATCGCGTCGCGATCTCGGCCACCGCCGCGCGGCCCTTTGCGCAAAGACGCGGGCGCTTTGGCAACAACCTTGTCCAGGTAAGCCCAGGCTGCGGCGACCAGGTCGGACATCCGCTTCGCCTGTGCATCGCTCAAATGTTTTGACTCGGCCGCGGCGGGAATTCCGGGAGCGCCGAAATCCGTGGTGGCATTTCCCTTCAAACGTTCAGCAACCTTGAAGCTCGTCGTGTGGGCCGGAAACCGAACCTGAGCCAGCTTCGCGACCGCGGCGTACCGCGCGGCGTACGCCCCGAGCGCGTCCAGGGCCGCTTGCTCAGTTTTTCCGGACCGACACCATCCCGGCCATTCGGCCGCGCTGGCAAACGTGCGCTTTTCACCTACCTCTAGATAGACGAAAGTCGGCGCGTCCTGAGTCGAGGACACGCCGACTATTGTCGGGCGTTAGTTCGTTGTCGGTGCAGGCGACGCCTTGGCGGCGTTCTCCGCCGCCTCCCGGGCAGCGCTCTCTCCAGCTTCGTGAGCCGGGTCCTCGTTCGGATGACCCACTCCAGCCCCTCCGCCGGGACGAGCCGTGCCGTTGTTCTCAGCCGCTTCCTGTGCGGCCGATTCTCCGGCTTCATGGGCGGTCGCCTCATTCGAGGTCGGGGACGGTGAGGCAGCGGACTGAGCGGCGTTGACGTTCGTCAACGTGGATTTGGCCAGGAACGTGGCGCCGAGGACGCCCCCGAAGATCATGGCCGCAGCGACAACGGACGCAAAAACGAGGGTATCTGTCTTCTTCATGCGCCCATCCTCTCCGCCCAACCTCAAAACGGCCTTGGAATCCCATGAGAGTTTTGAGTTCGCGCTTCGGACGTATTGTTAGGCCTCGTGGCGACCGAGATGCTGAAGGTGATCGAACCGGCCACGGAGCAGGTCCTGGCCGAGGTTCCTCAGGCCGGCATCGACGAGACCGACGAGGCTGTCGCTCGAGCGAAGGCCGCGTACCCCGCCTGGAGGGCGGTAACTCCAAGGGATCGAGCCAACCTGATGCGGCGCATCGCGGCGGGCGTGGAGCAGAACGCTGAAAAGCTGGCCCGGCTCGAAGCGCGCAACGTGGGGAAACCGATCGCAGACGCGCGCGGCGAGGTGGGAATGGTGGTTGACGTCTTCAACTACTTTGCGGGCGCGCCTGAGCGGCTTTTCGGCAAGACGATCCCGGTGGCGGGTGGCGTCGACATGACGTTTCGCGAGCCGCTCGGCGTCGTCGCGCTGATCGTGCCGTGGAACTTTCCGCTGGCGATCTCTTCATGGAAGGTCGGGCCGGCGCTTGCGGCCGGCAACACGGTCATCCTCAAGCCTGCCGCGCTCACTCCGCTGACCGCGATCGAGCTCGAGCGCATCGCCCTCGAAGCCGGGCTTCCCGAAGGTGTCCTCAAGGTTGTGGTCGGGGCAGGCCGCACCGTCGGCGAACGGCTCGTCGAACATCCCGACGTCGCCAAGGTGGCGTTCACGGGATCGACCGAGGTTGGCAAGCGGATCGGGCAGCTGGCGGCCGCTTCCATCAAGCGCGTGACGCTCGAGCTGGGCGGAAAGTCAGCCAACATCGTTTTCGCCGACGCGGATCTCGAGAAGGCTGCCGCCTCCGCGCCGCTGGCGGTGTTCGGCAATGCCGGTCAGGACTGCTGTGCCCGGTCACGCATCCTGGTCGAGCGATCGGCTGTCGATCGTTTCATGCGGGCGCTGGAGGTTGCGATCAAGGCCCTCAAGGTGGGCGACCCGCTGGACGAGAACACCGAGATGGGGCCGCTGATCTCGGCCGACCAGCGCGAAAAGGTCTCGTCGTATGTCGGTGATGGAGCTCCGGTCGCGATTCGAGGGAGCGCGCCAACGGGTCCCGGCTACTGGTTCGCACCGACTGTGCTCTCACCTGTGTCGAACACCGATCGCGCCGCACGCGAGGAAATCTTTGGACCGGTCGTAGCGGTGATCCCCTTTGAGGATGAGGCCGACGCGATCCGGATCGCGAACGACACCATCTACGGCCTTTCGGGTTCCATCTGGACCAGCAACGCCGGACGCGCCCTGCGCGTGGCACGCGCGCTGGAGACCGGGACCATCTCGATCAACTCCAACAGCTCGGTTCGCGTGACGACGCCGTTCGGCGGGTTCAAGCAGTCGGGCGTCGGGCGCGAGCTCGGGCCTCACGCGTTGGAGCACTACACAGAGCTGAAGAACGTTTTTCTGTCGACCAGCTGAGAAGCGTTTTCTTGCCGGGGGAGCCTTTCGATTGCGTGAATGGAGCGGGCGATGGGAATCGAACCCACGTAAACAGCTTGGAAGGCTGCCGCACTACCATTGTGCTACGCCCGCTTTTGGTGTTTTCGCCCGATTCTTCGCAGGGAATTACGAGCCGGGCCAGCAATTAGAGTAGCTAGAGTTCCGAGCTCGGCCCGGTCGTCTAGTGGACTAGGACGCAGCCCTTTCAAGGCTGATATCGCGGGTTCGAATCCCGCCCGGGCTACTCCTCTGATGGTGGGCGGCGAGGGTTTCGAACCCCCGACCTCCAGCATGTCAAGCTGGCGCTCTCCCAACTGAGCTAGCCGCCCGCATCCCTCGCGATCCCATTGCGAATCCGGGAGTTCGTGGGGCTCTCGGAATGGCTACCGAGTGACGACTTATTGTAGTTGTCGTGCCTCCCTACATCGGCCGGCGCATGCGCCGCGTCGAGGACGAGCGTCTCATCACAGGCCAGGGACGCTACGCGGGGGACATCAAGCTCGACGGCCTGGTTCACATCGCGTTCTGCCGGTCGACCCTCGCTCATGCACGAATCGGCGCGATCGACCGCTCCGCCGCGATCGGCATGCCGGGGGTGATCGCCGTCTGGACCGCTGACGACCTGCCTGAGGTCGCCGCAGGTTTGAGCGACTTCGGTCCAACTGGAATCGAGCAGCGCGGCCGTCCCATCCTGAACCGCGACGAGGTGAACTACGTCGGAGAGGCATACGCAATGGTGGTCGCGGAGAGTGCATACCAGGCACAGGACGCGGCCGAGCAGGTTGCCCCTGATTTCGATCCACTCCCCGGCGTGGGCGATGTGACGTCCGCCACCGCACAAGGCGCGCCGACCGTTCACGCGGACATGAAATCCAACATCGCGCAGTCGGCGTCGACGACTTACGGGGACATCAAAAGCGCGTTTGCCCCCGACCGCGTCATGGCCAAGATCCGCCTGACGACAGCACGCGTCGCCGGGGCTGCGATGGAACCGCGCACCGTGACCGCCACGCCGGATCCGGAAAGCGGCGGTATCAAGATGTGGACGTCGACGCAGAACGTCTTCGGCGTCAAGGGAGCCGTCGCGTCGACCCTCGGCATCGAAGAGGACAAAGTCCGCGTGCTTGCCGAGGACGTGGGCGGCGGCTTCGGCGCCAAGGGCAGCGTTTTTCCCGAGGAGGTCCTCACCGCCCTTGCGGCCTGGCGGCTTAAAAAGCCGGCGAGGTGGGTGGCTTCGCGCAGCGAGGACGGCGCGACCACCGCCCAGGGGCACGGTTCGGTCATCGAGCTGGAGCTGGCGGCGGACCGCAATGGCAAACTGTCCGGCTTGCGCGGCCAGCTGATCCACGACGTCGGCGCCTATGCGGGCTCTGGAACCGGCCAGCCCGGCATCATCGTCGGCCACATGATCTCGGCCTATGTGCTGCCGGCGATGGATGTCGCCCACCAGCTGGTTTACACGAACGCCGTGCCCAGTGGGTTCATCCGCGGAGGCGGACGGCCGCTGGGCAACTACGGCATGGAAAGGGTGATGGACCGGCTCGCGCGCAAGCTCAATCTCGAACCCGCCGAGCTGCGGCGCCGCAACCTGATCCAGCCGGAGCAGATCCCGTACACGACCGGCTTTCCCGCGGGCCGCAGCGGCTACGTCTACGACAGCGGCGATTACCCTCGCCTCCTGGAGCTGGCGCTCGATACGCTCGGGCCGGAACCCGAAACTGCTGACGGCCGGCTGGTGGGCATGGGAGTGGCGTGCTGCGTTGAATCCACAGGCTTCGGGCGCGGTGAGCCGGCGAAGATCCGTCTATCCAAAGGTGGAATCGCGAACGTCTACGTGGGCTCGACCCCTCAGGGGCAGGGCCACGAGACGATGGTGGCGCTGGTCGTGGCTGAAAGGCTTGGTTGGCCTTTCGAAAAGATTCGAGTCACGGCCGGCGACACTCAACACGTGCCGTTCGCGCTGCTCACAGCGGGCAGCCGCAGCGCGGTGATGGTCGGCAGCGCGGCGGCAAAGGCCGGCGCATCCATGCGCAAGCTAGTGCTCGAACGCGCCGGTGACGCCCTTGAGGCAGACGTGCAGGACATGGTCCTGGAAGATGGAGTGATCGGAGTGCGCGGCGCGCCCGCGCGACAGATTCCCGCCACCGATGTGCTGCCCGACGAGGGTCTCGAGGCTTTCGAGAGCTTCGATCCGAAAAGACCTCTCGCCTTCTCGAGTGGATGCCATGCCGTCGCCGTTGCCGTCGACTCCGAGACTGGACAGGTCGAGGTGCTGCGCTATGTGATCGCGCACGACACCGGCAAACCCATCAACCCGGTGACGCTCGAAGGCCAGCTTCACGGCGGCTATGCACACGGACTCGGATACGCGCTCTACGAGGCAGCCATCTACGACGCGGACGGCTCATATCGCACTGCGAGCTTTCTCGACTACACGATCGTCAGCACTGGAGAGGTCGGCGAACCCGTGCTGGTGCACATCGAGACTCCCACGGATGCCAACCCCGAGGGGTTCAAGGGCGCGGGAGAGAGTGGCACGATTCCCGTTCCCGCCGCGATCGCCAACGCCGTCGAAGACGCGCTGCGCAAACGCCGCCCAGATGCGGTCGTCGACCGGCTGCCGATCACGTCAGACCGCATCGTCGAGCTCCTGACCGCTGAGCGCTGACCCGCGCTCGACCACTCCCCCACTGGGCCCCGGGGGAATCGACTGGCGCCGCAACCTGGTGGCTCTCTGGTTTGCGGAGTTCATGGCGATCTTCGGCTTCAGCTTCGCCTTTCCCTTTCTCTCGATCTTCATCCACCACGACCTGGGCGTAGCACAGGGCCGGGACCTGGACCTCTGGACCGCGGCGACAGCCAGCGCGTCGGGGCTTGCCCTGGCTATCGCCAGCCCCATTTGGGGTGTGCTCGGGGATCGGTACGGGCGCAAACCGATGCTGATCAGGTCCATGGTCGGCGGCGCGATAACCGTTGGCCTGATCTATTTCGCGCGCACCCCGGAGGAGCTCTTAGTGCTTCGCTTTCTCCAGGGCCTGACGAGCGGGACTGTGGCTGCGGCGACCGCGTTGGTCGCAGCCGAAACGCCCCGCAACCGCGTCGGGTGGGCGCTTGGCGTCGTCACCTCGGCGGTCGCCTTAGGTGGCGCGATCGGCCCCGTGGTCGGCGGTGTCGCAGCGGCAATTTTCGGACTGCGCCTGGTATTCCTCGGAGCCGGGATCCTGCTTTTTCTGTCGACGATTCCGGTGCTCTTCGTTGTGCGCGAGGGCCCACTCCGCCGGCCAGTGGGTCCACAGGTGGGGACTCTCACGCTGATTCGCCAGCGCCCGGGTGCGGACCGGGCACTCGGCGTCCTCATCGGCGCGCAGGGCCTGGTCAACCTCGTGAACGCGGCCACCCAGCAGCTCGTGGTGCTGCGCTTGCTGGAGATGGTGAGCAGCGGAGTGGCCGCGGTAACCGGAATCGGTTTCGGGCTGGCCGGCATAGCAAGCAGCGGCGCGGCCATCTTCTACACAACGGTGACGCGGCGGCTCGGCTACGTGCGGACGACGGCACTCGCCGCGGCCCTGGTGGCGGTTTCGGTGGGGCTGATCGCGGTTTCACCTTGGGTCGCCCTGGTCGTGGCGGGGATCGCGTTGAACGGATTGTTCAGCGGCGTCGTCATCCCCGCGACCGCGAGCATGATCGGCCTCGAAACTCCGCCTGAGGCGCAAAGCACCGTTTTCGGCATCAATGCAAGCTCGGTCGCTCTGGGTTTTTGCTTTGGCCCGCTGGTGGGAGGCGGAGTGGCGGCGACGGCAGGCGTACCGGCGGCGCTCCTGGTGACTGCTGCACTGGCGTTGGGGCTTGCGGCCCTGATCGCCTTCAGAGCTCGAGAGCCAGAAGGGTTCTCCCCGCCCGGCGCGGCGAGACGCCCATCCCACGGTACGTGAGCATCTCCGGTAAGGTCTCGCGGGTGAAATGGAGGCTGAGCCTTGCGATGTTGGTGCTCGCGGTGGCGGGCTGCGCTGACGGCACGCCGACGACTTCGTTCCCCCCGGGCTGCGACAATGAAATTCACACCTGCATGGCTCAACGAACCACGCCCCCGCCGACCGTGATCGACGCGAGCAAGAAGTACTCCGCCACCGTGCACACCACGCGTGGCGACTTCGTGATCTCGTTCGTCGATGCAAAGATCGCGCCGCAAACGGTCAATAACTTTGTTTACCTGGCGCAAAACCACTACTACGACAACCTGACGTTCCACCGCGTCGTCCCCGGCTTCGTCGTCCAGGGCGGTGACCCGCTCGGCAACGGAACCGGCGGCCCCGCCTATAAGCTGCCCGACGAAAACAACCCTTCGAAGTGGCCCCGCGGGACCGCCGGCATGGCGTCCAGCGCAGCGGGTGTAAGCGGCTCGCAGTTCTTCATCACGATCGGCGACGCTCCTTTCCTCGAGACAAGTGGCGTGTACAACCACTTCGGCCAGGTGACATCGGGGATGGAAGCTCTAGACAAGATCCAGGTCGGCGACAAGATGACTTCGATCGATATCACCACCTCGTGAGGTCACCCCTCGGCCGGCTGGTGGGAGCCGTGGTCCCAATTGCTGCTCTGGCGATGGCCGCGTGCGGGTACCCGGACCCCTACGCGAGCGCCGCGCCGATCGCCAATGAGAGCCCGGCGCCCCAGGCGACGGTCAGCCCGTCGGCGGGCGCCGACGACTTCAACGCCGGCGCTGGATTGCCTGTGGTCACCTACCCAGACGGCCTCAAGTACATCGACCTCAAAGTCGGCACCGGTGACGTCGCCAGCACGGGGATGAACGTGACCGTCCAGTACACCGGCTGGCTCTCCACCGGGGGGAAGCCGTTTGATACCAGCCGGCAGGAGGGGCGTCAGGCGTTCACGGTCCAGATTGGGGCGGGGCAGGTGATCCCCGGCTGGGACGAAGGCATCCCCGGGATGAAAGTTGGCGGGAAGCGGAAGCTGATCATCCCCGGGTCCCTTGGGTATGGAGCCCAGGGCCAAACCGATCAGCAGACTGGGGCGGTGATCATCCCGCCTGACGCGACTCTGATCTTTCAGGTTGAACTGCTCAGCGTCGCGCCTGGGCCAAGCCCGTCGCCCAGTCCGTCACCTTCCCCGAGCCCCAGCCCGACACCAAGCTAGCCGGCTAAGTAATCGTCAGCGTCCCTTTCATGCCGGAGTCCTCATGGCCCGGCTGGTCGCAAGCGATCTTGTAGCTCCCGGCCGGCAGGTTGTCGATGGTGAAGACGAAGCTGTCACCGGCCGAGACGAGCTCGCTGCCCACGATCTTCTTGCCTGAGCTGTCGCGGACGACCAGGTCGTGCGCGGCGGAGCCGGCGTTGACGAGATAGAACACGACCTTCCCGCTCGTCGCGTTGATGTCCGACGGGTTGAACTGGAACTCGGTCATGGTCACCTTGATCGAGCCGGCCGGTTGAGCGGGGCCACCGCCCCCGCCGCATCCGGACAGCAGCGCCATCGCGGCAATCGCAGCGGCCAGGGCTTTCACCGGAACGCCGTGACTCCGAGGTAGAGGATGCCGAACAGGAAGATCCAGACCACGTCGACGAAGTGCCAGTAGAGAGTCACCGCCGCGACGGCGACATGATGCCGGGAAGAGAACTGGCCCCTCGAGGCGCGGTACAGGACCAGAATCAGCAGGATCAGTCCGCCGAGCACGTGGGCGCCATGGAAGCCGGTCATGGTGAAAAACGCGCTGGCAAACGTGTTCGCGGTGAGGTTCAGACCGCGCTGGAATGCGTTGATGAACTCGTAAAGCTGGCCGAGCTCGAAGAGGAAGCCAAGCACGATGGTCGCGATCTGGAGGCTGAAGAACCGGCGCCTGTTGTCCTGCGCGATTGCGTCGGCCGCGAAGTGGCACGTGACACCACTCGACAGCAGGATGATGGTGTTGATCAGCGGAATCGGATACCAGCTGACGTAAAACTCGTTGTTGGTGCTCGGGGGCGGCGGAGGCCACACCAGATGGGAGCCGTATAGATAGAAGTAGACGGCGAACAGGCTTCCGAAGAACATCACCTCGGAGGCCAGGAAGATGTACATGCCCATCATGCCGGGCTTGATCGCGGGGTACTGCGGCTCTTGCTCGTGGCGCAGGGTGGCTACCGCCATCAGTGGTGCACCTCGCCGTTAGGGCTTTCGGTCGGGAACATCTGCGTGTCATCGATCACAACCCATCCGATGATTCCCCAGAGGAAGATCAGCCCGCCGATCACGGCGAGCACGATCCTGACCGTGGCGGGGAACGGAATCGCCGCGAACGCGAGAAAGCCGCCGCCGAAACTGATGACAAACGGCCAGTTGCTGTTCGGCGACAGGTGGATGCCCAACTTCCGGGCTCGCGCGACATAGTCAACAGTGGTGTCGACGCGGACGGGGTAAACCATGTCAAAACGTGAGACCTCGGATCGTCGTTCGGGGTCGGCTGACTGCCAGGCTTTGAACGCGGCCGACGCCATCACGCTCGACGGCCAGATTTTGTAACCGCAGTTGCGGCAGTGGTCGACGAAGCGGGCGGTCAGCAGCCCGCAGCGTGGGCATTCGACTGCCAAAGCAGGGTTCGACACGTCGACGTATCGAGGTTTCTTTACTGCCGGCACAGTCGATTTCGGATTCTATCAGCGGCAGGGAACCCACACTTTTGGCCGCCGATATACTTCAGGCCGTGGCGGCACGCGCTCGCGCGCTCTTCGGCCTTTCGCTTGCTGCGTTCCTGCTCAGCTCCTGCGAGGGCCTGGGCGGCATCTCCCCCATCTTTCCGACGCCGGTCTCTCCCAACGGCGAAGGCATCTACAACCTCTACGTCGGGATCTCGATCCCGGCCATCATCATCTTCATCGGCGTCGAGGTGGCGCTGCTCTGGGTTGTGCTGCGCTACCGGCGCTCGAAACAGCCCGCCGGCTACGTCCCGCCACAGATCCACGGCCACACCGGCCTCGAGATCGCGTGGACGATCGCCCCGCTGATCGTGGTGCTCGTGATCGCTGGTTACAGCTTTGTCGAGCTGCAAAAGGACTTTCAGCCCATCTCCAACCAGGAGATGTTGGTGGTCGTCAGCGGTCATCAGTTCGGCTGGAACTACGACTACGGGAACGGGATTGTCGTCCACCAGGAGGGCACCCTCGCCGGTGACGTCACGCCCTTCGTCGTGCCGGTCGACACGCTGGTCAAGCTGCAGTTTCAAGGCACAGACGTTATCCATTCGTGGTGGGTGCCGGCCATCTCCGGAAAGACTGATGCCGTGCCGGGCTACGACAACTTCTCGTGGCTGAAGATCAACCAGGTCGGCTCATGGCGCGGTGAGTGCGCCGAGCTGTGCGGCGTTGGCCACGGCACCATGCAGATCATCGTTCAGGCGATGAGCAAGTCGGACTATCAACAGTGGGAGCAGAAACAGCTCACGGCCTCTAAGGCCTCGCCGTCCCCTTCGCCATCGCCCTCACCGTCGCCTTCTGGATCTCCGGCCAAAGCCAGCCCCTCAGCTTCCCCGGGTTAGGATAGAAATCATGGCGGCGACCACGGCTCTGCCCCGCCCGAAGGCCTACGACGACACCTTCTTCAGGCCGATCAGCATCTGGCTGACGACGACAGATCACAAGCTGATCGGCATCATGTACATGGTCACCGGCATCTTGAGCTTCGTGCTCGCCGGAATCTTCGCCCTGGTGATCCGCCTGCAGCTCTCTCAGCCGAACCTGTCTGTGGTAGACGCCGAGACCTACAACCAGCTGATCTCAGCGCACGGCGTGACGATGATCTTCTTCTTTGTCACCATCTTTCTGACCGGGATCGCCAACTACATGGTCCCGATCATGATCGGCGCTCGCGACATGGCGTTCCCGCGGGTGAACCTGCTCGGGTTCTGGCTCGTGCCGGTCTCGATCCTCCTTTACTACAGCGGCTTCTTGACCGGGGGGGCGCTAAACGCCGGGTGGACGGGTTACGCACCGCTCACCGAGAAGGCATATCAGTCGCACAGCCTGGGCGTCGACTTCTGGGCGCTGAGCCTGATCGTCTGGGCGGTCAGCGGCATCATGGCCTCGACCAACTTCCTGACCACGATCGTCGCGCTGCGCGCGCCGGGCATGAAGCTGACCCGACTGCCGCTGTTCGTGTGGGCGCAGATCTCGACCTCGATCCTGCTGCTGGTCGTCGGGGCGCCCCTCGCGGCGGCGATGATCCTGGTCGAGTTCGATCGACAGCTTGGGACTCAGTTCTTCACGACGCAGGGCCGGCCAGTGCTTTACCAGCACCTGTTCTGGTTCTTCGGGCACCCCGAGGTCTACATCATGATCTTGCCGGGATTCGGCATGATCTCGGAGATCGTCCCGGTCTTCGCGCGCAAGCCGATCTTCGGCTACATGACGATGGTCGCGGCGCTGTTCGGCATCGTCTTTCTCTCCATGACCGTGTGGGCGCACCACATGTTCACGGTCGGCATGAACACCTACGTCGAGGGATTTTTCATGTTCATGACGATGCTGATCGCCGTGCCGACCGGCATCAAATTCTTCAACTGGATCGCAACCACCTGGTGGGGATCGGTTGAGTTCACGGTGCCGATGAAGTTCGCCTGGGGATTCCTGGCCACCTTCCTGATCGGCGGAATCACCGGCGTCTATCTCGCCTCGGTGCCGGTGGACACTCAGCTGCACCAGTCGTACTACGTGGTCGCCCACCTGCACTATGTGCTCTTCGGTGGCAGCGTGTTCACGATCTTCGCCGGTCTCTATTACTGGTTCCCGAAGATCACGGGCCACATGCTGAGTCGCAGGCTCGGCGAGTGGAACTTCTGGACGCTCTTCGTAGGGTTCAACGGAACCTTTCTGATCATGCACACGCTTGGGCTCGAAGGGATGCCACGACGCATCGCCACGTACGCCAACGCAAGCTGGGCGACGACCAACATGATCATCACCGTCTCGTCCTTCTTGATCGCATTCTCGGTCCTGTTGTTCCTGATCAACGTGGTGCGCAGCTGGAATGGAGGCGAGATCGCGGGAGATGACCCATGGCATGGCAACACGCTCGAGTGGGCGACCACGTCTCCCCCGCCGCCCTACAACTTCGAGCGCGTGCCGCCGATCCACAGCTTCATGCCGCTGCGGGACATGCGCGAGTCGGGCGAGGTGACCACGGAACTGGAACCCGAAGCGGAGCCGGCGAAGGTCTAGCTCTTTCCTACGTTTGGTCTAGTGGTGGGTTTCCTTCAGAGATTCGGCCGCGCTTGCCTCGACGGCGTCTTCGCCGGCCCGGTTACGGGCGTCGCCTCGAAGTACCCACCAGCCGAGGCCCACGACGCCAAGGCCGGCGACCAGAAAAGTGATGCTCAGCGCGAGCCAGGCAGGCACCCATTCGCCGGCGAGAAAGACCACGCCTGCAATTTATCAGCAAAGGCGGCCCGAGTACTTCGAGCCGCCCGGGGCCTCTAGGGTGTTAAGGGCTAAGACGTGATCGACCTGATCGACATCGTGATCGTGGCCGCTGTCCTCATCGGGCTCGCGAACGGGTACCGGCGTGGATTCTGGCTGTCCGCGGCCCAATACGCCGGCCTGGTGATTGGCGTGCTGCTGGGAGCGACCGCGGCTACCCCGGTGCTCAACTACCTCGAGATCCACAACACCGTGGCGCGTCCGCTCGGCGCGGTGCTCGTCCTGGTCATCGGCGGCAGCCTTGGGTCAAGCCTTGGTTTCGCGGCGGGCGAACCGATCCGCCGCAAGATCCTGAGGACCGGCGTGCACACGTCTACTGACTCGATCGGCGGCGCGGTGCTGTCCGCCGTTGCCGTCATCACGATGTGCTGGTTTCTCGGCCTGAGCTTCTCGCGGGGGCCAAGCCAAGAAGTTGCGCAGCAGATCCAGCGCTCAGTCGTTCTGCATACCCTCGACAACCTTGCGCCCCGGCCGCCCGCCTTCCTCGCGAGCATCCAGGGAATC
>Ga0209488_10001221_pt1 | contig 22065 bp, 17 predicted proteins | sample Rivendell_Oct201_8_FD_188349 | JGI IMG/M metagenome (GOLD analysis project Ga0209488, IMG submission 188349) | Vadose zone soil microbial communities from the Eel River Critical Zone Observatory, Northern California, USA -... | ecosystem: Environmental > Terrestrial > Soil > Vadose zone >...
CACCCGGAAGTCGATGCAGACGAAGAAGATGATCATCAGGAACACGCAGTCGATCATCGGCGTGAGGTCGAGCCGCACTTCCTCCTTGGCGGCTGCCAGCAGCACCTCGGTCATCGTCGCTCCGGCGGTTGCGGTGCGGCCCGGGCTTCCTTGTCGACCTCGCTGAGCGCCAGCTCCAGCTTCCAGAACGCGGCCTCGGGCTGGCTGCACTGCCGGATCAGTTCGGCGATGTGGCGCCACTCGGTCCACTTGTCGGCGCGGATCAGCACCGGATCGGCGATCAACCGCACCTGCCGGTCGCCGATGCGGCCGTCCTCGGTGCGCAGGCCCTTGATCGTCTGCTGCATGTTGCGCAGCAACTCGGCGATGCCGGCGGCGTCGGCGCCGGAACTCGCCGGGTCGTACCACACGCGGCCGTTGCAGACCACGGCGCCGTTCTGCAGCACGTTGATCACCGGCCGCTGCAGCGGCGGCTGCTGGTCCGGTTGCCGGGACCTGGCGGCCGGCAGCACCAGGTCCTCGAGGTTGCGCTGGTTCAGGTCGATCACCAGCACGAAGAAGATCAACAGCAGGAACACGCAGTCGATCATCGGGGTCATGTCGAGCGGCGTCTCGCGTTGGCTGTGTGCCAGCAGATCGTTCATGACACGGCCTCGGGTTTGCCGCGGAAGCGTTCGAACAGGTCCTCGACCACGGCGTTGACCTCGGTGCAGCAGTTGATCACGCGGTTGCGCAGCACGAAGTAGAACAGGCCGACCGGGATCGCCACGGTCAGGCCGAAGATGGTCGTCACCAGCGCGATCTTGATGCCGCCGGCCAGCTGTGCCGGCGCCACCGAGCCGCCGGCCGCGGTGATCGCACCGAAGGTGATGAACATGCCGGTGACGGTGCCGAACAGCCCGAGCAACGGCGCCACCGCCGACAACATCGACAGCCAGCCGATCTTCTGGAACAACCGCACCGCCTCGATGGTCTCGGCTTCGCGGATCGCGGTCAGCACGGTCGCGAACGGATGGCCGAGCCGCGCCAGCCCGGCGCCGACGCAGTTGGTCAGGTAGTTGCGTTCCTGCGCGCACAGCTCGACCGCGGCGGCGTGGTTGCCGTCGTTGAACAGGTTCTCGATCGTGTCGATCAGATCGGCCGGCGCCAGCTTGTCGCGCTTGATCGCGACCAGGTTCTCGATCACCATCGCCAGCGCCACGACCGACAACGCGACGATCACGTAGCCGACGAGCCCGGCGTTCTCGAACATGTCGAGCAGGACATTGGTGGTGGCAGCGCTGCTGGCCGGCGGCGCCTGCGGCGCCTGGACGACACCGGCGAGCGCGATGCCGGCGCGCAGGCCGGCTGCCAGCACGGTGGTGAAGGTCGCGATCATCGGCTCTCCGTTGCGAGTTGCTGTGCGGCGGCGGCGGCCCAGCGGCTGTCGGGATGCTGCTTCACGACCAGCTGGAAGTAGGCGTTGGCGCGGGCGCGGGACTGTTCGCCGGCGTGGGCGCGGCCGAGGGCCAACAGACAGCGGCCGAGCCAGTAGCAGGCCTTGGCCGTGGTTTCGCCGCCGGCGACATCCTGCACGCAAGCCTCGGCCAGCGCCAGCTGGGCGGCGTGCAACGCCGCGGGATCGCGGTCGCCTTCGTGCTGCAGGTAGAGCGTCTGGCCGGTGCCGGCCGCGGCGGCGGCGGCGAGCTCGGGTGCGGCCGCGCCGAGGTGCCGGAACGCCGCCAGCGCGCCCTGGAAGTCGCGCTCGCGCAGGCAGCATTCGCCGAGGCCGGTCTGCGCCTCGGTGGCGAGCGCGCGCAGGTCGGCGGCACTCGCCGCGTCTGCGGCACTGGCCGCGCCGGTCGCGGCCAGCGCCACCACGTCCGCGAACAGGGCGCGCGCGTCTTCGACCTTGCCCTGCTCGAGCTGCTGCAGGCCGAGCTGCCAGCGGGCGCGCAGCGGCCACACCCAGCCCGAGTGCTCGGTGCGTTCGATGAGCGCCAGCAGCATCGCTGCGGCGGCCACTGTCTCACCGGCCCGCGCCTGCAGGTCGGCGAGCAGCAACATGGCTTCGGGTGCGTGCCAGCCGTCGGGCGCCGCTGCGAGCCACTGGCGCAGCAGCAGGGCTGCGGCCGCGGCGGCGGTGCGGTCCTGGCCGGCGGCCATGGCGCTGGCCCGGCAGTGCTCGAACGCGGCCTCCTGGACCAGCAGCGGCCGCGTACCCGCGGGCAGCGGCATGCCGAACCACTGCGCGGCGGCGGCCTGGTCGCCGCGCCGCCTGGCGGCGTGGCCGCAGGCCATGCTGTCGGGCAGGGCGCCGAACACCACCGCGCGCACGCCACGGGCCGGCAGTTCCCGTTGCCTGCCGTCCTGCACGAACCGCACCACCTGCAGATCGCAGGCCGTGACTTCGACGCCGCGGAGCCGCCGGTTGTCGTTCTGCACCACGGTGTCGCTGCCGGACTGCGCCGCGCCGACGCTGGCGAGCAGCAGCAGGCCGAGGCCCGCGGTCGCGGGTCGACAGCTGCTGATCGTGCGGATGGACTTCACTTCGGGGGCGGGTTCTGGGTGAAAGCTCGCCACAGCTCGAGGCCATCGATGCCGAGCCGCTGCAGCGAGGCGAAGTCGTCGGTCGAACGCGCGCGATGGTACAGCGTGGCGGCGCGACTCCGGTAGCGCGAGTCGAGGCCGGCGGCGCGCAGCGCGTACCAGTACGCCTCCCAGTGGAAGCGGTACCAGGCCAGCGAGTACTCGCGGACCTCCGGGCGCAGCGCGAAGGCGCGGTACTGGCCGTAGTAGACGTCGTAGGCCTGGTCCGGGTGGCCGAGCCCCGGCACCAGCGCCATGCCGCCGCGCGGGTCGAACTCGAGCCAGCCGCCGAGCGCCATCGCCAGCAGCCGCAGCAGTTCGCCGTTGGCCGGCAACGTCGCGATCGCTGCCTGCAGCAGGTCATGCGCGCGTTGGAACCGGTGCAGCATCAGCAGCGCTTCGGCCGCCTTCGGCCGCACCACGAAGTCGACGGTGCGCTGGATCTCGGCCACCTGCGCGCGGCCGAACTGCGCTGCCAGCCGCTGCTCGTCGACGCCGTAGAGCTCGAGGGTCTTGTCCGCCAGCTCCCAGACCCTGTTCCACTGCCCGAGCGCTGCCGCGGCCAGCAGCGTGTTCGCCAGCATGCCGATCTGCGGCCGCGCCGCCGCCGCCGCGTAGTCGCTGCCGAGCTGCACCAGCCGGGTACGCACGCGCAGCAGCTCGGCTTCGATCGCCGGCAGGTCGGCCTCGCGGCCGCTTCTGCGCGCGTGGTCGCGTTCGGCGGCGAAGCCGTGCGCCTGGGTCAGGTAGACGCCGAACAGCACCGACGCGAGCGCCGGCGCCAGCAGGTGCTGCGGGTCGCGCGGCGCCAGCTTCTGGTAGCAGTCCTCGGCCTGGTCCATCTGCTGCAGGTCGGCGTGCAGGCGGCCGAGCAGGTCGAGGGCGAGGCCGGTGAACTGCTCGTCGTCGCGGCCGACTTCGGCCAGGAACGTGCGCAGCCGGCTGATCGCCGCCGGATAGCGCGTCAGATCCTTCTTGCTCTCCGGCGCGCTGCCGATCGCGGTCTGGTACAGCATGCTGGCCTCGCGGAAGTCGGCTTCGACGATCGCGGCGGCGCGTACGCGGCGGCGATCGCTGGCGTCGGCCGGCAGCGCTGTCGCCGCGCTGGCGAGGAAGCTGCGGTAATCGGCGATCGTCTGCTGGGCCGCGGCGAAGTCGCCGCCGAGCGCCTGCGCCGTGGCCACGCGCACGCGCGCCAGCTCGTAGTGCGGGAAGTCGGCCGCGACCATGCCGTACTCGGCGGCGGCGCGGCGGTAGTTCGCCGCCTTCGGCGCCGGGTCGGTCGCCGCCTGCGCCGCCGCCATCGCCGCACCGGCGGCCTGCCAGTGCACGCGGTTGGCGCTCGCGGGACCACCGAACGCCGCGATCGACTGCGCGGTCGCCGTGGCCAGCCCGGCGAACGCGTCCGGGTCGCGCGCCCGCAGCGCCGCCAGCGCCTGCTCGGCATGCTCGGCCATCAGCGCGCCGGCAGGATCGCCACTGCGGCCGCAGCGCTGCAGGCCGGTGCGGAACGCGACCACCGACTCGAGCAGGCGGTCGGCGAGCGCGTACGCGGTACCGAGCGCGTCCCAGGCCTGCAGGCCGAGCCGTTCGAACTCCGCCGGCGTCATCGCCGCCAGCGCGCGCTGCAGGTCGCGGATCGCTGCGGTCTGGTCGCGATCCCGCATCTCGGCCCGTGCCGCTTCGAACAGCAGCGCCGAGGGCAACGCCACCGCGCGATCGGCCAGCAGTTCGGCGACCAGCGCGCGGGCGCGCCGGCCGACGTGGTCGTCGGCGTGGCGGTCGGCGAGCCGCAGCGCCTGCGCGAAGGCGGTGGCCGTCTGGCTGCGGTCGCCGGTGTCGGCCAGGGCGCGGCATTCGAGCAGCAGGGCCTGATGGCCGGCGTGCGGATCGGCGATGTCGAGCGGATCGGCGTCGACGCCGCCGAACCGCCGCAGGGCCGCATGCAATTGCGCGCCGGTCGCCAACACGCCTTTGGTGTCGCCGCGCTGCTGCAACAGCTCGGCTGTGGCGGCGAAGGATTCCTGCTGCAGCCGGAACAGCAGGGCGCGCGTGTCGGCGTCGAGGTGCAGGGTGCGCTGGTCCTGCAGCGCGCCGTCGAGCTGGCCGATCAGGTGGCGCTGGCCGGCCAGCGCATCGTCGCTGCGGCCGCCGACCTCGTCGCAGCGCGCGAGTTCGAACAGGCCGCGCAGACCGAGCGTGGTCTCCTCGCCGCTGTCGAGCACCAGTTCTTCGAGGCCGCTGCGGGCGCGGTCGATCAGGAAATCGCGTTCGCTGCGGACGATGCGGCCGTGCTCGCGGCGCAGCACGGCGGCGCGCAGCGTCAACAGGCCGCGGGCGAGCCGCGCGGTCGGCTCGTCGCCGGCCGCCGGCAGGTCCTGCAGTGCCTGTTCGCAGGCGGCGACGCCGGTCTTGAACACCTGCACCGCGGCGGCGGTCAGCGCCGGTGCGGTCTCCGGGGCCAGCTCCATCGCCGACTGGCTCTCGGTCAGCAGCAACGCGCCGAACTCCTCGCAGGCGGCGGCGAGCAGCGGCCGCGCCTCGGCCAGCAGTGCCGGGTCGGTGCTGGCGGCGATCAATTCCTGCGCCCGGGCCAGCGCCTGTTCGTAGTCGGCGCGCCGCTGCCGGCGGTCGGCGCGGGCGCGGGCCGAGCATAGCGTCACTTCGACGGCCAGCAGCGCCACCCGGTCCTGATCGCCGCCGGCCCGGTACTGCTGCTGCAGGCGCTCGACCTCCTGCTGCGCCAGCGCCGGCAGGTGCATGGAGGCCGCCAGCTCGCGCACGAACTCGAGCTCGCGCTGCAGCGGGGGCTGCGCGGCCAGCGCTGCCGGCGCGATCGCGGTGACCAGCAGGAACACTGCCGGCCATCGGCCGCCGATTCGGTGGGTGCCGCTGCCGGTCACGGGTGAGGGAGGCCTCGCTTTGGTCGGGCTGGAGGCTGGGGAACGGCGGGCAGCAGCTGCCAGTTCAGGGCCCGGCGATTTCAGCGCCCGGGACCAGGGCACGGCGTCCGCCAGCAACACGCGGAGCCGGCGCGCACCGTGCGGTGCGGCCGGCGCCTTTGCCGAAGCGGCCGAAACGGTCACCGCTGCCGCGCCGGCGGCCGGCACGCTCCGGTGCCAGCTGCCGCGCTTCCATGCACCCTACCTGCTGGACGTCAGCACGGTGCCGTCGGGCAGCGAGATGTTGGTCGGCTCCTGCTCCTCCATCAGGATGATCTTGGCGCGGATCAGGATCAGGATCTTGCGGTTCAGGGTCGAGCTGCCCTTGCGGCTGAACAGGAACGACAGGCCGGGCAGGTCCTTCAACACCGGCACGCCCGAGGTCAGCACCTGCTTCTCGACCAGCTTCATGCCGCCGAGCATCATCGTGCCGCCATCGGGCATGGTCACCGTCGTGCGCACGCGCTGCAGCGTCACGTTCGGCAGCTGGATCGAGATCGGCTGACCGACGCCGAGGGTGGTGGTGAAGGTCGGGATCGGCAGGCTGAGCGTCATCAACGTCGGCCGCAGCTCGAGGGTGATGAAGCGCAGATCGGCGTCGACCACCGGCCGCACGTCGAGGGCGACGCCGTCGTGCACGGTGCCGATGATCGGGTTGGCCACCGCGGCCGCCTGCGCGATCTCGACGTCGAAGTCGCGGATGTAGGCGATGCTGCGCAGGAAGCTCATGCTCGCGCGCGTGTTGTTGTAGATCAGCAACCGCGGCGCATCGATCTGCTCGCTGCGTTCCTGCTTGGCGACCGCGCGCAGGATGATCTCGTACTCGGTGTCGCCGAGGTAGGCGTACTGCAGCGCCAGGCCGCCGTTGTTGGTCAAGCTGCCGTTGTGGCCGCCGAGCGTCTGGTCGTAGAGGTTCTCGACCCGGCCCATGACGTCGCCGTCGCGGCCGTTGTCGAAGAACACGCCCGGCTCGGTGCCGGTGCCGACCGTGCCCGGGGTCGCGGCGTTCTGCTGCTGCTTCGGCCCGAAGTCGTCGAAGCCGACGTTCGGCCGCGCCCCCAGTCCCTGGCCGGCCTGGCCCTGCGAGGCCTGGTTGCCGAGGCCGCGCAGGTCGATGCCGACGTCCTCGAGGAAGTTGTCTTCGACCTTGAGGAAGCGCGCCTCGACGTCGACCTGGATGCCGACGTGGCGGCGCAGGTCGTTGAGCAGCCGCGCGACCTTCTCGTGGGTCTCGGCATCGGCGCGGATCAGCAGCACGCCGGCCTGGTAGTTGAGCGAGAACGGGTTGTTCTCCCACTTGCCTTCGGCGACGGTGCTCTGGATCAGTTCACGCAGGCGGCCGTCGTCGACCACCGACGGCACCGGGTCGGTGGTGTCCTCGGGGAACAGCGGCGAGTCGTCGCCGGGCGAAGCCAGCTTGAGCTCGGGGCCGGGGTGGCCCTTGACGCCGAGCACCAGGTCGGCGACGCGGTGGCGCGACAGGTACAGCGTGCCGATCGCGTTGGCCGGGCTGACCAGCTGCACCATGCCGTTCTTGATGCGCCAGGCGACGCCGGTCTGCGACTGGATCACCTTCAACGCCTGGGTCACCGACATCCGCGGCAGCTTGAAGTCGTTGAGCGTCGTCGACTCGGGCGCCATCGCCTTGACGTCGTCCATGACGAAGAACGTCACGCTGGTGACCGACGAGTAGTAGTGCGCCCAGGCATCGACCGTCGCCGACGAGAAGTTGTGCTCGAGCACGGTCTCGTCGAGCTTCTTCTGGATCTGTTTGACTTCGGGCGTGTCCAGTTCGCTCGGCTGCGTGTAGGTGGCCGGCGCGCGCTGCGACACCTCGGCCCAGCGCGCCGGGTCGAACTTGACCACGTCGGTCTGCGGCAGGTTGGACTGCTGCAGTTCGTTGAAGGTGGTGATCCAGTCCTGCTTCCAGCGCTCGCGATGCAGCTCGAGGCTGGTCTCGTGGCGGGCGCGGTCGGCGAGGTCGCGCAGCGCCAGCGCCGTCGGGTTGGTCGGATCCTGCAGCAGCGCCTGCTGCACGCGGTCGACCGCTTCCTTGTAGTCGCCGGACTGGAACTTGACGTTGGCGTCCTGCAGGTAGCGCTCGACCATCGTCGCCTTGGCCGCCGCCAGGTCCCTGGCTTCGCGGTCGAGATCGGCCTGCGATGCCGCCTGCAGGCTGCGCCCCTGCGCCTTGTCGGCTTCGGCCTTGGCCTTGGTCGCGCTGTCGAGCCGCTCCTCTGCTTCCTTGCGCAGCGGATCGTTCGGCGGGAAGTGCTGCGAGAAGTTCAGGTAGGCCAGCGCCTTCTCGTAGTTCTCGATCGCGCGCCCGAACGCGCCGAGATCGAAGTTGGCATTGCCGAGCTGCAGTTCGTTGCGCACCAGCGCGCGCTCGCGCTCGGCGGCGATGCGGTTCCTGAGCACCGCGTCGCCCTCCTGGTTGATCGCGCGCGCGACCTTGTCGCCGAGCACTTCGTTGCATTGGTTGAGGATCCGCCGTGCCTCCTCGTTGCCGTTGTCGAGTTCGAGCGCGAACGCCGCTTCACGCTGGGCATCCTCGAACAGGCGCAGCTCGAGCGAGCGCCGCGCCTTGTTGACCGCGTCGCTGACCAGCTGCAGGTTGCGCTCGTGGCTGACACCCTGGCCTTGGCCCTGCGGATTGGCCCGGGGTGCGGTGGTACTGGGCTGGGATGGGCCCGTCGGCGTGTCGCCTTCCGTGCTGGGCGCGCCGGAACAGGCGGCGAAAACCAGCAGAGTAGCGATGCAGAGGCCGCGCAAGCTCAGGGTCTGGACCTTGATCATGCTGATATGCCTGCAGAGAGGACGGTCGGTTTCGGGGCGAGCGGGAGTTCGGATCACCAGTGGCGTCGAGACTCAGAGGGGCGTGAGTGACTCAGCGGGAAAAGAGCGAGCGCCAGCAAGTGACCCGCACTCGAGGCAGGGTTCTCGAGAGAGTCCTGCTGCGCATGGCCAACCGGCCAGGCGCGAGGGGGGGAGGCGGACGGTAGCGACCGTACGGAAGAGGGTCAAGTTGCTGGCGGTCTTGCCAGTGGGGTGTTGCACCAGCAGTCGCGGGACCGCGATCCTGGGCAGCCAGATCAGCTGGCCGGCGGGACCTCGGGCAACCCGAGCAGGCGGTTCACCCGTTTGATGTCCTCCCAGGTCTCGCGCTTGTGCGACGGGTCGCGCAGCAGGTAGGCAGGATGCCAGGTGACCACCACCGGAATGCCCTCGTAGCGCAGTTCGCGGCCACGCAGGGCCCGCATCGGCACCGTGGTGCCGAGCAGGTTGTGGGCGGCGGTGCGGCCGAGGGCGACGATCACCTGCGGTTTCAGGATCGCCACCTGCCGGCGCAGGAACGGCAGGCACGCCGCGACCTCGTCCGGCTCCGGCTCGCGGTTGTCCGGCGGCCGGCACTTGTTGACGTTGGCGATGAACACCTGCTCGCGCTGCATGCCCATCGCCGCCTGGATGATGCGGTCCAGCAGCTGGCCGGCCGGGCCGACGAACGGCCGGCCGGTCGCGTCCTCGCGCGCGCCGGGCGCTTCACCGATGAACAGCACCCGTGGCTGCGCGTTGCCTTCGCCGAACACCACCTGCTTCCTGCCGTGGTGCAGCTTGCAGCGCGTGCACGGCAGCACTTCGGCGCGCAGCGCCTGCAGCGCCGCCGCGGCTTCGGCGTGCAGTCGGGCCGGATCGACGTCGGCTGGCGCTGCTGTCGTGGCTGCCTCGGGCATCGGTGTCGCTGCCACCGGCATGGATGTCACTGCCTCCGACACTGCTGTGGCGGCCGCTGACAACGCGACGTCGGGCAGTGGCGCCACGGCCGCGGGCTGGACGTGACCGAGTCCGAGCGGCAGGTCGGCGCCGAACGCATCGGCCGCCGCCGCCGCCGCCCGCTGCAGACGTTGTCGCCACGGCTCCACCGCCGCCTTCTACCGCCCGGCGGCAGCCCTCGCCATCGGCAACCACGGATGCTTTCGATCGGCATCCCTTCAGGGCCGACTCACCGGCGCGAACGCAGGTGCCTGGCTGGCGGCGGTGCCGCCAGCGGAAAGATCCCGTAGCTGTGGGCGAGGCTCGGCCGCGTCGACAGCGCGAACACCGAATGCCAGGTCGCGTCGTCGATGCCGTGCGACGGCAGCAGGATCGCATCGCCGGGGGCGAGCACGAACAGCGCGCCGGCGGCCGCGAGGCGGGCGGTGAACGCGGCGTCGCGGTTGAGCAGTCGCCACCGCCGTTGGTCGTCGGCTTCGAGGGCCAGCATCGCCGCGGTCATCGTCGGTTCCGCGCCGTGGCGACACAGCAGTGCGGCGAGGCGCCGCTTGCTGATCGCCAGCCAGGCGGTGTGGCCGGCGAGCTGGGTGAACACCACGCCGAGCTGGCCCGGCTCCGCATCGTGGTGGAACACCGCGCCGCCGCCGGGCGCGTTGTTGTAGACGATGCGCTCGCTGAGCCGGAACGGCCGGCCGAGCAGCCGCGCCAGCAGCTGCTGCAGTGGCCTGCAGCCGAGCACCACCGCGGATTCGGGGAAGGCGCTGCCGGCGAAGCGGTCGGACCAGCCGGCGATCTCGTCGTCGCCGGACAACCAGTCTTCGAGCTGCTCCTTGCCGAACGAATGGCGGATGCGCAGCGACACGTCGCTGTGGTCGTCGGCGATCCATGCCAGCCTGGCCCACAGGTCCTTGGCCACGGTGCGGTCGCCGACGACCGCGTCGACGAACACGCGCTCGATCTCGCGGCGGTCGCCGTGGTCGACGGTGCTGCCGGCGTAGACGAAGCGGTCGTCGTGGCGCAGCCGCAGTTCGAGTTCATCGAGGAAGCGCGCGCCCTGGCGCAGGCGGTCGAACATGCGCAGTGCGGTGGCGATGTGCGGCGCGCTCGCCGGCAACCGGGCGGCGGCGATGCCCGGCAGGAACACCGCCTCGGCCGAACGCCAGCGCGCTGCTGCGGCGGTGCGGTCCGGCAGCTGCCGGCGCAGCGGCAGCACGAAGCCGAGGTCGGCGCCGCGCCGCCACAGCGGCCAGACCGTGTGGCCGCGCGCCCGCAGCACCGGCAGCAGCGCCGAGCCGGCCGGCGGCAGGTGGCGGGCGGTGAACTCGGGAACGAACTGCAGCGCGCGAGCCGTCACCCATGCCACCATACCCGCCGTGCTATAGTCCTCGCCCCTCTCGCGTGCCGCCGACCCGGCGCGCACATGCAGACCCCGTTGCCGATGTCCGCACTCCATTCTGCCGGCGCTGCCATGCCGATCGGATCGCGCGCCCGCGCGTGGTTGGCCGGCGGCCGGCGCATGCCGTGGTACGTGACGCTCGCGGGCCTGCTGCTGCTGGCGCTCGCCGTGTACCTGCCGGCGCTGCTGCGCGCGCAGTTCCTCGACTTCGACGACAACCTGTTCTTCGGGCCGGACAACCCCGAGTTCCGTGCCGGCCTGTGGGCGGTGCTCGATCCGCGCACGACGATCGCCAACGTCTACCTGCCGGTGGCGCACGGCTCGCTGTACCTCGACTGGTGGCTGTTCGGCCAGCAGCCGCTCGGCCCGCACCTGGTGTCGCTGCTGCTGCACGTGCTGGCGGCGTTCACCTGCGTGCGCTGGCTGCAGGCAATGACGATCGCAGAGCTGGTGGCCAACCTCGCCGGCGTGTTGTTCCTGCTGCACCCGGCGCTGTGCGAATCGGTGGCGTGGGTCAGCAGCAGAAAGGACGTGCTCAGCGGGCTGTTCACGTTCCTGGTGCTGCTGCACACGGCGAAGCTGGCGCGGCAGCCGGGGCTCGGCCGCACCGCCCTGATCGCCGGCTTCGGCGTGCTGGCGATGTACAGCAAGCCGACGGCGGTGGTGCTGCCGCTGTTGGCGCTGCTGGTCTGTCTGTACTGCCGCGGCAGCGGCGCCAGCGCGCGGCGGTATCTGGCGCCCTTGGTGCTGGCGCTGGTCGTGGCCCCGATCGCGTGGCACCACCAGGCGATCGCGGTGCACGAAGGCACGATGGCCGGCAACGGCGGCGGCAGCCTCGGGCACCGGCTCGCCCAGGTGCCGGGGGCGCTGCTGCACTACCTGCAGCAGACGTTCTGGCCGCACGGGCTCAACGTGCTGTACCCCGAAGTGCAGACGCTCGCGGTGTTCCGCGGGCAGGTGGTGCTCGGCAGCGTCGTGCTCGCAGCGATGCTGTTGCTGGCCGTGTGGTGGTGGCGGACGGAGCGCCTGCGGCCGGCGGCGTTCGGCGTACTGCTGCTGCTGCTGGCACTGCTGCCGTTCAACACCGCGTTCCCGGCGTCGGCGATCGCCGCCGCCGACCGCTATCTGTACCTCGGCCTGCCGGGCGCCGCGCTGGCGGTGGCCGTGCTGGTCACGAGGTTGGCGCGCACCGGTGCGGTGGTCGGCATGGCGGCGGCGCTGGCGCTCGGGCTCTGCGCCGGCGGCCGCGCGTTCGCGTTCCAGGACAGTGCGACGCTGTGGCGCGCGAGCCTGGCCGTCGATGCCGACAACGCCACAGCCCAGATCAACCTGGCCGGCGAACTGGCGCGGCTCCGGCCCGGCGAACTCGCGGCCCCGCGGCAGGCGCTCGAACGGGCGGTCGCCGCCGCGCGCTACCCGATCCACGAACTGCGGGCGCGGCGGGCCCTGGTCGAACTGAGCCTGCGCGATGCGCACTACGAGGAGGCGGCGCTGCAGGCCCGGGGCGCGGTCCAAGCGGCCGAGCACCTGGTCGCCACCGAGACCACCGACCGGCGCCAGGCGCAGGCGCAGAACTGGCTGGTCGACACGCTGCTGTTCGCGTTCCAGCCGCTGCGCCTCGGCGGCGACCAGGACGGCGCCGCGGCGGCGTTCCGCCGCGCCCGGCAGCTGGCGCCGCAGGAACTGCGGGTGATCGCGTTCGATGCGCTGCTGCAGCTGCAGCCAGTGGAGCAGGAACTGCAGCAGGCGGCGGCCAAAGGCCTGCCGATGATGCTGGCGGGCGACGACCCGCGCGCGCTCGCCGCCGACGCGCTGCTGCAGCCGGCGCTGCAGCAGTTCCCCGACCACTACGAGCTCAACTACGCCGCCGGCCGCTGGCAGGTGGTGCGCGATCAGGGCATCGCCGCGATCAAGTACTTCCGCCGCGCGATCGCCGGGCTGCGGCCGGACGCGGCCTCGACCGACGCGTTCCTCGCCGCCGCGCAGGTGTGCCGCGGCCACGAGCTGTACCAGGACGCCGAGCGCTACGCGCGCAGCGGGCTGCAGCTGCGGCCCGATCCGCGGCTGCGCTACGAGCTGGCGCTGGCGCTGGTCGGCCAGGGTCGGCTCGACGACGCGATCAGCCAGCTCGAACTGTACGTGCAGCTGCAGCCGAAGGACCTCGACGCGCGGCGGACGCTGTCGAGCTTCGTGGTCGGCAAGGCGATCGCCGGCATGGGCGACAAGCCGCACGCCGAACTCGAGCGGCTGCTGGAGATCGCGCTGCTCTACAACCCCAGCGAGCCGCGGGTCGACATCGTGCGCGGCAAGATGTGCCGCGACCGGCGGCAGTTCGCGCAGGCGATCGAGCACTTCGAACGGGCGCACGCGGTGTTCCCGGCGCACGATGACTGCACGGCGATGCTGGCGCAGGCGTACGCCGACCGCGGCTACGAGCTGCGCTTTGCCGGCGACGATGCCGGCGCGGTCGCGCAGTGGCAGAAGTTCCTCGCCCTCGCCAAACCCGGTGGCGACGCCGACGCGACGCGCAACGCGGTGACGATGCAGCTCGAGGGCATGTGGCGCAGCCAGGAGGCGCGCGGGGTCAAGGCGCTGCAGCAGCAGCCGCCGGACCGGAGTGCGGCGGTGCAGTGTTTCCGCCGCTGCCTGCAGATCGATCCGGCGCAGCACTGGGCGAGCTGGCTGTTGGCGACGGCGCTGTTCGACCAGCCGGAGACCGATGCGCAGGAACTCGACCAGTTGCTGCAGCAGGCGATCGCCTGGCAGCAGCAGCACGGTCTCGACCGCAGCAAGCAGGTGCTGCTGCGCGCGCTGCTGCTGCAGCGGCTCGGCCGCGCCGACGACGCGCGCCAGTCGGCCAGGGACTACCTGATCTCGCCCGACCCGGCGGCCGACGGCAAGGTGCTCGAGCAGCTGCGCTCGGCGGCGGGCGGCTGAACGCCCGGGCTGCCGAGTCCGGCCTGCACCGCCACCGTTGCAACGCCGGCGGCAGCGCGCTACCGTCGCGCGCTGGTCGGCGGCCGGTCGTTCGCCGACGTGATTCTCGGCGGTTCTCGGCGCCTCGGTCAGCGGCGCGGAGGGGCACATGGCGCGTAAAGCAGTCGATCTGTTCAGCCTGTTGGCGTCCCGCGGCGGTCCGCGCTCGTCGCAGCGGCGGTCCGGTGGTTTCCTCAGCGGCCTGGGCGCCGTGCTGGGCTCGCTGTTCAGCCGCTCGCACCTGCGCAGCGAGCGGCGCCGTCCGCTGCAGCTGTCGCGCATGGGCGTGGCCAGCATCGTGCTGGCCTGCGTGGTGGCCGGCTATCTGCTCGGCGACTCGTTCCCGCTGCGGCGCGCCGGAACGGCGCTCGACAGCCGCTCGCAGGAGCCGAAGGGCAAGGCTGAGGGCCAGCGTCCTGGACCGATTAGCGATGGTCTCGATGCGTTCCGCCTGCCGGCGGACCGCGAGAGCGAACTGCTGAGCAACCAGGCGTTCTTCGCCGTGGTCTACCGCGACGACGAGCGCGAGAAGGCCGCCGACCTGGCGCTGCAGCTGCGCGCGGCCGGGATCCAGAAGGCCCGCATCTACCACGCCAAGTACAAGGGCAGTTCCTACTGGGGCGTGGTCGCCTACTTCGACAGCGACAAGGAGCAGGAGGCGACGCGGCAGAAGCTGCTCGAGGTGCCGGCACCGAAGGACCACCCGGTGTTCGAGCAGAAACGCGCCAAGCCCGACTGGCCTCTGGTCCAGCCGGTGAACGCACAGTAGTCTTCCCGCCCCCCAAATCCGGCCGCACCCACGTCGGCCGACGAAGCCATGTCGATTCACAGCAGTCTGAAGGTGTCTGGTACCGGTGGCGGCAACCGCAACGTCTGGACGCGCATGGAGCGTCTCGTCGCGCTGCAGAAAGAGGGCAAGTGGAAGGACGGCGACTCGGTGCTCGGCCTGCGCAAGGTCCGCACCCGGTTCAAGACCAAGGCCAAGAAGAAGGCGGAGACGCCGGCCGAGGGTACTGCCGCCGTTCCCGCCGGCGGTGTCGCACCGGCAGCGGCTGCGGCCGCGCCGGGCAAGGACGCCAAGGGTGCGGCGCCGGCCAAGGGCGCCGCTCCGGCCGGCAAGGCTGCGGCACCGGCCGCCAAGGCCGCGGCACCGGCCGCAAAGCCCGCACCGGCCAAGAAGTAGCGGGCCTGCGGGTCCGCTGATGCCACCCGCGGGCCGCCGCTCTGCGGCTCGCGCTGCTTTCCCGAGATCGACATCCTGGAGCTGCATCCTTTGCTGGCCGAACGCATGAGTCGCATCGAGCCGAGCGGCATCCGCCGCATCTTCGAGCTCATGACGACCATGGAGGGTCCGATCAACCTGTCGATCGGCCAGCCGCACTACGATCCGCCGGAGTTGCTGGTCGAAGCCGCGTGCCGCGCGCTGCGCAGTGGCAAGAACCGCTACACGGTGACGCAGGGGCTGCCCGAGCTCAATGCCCGCGTGCTGGCGCAGGTCGCCGAGCGCTACGGCCGGCGGCCGGAGAGCTGTCTCTTGACCGCGGGCGTGTCCGGCGGACTGGTGCTGGCGTTCCTGGCGCTGCTCGACCCTGGCTCCGAGATCCTGCTGCCCGACCCCGGCTTCATGATGTACCGCAACCTCGCCGCGGTGTGCGGCGCGAAGGTGCGCTACTACAGTCTGTATCCGCAGCGCCCGGGCGAACGCTTCGCCGTCGACGGCAACGAACTCCAGGCGCTGGTCACCGAGCGGACCAAGATCGTGCTGGTCAACTCGCCGAGCAATCCGACCGGCGGCGTGCTGCAGGCCGACGAAGTGCGCGCCGTGTGCAAGGCGGCCGAGCGCGTCGGCGCCTGGGTGCTCAGCGACGAGATCTACGACTTCTTCGTCTACCAGGGCAGCTGCGCCTCGCCGGTGTCGCACTACGACCGCGTGCTGCAGTTCGGCGGCTTCAGCAAGACCTACGGCGTGCCCGGCTGGCGCATGGGTTACGCCACCGGCCCGGCAAGGCTGCTCGAGGCGATGAAGACGCTGCAGCAGTTCTCGTTCGTCTGTGCGCCGGCACCGTTCCAGTACGCGCTGCTCGAAGCGCTGCCCGAACTCGACATGCAGCCGTACCTCGACGACTACCGGCACAAGCGCGACGAACTGGTGCGGGCGCTGCACCCGGTCTACTGCCTGCGGCCGCCCGAAGGCACGTTCTACGCCTTCCCGCAGCTGCCGCCCGGCGTCAGCTCCGACCGCTTCCTCGAAGCGGCATTGGCGCACAAGCTGCTGGTGGTGCCGGGCCAGGCGTTCTCGCAGCGCGACACGCACTTCCGCCTGTCGTTCGCCGCCGACGATGCGACCCTGCTGCGCGGCGTCACCGTGCTCAACGAACTGGCGCGCCAGTTCGCGTGATGCCGTGGCCAACCTCGGTGACGCGCTGCGCAAGCTGCAGGCGGCGCCCGCCGCCAGCGCCGCTCCGTCCGCGCGCGCGCCGCTGATCGAGATCTTCCATTCGGTGCAGGGCGAAGGCCGCTTCGTCGGTGTGCCGATGACGTTCGTGCGTGTCGCCACCTGCCCGATCCGCTGCAAGTACTGCGACACGCCGAACAGCTACACCGCATCCGAGCGCTTCCCGGTGCGCAGCGTGCGCGAGCTGCAGGAGCCCAACCCGGTGTCCGCCGAGCGCGCCGCCGAACTGGTGCGCACGGTGTTCACCGCCGCCGGCACCGCCGGCAAGACGCCGCGCGTGTCGGTGACCGGCGGCGAGCCGCTGGTGTTCCCGGCGTTCGTGCGCGAGCTCGGGCGGGCAGTGCGCGGCAAGGGTGCGCGGCTGCATCTCGAGACCGCGGCGCTCGATCCCGCGGCGCTGCAGCAGTGCGTCGACCAGGTCGATCACCTGTCGGCCGACTACAAGCTGCCGGTCACATTGAGTGACGGCAAGGACCACGGAGCAGCACACCTGCAGTGCTGCCAGATCGCGATCGCCCGCGGGGCGAGTGTCGACGTCAAGGTCGTGCTCACCGCCGAAGTCGACGACCTCGCGCTCGAACGCGCGTTCACCGTGCTGCAGCCGGTGCGCGACAAGGTGCTGCTGGTGCTGCAGCCGGTGACGCCGTTCGGCGTGGTGACGAAGACCGTGGCGAAGAGTGATCTGGAGCGGTTCACGGCGCTGGCGGTGCGCAGCGGGTTCGATGTGCGGGTGCTGCCGCAGGTGCATCGGGCGCTGGGGGTGCCGTGACCTGCTGTGCGTGAGCTGAGTGTGCGTCGCGAGCCTATTCTGCCCAGCCCCAGCAGGTTACCCGAGCTGCTCGTGACGCTACTGTTGCCGCTGATGCGACCGTTCTCCTTCGCGCTCCCGCTGCTCGCCATGCTGTCGCCACTTCACGGCCAGGACGGCCCGCGTGTCGAGTGCCGAAACTGCGACAGCAAGGGCAAGTTCGACTGCAAGAACCACGGCAAGCTGCTCGAGGCCGAGCACGGCGTGCGGTTCTGCAGCCAGGCGACCGAATGCAAGCTGTGCGGCGGCGCGCTGGCCATCGACTGCAAGGTGTGCCGCAACGAGGCGGTCGAGCAGGACATCCTGAAAAGGCAGCAGCTGGCGCGCGAGTGGTTGGCCAAGCGCCGCAAGGACGTCGACGAGATCACCAAGAACTTCCCGCTGATGCACCTGGAGACCGAGCACATCGATCTGGTGTTCAGCATCAAGCCGCTGACCGTGGGCAAGGAGAAGCTCGACACGCACGCGCTGATGCATCTGTACGGCGAGCGGATGGAGCACCTGCGGCAGCAGTTCCTCGAGCTGTTCGAACTCGACACCAAGCAGGTGGAGGCGCGGCTGCGGCTCTACATGTTCCGCGACCAGCAGGACCAGGCGCAGATCGGGCCGCGGGTGACCGAGATCGGCATGGGCAGTGCGGTCGGCATCAAGAAGATGGGCATCGATTCCATCTACAGCATGTGGATGGATCCGAAGAGCATCATCGACGACGAGTCGCTGTACCGGAACATGGTGCACAACGTCACGCACCTGCTGCTCAGCAACATGAAGGCGGAGATGTGGCTCGGGCAACACAAGCTCGGTTGGATCGACGAGGGGCTGGCGCACTGGTTCGAGGACAAGCTGACCGGCAAGTGCCTCAACTACTGCTACGAGGAAGTGATGACGGCGCCGGGGACGACCTACAAGGGCGGCAAGTGGCGGCGGCCGGTGCGCCTCTTGGTCGATGCCGGCAAAGGGCGCAATTTCGCCGAGCTGTCGGCCCTCAACACCGACCAGCTGCTGCTCGAGGACCACGCGATGGCGTTTGCCTACTGCGACTTCCTGCTCAGCAGCCAGCCACCCAGCAAGTTCCGCGACATGGTGCGGATCGTCAAGCAGAAGAAGCCGCTGCGCGACGCGCTGCAGCAGGTCTACGGTCTCAACCCGTTGACGATCGATGCACAGTTCCAGGCATGGGTCAAAGAGCACTACTCGCTGAAGGAGCAATGAAGGGGGCGCTGGTCTGGGTGTTGGCGGCGGCGCTGCCGGGGCAGGGACCGCTGTACCGCGAGGGCTTCGCCTTCCTGCAGCTCGAGCGGCTGCGGGCGCAGGTGCTGGCGGAGCTCGGCGGCCGCGACGACACCGTGCGCGCGGTGGTGGCGGCGATGCTGCTCGAAGGCGACCAGGGCATTCCGTTCCGTGGTCCGGCGCGCGCGCTGGCGTACCTGCGCCATGCCGATTGCGACGACGCGTTCCTGTACCGGGCGATGCTGTCGGCGTTCGTGCTGCCCGAAGTGGTCGATCCGGAGACCACGGTCGCCGACTGCGACAAGCTCAACGTCTCGATCTTCCTGCCGTACGTGACCAGGGAGCCGGGGCCGGTGACCTTCCGCGTGACGTTGGCCGATGCCACGGGTCGCGTGGTCATGAGCGAGGTGGTCGATCGCAACTGCGGCCTCGAAGACGTGCGCATGGCGCGGGCGCGGGCGAGCTTTGCCGCCGCCGACCTGCCGGATGGCGGCTACGAGGTCACGGTGCGCGCGCGCTTCGGCGACGGCGAGCCGCGCGCCACCGATCCGGTGCTGCGCCACCGCTGCCAGATCGCGCGCGGCTACCAGCAGCGCACGACGGCGCTGCTGCAGAAGACGGTTGCCGCCAGCGCGGAGGCTGCCGCCGGTGATCGCGCCGTGCTGCAGGGACTGTCGCTGCCGGTCACGCGCGGCTTCGCCGGCGAGCCGTTCGTCGGCGACAGCCCGGGCCTGCAGGCGGTGCTCGAACTCGAGCAGGCGCTGGCGAACGTGACTGCCGGCAAACCGGCCCTGCTCGGCCGGCACGGCACCGTGACCGTCGCGCTGCCGGTGCAGGGCGACAGGACCGTGGAGGCAACGGTGCGGCTGCCGGCCGACGCCGTGGCGCGGCCGCTGCTGCTCGTGTGCGGTGGTGCTCCGGCATACGACGGCAAGGGCAACCGGCCGTCGGCGCCGGCGTCGCGGGCGCCGGGCTGGCTTGCGCGCGAGTGCGCCGGCCTCGACGCCGCCGGCAACTTCGTCGTCGCCTTCGTCGAGTCGCCCGGCAGCGGCGTTGCGTATGGCCAGGTGCTCGGCGAGGTGGTGGTGCAGCTGCAGCGGCTGGTGCCGGAAGCGAAGGGCCCGGTGGTGCTGGTGCTCGAGCGCGAAGCCGCCGTCGCCGCCAGCTTCGTGATCGAAAAATTGCCGGCCGAGGTACGCGGCGTGGTGCTGGTGGCCGGCGGCATGGTGACCCGGCAGGCGCTCGGCCAGCTGCACGGCCGCGCGGTGCTGGGCCTGCCGGTCACCGGCCACGCCGGCAGTGAAGGCCTGCTGCGCACCGGCGAACTGGTCGCCGGCAAGCACGGCGCGGTCGACCTGGACGGCAGCTTCGCGCTCGAACCGGATCCAGGGCGCGCGTGGTTGTTCGCGATCGCCGCGAGCGGGCCGCTGATCGAACGCTTCGCCAGGACCGTGACCGCGGCGAAGTAGCCCCGCGGCCCGGACTACGGCTCGGCGGCGGGACGCGGCTGCAGCAGTTCGCGCACCTTGGCCAGCAGCTGGCTCGGGCGCGCCGGCTTGGTGATCCACCGGCCGGGCTGCAGCAGGTCGCCGTCGATCGAGGTCGAGTGCTGCGACCAACCGCTGACCACGACCACCGGCAGCGCGTACATCGGCAGCTCGCGCAGCCGGCGCAGCAGCTCGACGCCGGACAGCGACGGCAGGCCGAGGTCGAGCACCACCAGGTCGGGGCGATGATCGCGCAGGCTGTGCAGCGCCTGGATGCCGTCGCGGGCGAGCCGCACCTCGAGCCCGGCCTGCGTCAACGCGCGCGCGAACACCTCGGCGGTCACCGGCTCGTCCTCGACCAGCAGCACGCGCGCCACCGTCTGCGCGCGCGCGATCGGCTGCCGGCGCGGTCGCAGCAGGGTGACAGGGGCGTGGGCGGTGGTCGCGGGCATGAGCCTCTCCGGCCCATGACTTCGGCCGTCCGGCCCGTCTGCATTGAGTCGTGGCGGCCGGCGTCCGGGCCGGCCCTTGCCCACGCGCAGATTGTCTCCAGCCACCGGGCCGTTGCCGCCGATGGAAACGACGGAGCGAAGCCAAATGGAAAGACGGCGTGCTGCGGAGAAGGACAACCGGCGTCAGGATCCGCGCGTCAACATGGGTGAACGCGTGACCGTCACCTTCAGTGCCGGCGAGATGGTCGGATCCGGGCAGAACATCTCGGCGCAGGGGGTGTTCTTCGTCGCCGAGACCTCGATCCCGGTGATGGTGCGCATCGACGGCGTCGCCGCACCGGTGGCCGGCGAACTGATCCGGGTGCAGGCGATGGGCGAAGGCAAGCTCGGCATCGCCGTGCGCTTCCTGCTGCCCGACCAGCCGCCCGACGACAGCTGACCCACGGCTTCCGGCGCGGGCCGTTCGCGCCTAGGATCGTGGGATGGGCAACCTTCGCGATCAGCTGAAGAAGGCCAACCTCCTGTCCGACAAGGACGCGCGGCGTCTGGCGCACGAGCAGCGGCTCGATCGCAAGGACAAGGGCCATGAGGGTCTCGAGCGCGAGCAGGCGCAACGGCAGGCCGAACTCGAGCGGCTGCAGCAGCAGGAGCGTGGCCGCACCGCCGAGCAGCAGAAGGCGATCGAAGCCGAACGCCGGCGGCACGAGGAGGCGCAGGCGGTCCTGGCGATCCTCGCCAACGACGCCAAGAAGCCCGGCCCCGGCATGGCGAAGTGGTACTTCCAATGCGCCGATGGCTCGCTGCCGTGGCTCGAACTGTCGCCGCGCGAGCAGCAGGAACTGCGCGGCGGCATGTTGTGCGTCGTGCGCATCGGTCCGCCGGGCACGCACGACTACCGGTTGCTCGGCACCGAGCTGGCGCGGCGCGTGGCCAAGGTGCAGCCGGAAGTGATCGTGCACGCGCCGCGCGGGGTGCTGGTGAACTGACGCGCGGTTTGCCGGGTGACCGGTACCGGGGGGCCAGCGCCGTGGCCTCGGATCGGCGACGATCTGCGGAATGCCGGTGACGCTGCCGCAGGTTCACGACGACAGCACGCGCATGGAGTCGCTGACCAGCCTGTTCGTCCGCTTCCGCGCCCGCGGGGATCTGGCGGCGCTCGGTGAAGTGTTCGACCGCACGGCGCCGCGGCTGCTGTCGCTGGCGCTGCATCTGTGCGGACAGCCGGCCGACGCCGAGGACGCGCTGCAGGCGACGTTCGTGGTGGCGATGCAGAAGGCGGCGGCGTTCGACGCGACTCAGCCGCTGGAGCCGTGGCTCGCCGGCATCCTCGCCGGGGAAGCGAAGAACCTCGGGCGGCGCGCGGGCCGGCGGCATGCCGTGGAACTGCCCGAGGTAGCCAGCGGCGATGCCGATCCGGCAGCCGCCAGCGAGCGGCGCGAGCTCGTGCAGCATCTGCGCACGCACATCGACGCACTGCCGGAGGAGCAGCGCCAGGCGCTGTTGCTGCAGCTGCAGCACGGACTCGCTGCGGCCGAGATCGCCGAAGTGCTGGTGGTGCCGGCGGGCACCGTGCGCATGCGGCTGCACCGCGGGCTGCAGGCGCTGCGCAAGTTGCTGCCGGCGGGGCTGGCCTGCTGGCTGCTGTCGGCACTGACCGGCCGCGGACTGGCGGCGGTGCGGCAGACGGTGCTCGCGCGCGCGGGCACGCTGGTCGGAACTTCGGTCACCCTCGGGAGCGTGCTGATGCTGAAACGCATCGTCGTGGCCACGGTCGTCGTGCTCGCCGGATTGCTCGGCTGGTCGCTGTGGCCGGGCACTGCGGTCGGCGGTGCGCTGCCCGGTATCGGCGCGGCCTTGCCGATGGCTGCCGAGCTGCGATCCACGCCGGCGCCTGCACCTGCCATTGCTCCAGGCAGTGACCGCACAGCGCTCGCGAATGCGCTCGCCGCGGATGCAGCTGCCGCGCTGGTCGTTCAC
>Ga0209488_10001222_pt1 | contig 22059 bp, 25 predicted proteins | sample Rivendell_Oct201_8_FD_188349 | JGI IMG/M metagenome (GOLD analysis project Ga0209488, IMG submission 188349) | Vadose zone soil microbial communities from the Eel River Critical Zone Observatory, Northern California, USA -... | ecosystem: Environmental > Terrestrial > Soil > Vadose zone >...
TACCCGTCGCTAAAATGTCGTCGACGATGACGACCGTCTGTCCAGGCACGATAGCATCCGCCTGCATCTCAAACTCATCCTAGTAAAAACCAAAACCCCGCCCGCCCAACACAATACAACACCCAAACCACCAACACCACCGCCCAACATAAAAACAAATGCGAAAAAAAAAAAAAATTCAATACAACGGAGTAAGAGAGGATGTACACCGTACCACACCGTACTCCTTCTCGTATGAGGCTCGTATGCACTCGCCTGGCAGCTTTCCACGTTTACGCACAGGCACAAAGGCCGCGCCAAGCCTAAGGGCGATCACAGGGCCCAGGAGGAAGCCCCTGGCATCGAGTGCGATGATGACATCGATCCTCTTGTTAGGAGATTTTGGGATAGTCTCGGACACAAGTCGATGGGTCAGATGCGTGATCAGAGTCTCGAAGGCAAGTGGGTTGCGGAAGAGTGGGAAGATGTCGGCAAAGGATACACCCTGAGAGGCCCTCAACAAGTGGACAATTACAGAAATCACTATTGGGCACCTTTTTCGGAAAGTCAGTGTAAATCTTGAGAAACGTTTTGATATATTCGACGTCAGACATCGTTCTAATGGGCTCTGGAAGCGGTCAACTTCCTTGGTGAGATGACTCAAAAGTAATTTAAACTCAATAATCTTAACACGTTAATAGTGTATCATGATGCTCATAAATTGGTTGCTGTATGAGAGAAGTATGGCAGTACAAAAGGCGGGTAAAGGTGTCATATTCTAGACTATTAGACAGATTCAAGAACTTCCGGCTCCTTGAAGTCCTTCGCTACCCGTGTGCCTGTCTCCTGTAAATGATATGTTAACCGGGGAACAAATAACCTTCGAGTCAAAACGCACATCTGTTGACTCGCCGTGAAGTTCGAGTAGTTTTGATACATCAAACTTCGGTGCCTTCAGAATCTTTGCCTTGTGGACATATACGTTCTGCAGAGGATAGATGCTCCGTGCTGCCTTCTCGATCTCCCTTCCAATCGCTTCTGGTACAAACTTTTGTACCAGCTCCTTCAAGTCACAGCTCGTCGCCTCCCGTGTCATGATCTCGAACATCTTCTTCCGGATCTCCCTGATCTGACTTGTCTGTGCATACGTCGTCTTGCGCACCTGCGATTGACGACGTTTCGTGAATCCGATAGCGAAGAGGCGGAGGAGGTAACCATCAGTCGTCTTGACGTCGACGTGGGCCTCAATGAGAGTTTGCCATTTGCGAACAAGAGAACGGAGCTTGTCCGATGTGAAGGACATGCCATGGAAATTGGTGAGGCAGTTCTTTCCCTGGACCTCATCGATGCGGAGTTTAATCTTACGGAAAGATTGTTCCTCATCCTTGTTGAGGTCACCAAGCGAGACCTCGATAATACGACCCTTGAGTGAGTCATTTGCATTTTCTGTGAATCGACAATGTAAGAATGTGAATCGTAGCTGAATACGTCCGACATACTCAATCCTTGAGAGCGATTCACAAGAGTCTTGCCCACATTTTTTACTTCGAAGATTGATGGGGCCTTAATGTCATACCAGTCTGAGAATCATTGAACATAAAAGCGGTCGATAGAATCAAGAGGATGCATACCCTTGCGGGAGAAAGGGTCGACGACCTTCTTCTTGACACCCTTCTTACCCTTGGACAGCCGCTTGTTCTATCATTACAGAACCATGTCAAATTCAGCGTTCGCAGCGTGTTTCTCGATACGCACCTTTCCTACAGCCATGATTGAGGGTTTAAAGAGGGAAAAGGAGACCGCTTAGGCCAGGCCTTGTTTTGGGATATACGAGCTTCACCTCGTGTGCGTGTTCCGTTGGTGTCTCTCTGTGGCTTGTGTGGCTTGAAACCTTGTTTTTATTGAACTGCACAGCTCATTCCCACGCAACATGACCTCTCCCTCAACTCTCACTCGCGCTCAATTCGAACAGGCATCCAAAGCGCTCATCGCTAAGTATGCCCACTTGACATGCAATACTACCGCATTGAACGGGTGGTCATGGGAAGAGCCCTTTGTGTGACACTCCCCCAAAAATATTGTCCTTGTTCTGATCCTATTCTCACTCAGGAGGAGCGAGGGGATGGCTGCTTGTTTCGCACTGCACTTATACGAGTTCACGCTCGAAATAGTGACAGTGACCTCTTGGAAGACGGTATCCCCGAGCCAGAAGAAGTTATAGACGACCCTGCGATAGCGCATGACACTTCCTCGAATTATCTTACGTGCAGCCAAAGTGTCACCTTTTCCCCAACATATCAGGTCCCAGCATTCCACTTCTCAATCCATCACCCCGGTGCGTAACGTTCAAAACAAGGAAACGTTTTTGCTTAAGTGTGAGCCAACGCAGGCGGTCGTCCACTCCGGCTAGATGAGATTATGAATACGAGCCTACTGCGGCATCACGCGTTGCCTGAAACACAAGTAACAGATTATCAATTGGTACAACCCAACGCGCCGTTTCCTTTGCTATCGCAAACGGATCACCCCACATTATGCCTACCGGTATGGTATGTCCATCCGTGCGGAACGGGTTGTGCTATGGGCGAGTTGATCGGAGAAAAGATCGCCGAGGCGATGCCCGGGCTAGTTGACGACGACAAATGGTTAACCTGGCTGGAGACGTGGTTTATGATGATGGGGAACATTGTTGAGCTGTGAAGAAGCTCGTGTTATTAGTCGGATCTTATCCAGCCATACGTTATTATAAAAACAGAGTTGCATCCGACGATGTCTGGTCACACCGACAAACTGACAAGTGTTGTTCAAAAGTTCATTCCAGATTAATCGGCAGCGCCTGTGAGTTGGTGGGTAACATTCCGTCGTACGATTTAGAGCCCGGGCTCGCCTCTGATGCGATTGGTTCATATCCGCGATGGTCGCATTTCATTCCCCTCTGCAGAAATTGGCATAAAAGGGTCCCCTGAACATCATGTTACTTTCCCGTCTCTCTATAATCACTCGTACTCGTCCCTCCTCTCCTCACCTGTTTCCCCTCATCACCCGCTCAATGGTACGCCCGCCGCACTCCTCCCCACATCGCAGTTTCCCAACCTTTTCTGTAAATAGTCTTATAACGGCCCCCACGAAGTTGTTATTGTCGCCGCTGCGCGCACCCCCGTCGGCTCCTTCAATGGTGGCCTCAAATCCCTCACCGCGCCCGAGCTCGGCGTCGTTGCCCTCAAGCGAGCCTTCGAACAGTCCAAAGTTGACCCTGCGGTCGCAGAGGAGATCTTCTTCGGTAACGTCGTGCAGGCTGGCGTCGGCCAGTCCCCGGCACGACAGGTTGCGCTCGGCGCTGGCATGTCGGTCACTTCGGATGCGACTACCATCAACAAAGTCTGCGCGAGTGGTCTCAAGACCATTATCCTCGCATCCCAATCGATTGCTTCGGGCTACAAGAGTGTGATCGTTGCTGGCGGTATGGAGAGCATGAGCAATGCACCGTGAGTCGCCCAATATGTGAGGATGTCACAATATGAAAGCTTATGTATACTAGCTTCCTCCTCCCCCGGCAGAACCCTAACTTTGGTAAGATTGAGACCAAGGACTCGTTAGAGAATGACGGCCTCCTCGATGCGTATGACAAGGTCGCTATGGGCAATTGTGCCGAGCTGTGTGCGGAAAAGTACGAAATCTCCCGCGAGTCTCTCGATGAACATGCCATCGAGTCATACCGTCGTGCGGAACGTGCATGGAAGGAGGGCTCATTCCACGCGGAGGTCGCCCCCGTTGTAGTCAAGGGCAAGAAGGGTGACACGGTGGTGAAAGAAGATGAGGAGTACAAGAAGGTCATCTACGAGAAGGTCCCGACGCTCAAGTCCGCGTTCAAGCAAGGCGGCCGAATTACCGCTGCCAACTCATCCAGTCTCAATGATGGTGCCTCAGCTCTGATCTTGATGTCAGCGGAGAAGGCTAAGGAACTTGGCGTCAAGCCATTGGCCAAGATCCTCTGTAAGCTGTCATTGCAGACTAATTGAATGTTCCGTGCTCTGACATGTATGTAGCATATGCTGACGGTGGTGTGGAGCCGAAATACTTTCCCGAGGCACCCACTGTCGCGCTTCCCATTGCTCTGGAGAGGGCCGGTCTGAAACCAGAGGACATCAGTCTATATGAGGTTAACGAGGCCTTTTCTGTCGTCGTCCGCATCGTCGAGAAGGTCATAGGAGTTGATCCTTCAAAGATCAACGTCAATGGGTGCGCCAGATCCTTCACTTAGCTCTGGATTTCAGATCTCAAACGATGTGCCTGTCCAGTGGTGCCGTTGCGCTCGGCCATGCCATCGGCAACTCGGGTTCCCGCATTATTGTCTCCCTAATTCACGCACTCAAGGCTGGCGAGTATGGCGCTGCCGGTATTTGCAATGGGGTTCGTCATCTATGTCCCTTTTGTTGTATCCCAGGACTTACATCGAGATTTCAGGGTGGTGCGGCTTCTGCACTCATCATCCAAAAGCTATAACGGTTGCGTCGGAGGATTCGGATCTCATGCCGTCCTTGTATCGGCGCAATTACGGTTCTCGTTTGTAATTACATAGAGCGCTTGTTATCACGACATCGAATATAATGCCCTATCGTAACATCACTTTGACCTCGAACAATCCGTTGTTCGTACCCGGAAGAGTGCTGTGAAGCGAGTATCAAGTACGTGCGTGTGAGTTTATAATGCGAACCAGAGGGGACGAGCATGCAAGGAGACCCGATGGAGGATAGTCAGCGATAGGACGAGGAAGGCGATCGAAACGCGAGTGAGGGGAAAGCAGAGAGTGAGGGAGAGCCCTGTTGTCAAGATCGAACGCGAGATGAGATCTGACGATTAGGTATCGGTACACGGAGGCACGCCAGTAGTTAGCGGTGCCAAGTTGGCACTGCAGGAGTGAGGAGGAAGCGAAAAACGCGTTGGGTGCTCCGAGGAAAGTTCTCTGATTCCTTCTTTCGAGGGTTCGATAGGAAGATGTTTTACGTACTTTTAAATTTGCGGCGCGTTAGAATCTTCGAAGGAGGACCGACCGATTAAGGACAGACAAGGAGACAGGAAGCTCTCAAAGGGGATGAAATTTAGTGAAAGTTTAAGGGAAACGCGAGGGCAGGGTGGAGTTCGGGCCCAGACCGGGGCGAGAAAAGGCAGCGGCGCAGAGTTGCGGGCGAGGCAGCTGCGAGGTCGTGCGCGGCATGAGGTGTCGGTTGTGAAAGAGTTGGGGTGCGCGCGGACAGCGGGTGCGAGGGCCGAGGCAACGAGGCGAGGTGCCACTGGCAGTACTGTGTGTTGTGCTGGTGTAGCGACGGATCTGCTGCCCTGCCGTACATCATAAGTTACACCGGAATCGGTATGACATCATCATTGGGATGCCGGGCGTCTTTAGAAGTCAAGTCGGCGGGAGGAAGTGCCCACAAGAACACGTTGCCCTATGGATAACGTCAACAGTTTGTTTCGACCTTGCTGAACAGGACAAGGACAAGCGTGCTTGGAAGGGGGGTCGGGGATCGAACGAGGGCAATGCGAATGCGAGCGTCCAACCGAGCGCCGGAACATTTCGTCGAGGCTAAGAACGTAACCTCAACGCCACCTATTACCTCTCTTGCACCGTTCTCCTCACATCAATCTTGGGTTTCTGAGACGGCCAGGCGCCTGCACGACCGCCGTGGGCATGCCAGTGTATGCAAGTGTATTTTTTCGACCACCCATGTATCCTTTGCCTTCCCCTACTCGTAAATCACAACCCGTAGAGGCCGATTTACAATGACGGCATGGACGGGATGATGGAGGCGGACACGTGTGATAACAGCGCGCTGTATCCAAGTTGTACGCCACTCCACCAATGGTTGGGGGTGATAAGGTAACGACAAATGAGGAAAGCCCCCCGGATTGACATACGTCTCGCTTCCCATGAACCACATGCTGTCTTCAGGGTCTGTTTTGCTGGTTCGTAACAGTAATACCAACTGAACGGAGGTGACACGATGGTATGCACTACCATTCAAATAAGCGACGACCGGAAACCACATTGAGAGACATACTTCTAGAGCTTGCTTCTATGGTTTACCTGGCTGCATCGGAGTGGTATCAAGCCCCCCAGCGAGGCAAATGCCAAGGAGAGTAGCATGTAAGTTGGAAGGTTCTCTCTGGTCGCCAACGAATCCTCAAGGTTAATTCATGGGGGTAGCACGTGTAAGGCGATGAGGCAGAGAAGTTTATTCCGCTGCTTCTGTGGAAACTTCTTGTTACAACAGGAGACGCACAGGCACATTTCAGTCCAGCGACTCGGAATTGCTATAATTGAGATAGCGAGCTTGGATCAATAATCGGCAGCGCCACCTCGTTTCTGTCTTTGAAAACGGGGGTGTTCTCGCCCCCTCCTCGTTCCCTACAGGGATATCCGATCGTTGCTGGCTGCTTCTGGGCTCTCACGCTCCCCGAGCTGAATGTGTGATGTGTTGGTTGCGAGAAATTCTCGTTTATGGTCTCCCCTCGCCTGTGAGCGCTGAAACAGGTCATAGTTTTCTACCCTCCTTTATGCCGTGATTGTGAGCCTTTAAAAATTTCCGTCGTGGAACCGTGCCAGTGCCATAGGGGCATACCTATCTGCATGGGAAGAAACCGTCAGAACAGGCGATAGCTAGAGTTGTCCAGATGAGCCGTGAGCAAAAATACATGGATAACTTAGGGTAACTACTAACCGCCACCGTGACCAACGTGATATGTGTTTCTGTGTTCAATTAAGATTAGGGTCATGGCTGTCGGGAACGTATTCACGGGGGTCTTGTGAAGCCATCACATGTAAGATGGTACAGCCGTATTCGTATTCAAAACCGAGTCTGCCGATAGACAGGGACAAGGAGGCGTTCAGGGGGCGCAGTGCTCTAGTGGCGCAGGGACAGCAATTGAGTGATATCACATAGGTATGTTGACGGTTCCTTACTAATAAGGAAATACCCCACATATACGTCAGGCTTTCTACTCATGGGCGTTTCTCACTTCAGAGTTATAAAACAATTTTCTTCGTCTTTCCCGTGTGAGTGCATCGTGCGTTTGGATATCCAGTACGCAGGAGTTCAGGGTAATCCGAAACTGCATGTTGTGTCCAAAAGGGCCCTGAGAGTGTCTTTGGTTTGGGAGCTGTGCAGCGTCTATCTCAGCAGTATCAAGAACAAGGAAAGCACGTATGGGGAGTACGGATATGTACATGCCATGCGTCACTGATACACGTTCACCTTTTTTTTGTCTTTGCGCCGAGGCCACAAGTGTCAAGTGCAGACCACCAATATGGACCATTGAGACGAGGTATGTACGCGTGATGGACTGACGTGAGATGCTTCTAGCAAGAAACGTGGACTTCGACCTCGACCGCTGTAGGTGTTCTAGGTGCCAGCGACCATGCCATGCGTCACAGAATCATAAGATATTTCGATAGCGAATTAGAAGGGAGAGTAGATTGGGGTTTGTGTTTTGTCCTCTGAGTGTGCGGTCCCCACGCGGCTGCCTGCTGCAACGCATGAGCATAAACGCATAAATGACAAGATGAGCAACCTCTCGACCAATTGTCCCCCCCCCCCCTCTCGACAGTTTCCCAGACTGCTACGAGCTCTCCGACATCTGCTGGCTCCCTCACCATCGAGTATTCTGCTTTGACAGAAGGGATTCATGGAAGGACGAGACATTCAGGGTCTCCCACAAGGCTCAGTCGTAGATGAGCGTGTCCCCTTAACAGCCTGGCCAGGTACACAGAGGAATTGGAACCCGTTGTTGCGAGATTCGTCGGGGTTGGATCCACTTCCTCCGATCCCTGATCAGGTTTGCTTTCGTTAAGATAATGGGGGTGGGAGTCACTGATGTACTCACCTAGTCTGCACCGCCAATGACAACACCTTCTGGGGTTGTTCATATAACGCTTTTCAATCAAGGGGCATGGTGCCTAGCAGTTGCGCCTGGGCCTTCTGCGCTATCACCAGCCGGGCAGATTCCGGGAGCACTTGTTCAGATGACCCCCGCATCTGACAGCAACAACAATGTTTGGGATTCATTTGGGGACAATCAAACTTACTGGAATGGTTCTCAACCAGGCCAGGTAAGGGAATGGAGTGAAGGTGTCGCAATCTTGCTGACCATCATGGACCAGGATGCCGTTGAGTCCCACCCACCCACTCCCACGGTGGATCACTCTTCTGGACAGACGGTGACCTTTCCGTTCGCTCAGACAAACGACGTCCAGTTCCACGACCCCAACCCGTTTGTTAATGAGTTCCACGACCGACGCGTATCGCCGCAACCATTCCCAACCATGCCAATCCCCCACTCGATGTCGCAGTTCCAACCCCATCCGGACCAAATCGCTGATACCCCTGCATCTACTGGACCTCAATGGGAGCCGGAAATATCAAATCCCCAGGGTGCAAGGCACCGTGGGACAGGTTCCGAAGAGTGCCCACACGGCAATTGCGATAAAAGCTATGGGCGACGCCAAGACCTTAAACGCCACATCAGAGATAGACACGGGATTCGACCCAGGTGCCCATCCTGTGGTTTCGAGTCCACCCGCGCAGAGAGGATAAGAAGACATCTCATAACCCAGCACCGAGATCGTTTCAGCAGGAAAGAACGCCAGGACATCCGTCGTCTGCGAGGTTGGGAAGCAACGATCCGCCTTCTCGAGAAACGCGGAACTACACCCTGAGGGCGACCGGGAGATCGTGGCATCATGGGCAAGAGAGCCGACTCCACGCCGGGGGCCTTGACCGAAAGGCGGGTTGGCGGGTCGACATGAACCCAATAGCCTGAGAAGGAAGTGGCTGCATCCGCATCATTGGACTGACAGGTCTGGGAACGACGCTTGGATATGGAAGGAGCTGCCAGTGGGACTCCGTGCCGAGGTTCGACAGTTGGCCGAAGGGTGGTTGTAATCGTAACCGTAGAGTTTGCTAGCACATACAGTTGCGGCCGAGGGGGTACTCTGTCCGAGGGGCCCATTAGAGACAGTCACGGGTGGCTTAGCGCGAGTTCGCTGGGCCAGGTCCGGCCCGTCGTTTTTTTTATTACTTTCTTTTCATTTCAATTTCAACCTCATGGGATTTCTTAATGCCCCTCGGGCTGTCCAGTATTCGTGAGTAAATTACTCACTAAACGGCGGAGATCCTATAAGTCATAATAAGCGCTCATAGCAAGCACCACAGAAATGATGTCACAGTCTGACGCAACCATATCATGATCCGGCGGGATAGAGAGAAGTGCCCACGTCCCGGACTAGTAAACCTGAGGTCGCTGAGCACAGCATTCGCGGCGCTAGAATGTCTCATCCTATTAATGTTGTTTCATTTATTTGTGAGCGGACCAACCCCCTTGGTATGGCGTCCACCCTCCGGGACCATTTCCACATGTGGAAAATCAGGCGCATTGTTTACCTCATTTGGACTTGACTGTCAAGGTCCTGATAATCGATAAATAACTGTGGTGTACCCTACCTGCGTGAGAGCTTACTACTATGGTCTCTTCGCAGAGCCCACACCCGATTCCCCCGTCCCAACCAGCGCTACTGAACGCATCGAACCTCGAGTTGCTCGTCACTCCCCATGAGAAAAACCACGTGCAAGAATTCGTTGCCTCCCAATCCAGGTATGCGAAGGCCCAGGCAAACGAAGGCCGCGCCGTGTGCGCATCCTGGGGTATCAGCACGCCCGAGAAGAACAAGATGCATCTACACCAGCCATCCGCTGGCTTCGAGACACCTGTGCTCAGGCCCCGAGCGACTCAAATCCAAGCAGGGCCTGAGCACCGGCGGCACCCCTCTTCACCTCATTCAAAGTCGTCGACCGACAAACAAACCACACAGTCGCCGAAGAAGGTCAAGACCTCGCGAGCCGTTCGAGAAGCAGACTCGCCAGAGAGGCAGAAAAAACAGGGAAAGAAAACTAGTACGGCGAAGAAATCGGGAAGATCAAATCAAGCTCGCAAGGAGCGCCATGCGCGTAGCGACACTGATGAGGAGCATTTAGCCAGTGTGTCCTTCTATTTTCATTCTCAACCGTGCAACGAGATTTACGGATGTGACAGGGCTTACAGAACGACGGGAGCGCAAGCGTGCAAAACGAGAGATCATGAACCCACGAGAAGTCAAGACAGGCAAGGGGGAAAAAGAAAACAAGAACGACGCACACGGGTCTAACGACAAGAAGAAACAAAAGATTCCTGCCGGCCTTGCTTTGATGCACGGGTTTGCTTCCGTCAGCGTTGGGAAAAGTAGACTTACGGTGCGCAAAAGCTCATCCAGCGTTGGAGTGTTATCCAATCTCGCGTAGATTGAACCGCCACCAAATTTTGGTGTATTTAACAAGGGCAAAGCCTCCACGAAGATAAAGGTGGACGAGTCGAAACGCACGAAACCAGGAGGTGTGTCTGGCAGTAATAATGTTCGAACATTGAGCTCCCGCTCAGCTCAATTGACAGGTTTCCCTTCTCGCATCTTCTCTGAAGATCAATTTCTTAACTCGAAACCTGCCAAGCCACTGGTACAGCGTCTCGTCTCAGAAACGTCATCAAACAGTAGCATCAGCCGCGGACCTTCATCTCCAGTCGAAACGAAGAAACCAGCCGCTGTTACGCTCCGAGAAACGCCGATCAAGATAAGAGAAACGACTGGGCGACGCCAGCCTGCTGCCTCCACGCGGTGTGACGATGAGATGGGGAATTGTAATGCAAGCGGAGTTGTCGATGGGCAAGGATCCAAACCAACCAACCGGGCCAAGCCCGAGAAATCGAGATCTCCTCCGCGTTCAGAATCTTGGGTCATCGAACAGGATGGCTTCAGCTTGCCTAGCACGACTTCTGATGTCGCTATCGCCTCCGTGAAGAGCAAAGCAAGAACTGCGCTTCTGAATATCCGAGCCGCTTCTTGGAGTCGAGTTCTTCAAAACGACTCACTTGACGAGAAAGTGCTAGTTCCCCCAGAGCACCACAAGAATACTCGGGCTATTTCCACTCTGTCAGCCGCAGCCATCGTCCAGGGAGGCGCCTCACATACACACCTGGAACTTGAGGAACAAGCCACGATTGGTCCTTGGGAATCAGCTTCCCAACTTGAAGTCGCGCGAAGTACACTGCATACCCGGGAACAGAGACCTGCGTATTCCAAGTACTTTTCATTGCCATATGAGAGCCAGCCCAAGATGCACTTGCCCAACAACTCTCTCGGGAAACCAGGGGGTGTTGACAGTGGGCGTCCCAACAGCGGTGGGGACGCAACTATCGACGAGCAGCTTTTCTACAAGGAGGCTGGTGCCGTCCATCAAGGCGAAGACCTTTTTCCCACATCCCCTCCAGCGAATACATCGCCTGTGAAAAAGGCCCCCGCGGAGGGGGTTTCCGTGCTCCAGACTTCTTCACTAGACTCAGTGGACCGTGCCCTCCTTCTCGATATACCCGTCGTCACCCGCAGCCGTTCGCGAATTCGTAGGACGATGAGGTGGCACAAGTTCAACTCCACTCCGGAGAACATGTTATTTCATCAGTATGGTTTGGACCCTGAGGACCACTGCCAGGTGATGAGACCTTCTCTCAACGATCTGGGTAATTCTCTGGGAGACCTCGGGAACATGCAAGATAATGCCCTAAGCTTCTGCGGAGGAGGTTACGCCGAAGGCTTGGAGGGACACAGCGAAGGTCAAACTGGGCACAGCGAACACTACCCAGCCATTATCTCCGACTCGCCTGAGTTTGCAAGTCAGGTGGGGCCCAACCCATTGAACGGCTCCTATGATTGCCGAGACGGTGCAACGTTCTTAATTGGTGAGGATATGGGGTACGAGGGGGCCCTTGAGACAGAGGAAGGTTGTACCGACTTCGATTCAGACCCCATATCAGTTGCCGATTGGAGAGCCCTTCCCGAAGGCGATACCGATAGGACGGCAAGCATCCACCTTTGGGATGACAAAGCGTGGCCGCGGGGTGACGCTGTTGGGGGTGGTGCTTTGCAAGAAGGGTGCTCCCATCTGACCACTGTCCAAAAGGTAGAGCAGGATGTTGCCAGGAAGCTGAAAGGCCATTGGTTTCCGCATAAATTTTGACAATTCGTCACGGTACTGGTCTTAATTTAAAAAAATCGTGAGAATTAGACCAGGGTGCCGAGTACAGCCATTCCACCGCCAGATTTGTGTGGCGCAAGATAATCACAGGACAGCGTCACAAACGCGAGTGCAAGCTACATAAAGATGGGGTCCAGACATCAACCGGTGTTGCGGTAAGAACGTGCGAGAGTGTTAATTTTAATTTTGACGACACGAGGCCCGGCGAAACCCGAAATGAGACAACAACGTCCTTCTACCTGCCGTACTCAAACGTCGGCGAAACCAAAAACATGTCATAGACCCCCGACCGGCCTTGCTTGATCGCTTGCGTGCCGAACGTGGTGGGTCTAGCCCTCGCTGCCCCTGATGTCGACATATTGCCATCGAAAGAAGCGCGATAAGGCCGTGCCTGCGAGCACCGCGTGCCGAGGATCATTGGGGACACTTGCTAATTGGCACCAATTACTTGTGCTTGCGAGTGTACGTTACGCGCCGTTTCGTGCTCTCCCGTTACTGGGCCGGACACACTTTTTCTCTTCTCTTCTCGTCCCTTCGCTTACGGGCAGGGGTTCCTTCTCGACCCCTCGGTATTTTCACGATCTCCATGGCTTTGAGCGCCTTTTTCCCTGACCGTTTGAAGGGAATTCTCGGGAGTAATCGTAAGTGGCGGAAAACGAGGCATGGCAAAAGATAGCGATGGCAAGGAAAAAAAAAAGTTTGAGTTGGAGCGCTCCCCTGGATTCAGAATTGAGCGCTGTATGATGTATGTGTGATAGATGGGATTGGTGTATCGTAGTGCTCGGTTGGTTGGCTATCGGCCTTGTTCACTTTCCACCCCTGAAGCGTCTGCAACCGGACAAGGCTTGGCTTGTATTGTCTTGTGCACGTCGTCCCTACTTCCCTTTGTCGGGAGGCGTTGTTGTGACTACAAACTTGATCATCAATCACGCCCACTCTCGGACAATGGGAACAACCGGATGGTTCGATCATGATGATGATGAAAGGAAATGTGACATTTGAGTTTCTCTTTCCTTTCCCTCCCATCAGCGTTCCCACGTTCCACACATCCACATACGGGCAAAACTGAGGGTTTCTCCGCCACTCCCGACCACCACGCAGAGCAGAGGGAACTCGGCCCGCAGCGTCGGGCGAGATAAGTCTCTTTTGGGTACATTGCGCTTGTTCCCACTCAGTTCCCTCCGACTCGGAATGGAGGGAAAACCAAACAGTTCACACACACAGTCATAGACGGGACGGGCCTCACTTTCTCTTCTCGTCTATCAGTGGTCGTGTGGACTTGTGCCTAATTCTTCTGTCTTTTGTCCCTCCTATTTTCTCCCTCTCGAGTCCCGCGGGCCATAGTAGCCATATGGTAATAAGTGCCCCCAAGAAGTCTCAGACAATCCCCAATTCGACTTGGACACCACGCGCGCGCAACTCTGCGCCGACAGGTTAAAACCTTCTTCCCCCCTTTCTCCCCCCTCTTTACTGACGCACACGCCGTCCATCGCGTTCTCTTGGAAAATTTCCACGGACGTTGTTGTTGTCTACTTGCCGCTCGTACCGCAATACATAGTACCTGTGATGCATTGCTGACGCACATGGATAGGACTCCCATCCTCTCGTAGTTTAGCACCCTTGGATTCCGGCAAAATTTTTAAAGCTTCTTTCCCCTCATTCGGATGGCCGCTTGACGCTCAACCGTTCTCGATTGGCCGAAAACAGTCTCCTTAGCTGCACTCTTTGTCTTCGTTGTACGTGAAGAGGCCTCGTGTTAGTCCCAGTGACGTCCAACGAAGGAAATTTAGTCCCTGGAGAAGGCACGAGGCCGATAAGAAGTTGTACTTACACGCTCATATCGGTGGGAGTATCAGCGCGAACGAAGCAGGACCCGAGATAGGAAGGTTTCGTCATCTTACTAAGTGGCGATTACACATTTGTAATTCGTAATTCGGTTGTTACCGTGGCTACATCGGGTTACACTACACAGTTGGGTCTGGCGCAAAATAGATAGAGGTAAGTAGGGTAACAGCACATTCTTTTCAACGGGGTAACGTAAAGGCCGTTGAAAGCGATGCTCAGTGCAGAGGGATGAGCAGACGGCAACTCCTGACCGCGCAAAATGGAGAGGATGGTGCCTGCGGCGGCGGCGGGCGGCGCGCCCGAGCGCGACAATTTGGAAGTTGCAGTCCGAGGGAGAGGCGCGAATTGTGACCGGAGAATGATGAGATGAAAAAGAGAACAGTTCAATCTTCGCTTAGTATGGTCAGATGGGAGGGACACGCGACAAGTGGTATCGAAGCTCGGGGGCGAAAATAGCTTTGGCGTAAAACACGCGGGACACGGTCCCTGACCCGTCATGGAAAAAACGGATTGGCACCGAGCCATCATCGAACGAACGCGCAAATCTTAGTACTTGTACTTGGACCGGCCACGACTGTCAGATGAACGGCCATATCGGTCGGCGTAGCGGTTGTTCCCAAGGCCGAAGAAGTTGAGTATGCGCTCGCCCAGTGAAGGGGAGCGGTCCATGGGAGCGCGCGCGTAAGAAGTACTCGGGGTCGTCGGGTAGCGATATGGGGTGTGCTAAAATACAAATTCATCAGTAACCACGGCCAACAAAGGGATGGGAAAACGCGCACATGGGTACTCGGACGTTGGTGACTGCGGGAACGGCGGTGGTGACCGTGACGCTGATGGCTGTGGGAACGGTGGGATTGACGGGGCCGGCTGTGGCTGCGGCTTCTCCCCCCGTAAACCGAAGGGGCAATGTAGTAGGTCGCACTACGTGCCATGCCTGGATTGTTGTAGTATGGCGATTGCATGGGAAGGGAGTTGTATCCAGAGTATGGTGTGGCGGGATACCCAGATCCGGCTTGGCCGAACGAGTAAGCGCGACCGCGCATGGGTGGTGGGGTGGAGGTAACGAGGTACGACATGACGGGGGGGGTCAAGGATGGAGTTGGTGAGTGGCTCTGAAGGTTATGAGGAGAGTGAGGGACTTTATAGTTCAACGAAGAGGCAGAGTCACATCATCAAATTATAAGCTCCCATCTGAGATCCAACTCATCCGCCGTCCTCTCGGTACCCCGCACCGCTCCAACTTCCGACCTTTCTTTGCGCCTCTGTGTCTCTGAGCCACTTCGCGCCCTCCCCGCCTTGGTAGGTGTAATCAGCTGACTGACGTATACATGGTATAGCCCCGAATCTTCAACTCTCCCCTTGCTTCATCAGGCTATGTTCATCACCTTTGGGGACACCCGCGCGTACACCTGCGCCCTTGTTTCCACTTGGTAAGCTGTGTCTCCTAGTCACCATTGCGAGAGGCGGTGCCTTGTCTGTGTTACAGTTGTTTTCCCCGCAGGCACCTACCAGTACCCCCATCAAGTTTTAGCTGCGGCCGCACCGCCTCCGTTCCTGCCAGTGCCAGCGCGAGCTCCGCCACCTTTCCACCCTCTCCCAAAACATCCTCATCGGAAAGCTTTCCGACGAGCTCGCGGACCACTCCTCACCTCCGCTCCACTCCAATCCAGTCAGCTGCGCACAGCAAGGACGACATCGGTACCCACCTTTATCCACTTCTGCACAGCCCCCCACCCCCCCTACATTCATGTCCTTTGCCGAGTGTCCTTTCGCAAAAATCACGGACGACGGGCCACACATCCCGCGCTGACAGAGGGCCGTGCTTGTGCTGAGTTAGCGCAACGTGACAGGTGTTTCATGATCGGCATTGCATTCAATTTTGGTCCGCGCATCGCCCCCTACATCTCATACCGCTCTCTATCGGGCCCAGCCACATATGCATGAGGAAGTTCCGGCTCCTAGGATGGCTATATATGATACCGATTCCCGACACGGTTTCATTTCTCGCCGAGGAGTTGGGCATATATGTCTCACCATCTGCTTATATTGGCCATGGCGCGTGCTCGCAATGGGACACCTCAGCTCACCTGCTCCGCACCCCTTTCTGGCTTGCCGCGCCTCATCCTAGTCCGTCAAACTCATACGGCACCGGAACATGTGTCCAAGATCCTTGCGAACTGTCGGCTGACCTCGTGTTGTATCGGCTGACGCGTAAATCTAACCAGGCGGTGCCAACAATCGGCTGTATTCATCAAATCCACAGGCGATTGAGGTTATCACGAGATACATGCATGTCCTAGCCTTGTCTCTGCATCACCATCACTTGACCGCGCAGGAGGGGCGTGGCTAAGGAGCCACTACAGCCCGTTGATATATTATGATACATATTGCTGTTACTTGGGTGTCCACACGGCGGAAGAGCGCTTCCAAATATCTCTTCCAGAGACTTCATGATTGTCATCCTGCCTGTCAACCCCTCTCACTCCATCTCCGCGAAGTCACCCTCGTCGAGATCACGGGGCTGGGTGAAAGTTGAAAACCGGATCACGTGATAGAGGTGTGGAATGTGGAATGGCCATGTACGCAGGCCCGGGAGAGTGGAATGGCGGCGTAGAATGAAAATGCACGACGAGACGGGTGACAGCGGTGACGAGTGCGTAGGTGGGGCGATCGAGAATTGTGTTCATGGGAATCCGATTTGGATGTGCATGGAAGGAGAGATAGTCAGCTTCACATATTTTTTTTCCATGAAAGAATGAAATTTAGTTCATGCTTATCGTGCGGATGCCATGCAGAGTCGCAGAAAGAGGGGAGCAGACAGGCCAGGCACCCACCTCTTTGGGTTCTTCATCTTCTCCATACTGCATTGTGTAGTCAATGTGGCTCAAGATATTCTGGATAGAATTCGGATTCGTCAAATCGAGTGGTAGAAACGTCACTAGCGGATGGTCTTCAATCTATTCATCACGTCACATGTGATATCGCGTCAGAAAACTGCTTCATTTGCATTCAATATAAAAATGGACAAGAATTGCCGTCATGCTCGAGAATAGACACCGGCGATGGCGAATGAGAGAAAAAAAAGAGGATGATCACGGATTTCTCTGGGAACCATTTCTGTTCTTGCGAGGTTTTTGCCAGAGGTGCCATGATTGGCGCAACAAGCAACGCGGACTAGCGCCACGGTTCGTGATTGTTCGAAGATCAGCGTTCACACCCACGCCCACAACATCAGAACAAAGATAGGCCGGTTGATATCGGGTATCCCACCCCAAGTGGCAACATCACTTACCAGTTGGACAAGAGCCTGGTTTAGCGCGTGAAAACGCGGATTGATACTATTCACTTCATCCCCGTGTCCGTGAGGCGCAGCTAACAAAAGAGGGTCTGGATCCAGGTACCTGTCGGATGCCACATGTATTGGTGAGAAAGGGAGTCATCAACAAATCCAGTCAAACGTGTGACAAAAATAAGACACGAGACGGAGACGATGCGGAAATGAAAGAAGAGAAGAATGTCAGTGTAGGCACGGGTTGAGATAACTCGGGTAAAATTGTGCCACGTGTATATGACGAGGGGGCGACTTACTGTGCGATATTCCGACGTGTACGAAGGCCATTGCGACCCCCACCAGCAGGATCTTCGGGGTTAGGTAGGACGAGGTCCATTTTAGACATCACGTTGATCCAGGGGATCTCGAGATTGACCATGGCTGACATGGCTGATAAGACACCGCTATGTCATAAGCCAACGCTATCAGTTAAACGTGGTCTAAAAACACGGGATTGGCGGAGTTAGGGCACAGGGTACTGGAGGTATTCGCGTGGCACGGGCGCGAGAAAAAGCGACGGTGCCGTCTGCTCGAGAAAAAATGTGCATTCCAAAGAGGGTAGCGACGACATGAGTTGCGCCCATCAAGGGGAGATGAACATGTACCAAACGCTGTGCAAGCAAGATGAGAGAAGCCGTCTGACACATACCTGAAGAACTTGTACTTGTCCTCCATGAACTGAGATTCAAGGAGGTAAACCGCGGAGGTACGCATGCCAAGTCGTTGTAGGTTTCTCACGAGGGTGGGAAGGAACGGGTGGTGCGTATAGAGCTCTATCTGGCCTACGGGCAGGCATGTGGCCATCAGACGGCGTCAATGACGGGCCCAGGCATGCTACGGCATGGCAAAAAAAAATGTCGGACAGCACGAATCGAGACGTACCCGGACAATCGATAATAAGGTAGTCATCATCGTATTCACCAACTTCCTCCTCGAGCCAGTCCATATTCTGCAGGAGGTACCTGCAGGTCCAAGGAAAATATTCGGCCCACGTTGTATAGGACGCGCGGAAGGAACACTTACGCACTCGAAGCAGTAGACAAGTCCACCATTTGGTCCGTAACCGAGCTCGCTCATAACGTCCTTGACCGAGATGAGGTCCTTGATATCGATGGACGGCGCGTACTCGAAGCTATCCGGCGCCGCGGCAGGATCGAGGTTTACGAGATGGCCAGTACGCCTGGAGGCCTGGAGATGTGTCATGAATGAAGCGCAGAAGGTAGATTTTCCAGCGCCGGCTGGGCCGGTGACGAGGACAGCGTAGCGCATTGATTTTCCGGAGAGATGAGAAAGCTGGAGAGCAAGAGCTATCGGGTTGGCATAGGGTGGCCGGACCCGAGCTGGACGGGTAACGGGTTGTACGAAAGGGGAAATACCCATTCGATCTCCGACCCCACCACGGTCCATCCGAAGTCCTCGCAAGTACACCTCACCAGGCGCCTTCATCCATCATGTCCAAGCCACCCCTCTTTCCTCAGCAGTCAGCTTCCGGCATCGCAGTCGATCCTCGCACTCTAGACCGCGTCATTCCGGAATCGCGACGCTCCGATGGATCGTACGTACGCCACTTCCTTGCCACATCTTCACCCGACAACGCCACATCTATTGACGACTGCTCTCCAATTTCCGTTCTTCCCCATTTAGCGTGCGTAAAGAGCGCAAAATACGCCCAGGATTTACACCTCAGGAAGACGTCGCGCGATTTCGCAGTGCTCGCCAACAGGGGATGGACACGCGGGTGCTGCCGAAAGGCCACATCCCCGGATGGACACCGCCTGGCGCGCCTGCGCCGGAGAAAAAGGAACCACAAGGCAAGAGTGCAAAAAAGAACGAGAAGCGTAGAGAAAAACGAAAAGAGAAGCACCAGGAGCCCGTGCGGGAGAACTGGGATAGTGATGTTGACGGTGACGAGGATGCTACTGCCCCTCCTGCCGACGACAACGGGGTCCAGCCTGTCCAAGCCGTTAATGGCACGACATCATCACAAGGACAGCATGCTGAGAAAGAAGAACCGTCTGGACGGAATGTCGCAGCAGCAGAGTCAGGCGTGGACGCAGTTGTGGACAAACTGGACCAGCTTTCTGTATGAATACAAGTTCTTTCATGGGTTATTATCGGGATGTCAGTAAGTCAGTATCTATGCTGTATCAACGATTGCTTTGCAGGATAAGGTCATCTATCTCTGATTGCGCCTCCGACGTCCTTGCAAGTGTACGTCTCATCAGAGTCATCGCGCATCGAATGCCTTCCCTCTGTCATGTGTCTTATTGTATATCCAGCGATGCGCAGAGACACTTAAAGACACTCATGTGACAGACCCCGTCTTCTCAAAGCCATCTGTGTGGGAGGGGACACTATGTGGACCATTTGACACTCTCGCTACCGCTGATGTGGATGGTTTTTCGGGTTGAGGGCGGAGCTCCATTGCAACCACAATTACAAGGACGGAGGCAGTGAGCGTAGCTAGAAGAAGCGTGAATCCGGGGGGGCGTCATCAAATGGGGCAAATGCAACTCACCTACTGACTTGCGCATATTGTCCCATTTCACTTCCTCTACATCGGACCGCAGGTCGTATAGAGTCACCAGAGACTTGTTTAGCAATGCCTGCAAAGAGTGGACGTATGATTAAATGTTGATGTGTGTCCCCGGCCGGCGTTGTTCGCGACGCACCTCGATCTCAAGGTCAACCTTCTTGCTTGCACCTTTCTCTTCATTTTTCCGGCTGTCGACATCCATTTGGATCCTGCGAGAGCCTTATATGAGCGACGAGCCATAGGGAAAACGACGAGTATCCGACGCACTCGTGCTTCAAACCATCAAGACTCTCCTTCAATCTCGCACTCAACGCATCGACGTCGCGTCTCAGCGAGGCCGACTGCGCGCGTATGGCCGCCGTCTCAGCTCGGGTGCGCGTGGTCATCTCTGCACGCATCTCCGATAACGCTGCACGGAAGAGATATGCTTGCTGTGCATTCAAAACACAAAAAGGCCAAGGTCAACAACAACAACAACGAAAAAAAAAGTATTCCAGCAGCGCCCAATGGAGCAATGCAACAACGCATCACAACGCGGCACTGAACGGCACTGCACTTACGTTGTCGAGATCTTTGTACGTGAGCCCGTCACGTTTGACTTTGCCTATGCGATCGACGAGCAGGGCACGTGTGGCGCGCATGAGGCTGCGTGCGGTCGGCGTGGGGAAGGTCTTCTCGAGCACGCCGAGGAAGGCGTGGGTGTCGAAGGGTGGGCTCTGGTACGTCGACGTGTGGGGTGGTGCCTTGAGAGTAGATGGGTCGATCAGGGCTGGAGGGCTGGACGAACTTGAAGAGGATTGGGGTTGGCGATCATTATCATTAGAGTTTGGGTATAGGGATATTGAACGAGACTCGTTTGGGTCACCGAGCGAAGACGATACAGGTGTGTCTGAAATGTTCGTATGGCCGCCTGTGTGCTCGCCTCGTAGGATACTGGCGGTAGGGAGGTGAGTAGAAGAAGAGTGCTTTGACCAAGCGGTAGTGCGAGGTCGCAGACAGGTTCGCGCGAGCATAACCGTTGATGTCGTCGTCGTTTCGATTCACTGCCACTTGCCACCACCCTGTATGGCCGAGCACATGACTCGCCTCCTACCCTCCTACGCGCTTATCTCTGGCTCAGTCGTTGCTCAAAGCACTGAAACAGCAAGGTGGCTGACTGATTGATGCTGCTTGAACAACCTCTCAGTTTTCGACCTCTCCTCCACACCCGCCTGCCTGTGTGGTTTCTCTTTTTTTTCACTTCTCCATCTCTTCTCCTGTGGTTCTTCATCTTTCTCACACACTCACACTGAATCACACAGGCCTGCTGGTTAGAAGCTCAAAAAGCTACTTGCGTCCATCCGAGAGAACGGTTCACATTGGTGCGCAGGTTCTCCTTCCATCTTTTATTGTTCTCACACTTCACCGCCGAGCGTGAACAATGACACGCGCTATTCTATTCACGTTGAACGCGCAATCTACCGCCTATCGCATATCAAGCTTGCAAATCCGCGGCGCGCGCTTTACGAGCAAGTCCTCATCAGCAACCGCAATCCCAACAGCAAACGCGGCGGCAGACAACCACAGAACAAGCTTAGGCGGTAGCTGGTGGTTCTGGACCTGCGTCACAGAAGGAACGTGAGGAGAAGGAACACACCGAGCTGGAGCAGGCGGAAAATGAACGCGACGAAGCAAAGCTGGCTTTGCAGGGCTAGGGCCAGGGACAACCTCAAGGACTTGCTCAGCAGTCGCTGCCACAAGGCCGACGAGGAAGTCTCACCAAGGCGCCACCGGAACTCGCCGCGCAGAACAACCTGTCCGCGGACCACAGTACGACGTGCAATGGAGAAGGAGTACGGCGCTGCGTTCACGAGCGCACGGTCAATGACTGCGCCCTCGGGTATCGGGTACTCCATCGCGCCTGGGCAAGGGGTGACACCCGTGCAGATGCAGATGTCGATATCAATGCCAGGGCCAGCATCAGCCGCCGCCTCATCTCCGCATATCCACGCAGCAGCCGCAGCCGTAGTAGGTACGCCATCGGCGTCGCGCCGCGACGCTCACGCTCGCCACCACCGCCTACTTAGTCACCCATGGGTTTCATCCCGCCACCACCGCCAGCTCCGCCCTCACTAGTGCACTCTTTCGCATATCTGATGCACAGGAACAGACCCCCACGTCGGATCCGAGGCTGGTTTCGGGGGTATGATCTTGCACGGCCTATCCACATTTGGCTTTGCTGCTCGTGCGACCCTCATCACTGTCGGCAGAGGTCT